>OCQH01000003.1_pt1 | contig 27782 bp, 6 predicted proteins | sample 1538411 | NCBI WGS metagenome assembly OCQH01 (sample SAMN04571690, study PRJEB22368) | human gut metagenome | biome: human gut; material: stool | host: Homo sapiens | place: Luxembourg | collected 2012-06-01
CGTGTGCTCTTCCGATCTGGAGGGGACACGGACAGTCATCACAGAAATTAACAGACTGAGATGTAATTCGAGAAGTTCCACACACGGGCGCTTCTGCTGGTTGCAGACAAGGAAAACACCTGTCCGGACCGGCAATACCAAATAAAACGGGAGGAGGAACTATGATAAAAAGTTCAAAAAACCATTAGCGGGGATTCTGGCGGCGGCACTTGTGTTTTCCATGGCGCCGGTGACAGAATCCACAGTAAAAGCGGCAGATCTGCCGGAAGTTACGGCCCACTATGATATGTCCCATAATGGCGATCAGCTTCTGGATGTGTCGGGCAATAACAGGCATGCCACATTGCATGGCACGGAGGACAGTGATTTTAAGACCAGCGGAAACACGACAATACTTCAGTTTGAGGACAATAACGATGATCCTGATGTACCTGAACAGTACGCGGATCTGCCCCGGGGTCTGGTGACAGGAACAGACAACGATTTCACTGTTGAGATTACACTGTCCACAACAACCAAGGCGGCGCAGTGGGCCTGGTGTATCGGACAGGGCGGCGGCACATGGGAAGGCAATGACGTCGGTAATTATGTGTTTGTGAATCCGAAAGGAAGAGTCGGGGACAGGGAAGGCGAAATTCTTGCCGGTATTAAAGTAGGTTCTCCGCGGACTGATGAAAAGAGACTGCCATCTCCCACAAAAAATCTGGGTGATGATTATGCTACCATTACCCTGGTCAGTGAAGAAGATACTCTTACCCTGTATCTGGATGGCGAGCAGGTGGCGGAACAAACTCACAGTTACAGTATGTCAGACATAATTCCGAGCGGGGATGTTCTGGGCTACATCGGAAAATCTCTCTGGAATCCGGATCCACTGCTGACCGCTAACGTAGGCGACATCAAATTCTATGACGAAGCTCTGACGGCAGAGCAGGTAACAGAAAGCATGCCTACCGATGCAGAGAAATACGCAATGTATGCCGCAGAGACAGGAACCGAGGTGCCTGGCGGCGACAGCGGCAGCGAACTGATCGCTTCCTATGATATGTCACATACGGGAGACGTGCTTACAGATGTATCAGGCAACGGAAACAACGCTGTTCTTTCCAGAGCGGAGGATACAGATTTCCGTTCAAACGGAGAGGAAAAGGTATGGCAGCTTGACGGCGAAAGCTATGCGACTCTTCCGTCTTCTATTGCGGAAGACCTGGGAGACAGCGAAGACTTTACCATACAGGCAACCCTGACCACCCAGACCTCAGCTGCACACTGGCTGTTCGCGGTTGGTGACGGAATAGGGACCTGGGGGGCGAAAAATGTCGGCGACTACATTTTCGTTAACCCCAGCGCAAGTGAAAAGAGCGGTAACTTCCTGGCGGCAATTAAGACCGGAACAGGAGAGGCCTGGAAAGAGACCCGTTTCACTGACAGCAGCACGGGTATGGGAGATGTAAACGGATATGGAACTGTAACTCTGACCGGAGAGGGCGGCAGCTTAAAACTGTATCTGGACGGACAGCTGATCAGCACGGCGTCCCAGGATAAAACAATCCAGGATGTAATTCCAACCGGAAAAGATGCTATTTTCGGCTATATCGGAAAATCTCTTTATGAACCGGACGCGCTTTTGACGGCAAACCTGGCTGATTTCAAAATATACTCAGGAGCACTGACTGAGACGGAAATCCAAGAAGGACTTCCGACTGCAGAAGAGAAGAGCGATATGCTCATGGCAGACATTCTTGAGACTGTAAAAGGCGAGAATGAAAGCCTGAACGCGGTGACAGAAGATCTGAACCTTGCAGACAGCATTGACAACGTAAAGATCACCTGGGGAAGCTGGGAGCAGAAGGATATAATTGCAGAAGACGGAGCCGTTACCGCGCCGGCTGAGGGACAGGTTGATGTGACAATTCCATTCAGCTATGAAATCGACGGTACTTCATATGAGAAAAAGATTGACGTAACGGTTCTTCCGATTGATACTGACGCGGAACTTCAGGAAGCTCTTGCTTCCCTCGACATCCCGAATAAGGATGACGTAAGAGGCAATATCACACTTCCGGAAACAAGCGAAAACGGTATCCCGATCGAGTGGAGTACGGATCATGGCGAAATCGTAAATGTAAATGTGATCCCGGGCGAGAACGGATACGATGACACTCCGGCCGGAACAGTTACCCGTCCGGAAAAAGATACAACTGTTACAATGACTGCGACTCTGACTCTGAATGGTGAGACAGTAACAAAAGACATTGAAATCAATGTCAAAGCCGCTCCGAAACCGATTGAGGAATCTAATTACACAGATTACTTCTTCGCATACTTCGCGGGAGAAGGTTACTCGGACGGAGAGCAGATCTACTTCGCGTCCAGTCAGGACGGCCTGAACTGGGATGACCTGAATAATAATGAGCCGATTCTTACCTCGACTCTCGGCGAGAAGGGTGTGCGTGATCCGTTTATTATCCGTTCTCCGGAAGGAGACAAGTTCTATCTGATCGCTACAGATCTGAAGATCAACGGCGGAAACGGATGGGACGCGGCGCAGAATAATGGAAGCCAGTCCCTGATGGTATGGGAGTCCACAGACCTTGTGAACTGGTCTGATCAGAGAATGGTTGAGGTATCAGCGGAGATCGGAGCAGGATGTACATGGGCTCCGGAGGCAACTTACGATCCGACGACAGGTGAGTACGTCGTATACTGGGCATCAAGAACTCCGGCTGTCGATCAGAAACAGCGTTTGTATTACGCAAAGACAAGAGATTTCTACACATTTACAGAACCGGAAGTTTTCATTGATACACAGCAGTCCAGCATAGATACAACGATTATTTATGAGGACGGTATGTATTACAGATATACAAAGAATGAAGGCGGAAGCAAGAACGAGTTCGGCGCGCCGAGCAAGACCATCTACGCACAGAAGTCAGACAGGCTTCTCGGAGGAACGTGGACCAATATTACAACAGCATCTCTGAACAGAGAAGCTCATGTGGAAGGCCCGACGATCTTTAAACTGAACGAAGACGACCAGACAGATACTCAGAAGTACTGCCTGCTGGTAGATAACTTCGGCGGTATCGGATACTATCCGCTGGTAACAGATGATCTCTCTGACGGCGAGTTCAGCAGACCGGACACTACATATAAGATGCCTACAAGAGCGCGTCACGGCACACCGATCCGCGTGACAAGTGAAGAGTATCAGGCAATTATGGCAGCATATTCTTCACCGGAAGAAGTAAATGCAGTTACTTATGAAGGCGAGACACCGGATCTTCCGGATACCGTAACATTTAAAGCGGGAGAAAAAGTAACCGAGAAAGCTGTAACATGGAATCTTGAAGGAATATCCTTCGAAGGGGATCCGTTCAGTACTGTGACGGTTACCGGTACGGTAGAAGGCAGCACTATGGAAGCAACCGCAAATGTGCGGATTCTTCCAAAGGATCTGGAGTACATGATCGACTGCAACAATCTGGAGTCAGCCACATGGACTGCGGCGAAAGAACTGAACAGCGGACTTCTGAACGGAGAAGCAGCAGATCAGGCGAAGACGGAAGACAATACATGGGGTTACACAAGTACAGTCGGCTCCAGTGATCCGGCTGATATCACAGGCTACAGCCAGAACGATATCAACAATCCGTATGCCGGCGGCTGGTGGGCACGCGGCAATAAGGATATTACATACCAGATAACCCTTCCGGCAGGCGAGCACACAGTGATGCTTGGATGCAACGGCTGGTGGAATATGGGCCGTCAGATGGATATTCTCTATTCCGTAAATGGCGGAACAGAGACAAAACTCTGCGATCTGGACGCCGTAGCCAATACCGGAGTATATTCTTCCGGAACAATCACACTGGAGGAAGAGTCAGTTGTTACACTTACTGTAAAGAAAGCTGACAATAACGATCCGATCCTGAGCTGGATCGCGGTAAGCGGAAAGGCAGCAGAGGAACCGGAACCGGAGATTGACACCACAGCGCTTCAGTCGGCAGTTGACAGCGCAAACGCGCTTGACGCAGACGACTATACAGAAGGAAGCTACGCGGATGTCAAAGAAGCTCTTGAGGCGGCAGAGGCAATGCTTGCTGACCCGACTTCTCAGGAAGAGGTAGACGCGGCGCTTGCGGCGCTTACAGAAGCAGTAAATGGTCTGGAAGAGAAACCGGATGTGGAAGTTTCCAAAGACGCGCTGCAGAACCTGTATGATCAGTACAAAGATACAGAGCAGGGAAGCTACACAGATGAAAGTTACGCGGCATTTACAGAAGCTCTGGAAAACGCGGCGGCAGTTCTCGCAGATGAAAATGCGACACAGGCAGATGTGGATCATGCATTTAACGCACTGAACAGCGCGGCAGAAGCATTGACTGAGAAAACAGAAAATCCGGATGACCAGAATCCGGACAAGCCGAATCCGGATAAGCCGAATCCGGATGATCCTTCCGGCGGTGACGTTACACCGGGCGGAGACGACGGACAGACCGGAGATAACGGTAACGGAGCAAATGGAAATAATAATTCCGGCTCCAATACAAAAGATCCTGCACAGGGAGGCAGCGGCTCAGCAAACGCGCCGAAGACCGGCGATAATACAAACCCGGTAATTCCTGCGGCAGCAGCAGTACTTGCCCTTGCAGCAGCTGCACTTATTATAGAAAGAAAACGCAGAGCATAATGCAATGGGGATGAGATAAAAGATCGGAACGGAATCTGCCGGGAAACCGGCGGCTTCCGCGGCCGGTCTTGATGCGTATCTGGGACAATAAAAATACTATATAATATAGTATGAAATATGCGAGAGGTGAAACATGAAAAAGCGGAAAACAGCAGCCTGGCTGCTGACCGGAGCAATGGCTGTGACCATGTGCGCTCCGGCGGCGGTACAGGCACAGGGAGTGGAGGGGATTGATAACACACTCCTTGCGGAATTTGATTTTAATACACCAGCGTCAGACGGTGTTATTAGCGGAAGCGGAGCGAAAGCCACGGTAAAGGGAAACATTCAGCTCCAGGACAGAATTGACGGTGATACAGCGCTTTATCTTGACGGAAGCAGCGGAACTTATCTGGATGTAACAGCAGCGGACGGTTCCAGCCTACTGACAGGAAAAGATGAGATTACGATTTCATTTGACACGAAGCGCGCGCGCTCAAACACAAGCTGGATTTTTTTCGCGGCGCCGGATGCAGGTGAGCAGACATATAACAGCGAGCATTATCTCGCCTGCTATTCCGCGGCAGACCCGGGAATCCGCGTAGAGCGCTACAATAACTCCGGAGCAAGATCCGAGGCTATTATCGGATCTGCAGGAGAAAACTGGGTTCACGTAGATATTCTTGTCTCAGCTGAAAATACACAGCTTTATATCGATGGCAAATCGGTAAGTACGGTTGGAAGTGAATATACACTTTCTGACATTCTCGGAGATGAAAGCATTTTCTACATCGGAAAAGCGAACTGGACGGCAAACGGCGAGTACGCGAAATGCTGGATCGACAACTTCCGTATTTATGACGGACTGCTTGATGAAAACGAGATTACCGCTCAGTATAATGTATTCGCGGATGAGATGCTCTGGGACGGCGTAAGCCTTCCTAAAGATCCGATCGCGGAAGACTTGGATCTGCCGGAAACAAACGCAGCCGGAGATACAGTGACATGGACGTCAGGCAACACAGAAGTTATCGAGGTTATCGACAATGACGGAAAGCTGGTATCTCAGCCTGAGGAAGACACAGAAGTTATAATGACGGCTGAAATCGGGGAACAGACAAAAGAGTTCACCGTAACAGTCGCAGGTTTAAATTCTCTCCTCCAGGAAGCAGCAGACGCTCTGACAATCGAAAATGCAGATGATGTAAGAGGCAACCTTTCCCTGGTAAAAGAAGGAAAGAACGGTGTAGACATCGACTGGACCTCCGGCAACACATCCGTTATCACAGACGAGCCGAAGAACGCCGACAGCCTTTACGACGGCGGCGAGGTTACCCGTCCGGAAGCCGGAAAGGAAGCGGTTGAGGTGAAACTGACAGCAGAGCTTTCACTGAACGGCAAGACAATGACAAAAGACTTTACCGTAACCGTACAGCCCATGCCGGAAGATCTGGATACAGATTATACGGCAGGCTATCTCTGGACAAACTTTGACGCCTCCGGCGGATATGAGAAGATCTTCTTCGGTTACAGCGAAGACGGACTTACATGGAGCAAACTCAATAAAGATGATTACGGCAATCCGCAGCCGGTGCTTGTAAATGACGCGGAAGGAAGCGATCTCGGCGTGCGCGACCCGCACATTATCCGTTCCGCGGAGGGAGATAAGTACTGGATCCTGGGAACCGACCTTCACGCGGAAGGCGGCGGACCGGGCGGAAGCGGCTGGGATCAGCTGAACGCCAGCCAGAATATTGTTGTATGGGAATCCAACGACCTGGTGAACTGGAGCGAGCCGAGACTGGTATACTCCGGTTTTGAGAACGCAGGCTGCGTATGGGCTCCGGAAGCTTATTATGACAATACTACAGGAGACTATCTGGTATACTGGTCGGCAAGAGACAAGTCTCTGAGCGGTACAGACGATAATGCGCTTCGTGTATACGTATGCCGCACAAGAGATTTCGTGACATTCTCCGAGCCGAAGGTATGGCTCAGCGAGGATCCGGAAAGCAGTGAGATTAATATCATTGACTCTACGATCGTACAGGGAGACGACGGCAGATATTACCGCTTCTCCACATCCGACTGGAATACGGTGCTTGATGTAAGCGATACACTTGACGCAGATGATGTATTTGATGTAAGAGAGGACGCGGACAAGAGTACACCGGACGGCAGCTGGACACGTCTGATCAAGCGCAGTGAACATGGAAGCGCGGGATTTAGCAGTGTTGAAGGTCTTACCGCATATCAGCTTCCGGACGGAAGATGGTGTGTGATGGGCGACAATCAGGGCTATCAGGCATTTGTGACAGATGATCTGTCATCAGCGGAATTTGAACCGACTCAGGCGTCTTTCGTAGACGGAAGATTCCGCCATGGTACGGTTATGAGACTGTCAGCGGCGGAAGAAGCGCGTCTCCTTGAGAAATACGGCGAGGAAACATCCGATGAGCCGGACGAGCCGGAGACAGAAGCAGAAGAACCGGTGCTTGAGTACACATTTGAAGAGGTTGCAGATAATGTAATTAAAGATACGGCGACCGGAAACGACACAGCGGACGACGGTACAATGTTCGGAAGCGCGAAGGTCGTATACGATGAAGAAAAAGGCAGCAACGTGCTGCAGCTGGACGGAAGCAGCGGCGGATACGCGCAGCTTCCCACAGGATTCTTTGACGGACGCGATACCATGACAATTTCCATGGACGTGAAGTCCAATCTTGGATCCGGCAACTTCTTTACATTTACATATGGAAAGAACAGCACTTCCTATGACTTCCTCCGCGTGCGCGGCACAGAAGTACGCAACGCGATTACAACTGCCGGATGGCAGAATGAGCGCGAAGTGAAAGGAAGCGGAGCAGTAACAGGTACATGGCAGAAGATCGATATCGTAATCGACGGCGTTACAATGAAGCTGTATATCGACGGGCTGCTTGTATCAGAAAATGACAATACGGGAATCACAACATCCAATTTCGGAACAGGCGTGATCTCCTACCTCGGAAAATCATTCTATGATGATCCGTATTTCAACGGAAGCTTTGACAATGTAAAAGTTTACAACCGCGCTCTGACAGAAGAAGAGATCGTGGAAAGTGCGCTTGCGGATGAAAACGTAACATTATTAAAAGACGCTGTGATCGGAACAGTTCCGGAAGATCCGTCCACTACAATGGCTACGGATTATCACACAGCAGTAACATCCAAACTGGATGCCGGGAATAAAGTGATTACTTCTTATATAAGAAAGAACGCGGATCTGAGCGCAGTTCCGGTTGACTTCAGCGCTCTTGGTTCCTCAACAGAAATCAAGGTAAACGGCGAGACATTTGAGAACGGATCCAGCCTGGATCTGAGCCAGGATGCGGAAGTAACGCTGACATTTGGCGACAGGACGGAAACCTGGACTCTGAAAACACCGGAGATCGCATACAACCCGGTACTCCCGGGACAGTACGCTGACCCGGATATTGATTTCATGGACGGAAAGTACTGGATGTACACTACAACGGACGGATACTCCGGATGGAGCGGAACCGTATTCCATGCGTGGTCTTCCGATGACATGAGAAACTGGACGGACGAGGGAGTCATCCTTGATCTGGCCAATGACAATCCGGGACTCAATGACAACGGAGTACAGATCGAGGCGTCCGACTGGGCGGTCGGAAGCGCGTGGGCGCCGACCATAGAGGAGAAGGATGGAAAATATTATTTCTATTACTGTGGAAAATTTGACAACGGAACTTCAGCTATCGGCGTTGCGGTAGCAGATAATCCGGCAGGCCCGTATACAGACAAAGGTGAAGCTCTTATAACAGTTAATATGTGCTGGGATGCAGGCGTGAACATGGGACAGGCCATCGATCCGTCCATCTTTACAGACGATGACGGCACATCCTACATCCTGTTCGGAAACGGCTCAGCGGCGATCGCCGAGCTGAACGACGACATGATGAGCATCAAGGAAGGAACGCTCCGCCAGATCAACGGCGTGGCAGACTTCCGCGAGTCGCCGGTTGTAGTAAAGAGAGACGGAGTCTACCACTTTACATGGTCCTGCGACGACACAGGAAGCCCGAACTATCATGTGAATTACGGAACAGCTTCAACCCTGGAAGGCGACAGCGTCAATGTAACCTACAAGTACACACTGCTTCAGAAAGATGAAAGCAATGATATGCTGGGAACAGCGCATCAGTCAATGCTGTACTTCCCGGAGACAGACGAGTGCTATATCGCTTACCACAGGTTCTATACACCGATCGGCATTTATACAGACGGTCTCGGCTACCACAGAGAGACATGTATCGACCAGGTAACCTTTGGCGAGGACGGCCTGATGCAGCCGCTGTCACCGACAATGGAAGGTGTATACAGGCCGGTAAATGAAGAGCCGGAGATTGATACTGCAGACCTTCAGGAGGCAGTAAACAGTGCAAGAGCGCTTTCTGCTGAAGATTATACAGCGGGAAGCTACGCAGAAGTTGAGACCGCACTTGATGCGGCAGAGGATATGCTTGAAGCTCCGACTTCTCAGGAAGAGGTAAACGCGGCAGCGGAAGCACTTCAGTCAGCTGTACAGAATCTTGTTTCCATTGCTGAGCTGAGAGCTTATTGCGCAGAACATGCGGAATATACAGAAGACGCATACACAGCGGAAAGTTACGCGGCATATGCGGAAGCTTTCGCAGCGGCACAGGAAATTCTCGGGAAAGCAGATGTTTCTCAGGCTGAAGTAGACGCGGCGCTTGCAGCGCTCAAAGATGCAGTAGCCGGTCTGGAAGAGAAACCGGATGTGGAAGTTTCCAAAGACGCGCTGCAGAACCTGTATGATCAGTATAAAGATACAGAGCAGGGCAGCTACACAGATGAAAGTTACGAGGCATTCACAGAAGCCCTGGAGAACGCGGCGGCAGTTCTTGCCGATGAGAATGCGTCCCAGACAGAGGTGGATCATGCGTTTAACACTTTGAACAGCGCGGCAGAAGCGCTGACTGAAAAAACAGAAGATCCCGGAACGGAAGAACCGGGAACAGAAGATCCCGGATCAGATAAACCGGGGACAGACAACCCGTCATCCGGAGAACCTTCTTCCGATGACAAACCGTCAGCCGGCAAACCGGCGGCAGACGGCGGAAAAGATACCGCGTCAGCGTTACAGACCGGTGATACCACCAATCTGCTGGTGCCGGTAATTGTGGCAGTGATTGCTCTGGCAGCAGTAGCAGCGGTGATTATCATAAGAAAAAAAAGAAAGTAACATTTCTTTGAGAGGAGAGGATCAAAAAGCATGAAAAAGAGAATTCTATCCCTGCTGCTTGCAGGCGGAATGATCCTGACATCGCTTGTAGTTCCCGGGGGGACGGCTTCCGTAGCGGAAGCCGCTCCTTCGGACAGCCTGGTGGCGCACTACACGTTTGATGAGGATTTCAGTGATTCCGTAAGCGGCAGCAAAGGACAGCAGGTCAACGCGAACGCGCCGTCCATCATTACTGATGACATGCGCGGCGGCGTGATGAAGTCCGGCAGCGGCACAGGCCGCGTACAGACGGACAATCCGCTTTACGGCAAGGAGCTGTCTGAAAGCGGATTTACCGTAAGCGCGTGGATTGACGCCAATGCGGTAGATACGTGGCTTGGAATCTGGAGCTTTGCGTCAGGAACAGGCAATTCAGACGGATTTTACGGATTATCCACCAATGGTTCCGTATTCTTTAATGACAATCCGGGAGCGGCAACCTATCAGGATATGACGCAGTTCGCCGGAAAGATTACAGAAACCGGCGGCTGGGAGTATATCACGGTTGTTATGGATACCGAGCAGATTCATATGTATAAGGACGGAGCGCTCGTATACGAGCTGAAGCCTTCTACCCTGGGTGTACACGCAGGAGAAGGTACTCCTTATATGCTCGACTTTATTGAAGGAGCGAAGTACCTCTGGTTCGGGACTGCCAGCCCGCACTACTGGAACTCAGGCGACTTCTACATGGATGATTTAAAAGTATATTCGGAAGCCTTAAGCGCTGAAGATGTGGTGGCGGAGTATCTCGCGGATGAGAACGCTGCGTACAGCGTAATCGAAAGCGATGGATGGGCGATTTCCATACCGGAGTCAACCATGATGGATCTTACCCTTCCCACAGTCGGAAGCAGCGGATTTACTACTATCACATGGTCTTCCAGCAACCCGGATGTAATTGCCGGCGACGGTACAGTAACCCGTCCGGAGACGGAGGAGAAAGTTGTTCTCACAGCTGTGATTTCGGCCGGAAGCGTGTCGCTGGAGTATGAGTTTGACGTAACCGTACCGGCGGCAGATCCGGACGGTGATATCGTGATCTACAGCAATATGCTGACTCTGAACGCAGGTTATGTATCATCCAACCTTACTCTCCCGGTTCATTCAGGGGCAGCGGCGGTGACATGGACGTCCGACAGGGAAGACGTTATCGCGAATGACGGTAAAGTGACACGTCCGGATGAAAATACAGACGTTACACTGACAGCTACACTGTCGCTGGCAGGCACGGAAGACGTGACAAAAGAGTTTAAAGTAACAGTACTTGCAAAAGGAGGCAATGTTGCCACTTATGTAAGCAATGATCCGGGGCTGAATACAGACGCCTTAAGAGGCCAGATCGGCGGAATGATGATCGCTGCGGAAGATGAAGAAGGCACCTATAATGTTCTTCATAAAGAGCAGCCGATTATGTATACCGCGCAGGGCACAAAGACTTATGTATCACCTCAGATTTTCCGCAAAGCTGACGGAACATTCGGTATGATCGCGGCAGACGGAGGAAACAACAACAGAGTATTCCTTTATAATTCAGCAGATCTGATCACATATACAGATGAGACAGCTGTTACTCTTAACGGTATTTCAAACATTTCCAAGCTGTATATGCTTTATGATATGACAGCTGAGGAATACAGACTGTATGTTGAAAATAAGGCTGGCACAGTTTACCTTCTGACGTCTGAAGATCTGCAAGAATTTTCGGCGGCAGAACAGACAGAGTTTGCTATTCCGGATACAGAAAATGCGCCGGAATATGCCACATGGGCTTCTGAAATCGCGCTGACCCAGGCAGAATATGACAAAGTAACGAAGAAATTCACCAATCCGTACAATACATCTCTTGAATACAATAAAGTAGATGAGATTACAGTGGAAAAAGGCGCTGATATTGAGACTGCGCTGGATGATACATTCGGTGAGGTAACAGCGGCTTATTCAAACGGTGACGAGAAGACATACTCTATCCGATGGAACAGCGATGATCTTGCGAAAGCTGACTCTACAAGAGAAGGCATGGAGTATACCATCAGAGGAACTATCGGAGGTTCCGCATACTTTACAGAGGCGGAAGAGCCGCTGATCGAGGAACGCGCGGATCCGAGCATTACTTATGATGAAGAAAGAAACAGATATTATTTCACAGCCTCCTATCCGGTAAACGGTAAGGATGGAGCAGACGGCTATGACAGACTGGTCATCCGCGTAGCGGATACGATCGAAGGTCTGGCGGATGCCGAGGAGCATGTAGTGTGGGATGAAAGTGAAGTAGAGGGCTACGGACAGTTTATCTGGGCTCCGGAACTTCACAAGATCGGCGGTTCCTGGTATTTCATCAGTACAGCGGCGGTAGGCGAAGGCGGATACAGCTTTGATATCCGGCCGTTTATGATGAAGTGCAATGATGCTGCCAACATTACAGATCCGGATTCCTGGGGCGAGCCGGAGCGTGTAAAACCGGTAGCGGGAGATACCTCCTGTCTGCAGGTAATGTCTCTGGATATGACCTATTTTGAAGCAGGCGGAAAATCTTATGTTTCATGGGCTGACAAGACCCAGGAAAATCTGAGTAAAGTATTTATCGCGACAGTTGATCCGGATGATCCGACACAGCTGACCAGCAGGGCGACTGTAATCACAACGCCGGAATACAGCTGGGAATCTGTAAATATCCCGGTTAATGAAGGATCAGCGGCATTTGTAAAAGACGGAACGGTTTATCTTGCGTTCTCAGCTGCGGCTACCGGCGCGGAGTACTGCGTAGGTCTGATGACAGCTGACGCGGATGCGGATCTGACAGTTGCATCCAACTGGACAAAGGTACCTTATCCTGTACTGACCAGCGGCGACTTTAACGATGAACTCTGCGGACCGGGACACAACTCGTTTACAACAGACGAGTACGGCAATCTTGTAATTGTATATCACGCGCGTCCGGCAGAGGAACACGCAGGACACAGCGGAGACCCGCTGTATGACGCGTGCCGCCACGCTTATGTAAAACCGGTGCTCTTTGATTCGGAAGGCATGCCGGTGCTGAATCTTTCTGACGAAGAATTCGCCATGGGCGGTTCTGAGATTACAGTAAAGGTAAAAGTAAGCGGCGAGTACACACAGGCGGAGCCTGTACTTGAGTACAACTTTGATGAAGAGCTGAAAGACGGGAAGGCTGAGGACAGCATAGGCGACAATGACGCCACGATTCACGGTGAACCGGCTTATGTACAGGATGATTCCTACGGACAGGTGCTTTATCTTGACGGCGACAATGACGATGGAATCGGCGGACACGACAGCTACTTGGAGTTCCCGCAAGGATTTTTTGACGGTAAGGATGAGCTGACAATTTCTTTTGATGTAAATGAAGTATCCAGAACTGGAAATTATTTTGTATTTACAATCGGACAGGATCTTGACAAATATATCTTCCTGAAGATCGAGCCTACAGCAATGAGAGCGTCTATTACGACAAATCGCTACCTGGGAGAGCAGACTGCGTCATACAGCAGCGCATACCCCAACAGCAGCCGTACATGGATGAATCTGAAGCTTGTAATCGGAAAAAATAATATAAGCATCTACCGCAACGGGGAACTTATCGCGGAAAAAGATGTGACGATAACTATTTCCGATCTGGGCGATAATCTGAAAGCTTATATAGGAAAGTCATTCTATGACGGCTCAGAGAATTTGCCGGCAGACAAATACTTCCGCGGCTTCTTTGACAACGTGAAAGTTTATGACTTCGCGATGGGAAGCGACGAGATAAAAAGAGTTTACCAGCAGGAAGAGGCAGACCGCATCGCGATGCTGGAAGACGTACAGCGCGTAGCGGATACATTTGAGATCCCGAACGCGGACAACATCAAAGGAAACATTACCCTTCCTTCTGAGAAGGACGGAGTAAGTATTGCATGGACATCTTCTGACGACAATATCATCACATCAACTGAAGTGGACGGCAAGCCGGCGGGAGTTGTCACAAGAGGAGAGTCCGACCAGAAAGTAACGCTGACGGCGGTATTCTCAAAAGACGGACAGGATTCCGTGACAAAGACATATGAAGTAACAGTAAAAGCAAAAGCTCCGGAAGTATCCGAAGAGGACTATGTGGGATATCTGTTCGTACACTTTATCGGCAACGAGGCGGCGGCTTCCCACGAGCAGACATACTTCTCCATCAGCGAGGACGGTCTCCACTGGTCAGAGCTGAACGGCGGCAACGCGGTGCTCACAAGCAGCATCGGAGAGAGCGGCCTTCGCGACCATTATATCGCGCGCGCGCCGGAAGGTGACAAATACTATATGATCGCTACAGACCTGAGTATTTATCACAACGCAGGCAACTGGGCAGGCGCAGGCGGAAGCGGAAGCCACGGTATCGTGGTATGGGAGTCCGACGACCTTGTAAACTGGAGCGAGCCGTGGATCGCGGAGATCGCGCCGGAGAACGCGGGATGTACATGGGCTCCGGAATTCATCTATGATGAGACGACCGGAGAGTATGTAGTATACTGGTCCGCTACATCCATTGAGCTGGATGAAAACGGCGAGATCGCCCAGGAGTATGAGAACCATACGATCTACTACGCGAAGACAAGAGACTTCCGTACATTTACGGACGCGCAGGTTTATCATTCCGGCGGAGTAAATGGCGAAGGAAAGCCGATCAAGGTTATTGACTCCACGATGATCGAACATAACGGAACTTACTATCGTTACACAAAGAATGAGATGAATTCAACGATCATGGTTGATAAGTCAGATTCTATTCTTGGCGAGTTTACGTCGATCGAATCAGATACCCTTTCTACGGATGCGCCTACCGATCCGAATGTAGGCCTGCTGGAAGGACCGATTATCTTCAAGATGAACGAGAAGACGGAAAATGGAGAAGAACAGTGGTGCCTGATGGGCGACCGGTTTGCTACAAACCGCGGTTACTATCCGATGATTACGACGGATCTGGAGTCCGGCGAATTCAGAATGCTGGATGAAAGCGAGTTCTCCATGCCGACAAATGTTCAGAAATACCGTCACGGCTATGTAATGCCGGTAACCGCTGCAGAGTATGACGCGCTGCAGAGAACATACGGCGAAGACAGCTATGTAAGCACTTACAAACTGGAGCAGACCATTGCATCTGCCGAAGCGATTGATATGAACGCGCTGACAGAGGCAAGCAAGGCAGATCTTCAGGCTGCAATTGCAGAAGCAAAGGAAGCGCTTGAAAACGTGGCGTCAACTGCAGACGCAGATGCGGCAGCGGCAGACCTTCAGGCAGTAATTGACGGTCTGGAGTACGCCGGAGGCGAGACAGTTACATTGACAGGAATCAGCGTAACACCTCCGGCAGCAACAACATACACGGCCGGAGATGAGCTGAATCTTGACGGCCTGAAAGTAACAGCGTCCTATTCTGATAACAGCACAAAGGATGTAACAGAGAACGCAGATGTTGATACATCCGCATGTGATATGGATGCAGCCGGAACATACACGGTAACTGTATCTTACACAGAAAACGGTGTTACAAAGACAGACACGTTTGAGATTACAGTGCGGGATGCTGGTGTAGAGCCGGGTGAAGCTGTCCTGACAGGAATCAGCGTAACACCTCCGGCAACTACAACTTACACAGCAGGAGATGAACTGAATCTTGACGGCCTGAAAGTAACAGCGTCTTATTCTGATAACAGCACAAAGGATGTAACAGAGACGGCAGAAGTCGACACATCCGCATGTGATATGGATGCAGCCGGATTATATACGGTAACGGTAAGCTACACAGAAAATGATGTTACAAAGACAGATACGTTTGAGATTACAGTGCAGGATGCTGGTGTAGAGCCGGGCGACGTTACTATGACAGGAATTGAGGTAACAGCTCCGGATAATACAACATATACAGTCGGCGATAAGCTTGATCTGACAGGACTGAAGGTTACAGCTTCCTACTCAGACAGCAGCACTCAGGATGTAACTGATTCAGAAAATCTGACAGTAGATACATCAGAGTGCAATATGGATGCGGCTGGAATATACACTGTAAAAGTATCCTATACAGAAAACGGCGTTACCATGTCAGACACGTTCCAGATCAAAGTCAATGAGAAGGACGAGCCGGCTCAGCCGACAGATCCTGATCAGGAAGCTCCGGATCCGTCCGAGAGACCGGGCAATCCGGAAAATCCGGGAACATCCGCTCCGTCAGCAGACGCAGGCAGCACAGCGGTACAGACAGGTGATACAACAAATGTAATGCCTGTTGCAGCTGCATGTGTACTGGCGCTTGGATGCGGCGCGGCAGCGGTTGCTCTGAAACGCAGAAAGAGATACTAAAAAGTATCAGATGAAATCATCATAAAAGATTTTACAGGCGTGCATGATCGGACTTATGGCACGGTCATGCGCGCTTTCACCAAAGGGAACGGATACATTCCCCGCGGCGCTGCAGGACAGCGGAAAATCATTTTGATGAAGAAAGGGACAAAGTAAATGAAAAGTAAAAAGTTTATATCCGGGCTGCTGGCAGGCGCAATGGTGCTGACGTCTGTGGCAACATTCGGAGTAAGCGAAGCAGAGGCGGCCGGGGAAGACGGTCTGGTGGCCTCCTACTCCTTTGAGAACGGCCTGGCGAACGACGTCGGCACAGATGGAGACGCGGCTGTGACCGTAGGAAAAGGCATCACGGAATATACCGGTTCGCCTGCTTATGAAACAGGACGTAACGGACAGGCCATCCGTCTGAATGATAACTACGGCCTGAAGCTGAACCAGGAGAATCTCGGCGACAACTTCACCGTATCTCTCTGGGTAAAACCGGACGGAATACTTAAAGAAAACGAAGTCATTGCCTTCCTGGGTTACAATAACCCGGAACAGTGGGTGGCCTTCTCCGGCGGAACGCTTAATGGCGGAAGTTCGGAACTGTGCAAGTTCTGGGCAAATGGAAACGGATACGGCACCCACACGACGCTTGGAACAACAAATGTCAATACAGACTGGCATAAAGTCACGATCACTGGAACCGATTCGACAATGACTGCATATGTGGACGGAATCCAGATCGGAAGCGGCGATACAAACCATCCGCTGGCTCAGGAAAACGGCGATATCTATATCGGAGTGAACTTCTGGCAGGATATGATCTTCCGCGGGCTTGTGGACGACGTGAAGGTTTACAATACGACGGCGTCGGCTGAGGAAGTCCAGAAAGATTATCTGAGAGATATCGGCGAGCCGGAAGGATTTAAAGTAGCGTCCTATTCTTTTGAAGACGGGCTTGTAAACGACGAGGGAGCGGAAACAGACACAGCTTCCGCCATTGTGACAGGACTTAACAGCTATAATGGAGAAGTGGATTACGATGAAAACGGTTTTAAAGGCAGCGCGATCCGTCTCGGTGACTATGGCCTGAAGCTGAACAAGGAAAATCTGGGCGAGAACTTCAGCGTATCCATGTGGCTGAATTCAGACAGCACATTCCCGGAGAACCAGGTGCTGATGTTCCTGGGATATCATGATCCGCAGAAATGGATTGCGGTTTCCGGAGGAGAACCGGGGAACGGAAATTCATCTCTGGTTAAGTTCTGGGGGAAAGATGACAGTGTATATAAGAGTCATACAACGCTTAGTACCACAAATATATCGGAGAAAACCTGGCATCAGCTGACAGTGACCGGTTCGGAAGATACTCTGACCGCATATCTGGACGGCGAGGCAATTGCATATGCATCCGGGCAGAACGGGGCATCTAACCATCCGCTCGCAGGTGAAAACCAGGACATCTACATTGGTGTCAATTACTGGGATACAGAGTTTGAGGGACTGGTAGATGAAATCGAAGTGTATGATTGTACATTGTCAGCCGACTACATTAAGGAAGCGTATGATGCGGCGTACTCCAATCCCGAGGATTTCAAGACCGGTTACTGGTCTTTTGAAAACGGCCTTGCAAACGACGAGGGCGGAGATGGCGCTTCGGCGATCATAACTGGTCTTGGAACTTATGAAGGCAATATTACTTATGATGAAAATGGTTTTGACGGAAAGGCAGTCCGTCTCGGCGACTACGGCCTGGATCTGAATCAGGATAACCTGGGTGAAAACTTCAGCGTGTCTATGTGGGTAAAACCAGACGGCACATATCTTGAGAACCAGGTTCTTGCGCTGCTTGGTTATCATGCGGATCCGGAAAACTGGATCGCGGTGGCAGGAAACCGGACAGGAAGTTCTGAATGTAAATTCTGGGCAAACGGAGGAAATTACAATACCTGGACAACTCTTGGGACGCCTTCAGTCAATGCGGACGGCTGGCATCAGCTTGTCATTACCGGTTCGGAAGATACCGTGACTGCATATCTGGACGGACAGTCCGTAGGTTCCGGCGCCTCCAACCACCCATTGAACCGTGCTGACGGAAACGGAAAGATCTACATTGGCGTAAACTACTGGAACGACGAGTTCTCCGGTCTTGTCGATGAGATCGAAGTATACCGCTACACTCTTTCCGCAGAGGACATCGCGGCAGCCTACGCAGAAGCTACCGCAGACCCGAAGGAAGGCAAGATCGCGGAATATACATTTGAAGAAAGCATTGCGGATAACAACGGCGCTGAGGCATCAGCAGTCGTTACCGGCCTGGGCGCTTACAGCGGCGACGTGAAATACGAGGCAGGCTTCCGCGGCGAAGCGGTACGTCTGGGCGACTACGGCCTGCAGCTGAATAAGAAAAACATTGGTGAGAATTTCACGGTATCCATGTGGGTAAAACCGGATGGAACATTTGCCGAGAACCAGGTGCTCACTTTGCTGGGATACCATAACCCGGAGCAGTGGCTTGCCGTATCCGGAAATAAATCCGGTACATCTCAGTGCAAATTCTGGGCGAACGGCGGAACTTACGGCACCTGGACAACCCTTGGAACTCCGTCAGTTAACTCGGACGGCTGGCATCAGCTTGTTATCACGGGCACGGCATCCACAGTGACCGCATACCTGGACGGTGTTCAGGTGGGAAGCGGCACGTCCAATCATCCGCTGGCCCAGGAAAACGGCGATATTTACCTTGGTGTAAATAACTGGGACAATGAGTTCTCGGGCCTTATGGACGATGTCGAGATTTACGGAGAAGCGCTTACAGCTGGAGAGATCAGCCGGATTTACGAGGAAGACCTGCTTGCGGCAGACCGTGAAAACCTGACTGTTCCGACAGAAGTAAAATGGGATATGACCCTTCCTACGGCAGGAAACAGCGGCCAGACGACGATCACATGGTCTTCTGACAACACAGCGATCGACGCAGACACCGGCAAAGTAACCCGCCCGGAAAACGGACAGGGAAATGCCCAGGTAAATCTTACAGCAACTATCAAAACTGGTGAAGCAAGCGTTGTGAAAACGTTTACCGTTACAGTACTTGCGAAAGATCCTGATTCGGATATCGATGACTATGCAGACTGGCTGTCTCTGAACGCGGGATTCGTTTCCGCAGATCTCAGCCTGCCTCAGACCGTTGGCGAGGCTGCAGTAGCATGGTCTTCCAGCGATCCAGCGATCGCCATCAACGGCACGGACGCGAAGGTCACAAGACCGGATGGTGAAAACAAAGCCGTAACACTGACGGCAACAGTAAGCCTTGACGGCACAACCAAAACAGTAATAAAAGAATTCCCGCTTACCGTTCTTGCGGACGGCCCGGATCTGCTGACCTATATCAGCAACGCGCCGGCCACCGGACAGAACGGCGGTATGAAGATCGCGGGAGAGAGCGAAGGCAGCTACTCAGTACTGCACAGCAACCAGCCCATCCTGTACGCGTCAAAAGGCACGAAATCCTTAAGCTCCGCGCAGATATTCCGCGCGGCGGACGGAAGCTTCGGCGTTGTGGCGGCGGACGGCGGCAATAACGGTAATCTGGTTCTCTTTGATTCAGAGGATCTGATCACATACTCCAATGAGAGAATGATCTCTGTGCCGGGCGTATCTGCCATCAAAGAAGTAAACTGCGTGTACGACAGCGCGGATAAAGTTTACAGAATATTTATCAAGGATGGAAATGACAAAGTCTGGATGGCTGAAAGCGCAGATCTTACAGCGATCGACAGCGTGGCGGCAAGCGATTACAGCTTCCAGTCAGTAACAGGAGCTCCGGATGACGCGGTGAACCCGTGGACGGCGGCTCTGACACAGGCCGAGTATGACGCGGTTGTGAAGAAATTCTCATCCATTCAGAATACCGGCGTAACGGCTCCAGAGGACATTGAGGTCACAGAAGGGGAAGAGGTTGAACTTCCGGAAACCGTGACCGCTCAGTATTCCGATGGTTCCACAAAACAGCTTGGCGTTGTGTGGGATGAGGAAGACCTGGCAAATGTCGGTTCAAACGGAGCAGGCGAATATACAGTAGAAGGTACTGTACAGCGCACGATCTCCTATACCGATCCGGAAGAACCGCTGATCGAGGAGCGGGCTGACCCGTTCATGACCTACGATGCAGAGCGCGGGAAATATTACTTTACCGGTTCTTATCCGACAAACGGAAAAGGCGGAGCAGACGGATATGACCGCCTGGTTATCCGCGAGGCAGACACAATCGATGGACTGCAGACTGCACAGGAGACTGTGATCTGGGATGAATCCTGGGACGACGGATCCGGCAACGCTTACAGCCAGTGGATCTGGGCTCCGGAAATCCATAAGATCGGAGATAGCTGGTATATTATCAGTACAGCCGGAACAAACGGCGGCGACCGGTTCGGCACGCTCCGTCCATTTATGATGAGATGCAACAATCCGGATGATATTACGAATCCGGACTCCTGGGATGCGCCGGAACGTGTGAAACCTATGGCCGGAGATGAAAGAAACTGTCTGAACGCCATGTCTCTTGATATGACATATTTTGAGGCAGATGGAACAAGCTATCTGGCATGGGCAGACTTTACCCAGACCGGTATCTCCAGTATCTATATCGCGACGATTGATCCTTCCAATCCGACACAGCTTACCAGCCCGTGCACGATCATTTCCAGACCGGAGTACAGCTGGGAGTATGTAAGGGCCACGGTAAATGAAGGGCCGGCCGTATTCAAGAGCAACGGCAAAGTATATATGGCGTTCTCGGCGTCAGGAACAGGTTCCGAGTACTGCGTGGGTCTCCTTACCGCAAATGAAGGAGAAGATCTGCTGGATGCGGATTCCTGGGTGAAATCAAATTATCCGGTTCTGACCAGTACAGACTTTAATGATGAAGTATCCGGACCGGGACACAATTCATTCACTGTGGATGAATATGGCAATGTAATTATTGTTTACCACGCGCGTCCGGCAGAGATTCATTCAGGCCACGGCGGCGACCCGCTTCAGGATCCGTGCCGGTACGCATACCTGCAGCCCGTCAATATCGCGGCAGACGGCTCGCCGGTACTCAATATGACGCCGGAGCAGGAGCTGGCAGACGAGTATGCAAAGGTTATGGTCACAGTCAATGTCAAGGCAGACGCGTTGACAGGCATTGAGGTCACAAAAGACCCGGCGAAGCTCAGCTACAAAGTCGGCGATACATTCGACCCGGCCGGCATTGAAGTAAAGGCTACATTCCAGAGCGGCGCGACAAAGACCCTCGGCGCAGACGCGGAAGGTCTGACGTTCTCTCCGGCAGAGTTTACAGAAGCCGGTGATCAGATGGTAGTCGTTTCCTACACTGTAGGACAGATTACATTTACGGACAGCATTGCCGTTACCGTCAGCGAACAGACGACCGAACCGGAAGAACCGGAAGTAGTAGCGGACAGCGCTGTTGTGAAAACACAGCCGGCAAGGACGGAATACACAGCCGGCGAGAAGTTTGACGCCGCAGGCCTTGTAGTTACAGTAGAGCTTGACAATGGCGAAACAGCAGACTATACGCTGGCGGAACTTGCGGATCTCGTGATCACGCCGGAGACTCTGGCGGAGGATACCGAAGCAGTGACGCTCAGCTTTACAGTTGACGGTGCAAAGCAGTCGGTAACAGTTGCTGTAACGGTTGAGCCGGAGCAGACGACAGAGCCGGAAGAGCCGGAAGTAGTAGCGGACAGCGCGGTTGTGAAAACACAGCCGGCAAAGACGGAATACAAAGCCGGCGAGAAGTTTGACGCCGCAGGCCTTGTAGTTACAGTAGAGCTTGACAACGGCGAAACAGCAGACTATACGCTGGCGGAACTTGCGGATCTCGTGATCACGCCGGAGACTCTTGCGGAGGACACCGAAGCAGTGACGCTGACCTTTACGGTTGACGGCGTGGAGCAGTCGGTAACAGTTGCTGTTGATGTAAAACCGGCGGACGGCACAGATACAGATGACGGCAACGGCGGCGGAACGACTCCTCCGGCGGATGACACAGATAATGACGATCTGAAAGACGAACCGAAAAACGAACCGAAAGATGAGCCGGCAGACGTTCAGGACGGCGGCGCGGCGGTTCAAACCGGTGACACAACAAACATCCTGCCGGCAGCAGCGGTGATGATCTTCGCGCTGGCAGGGGCAGCAGCAGTGGTTATACTGAAAACAAGAAAGAGAGGGTAAGAAGCGGATTATGAAAATACATAAACGATTTCTTGCGGGCGCACTGGTAATGCTTACGGGCATTACCCTGTGCGGGTCACCCGCACAGGCGGATCCGAGTGATTCGGAACCGGTAGAAAAGATTCTGGCGAAAAGCAGCAACGGCAACCCGCTGTTCGGGTTCGGACCGGAAGAAATCGCTATAGAGGGCCAGAATGGAATTATATACGGCGGCGACCCGTCTATCATGGTAGACGGCGATACAGTATATGCTTATGTGGGACAGGATGTGTCTACGGGAGAGTATTACACAATGCCGCGGTGGCTGTGCTATTCCACAACAGATATGAAAGAGTGGAAGTACGAAAGTGTAATTATGACAATGCAGGATGTCAGCTGGAGAAATGATGATGTTTCCGCATGGGCAAGCCAGGTGGTACGGGTAGGAGATATGTATTATTTCTTCTACTGTGCGGAAGGCAATGGTTCTGTCGGACGCGGCAAATGCATCGGCGCGGCGATCTCCGATTCACCGACTGGACCGTTTAAAGATATCGGGCATCCCCTTGTCAGAAATATTGACACGCCGGACGGCCCGCATACATGGGAAGATATCGACCCCACAGCATGGGTGGAAGAAGATGAAAACGGCGACCCGGTTGTATATGTCGGCTGGGGCAACAACCGTTTCTTCGTGTGCCAGGTAGAATGCACGGATACGACTGTTACGATCAAGGATCAGGACAACGACCCGGACAACCTGTCCGTCGGTTATGAAGAGGGCAACGATATCGTTATCGGCAAGATGAACGGCATTGAGATCTTCAACGATCAGGATAAGTTTGAAGGACACGCGTTTACAGAGGCTCCTTATTATTACAGACAGCAGGACGAAAACGGTAATTACTATGGACCGTACTATATGTTCTTTGCTACAGACTGGAGAGAGCAGATGGCGTATGCTACGACAGATGACCTGATGAGCAACGACTGGACATTCGGCGGTATTATTATGGAACCGTCGGCAACAGCCAATACAAACCATATGGCAGTCTTTGATTTTAAAGGCGAGACGTATTTCGTATATCATGACGGAAGCCTGCCCCACGGCAGCGGCTACCGGAGAGTTGCCTGCATTGAGAAGTTTGATATCAATGAGGACGGAAGCATCGATCCCATCGCCAAGACTGCGGTCGGCCTGAACGGCACGGTCAGCACGATTAAAGACAGCAGCGGCGCATTTGTGGCAAATGTTCCTTTTGAGAATACTTTAAATGACGGCGACTACCCGATGACTGACTGGAGTACATCCAGCCTTACAGCCCGCGGAAGCAAAGAGATCATTGTGGATTTCTTCCAGACCGGAACTGAGAAGGAGTGGGAGATCAATCCGGCCAAGATCGAGAACTTTGACAGTCTGTCCGCAGGAGTAAACACAGAGGCCTATGTTTCCATAGAGTCCAACAATAAACCGGGACTTTACATGGCGGCAGGCAATCAGGCGTCCGACGGTACGATCCGCATCGTCCTTGCGCAGGATGCAGGCGGCACGGAGAACGAGGCAAAACGTATGTCCTTCCGCACTCTGGAAGGATTTGCGGGAGAAGGCGTTACATTTGAGAGCGTACAGTATCCGGGCTACTACATGGTAAGCCGCGACGGCGCGCTGTATCTGGAGCAGGATCCGGACGCCGAGGCAGCCACCTTCTATGTATCTACAGAACAGGGGGCAGTTTCCGGTGATGTGCTTAAGACGACAAGGCTTTACACAGCGGGAGAGGAACTTAATGACGATGATATCCGCATTTCCGTAAATACAGACGACGGAAAAACAGAAACTGTAACGGAATATACGACGAATGCAGATGAGATCGACATGAGCACGACAGGCACAAAGACACTGAAAGTTTCCTATGAGTATAACGGCGAGCAGCTGGAAGGTTCTGTAACCATCACGGTTGTGGACGCAGACTACCGTTAGGATCAGGATTGACGAAGAAAGGAGAATAAATAAATGAAAAGAAAAAATCTTTTATCCGGACTTCTCGCAGGTGCCCTGGTTCTGACATCTGTAGTTGTTCCCGGAACGGGAAAAGAAGTAAAAGCAGAAGACTATGACCTGAATGAAGGCCTGGTTGCATCGTTTTCATTTGACGGCGAAGACCTGACCGACGGACAGGGCGGCGCAGACGCGTCCGCAGTCGTTACCGGACTTGGCGCGTACAGCGCAGATCCTGAGTATGTAGACGGTCACGAAGGAAAGGGAATCCAGCTTGGAGACTACGGACTGAAACTGAACCGCGCGAATCTGGGCGAGGACTTTACCGTTTCTCTCTGGATGAAGCCGGACGGCGCTCCTGCAGATAACCAGAGCGGCGTCTTCCTCGGATATCATAATCCGGAGAAATGGCTGTCAGTTGCCGGACAGGATGGGAGATATAAATTCTGGGCGAATGGAAACGGATACGGCTGGAACGAATTAGGCCGGACCGATATCGGAGCTGGCGAATGGCATCAGGTTACGATTACCGGAACGTCATCCACTGTTGCTTTATATGTGGATGGTGAAATGAAGGCATCCGGAAACAGCAATGCGCCTCTTGCCGGAGACAATCAGGATATTTATATCGGTGTAACTAACTGGGATCCGGAGTTCACCGGAGCGGTGGACGAAGTAAAGGTCTATAACCGCACCCTCAGCGAGGGCGAAGTATACCGCCTTTATGACGCGGTGACTCCGGCGGAAGACATTCTGGATAAAGAGGGCATCACCGCTACAGAGTCTATGAACATGGTGATCGGAAGAACCCAGAAGATCGAAGTTTCCATGCCGGTTATTGTTGCTGACTCCAATCCGACAGTTACATATGAGAGTGAGAATGAAGACGTGGCGACAGTATCAGACGACGGTACTGTTGAGGCTGCAGGCAAAGGCAATACAACAGTAACAACAACTGTAAAGCTTGGCGATGTGACAAAAACGGCTACGACAGCCGTTGCAGTTACCGGAAGCCTGGAGGATACCCTGGTTGCTTCCTTTGATTTTGACGGAAATCTTAATAATGGCGTAAACGGGCAGGCGGCAGCTTCAGCCCTTGTTACAGGCCTTAACGCTTACAGCGGAAATGTGGCATACGGCGAAGGCAGAGACGGCGGCCAGGATCAGGCGGTACGCCTCGGCGACTACGGCCTGAAGCTGAATAAGCAGAATCTCGGAACAGAGTACACTGTATCTCTTTGGGTAAAATCCGATGATACGCTGCTTGGAAACCAGGTTGTCCTTCTTCTGGGACATCATTCCCCGGAGAACTGGATCGCAATATCCGGAAACCAGAACAACACAAATAAAGTGAAGTTCTGGGGCAACGGCGGAGTGTTCGGCACGCATACAACGCTCGCGACTTCTACGATCCCGTCCGGAGAGTGGCATCAGATTACGATTACCGGAACGAAAGGTTCCACTACACTCTATGTAGACGGAATCGGCATGGGACAGGATACTAGCAACGATCCGTTAAACGGGACAAACGCGGACATTTACCTGGGCGTAAACTATTGGGATCCGGAATTTGAAGGCCTGGTAGACGACGTAAAGGTTTATAATATTGCCATGTCCGCGGAAGAGGTGCAGGATCAGGCCAGAGAGACATTCCAGGCCGCATTTGAAGATATGGTAGACCGTACTCTGATTATGCATCCTCTCCTTGGTGAGAACAGCAGTTCCGCGCAGATTATTTATGATCTGGAACTTCCGGATGTGCTGACAGAGGGCACAACGATCGAGTGGTCCAGCAGCAACAGTGATGTAATCGCGGCGGACGGCTCAGTGACAAGCCCGGCTGAAACAAAAGAAGTAACGATGACGGCAACGGTCACAAACGGCACGCTGACTACGGAGAAAGAGTTTAAATTCACCGTTCCGGCGCTTGATAAAAGCGAACTGGAAGCTCTGATTGCAGAGGCGGAAGACATTGATACGACGTACCTGACAGATATAAGCAGAGAAAGACTGGAAACAGCGATCTCAAATGCAGAAAATGCGGAAAATTCCTATGCTGCAGTAGAAAAGGCGGCAGCTGATCTTCAGCTTGCAATGGATAATCTGGAGTATAAGGACGAGGCGGTAAATCCATTTGCGCATATAGCAGATCCGAAAACGCAGACTTCACTGGAAGCCGGAGCAACAGAAAAACTGTTTGAGATCCCGGAAAATATTCAGCCCTATGTTGATGTAGAGTATTCAACAGAAGACGCTGATGTTGTGACCTATGCAGACGGTACAATTACAGCGGTTGGAGCAGGAAAGGCGATCGTAACAGCAACAGTAACGGCGAAATATGACGGCTTTAAGATGGAGTACTCCACTGCAGTAGAAGTGACAGGCAGCTCCACGCCTTCAGCCGGTACAGTAGAAGATACAACTGATCCGGAAAATAACTTTGGAAATGCGGAATTTGCGGGCGACAGTTCTGCTCTGGCAGATGCGGTACTTACCGAGCAGGACAAAGAGGCGGTAGCAGCCGGCGCGGACGCACAGATTTCTCTGGTAGTAAGCGATATTACAGACAGCGTATCTGATGCAGACAAAGCGCTTGTAGAGGCGATCAAAGGTGATGCGGAAGTCGGTATGTACTTTGACGCAGCCCTTTTCAAACAGATCGGCGATGGACAGGCAGCAGAAGTAGAGAGCATTGACGGTACTGTAACAATTAGAATGACGGTACCTGAATCACTCCGCAATACAGATACGTCTGTTGACAGAACCTATCAGCTTGTGCGCGTATTTGACGGAGAAGGTTCATTGCTGCCGTGCAGTTACGATGAAACTACCGGAACACTTACATTTACAACCAATACATTTGGAACATATGCGCTTGTGTACAGTGACGAAGCTGTAGAAGATCCGGGAGAGGATCCTGGAACAGATCCTGGAGAAGATCCTGGAAAAGATCCGGGAACGGAAGATCCTGACGGAGATGATGGCCAGAAAGGCGACGAGGGCCAGACTGGAAACGGCCAGAACGGAAGCAGCCAGAATACTGATAAAAATGCAGGCGGCACCACAGAGAAAGCAGCGCAGACAGGAGATACAACAAATGTACTTCCGCTGGCAGCAGCATGCGTACTTGCATTTACGGCAGCAGGAACAATAGTTGCAGTAAAAGCAAAACGCAGAAAATAATCTGACAAAACAAGATCGGAAGAGCGTCGTGTAGGGAAAGAGTGTAGATCTCGGTGGTCGCC
>OCQH01000011.1_pt1 | contig 20311 bp, 24 predicted proteins | sample 1538411 | NCBI WGS metagenome assembly OCQH01 (sample SAMN04571690, study PRJEB22368) | human gut metagenome | biome: human gut; material: stool | host: Homo sapiens | place: Luxembourg | collected 2012-06-01
GACCACCGAGATCTACACTCTTTCCCTACACGACGCTCTTCCGATCTGGGGGTTTCTGAAGCCTCTTTTGGTATGGATAAAATAAAGTAAGCTAACTTCACAGTCAACTTACTTCTAAACTAATCTGAAATAGTTTAATTAGAATTTGTTATTATTTAATCTATCCCTTATTTCCTCAAATGTATCTTCATGAACCATACGCCCATCTTTGAAGACTTCAACTAGTGCATTATTAAGATCCTTCTCCCTCTCTTCAAATGTCAGGTTATCGTGATCTAGATAGTATCTTGACTTATTATTTTCATCTTGATATATTGCACAACATCCCTTCATTGATTTCTTAAAGTTATCTGAGTCTGTCTTAGGATCTTTATATATCATTACAGGAGTTCTTTTCTCATACATCTGTAATCCATCACTTCCGTCAGCTGAACTTCCTACTGCACGTTCTACTGATTCACCATATGTAGCCTTCTGAGCGAATTGGAAGGTATCTCTAGTATATGGATACAATGTCCCATCATTTCCTTGATATGCATGAAATGAGAAACTACCAGCTCCAAGTGCTACATTCTCTACTGAGAATCCCTTTACCTCAAGTATCTTATATATTAATTCTTGACGATTCTGTGTAATAGAATCTCCGTAGATAGCTCTAATATGATGATCTAGTACCTTATATCCTTTCGAGTTGACGGTCCCATTGAATATCTCCCATAGACGTTCCACTGTCCCTTTAACTTCACATTCAGTGAGTTCATCCCCTAATTCAAATTCATCTGAATAGTAGTCACTTTCATAGTAGTATAATGAATATAACTTATCTCCATATCTAAAGTAACAATAATCTTCTACGAAGTCACCATCAATATTCATTTTTATACTCTCAGATAACTCACTAACTATGCTAAAGGATTCAACTGATTTACCTGACATTAAGGATTTTACGATAACTTCAGATAGCAATCCAGTAATATCTATACGTCCTGCTACTATCTTAACTGGGTCACCTGAGTCACCACGTACGAATAAGGTACCATTATGATTCAGGATCTCCTCCCTCAACTCAGGTAATATCTCAGTAACCAATCTCCAATAGTCATAACTATCAGATACCATAGAGAAAGATGAGTTAGGATAGATGTTAGTGAGTAGATTCTTCACTACCTCCTTTTCAGCATCTTTCCGACTCATACCCTTCATCATATTTAGTGAGGTTGAGCTACACATAACTGAGTGCTCCGTTGAGATAAGTCCCTTTCCCGCGTATGGAGTGCCATAATATTTCTTTATGAATGGTATAGCTGCACATGTAGCTGTCTTATCAAATGAAAGTAACCAAGCAGCTCCACTATGTATTCCATCCTCAGGTGTATCAGCTCCTCTAAATCCGAATTCTGACATTGATGAACGTGCCTTAACTTCCCAGTTATCTGCAGTTAATTTAAAGAATTTATTTGCAGTCTTTCTATACCAATGCCCTACTGTAGCACATATCATAGGTTTCCATATGTAGCTAGAGATAAGTGATTCAATAAATCCACTTATCCATTCAAATCCATCAATCGTATTAACTAGCTCAATGTTAGGGCATTTAAGACTAACCTTACATCCCTCAGGAATCGTCCTTATTGAGATAGGCAGATAACCTAACCTCTTTAGTTCCATTAACTTCTTAACAGTTCCCTCTACATCAGTTCCAGGTAACGTATTAGTTAGAAATTCAGTAACTTCCCTCTCTACGTCATTATCCAGTTTATTAAAGAAATTCTCTCTGAAATGATCAATGAGATACTCCTTACAAAATGCCTGAATACCGAAGTTGATTACATACTCCTTACCAGGTAATCTGCATCCTCTAGGAGTCCCATAACTTACAAGTCTCTTTATAGATGGATCATATTGAGCTTGATGACAAAACTTATAAAAGTCTGTTAATAAAATTGATAATGTTTTCATATTAATTTGTTTTATAGTTAATATTTTCTACAATTAAACCTGACAGATACATAAAGGTGAATATAACTGCAGGTATGAAGATAAAGATGTATACGTCCTCTATTATGAATAAATGACTCCAATATCTTATACAATTGTAAATATACCCAGTTGAAAAGCATTGAAGGATTCTCATGTAGTACTTCTTATTATTCAGTGGATTATAATAAGATGACATATACATCAAAAATCCTGCTATTACATTTATTATAATATTTATAAATTCATTATTATATTCGATGTATAACCATATGAATAATATGGATAGTGATGATAATAAATATAGTATTGACTTAAATCTCATACTTAAAGTAGGATATTAGAAGTTTTCTATTTATTAGGAAAACTGATGCCCATAAGAATAATACTACTATTCCTATAGAATTCAATAATATAGGATTTGAAGCTTCATCAGATATTCCCCTACTAAATAGTATAAATGATGAAGTCATACATACATAATCGAATATATTATATAATAGATTATTTCCTTTTACTATCTTCAATGGATTATAATCAATTGACCATATTATTAGAATTACTGGAAATATAGACACTATAGAGTTATGTGATAACCACGGAAATATATCAAATATGACTAGGTACATTAGAAACGCAGCTAATCTCATACCTATAAAGGGTATTAGCAATATGAATCTATTGTCCTTTAAGCTCTTTTTATCATCCATATCAATAAGATCACTAACAAAATTATTAATAATGATGGCATAATATAAATAAATAGCTTTATAAGAGATATTATAAATGCTATCATAAATGAGACTGACAATATTCCTACAATGAATAATATCAGTACTATAACTAATATCCAACTACATCCTTTCATAATAATTTAACAATTTATAGCTAAAGTAAAGTTACTCCTTATTATATGATTAATATACTTACGATCGCATCTTATATATGACATAATAAATAAGCTCAGATAAGTTTGACTTCTAGTTAGATTCATATAAGTATTATGGGGATAGTTACTGCACAATTTTGATTCGAAACTGTTTATAGTTCTACCTTCAATCCTATCAAATAACTCCTTGCATATATTATCATCAATTATTCCATCATTCTCACTATATAATATACAATCATTGCATGAGCCATCTTTTGAGGAAGTATATCTAACTAGCATTAATTTCTTATTGATCTCTATTAGGTATTCATTATTCTTTATTCCTTCAATCAATTTAAATCTCTTTCCTTTTATCATATAAATTTCATTTACAAACTTAAGGGTTAAAAGGTTTAAGGAAGGGTGTCATACCTTCCTTAATTACCTAGCTTAAAACCTTACCATCATATGATATTGCTACTACAGGCTTCTTCAATTCGTGCATTATATCAATCATAAGCTTAGATCCTTTAGATCTTCCATCCCAAAATACAATAGCGGAATCTGCAACATCTCCCATCTCCTTATTCCTTATGTATCCAGCTGACTTTCCATATTTATTCCAGTCAGCAGGGAATTCAAGAACCTCTAATCCTTAGATATAGCATAATTCCTTCCTAAAGTATCAGCTCCAGTTGCCATACCGCATACGATAACTAGATTTAATCCTCTACTATCACATACATCTTTAACTCTATCGATGTAATAGTTAACTACATTCTGGTTAGAATAATCTCTTCCTCCAGCTACGATCATTCTATACTTTGTCATATGGAAAATAGTATGTTCTTAAACTTATCAGCTGCTCCTATATAATCTAAGGTGTAAGGGATCGATGAGAATATTATTTTCTTCTTACTTGATGCTAGTATCATATTCCAGTTATTATCGTATATATGAATTTGATCTAAGGTAGGTATATAATATATACTTGACACTAAGGTTTTCTTCATTCTAGATGTAAATACATCTATCTTATACCTCCTACCTTCTATAAAATAGAACTGAAGCTGAACATCTTGTGCCTTAAATACTGACTTAATTGATGACACTAATGACTTCAGCCTAGGTATCTCTGTAAAATTACTTCCTAGATAATCTGAAAAATCCTTTATTGGTGTAGGATCTACACTTAAGTAACTTGTATCTAAAACTGCCATATTATACCTCCTTGTCTAGATAATCTTTATAAACCTCCTTAACTGCACTAATAAATTCCTCATCTTTATATACTGACATAATCGCATCTTCTAAGTTAACATCATCTAGTATCTCAGTTAACTTCTTTGAAATAATAGGTCTTATTAACATGTTAGTCTTAAATCTAAGATCTTCATCATCAAATCCTAAAGTTTCATAGTACGAATCACCTATCTCATATTTTATTACATTAGGTAAGATATTAGATATAGATTTTAGTGAAGTAGTCACTAATTTCATAGAATTACTTAATATATCATTGTTTTCACTATCCCATGTCACTCTATAATATCTGACATGCTTATCTGAGTCGTAGAACTCTTGAGCAAATGTGTAGTCCGTATTAGTTTCCTTAATTAAGACTAAATTATATTTCTTAGTATCCATATAAATTTTTACTTAGTAATACCTTAATTATTCTAGATTTAAATAGACGAGTAAACCAGTTTGAATCCAATGCCTTAGAGTATGATTCTTTCCTCTTTGACTCCATATGCTCTTCTAGTCTACTTAATGAACTACTATAAAATTTATCCTCCATATCTTTATCATCAATAAAGTTATAAGTATATGTATATCTGCATCCTAAGCGTTTATCTGGAATTACCCTAGGCTCCATAACTACAATGCGGTACTTATTATTCTTTAGCTCATCTTTTACTTTATGTAGATTTTCCTTAAGATCTTCTATAGTATCATGCAGCTTAAGGAATTCATCGTATGACATTGTTACATTCTTATCATAATATTTATCATTCATCTTACATCAATTTTAGTTAAACCTTTTTCATCTAAATTTAAGATGACATTCTTATTAGCAAAGGACTCAGTTCCGTACATATGAGTAGTTAATATCATAGTATGAACGTTCATTCCTCTCATAAGATCTATACAGTATTCAGTACTTGATTGACTAAGATGCTTCAATGTCTCATCAAATACTAATAAACCGCACTCTACTAATATTCTACTCAAGAAGTTAATATCTGCCATAGTCTTCTGACCTGAGCTAAGTGACTGATAGCTTACCCATCTTCCAGCTACATTATACTGAACATCTAAATCTAAATGGTCCTTATTTCTAAACTTATACTGATTCACTTCATATCTGATAACGTCATCACTGAAGTCCCTAGATATTCTAGACATGACTTCTCTATAGACATCACCAGTCGATCCAGTCAGCTTAATGTATTTTTCCATCAATCTCAATGCATCCTTAACGTCTTTCAGTTCAGAGTTCAACTCATCTACCTTATGTTTATTAAACTCTAAATCATTAGTCACCTTCATGAATTCTTCATGCTTAGATAAATCCATATTTATGGAGTTTAACTCATCATAGAAATTATCAGGCAGCTTTACCTCATCTAATTCAGTAATATCATTAAGTGCATTAGTATACTTAATAGCTGACTCATTCAGGATATCCAGTTGAGATCTCCAGTTCTTAAGACTAGCTAATTCGTAGTTTATTCTATTTACTTCATTAGTAACCTTATTAATCTCAGAGTTAGACGATGAGTTACCCATGGAGGTTAATTCGTTAGATAGTGATGTCATCTCCTTAGCTATCGAATCCCTCTCCACTAGTAATTTATTCATTTCTACTGATAGACTATCTTCTAGATCTTTTAGTACTACTTTGCTTCCACACGTAGGGCATACATTAGACTTAACCTTCTCTAGCTTAGTATAGATCTCAGTTCCCTGACTATTTATTCTAGATAAGTCTATCTCAAGTCTCCTATACTCCATACATTTATTATCGTACCTCGACTTATAGTCCCTCAAGGAGTTTAGCTCATCATTTAATCTAGTCAACTCTTCATTTAGTTTTACCTCATCAACTAAGGATATCTGTTCATTTATCTGACTTATCTGACTAGAGATGGACTCTAATTTTCCTTTTAGGTTATCTACTCCAGATTTAGATTCGTTATACTTAACATACCTTTCCTGTAAGTCTCTCATTTCAGATTTCAATCTAGTTAACTCCTCTACTGACCTGGAGGGAACTGACATATTAGATAATGAATTTTCTAGGTAAGATACTACATTCATAAAATTATTTAGGTCAGTTACTTTATTATCTATACTGGATCGTATATCATTAGCCATTGACATAGCTGTTGAATTATACGAGTCTATCTTATCTATCCTAAATAATTTACTAATCACCTCTGACTTTCTTTCAGGGCTCATCGAACCTATAACTGTAGATTTATCTGCATTAAAGAAATAGATATCAGTGTAATTTAAGAATGGAAATCTTTTGTACATATCATCCTCAAATTCCCTTTTATTATTATATGGCAATTTCTCTCCATTTACCCAACATCCATAATCCTTACTACCTCTCAATATCTTATTATTTACTCCTTGATATATGAACTCTATCTCACATTCACAATAGTCTGCACCAAATCTTATGAAGTCTTTTAATGACCTATTCTCCCTAAGTGAATTATATAACCCTAGTATGATGGACGATTTACCTGCTCCATTATCTCCAGATATCGTTAGTTTATCCATATCATCGAAATATATCTCTGCATGTTCTATCGATCTGAAGTTTTCTAATCGCAGTTTAACTGGAATAAACCTAAAATCTACGTACTCATCATTGGGTATATTTTTCAGTACCTCATTGTGAATATCACTAAGCCCATTATCCTTAATAACTCCATCAACTAGGTCACTTATCTCACTCCATTTAGGAATATTGATTACATTAGAGTCACCTACTACTAGCTTAGATGGTTTATAGACATTATAATAATTTTCATTATCAAATCCCTCCATCTTTCTATCATTAGTGTATCTTAGTCTCAATAATAATCTATTAGGATCAAGATCTATGCACTTCCATGAGTTATCATTAGGATTCCATACTATAGCAGTAGATTCCTGTTGATCTCCTAACTTATTTTGTTGACAGGAACCTATACTTACCATCTTACCTACATGAAAATGTTTATGTATATCTCCAGTAATAGATAAGTTAAATTTAGACTTATCTATATCCTGTCCCTTGAACTGAGCTCCAGGAGGAGCTAGTGTCACATGACCTACGAATAAGTCTACGGTTCCGTTTATCCAGCTGAGATCCTGTACAGGTTTCCAGTTCATCATAGCTACTGACCTACCACATAAGATCCACTGCTTCTTATCAGCATAGTATAAGTTATGTGGAAGAATAGCTGTTAATCCAGAAAACCTAGGATCCTGTTCTCCATCTTTAGTGGATAAGTCATGCTGACCATATATAATAAAATTCTCTTTAGTATAATAAGTATAGCATAACTTATTTAATAATGATTGAACTTCATTCAATACATTATTCTTCATTATAGGTAGTTCAGTAACATCACCTGCAATTATAAATCTATCACAATTATACTTCTTACCTGCATCGATTAGTAAGTCAGCCAGGAGTCTAGACTGAAATAGTCTAGACTCTCTAACCCTATTATAATTAGCATAGTCATTTATATGGAGGTCACTGAAGATGAGTACATTATTTTCCATTATATATTTCTAATAAGATAATCTATATTTTTATCTATCCAACTTATGCATGCAAATACATGTTTACAACATGGAGATACATGCGTTTTCTTAGGATCAGGTGCTTCTGTTAATGCCTTATCTAATTCAATATCAGTAGAACTAGACCTATATAAATTTCCTCTTTTATTTAGGTAATATGCACTATGATACTTAAAGCTTGGACATTCGCAATAAACCTTCACTTTATTGCTCATTAGTGAGTTAAGATCAGGATTAGGCTGAAACTCAATTAGAACTGTATACATATTTCCACTTGAGCTAGATACATTAAATCTAAGTACTACATAGTACATATTTAATGTAGAGTTACTCCTCTTGAATATAGATTTAATTCTATCCCATACAGTTTCCTTCCTTATCTTATGATAAATTTTATCTAAAGTGACTGATTGACTAAGACTCCTCTCCTTCCTACCTTCATCTACATTTACCAACTCACGAAGAGTAAGAGGTGACCTGCTAAATAAATTAAATAATGCCATAACTTTTATAATTTAATATCCTCATCATTAGATAGCTTATTTACCTTACCTGATAATGTTATTATTGAGTTATTCTTAACATCCAATATTCCTATGAACGTAGGAGGTATTGATCCCTCATCAATTCCATTTCTAACATATACAGGTTGATATTCACTATATGGAACTATTACTCCATTCATAGAGATTAGCTCAGTCTCTTGATCAAATACATAAAAATCTTTATTTAGCTTGCTGTATATTTCTATCATGATTGTATCTATTATAACTGTGGATAAATAAGGAACATGGATTATGCATTACTTCTAATTGATCTAGATAATCAATAATAGTAAATTTTATAAATCCAGATTCAGTGTACACATACATATTTCCAGTATCTTTTACTAATATAACTTCACCGATTTGTGGATTACTGATCTGATTAAATTCAGCTTCATTCTCTGCACTAATGAATTTAAATGTGCTATTACTCATTGACATATATCTTTCCTCCCAATTGTATATATTTAGGTTTACGGTACCTTATATAACTATGTATGAATAATGAAATGCACTTAAATACTGGAATTGAGTCAGGAATCCTTCTTACTGATATATTAAGATCTTCCATATAACATCGGGTCTAGTCTGTCTGTAAACTTAGTATACCATGAGTCAGATATTCCTAATCCACTCTTATCACTGAATTCTCTAAACTCAGATAAGGATTTGAAGGTTCCTGACTTCATCTTTTCAGGGAATTCATCTATTATCCTCTGAAATCCAGGGAATTGATCCACCCTAAAAGTTGAATACTGAGACTTGAACAACTCCAAATCCTCAATTCCTGAATAGTCATTCCTAAGTACTATATTTTCTATTATACTAGCAGTGTCAACTCTATCCCTTCTAGTCTTTCTCATGTCATTATGAGATCCATTTAAACTATCCCAATATGCTTTCCAGTCGTACAAAGATACCTTCCCTCTTAAATTTTCAGGAACCTCAGTAGCCATCTGGTCATATTTAAACATTTCTGACTTTCCACCTCTCATTCCCACCTTATATACATGAGTACTGGGAGATGTGCCGTTCCACATCCAGTCGCCATCAGAGCTACTAAATACTGAAGTCTTATCACTAAATGCTAACATTGAGGAATATACCCATACTAGATTATCAGCTTCATAACCTCCATATCTAATACTAGGCATTCCATAGTCACCTAAATGATTTATTATAAATCTTTTAGATTCTATCTGCATTTCATTCCTCTTAGCATTATCTAGTATCTCCCTCTTCTCCTCTTCAGTAAGGTCAGGTTTCTCAGCATCTTCCTTAGTTTCAAATTTCCTGGAGTCTTTATATTTCCCTTTTAATATCTGAGTTGTATAGTATCCATTACCTCCATCCCACATATCCCATAGTATAAATATCTTATCAACTCCTCCAATTTCCTGACCTAGTTTATTCACTGAATACATGAATCTTCTAGCTACGTTAGCTGCAGTATATCTGGAGTCATCCCTATCAGAATTTATCCAATCCTTAGACTCCATAAAATTATGCCTTTTAAGCATAAAAGATCCGTCTACAAATAAATATCTATGCTCATTTAATATCATGCCACTGAATTATTTAAGTAAAATTCCATAGGATATACTATTTCATCCTCAGGGAATTTAGGATTATTAATGTCATTCCAAATATCATTTATTGATCTAAAATTTTCTCCTCTTAGAATATATTCAATGCATTTATCTACTGTAGAATTCTTATTCATCCTATAATCTTTCTCCCATATCATAAGAGGTGACTCTTTCATTCCTAAACTAATAATAATTCCAGTAGACCTAGACATATCATATTCGCATGAGTCAACTGAGCTAAGAGAATCCTGCTCCACCTGGCATTCGTCCTTACTATCTGTATTCATATACACTGACGGATTCTTATGCCAGTAATCTCCATTGAACTCAATTACTCTATTCAAAGACCTAATATAAAAATCGAGAGATGCACTAGACCTGCCGATGCCTATATAGTCTCTAACTTTATCATCGAAGTTGACCTTATATTCATTCGATCCGTAAAAGATATCATTATCGTTGAATCCGTATTCATTTACTAATATACTCTTTATTTCATCAAATAGTTCTAATGATACCTTAGATACTTTACCATGAGCACTTCCACCTCTCTTTCCACCAAACGCATTTGAAGAAATCTTTGCCCAATTAGATAACCACATTCTATAACTTGGAGAATTAAACTTCGATAACTCATCAGAATGTAGCTCTTTCATTTTAAAATAGCTTCTTAATTGAAGTATCTCTTTTGACCTGGACTCATGGTATATATTTCTTCCTACTCTATCATAATAGTTAAATAAACCTTCCGATACCTTATTTACGTAGTTTTCAGTTCTATACGGGGAGTTTTCTCTACTCCATACATCCTTAGCAGCTTTAGAATGAGATTCTCTAAATGACTTAGATGACTTTTGCCATTTTGAATTACATTCAATACTACAAAATGCTTCTTGATATCCTCTAACTACATTAAAGAATGTTAATAGTTTTCCACATATTCTGCATTTTGGATATATTATGTTATTATCTGAATCCCTATACAAAAAATTATTATCGAACCATTCTTTCGCAGTCAGTCCTATTTCAGATAACCTTTTAGTTAGTTTACGTCCACTAATCCATTCATCTAATTCTGGAATATAATATTTATTAGTTCCTTTCCTAACATTAGTATATTGGATAAAACTATTATGTTTATCCTTATCCCATTGAGGTTTTAAATCTTTATCCTTCATCTCAAATAAAAATAAATAAAGAGTAATAATGATTTTACTCATTATTACTCTTAGATTAAATAATTTTATTGATTAGACCCAGTTTCAAACGGATTAGGAACTGAAGTTGGCTGAGCTCCAGCTGCATTCTGAGCAAATGCAGGTTGAGTATAACCTACGTTAGCTCCACCGAATTGAGGGTTAGGACTCTGTTGGAATTGAGGTTGAGCCATTTGAGGCTGACCTTGGAATTGACCATAATTATTCGGTACTCCAGCCATAGGATCGAACTGTGATGCAGGAGGAGTAGAGAATGGGTCATTATTACTCTTCGACATTTGTTCAGGAGTCTGAACTACAGTCTGTTGAGGAGCAATATTCTGAGCCATAGAAGCCATCATAGGGTCATTAGTAGGTGCTACTGGAGGAACAACTGCTTGAGCTGTACTTTGAGTAGCTGCCATAGCCTGTGCAGGATTAGCGTATACTGCTGAATTTGAATACTTAGCAATAACTCTATTCATCTCTTCAATTGTAGAAGTAATAATCTTCTCATTGAATAGCTTATCCTGACCAGCTTGGAATCCCAAGAATGTTTTGATGGGATCTTTCATCAATTCAGCATCTTCTTCAGGTATCTTAATTCCGTCAGTAGCTGCAGCTGGAAGTCCGGATGTATGAGATGCACTCACACTAAATCCAATACCATTAGCTGCATTTGTAATATTAAAGATTAACCAACCTGATCTACCTTCTAGTTTACGGTTATAAATTTCTCCTAGCCATGCAGGATCATTTCCATGATTAATCATTTGCATTTCAATATCTTTATTGATAGCATTAGCAAAATCTTTTGAAGTACATACCAATAAAGTACTAAATCCTGATTTAACTGGTTTCTGATTATCCTTTAATCCATACTTATTTATGACATAAGCATTACCAATAGTATAATTCTTAACTCTACATATATCCTTACGTGAGTTTTCAGGAACTACCTCCCACATACGATCGAATACACCATAGGCTGAGCTAAGTAAGTCAGCTTCTGCCTGAGTTAAGGATGATACAAGTCTTCCAGTATTATCAATAAAATTATACGCACTAAGAGGTAACAATTTATACCATGATGTACGATCAGTACCATCCTGATTCTGACCAATAACTATGTTAACCTCTTTAGTCTTGTAAAGATACTCAAATGGCATACCCGTTACAGTACTAATCATAGGGAAAATCTGATAACGTCCTAAATTCTCTGGTCTACTTAGATAAGTTCTTCCTAATTGAGGTGCTTTTGGTTCATTTGTTCTAGGCTGAGGTTGAGCATTTCTTAACTGATTCAAAAAATTCTGTACATTCCATTCGTTGTTCATAACTTTTAATTTTTTTTAATTGTTAAATTTATTTAGATAAACGTTTTATTTCTTCACCTAACTCCTCTTCAAATTCAGTTATAATGCCTAATAAAGCACTTATAAATACTGGATTATAATCAGATATTGTAGATGAAGAAACTATATTTTTAAGATTTCTTACAAATATTATATTCTCTTCTATAATTCGTTTAAAATGAAAATTTCCCAGCCTACATTCCTCGTAGATTTTCATAGAACTTTGTAATGTATCAGCCACTTTTACTATTAGCCCACATTCATTGTTCTTATCCTTACTCGACTCAATATCGTTTACTATCTTCTTAGAGAAGTTAATACTCATCAAATCATTTACTACATCTGAAATAGCATTATATATGTTGTCATTATAATACTTAATATTTCTAGATATATCACCCATTAGTGACTCATCCATGTCATGAAGATAACACTTATAGATTAAATCCCTCCTATCTATAATAGATATAGGATCTCCTGGATTTACTTTACTAGCCATTTCATCTTCAATTAGATCAGCAATTTTCATACACATAGCCATCATATCGATAGTATGGTATCCGTCATTTTCAGGTTTCATACAAAATACACCAGAGTACCTAGTCACATTATTTAGGTTTCTCATTGGATTTTGATATAATTCCTTGAACTTTTCCTTCATAATTTAGTAATGCGTTAGATAATTATACCATTTTTCAGTTTAATAACATCTAAATACTTAAACTCAGTATGTAATACTTCGTCTACAGGATAACCTAATTGATATATTAGGTATCCTAGTACAGTTAGATTACCATTTACATGATAGTTAACACATTTTATTGGTTTTGGATAATATAGTTTCATATCTTCTATATCAAAGATATGATCTACCTTATCATACATCTCTTCATTTACTAAGTTAACCTTTTTGCCTAAGGGGATAATATTCTCATTCATCCTTAACTCATAAGGATCAAATATAACTCTATTATCTCCAATATCAAATCTACTTATTATAGTATTCTTATTATATATAAGTTCATCTATATAATTAGATGGATACCCTTTTATATTTATTACTACAGTCTTACCTACTACATAGGAACTAACTGGATTAACTAATATATTACTAGCCTTAGGTGAACAGGTTAACTTCTCTCTTAAGTATAAAGACTCAATTATAGAGTCCAAACCTGTCATAAGTACCATTTACTTATTACACATTTAAGGTTCAAAGGGTTTCTTAAACGCCTTTATATCATAACAATCATTCCATTGATCATAACGTTAGTCCTTATTATATTTCCACCATCACTAAAGTGATCCAGCTTAATTATATAAAGGTCTACATTAGGGTTATGGAGTTTAGTTACCTCGTACTCCTTAGATAACCCTAACTCCCTGACATATTGAACTCTACCTCCTACATTAAACTTAGTATCCGATGAACAGTAAATAGAGGTATCGTTACCTGTCAACTCCTCATTTAATCCTCCTAATAAGCTAGTCACCTTATATATCTCAAGTGTATCTGGATCACTTAGTTTCTCAATTGACTTCACTCTAACTAAGCTATCTGCCTTAGTGAATCCTCCACTTGATTCAAGATAAATCTTAACGTTATCACCTTCCTCAGTGATAGTGTCATATAAGTCCCTCATAGATGCTGCCAGAGAGTATTCCTTACCCTCTGACACATCAACCATTCTGACGTTATATATTCTAGTATTTCCTGCTATCATAATTGATTTATAATCTCATCAGTAAATTTAACTGCATTGAATGACTTAAGTTCCTTCAACTTATCCTTTAATGATTTAACTTTCTCAGTTTGATCCTTAGTCTTTCTAAGATTACTAATAGTTCTAGACATGATGGCACTTACCACCTCAGGTTCAAGTCCAGTTGCCTCAATGATCTCCTCATTCTCCGCCTTAGGATTTTCGTTAATGATATAATTGGCTACTTGTTCAATATTAGAATAGACTTTTATATCAAACTTAACTTTCTCAATCTCATCTTTATTATCCTGAGTTACTAAGTTTATGTAGTTAGTATAGGTAGCCTTAATCCACTCCCTAAGAGGGATACGGAAGGCTGACCCTCCGTCTGATACATTTAGATTATACGTATTATTATTTACACATATTTTTTCTACCTCCGCCTCTATATCATCTATAGTTATCGACTTAATATTAGGTATCTTATATATAGCTAACTTAGCTCCGTCTTGAGTAACCATATCCTCTATATATACTTTTCCCTCAGCTTGCCAATCTTTTATTCGTTTAAGTCGAGGTACAAATATACCTGCATCCCCTTCTATTAACATTCCAGGATTTCCGTCTGGTCCTTTGATTCTAGACCATCTGTACTTATATACTACTCGTCCACGTCCTTCATTCCAAATTCCCTTAAGATCTGATTTAGATTTATCCATATCAATATCAATTCCAGGCTCAAGTAACGTTGGATCGTCATTGATATATGCATGATACATTGACTTAGCTGAGAAATTAGGCAGGTCAGTTGAAATTCCTAATCCTAGACCTGAAATAGAGGAGTCACTGCAGTAGAGTGACATAGGTAATGGTGAAGGTATATAAGTAGGCTCAAGTGCCCCCACTGGAGATTCCACATAAGGGACTTTCTTTATAAGATTTCCTAGTAATTTCCTATACTTATCAGATACGCATACCTCTGTATAACGAGGTGCAGCTGCAGGAGACGAAGTTCCATCTATTGACCGACATCCAAAAAATCCTTGACCAGTAAATATTCCTACTTTAGTGTATGCTGATACAATACCATATGAACCATCAGTTGAATGAGGATGTGTCTCCATCATTTTACCTAACAAGTTAGCTGACTTTATCATCTTTCCTGCAGGATATTGTAAGGCTGAATATAGTAATCTTCTATAACTAATCTTCAATCCATCTATAATCTGAGGTAACTGACGCCAATTATTAATATAACTACCAAACTCTAGATATGCATCCCTAGTAAGGTCATATATATTCACCTCACGAATTGATTCATCTTCATTACTTATTACCTGAATAGCATCTACTTTCTTACTTCTTGCCATAATATTTAATATAAAAGTTTATTCATCCATATAAAATGTTCATCACATTTATCTCCCGTATCTGTAAATCCTAATCTTGAATACCAATCCTTAGTCCAAGAATTAGGATCTACAAATAGAGATAAATATTTGAATTCATATAATCTCCCTATATTTTCATAAAGACTCATGATGGAGTTCCCTACCCCTTTACATCTATTACTAGGTGACACATGAAGATCACTTATATAAAGCTGATCTTTCGAATCATTATTATACCTGTATATATTTGCAAAAGCTATACCAAGTCTATGCATGATCTTAATGCTGTCATATTGATATACTGAATCTTCTGAATAATGATATATGAAGTCCCTATTTAATTTATATATAGTATCCTCTATATTAGTCATTCTCATATATACCTAATACTAGTTTGACTGCATCTTCTGAGCTTATCTTTCTTTCTATGAAATACTCTTCATTATTCTCATTTATCATATCGCAATGAACCCTAAACTCAGTAGAGTCTATGGTAGCCGGATGAAAAGATACACTCTTAATTTTATTAGATGAATTCTTAATAGATGATTTCATAAACTCATGTATAATCCTACACGAATTTCCTACTGATTCAGAATCTTCATTAGTATCACTAACTAAATCCTCTATTTTTATCCTTTTCTGATGACTAGATGACGGACCATACTCATCACCTTCATATATCTTAGGCATTAAAGTAAATTCCCTAGTCGTAAAGTTATATCCCTTAATTTGATAATCAGATAAATTCATAATATTTCAATATAAAATTATAAATATCAGGTTCATCATCTGTATTAAACTCCTCTATGGAGATATGACCTGTTTTATTATCTAGAAATGATACGTCAAGTATTGAATCTCCATTACTAGTAATATCCGACCTATAAGAATGTATACTATATCTCTTAGGATTATATTTATTTATTAATAGTTCTTCATTTCTGTCCATAAGTTCCAGTTATTATATTAATATAATCGTTAGCCGTTATTAATCGCTTATATGTAACTTCATCATCCGTCTTAGGATAATATAAAGTTATTGACATAAGAATTTTATCTTTGTTATTCTTATCTAAGAACTCACATGACATTGACTTAACTTCGTAATTCATATCATTTTAGATTATATGGGTTAGTTAATATTCCATTTTCTGATAGTAACCTCTTTCTCTCATCAAGATTACGTACCAATTCCTGAGCTCTCTCAAGTCCCTCAGGAGTGACTCTAATTAATCTACGTTTCGATTGATCGTAAAATGCATCATACACTTGAGTACGAGACATTTCACCTAACCCTTTGAAACGTTGATATGGTTTTGATTGATCAAATCCAGGTATATTTCCATTTGAATCCTGATCTGATGTGAAGAAAAATTTTCCATTTTGTTCATATAATGGAGCTTCAGCTACATATACTAATCCGAATTCGATTAGATACCTAGAAAACTTAGCTAAAGTACTTAAAAGTGACGCAGTAATTGCTGATCCCATTTATGTTCATATAAATTCGTCACATTTATACCGTCTATTCGACTGCTATATGTCACCATATAGATCAGACTATATCTTCATCCAATTTTCATTGGAGTTTTGCGTTTCGAGATCCATTATTGACTTGATCCCTACGGTTTTCACCTAGTCGTTGAACTTTAATAATTAGATAAGTGATGTTTGTTAATAATTATAATACTTATATTTCACGATATTAATTATATAATCAATAGTCATATTTCTCATATTTAATTCATTTTCAGTTAAAGTAACATATGAATATCCGTATCTTTTACAGTACTCGATACATTTCTTCCTTTTAGCTGACACTATTATATCATCCATATACACTAAAGGCTTCACTTCTATTATGATAACTGAATTATCATCTAATATTAATCCTATGTCAGGAAGATAACTATGAATCTTGCCATCTAAAGGATTAGTATATTGTATTGGATTTGGAGAAAAAATCTCTTTAACTGAATCATCTGAATCGAATTCTTCTAAAAATTTCTTTTCCCAGGATGACATATAATAGAAATCCTTAGGCTTATTATATTTTTCTAGATGAATTTTTCCTTTATTAGAATAAGCTTTACCATTAAATACAAATTCAGATAATTTATCTGGATTATTTTTAAAATAGTTTATCCCTTGCTGACGTCTCATTTCTCTGTATCTATCTGACTTCAAATAAGATTTATCTTTGGTCATATTAGACATCTTAATTCTCATTCTAGATTCAGGGGATAACTTTTTACCTTTTCTAGAACATGATTCAGGTTTGATATTAAAAGGTATATTATTAGCCTTAGCATACTCCTTATTTTTATAATACGTCTGCCTACCCTTTTCAATTGATTCTTTAGATCTCTTTCTTCCTCTTATAGCATCTGCTTGTTTCTTATGAGATTCAGGTGATTGCTTTTTACGTTTCCATCCAGCTTCCTTTTTCCTATTGATAGTGGATATTCTTTTATTTATAGTGTCCTGAGTGGTTTTCTTCCCTAAATTCCCTTTAGATATCTTATCCCTAAATTCTTTTATTTTAGGAGGAAGTCCTACTCCACCTAACCTATGGTATTCTTCTACTTCTGCAGCTCTGTCCCTATTTTCAGCTGATATATGGCAGCTATTTGAGCAATAGAGTCTATAACCTGATCTTATATCCCTATATTTTACAGATTTGTTACAAAAGTCACATACAGGTCTCTGACTTATGTCAGTTAATCCTAATTTAACTACGTCATAGAATAGCTGTGATGAGTAACCTAGTTTACCTAAAAATTTATTCAAACTCCTTATATTAATTAATGAGTCTTCATTAAATCCTGTAATCCATTTAGGTACTACCACTTTATCCCTAAGTGAATTAGTATTAGGCTCATGAACTATGATAATATCACATGGAGTTCCTTTATTAGGATTTTTATTCAATAACTCATTAAATTTTCTATGTTCAAAATTTTCTTCCATACTAATATAAAATTTTGAACATCACTTATCTAATTATTCTTAGCTGCTGATTGACTCTATTCAATTGATTATTACTATGTTTCAAGTACAATTGACTTAACGAGTGTTTCCAGCAATTAACAAAATATTTTTACGTTAGTCACCTAATGTCCAGACTCATCTCAAATCTGGATCAGCATCAGCGCATAGAATTATTTTTCCATATCTAGAGTGCTTCTTAATTAATTCCCATTTTTCGTCGTATGACTTAGCTTCAGAAGTTATATTATACGTATCAGTCCCTAATCCTATAGCTCGAAAGATGGTAAATAATTCTTTATTCATCATCATTCTTTCCTCATCTAAATTTATAGTATTAAGAGTTTTGCCACGTAGACCCATGACAGCATGATATAATGTATTCTTTCTACCGGATTTCATGGATCCAGCAGCAGAATCACCTTCTACAATATACAATTCACATTTCATTCTATCCTTAGACCCTGCAGTGGCATCACTAAGCTTATCAGGTAGGAATGCTTTCCCTTTCATTCCTCCAGATGTAACTGACTTCATAAGGTCTTTCTTTATCTTATCTATTGTAGATAAGCTAACTAATGATTCAGCATAAGCATTCAATCTCTGAACATGAAGATCCCAATAATCTGGATCTGACCTAAAGACTTTGACTAACTCTTTGGTCACTTCCTCAAAGTCAGATGACTTAACCTTTACTATTGACTTAAGTCTTACTTTAGTTTGACTATCAAAAATTCCTTCATTAAATAATGTAACTACAATTAATCTAAGTCCATTTAATAAGCAGTTATGAGTCATATTGTAGTTACGTATCAGTGCGTCCTTGAAGCATACTTCAGCTATTTGGACGTGATGACCTTGATCCGTGCATAAGCCATTACAGCTAGCCATTGTATCTCTACTGCCTAAGTTGGGGTCAACTTCAAATGTCATGTAGAAACCTACCTTCTTATTGAAGGAAGTATCAGCTGGTGTAATGGTCTTACATACCTCATACTTATATCTAGGATAATTTCCTGCAATAGATTGACCATTGAGGATAACATTTACATTCTTCTTATAGAATTTCTCTTGAATCAGCATGAAGTACTCTAAGTTCTTAGTGGGAAGCTTAGATTTAACTGATTCGAAGATCTCCTTATCTGGTTTGAAGAGAATGTATGTATTATATCCCTCAGGTAACTGATTCTTATATTTATCTCCAAATATAAGTTTCTCTAGGTCATGCAATTTACCTGCAGTTTCCCTCACCTTATATCCTTTATTGTATTCTAAGTAGTAGAAGATATCTCCCTTAGATCTAGGACCATAGCTATCCCATACTGATCTTACATCAGTGATGGACTTATCGTAATTATCCTTAGTTACTCTAGATAAAACTACAAATTTTTCAGATAATGCATTTGTACAAGAACTTCCAACCCCGTTAGTCCCTATCTTCGCATCACCTGAACTAGATCCATCAAACTTAGATCCTGCATGTAACGATCCTACAGCCAAACTTGCTTGAGTTTGATCAGGTTTATCCTCAGACATAGTAATAGGTAACCCTCTACCATTATCTGCTACAAAATGAAATCCATTAAAATTTTGGTGAATGTATATATTATCACATGAGGAACTGTACGCTTCATCCATGGAGTTATCAATAATCTCCCTAAATATTACAGTAGCGTCCTCAGCCCCTCCTACATACATTCCAACCTTCTCTCTAACACATTCTGGAAATTCTAATAGTTTAATTTTAATCTCTTTTTCTTCCATGTTTATTATTTATGTTTAATTAGATAGTCCAAGGTATCGAAAAATTAAAGTCACTGAGTGACTTAACCTCAAGATCGGAAGAGCACACGTCTGAACTCCAGTCACGTGGCCAGATCT
>OCQH01000016.1_pt1 | contig 17390 bp, 22 predicted proteins | sample 1538411 | NCBI WGS metagenome assembly OCQH01 (sample SAMN04571690, study PRJEB22368) | human gut metagenome | biome: human gut; material: stool | host: Homo sapiens | place: Luxembourg | collected 2012-06-01
GCTCTTCAGCAAACTAATATATCTGTTTCGATCTAATAGATCTCTTCAGTCTAGGGCTACCTAGATACAGATATTATATATTCGGACTAGAAGTCAAAGTTCTCTATATCAATATTACCTTTGTACTTCTATCCTCCATACTTTTAAGTTTCATTTTAATATCATTTTGAATTTGTAATAACTTTATTATACTCATAAGTTCTATACGAGTATAATTTTAATTTGTACCTAAACGTTAGTGATACTACGTTTATTTCATTTGTTTGAATGATTTCTACATTATCTAGTCTAGTTGATCTATCTAATTCTAGATACCAATCATCCTTAATCTTAACCAGTTCGTTTATCTTAACGTATTCTGGTTCAATTGCAAATACTTTTATAGTGTCATTCCTTCTTCCTATAAATGAGGAATTTGCTTCACTATAATTTCCTATTGTGCTACCTCTACACATTAGTAGAGTAGCTAGTCCTATGAATATCACAATTGATATTAGGACCGATGAAATTTTATTCATCATATGTTCTACTTTACTTTTTAAGTTAATAATAACTGATTTCGATTTTTCAATCTCTTCAGCTTAATAAAGTATCAGTTTATTATTATAAGTAATCTCTGGCTCACTTAAGAGCCAGAGGTCTACCCACTTTATCATTTGTATTGTGTTACATTTAATCTTAAATGATTAGGCTGGTTTGACGTCCTCACCTGCTTGCGTCGATAATGCACATTCAAGTCTTCTTGTTTCACAACAAATTCCTTGAATTGAACATATTTTAATTTCATTATTTCTTTTCTTTAATTAAATCAACAATTTTATCAATTGCTTTAGCCTCTATAAGAGGGGATAATATTGCTACTGTAGTATATACAGTAATTTTTATGATTGTTTTCATAATTATTTGTTTTAATTTTAACATATATTATATATTACTATATAATTTCGTATTTATACTCTTCAGTATGTCAAAATACAAAAAAAAATAGTACCCTAAGAATCCTTTTACGGAAACTTAGGGTATTAATTCGTTATAGTTAACAAAGTTCATTGCTCATAAACTTCTAAGATAATATCACTTTCATGACATATACCTCTATTAACTATTACACACTTAAGGGTTTAGGGGTTTATAAAGCGGTAGTTTTGCTTTAATCCTCTATTGTTTTAAGATATTTCGTTATACTTAAATAACTCTTCAGTGCGTATTGCATATATCTTATTATTATTTCTGACCTAAAGTCATATACCTGACACTAGTATATTAAGGGAATACACCCATTTTATATAATCAATATAAATTCTTTCTGTCATAATCTCTATTTTCATTACACCCTTAAGGGTTTAGGGCTTTCTAAAACGGTAGTTTTAATGCAAATTCCAATGATTATATTGGAAAACTAACTGGAATGAGGTATAAAATAGAGAGAAGGGATCTCCTCCTCCTCCTCTCTAGTATTCAAATAACCATTTCTATCACCTTGTTTAGCTTAATTGACTCCCTTACATTTATTATCCTCTGATTTCTTGATCCTCTATAATGTAATTTATCATCTTTTAACTCTTCAATGTACCTACCATCAACTAAAACGTCTATCTTATGAAGTATTCTATTAGATACTTCATCCCTGTCTAATAGATATTCGTATACATACCCTGAGTACATCCAGATACTTTTATCTGGAAAATCCTTACTTACAATGCTAACTATGTCATATACCTCGTCAATATTTGATTTATAAAATGGATCACCTCCACTTATAGTTAGCCCAGATATGTAGTTATTGCTAAGGCAATCTATTATTTCGTTTAAGGATGATGAGTCGAACTTTATCCCTGAATTAGGATCCCAAGTTTCTGAGTTATGGCATCCATGACATCCGTTAGAACATCCACTTACAAATAAGACCACCCTTAGACCAGGTCCATTTAACATATCACAGTGTTTAATATCATGATAATTCATATCTTCCTTCTGATTTAAGGTTATAGACTAGCTTAATTGATAACATTAATCCTACTATGCATATAATTGATGCATAGCTTAGTAACGCAACAATTCCTAAATACTCAAGTATCAATTTTCCTAATCCAGCTCCAATCAATCCAGCTACGCACCATGAAGTGAACATCATTCCTTGAACTACACTTATATTCTTACCTTTAACAAATACGTAGGACTCACTCAGTACAGTAGGAATACAGCTAATTCCACCTCCATACATAAACAATACTATACATAATACTATAGGAAGTATTGACCATTCATGATATAGATAGGTTGCTATTAATGACATTAATGGAATTCCAAATATAGCGTAATTTATATATAACTTCTTACCTTCAGGTATATTATCTACTATAAATGGTATTACTATTCTCCCTAGACAGTTAGATGCAAAGGCTAGATATATAATTTCTATTATACTACTATAATCAAACTTTAATATATTGTAGTTTAATATTAAAAATAAATCATACATCATCATTAATCCGACGGATAACTTAAATAAAAATAAAAACCATATTAGTTTGAAGTTTCTGCTACTGGATAGTACGATCATCTTTTTAACTGAATCAGTGAATGACTCATATTCATATTTTTCATTCGGATCAGGCTCCCTTATTAATATAAATCCTAATATCATAGGTATAATACTAGTCAAAAGTACCTTTAATACTAGTACATAGGCATTGTTATTATAATCCAACGATAATATGGACGAAGATACCATTCCTGATAACCCAAATCCCAGGATAGTAAATCCTACTGCCAGTCCTTCATGATTAGGAAACCACTTCATAACATTTCTAATAGGAATTAAGTATAAGAAACCTAACCCTATAGCTGATATTATCCCATATCCTATTACTACTGGATGGAATATATTCATTATTAAACCTAGTGAAGTCATGAAAGTACCAGTAACAAATAGTAATATAGATAAGAATATTGAATATTTCAGTCCTATCTTAAGTATTTTGCCACTGATAGCTGATGATATTCCCATGACTATCAACATGACTACAAATACTAAATGAACATGTGATTCATCCACTCTAGAATCTAACGCTATCTTATTAGTTATTTGAGATACAGAATATATGTTTCCTAGTCCAAGATGAATTAAGAAGGCAGGAAACAACCCGTATATATATTTACTACACTTATTTAATAAATTTATCATAATCTACTTGTTCCTAATATAAAATCGACGCATTTATTTATTATTAATTCTGGATTTCTCCTATAGTCCATCTCCCATACTATTAGTGGTTTAGTCCCCAGTATTTTTGATAGAATTTTTATTCTAGATCTATCATTTATCCATGCATTAGCAAACTTCAGTGCATCACATCCCTTTCTCATCCATCTAGGATTTCTATGCCAGTAATCCCCATTAAATTCTATCCACTTATTCAATTCATGAATGTAGAAGTCAAGAAGTCTAGATGATTTCACGTCACCTCTTAACTTTCCTGTATGAATTAGATACTCAGATCCCTGACCATACCTTAAATCAAGTTCATACCCTCTAAGCTTTAACTCTTCATATATCTTATCAAATAGCTCAGTTGATATCTTTGATGAGGATTTCTTATTCATATAGTAGAATGGGTTATTAGTCATCTGATTACTAACAAACTCTTCATTCTCCCATAATTTAGATGCTGCCCTTGATCTCCTTTCATGAACCTCAGGAGTAGAATCGGTTAATCTCCTATTAGTCTTACTTTTCTCAGTACTTAGTCCTCTACTAACTCCAATACTAAGTTTATTTCTATACTTGGCACTGTTAAATACTGAATTGGGATCGCTCCATTTATCCTTATGAATTATAGAATGTTTAGCTCTAGTTTCAGGTCTCTGAGCTATTTCTCTATTTATTTCAGTATGAATTTTCCTATATTCAGGATCTTTCCACCTATTTATTTGGTCATCTGACTGTTTCTTTATAAACTCATGGTTATTACATGTTTTCTTTATCTTCTCTATCCTCTTGGAGTTCATTTCGATATCATGATGACCTGAATTTGGATTAGCCCACGATAACTTTAATCCTTTAGATAGCTTATCCCTATATTCAGTGCTGTTAAATACCGAGTTAGAATCCTTGTACAAAGAACTCATTTTATAAGCTTGACCCTTATGACTACACTCATTACAGCAGTATCTACCAAATCCTCTTCCATTTAATACTAGGTCATTGTTACATTCAGGATTTTGACATTTTGGCATTATAAAATTCCCTGATTCGTCCTTAGGAAGATTAAATATGTATTTATAGAAATACTCATTATAATCCATCCCTATTTTATCTAACTCTTTCCTTAAGGATTTACTAGATACAAATTTATCAGTTCCTGGTATCCTGTATCTAGACATTTTATTCCCTGAGTTACTATATCTTATAGTATAATAGCTATTATCTGTCATATTACATGCTCTTTCTATCACGAACCTCAGACATTTTAGCTTTATTCATTCTAGATATTCCAGTAGTTGACCTACTAAATCCTAGATATCCGCATACCCTCTGAAGTGTTACTACATTCTCACTATGACAATGAGGACAACCTCCATCACTATCATTAGTAAATTCATATCCGCAATCCATACAATATCCAAGTGGTCTATTAAGACCAAAATAAAGTCCCATTTTCATAGCCTCCCTAACTAACGAAGTCATAGCTTCATAGTTATAGCTATTTGAAATTCTGACATACTGAATTCTACCTCCAGGAGTTTTATCCCAGAATCTAGACTCTGATTTCATCTTTTCAATAGGATTTATATCTTCAGATACGTGGCAGTGGAATGAATTAGTGAAATAATCTCTATCACTAACATTCTCTATAACTCCAAATTTCTTTCTAAATAGCTCAACAGATAATCCACAGTAACTTTCTGATGGAGTGCCATATAGACTAAATAAAATCTCATCCTCTTCCTTAAATTCATTAACTTTATCATTCATGTGAGATAAGTACTTAAGTGGGAATTCTCCATCCTCATAGATAGATTTTCCATTATAAAGTCTATTTAATTCATTCAATCCTATATATCCAAATGATGCAGTAGCAGATCTAAGACACGGAGATATCTTATCATTAGGTTTCAGGAATCCGTCAATTAGTCCTCCCTGAGTAAATGCCATAGGATTAGATGACGCTCTAAGCTCACCTAGATAACTTCTAGTTTTCTTATGTATTTTTCTAGTTATTTCTAGATAGTAGTCTAATTCATCAAATGGATCCTTTCCTTCAGTTTTTGATTTCATATATATCATAGGAAGATTTAATGTGATTACGCCTATATTAAATCTTCCTAGGAAAACTGGCTTATCACTCTCATCAGATGGATGAAGGTGACCTTTAGGATACCATGGACTCAGAAAAGATCTACATCCCATTGGGAAAATAGGGTCATCTGGATTTAGATTGTACATAGCTCCAACTGTATTCTTCTCAGGATTCATTTCACTAACAAAGTCAGGGTACATAGTCTTACTATTGCACCTAATAGCTAAATTAAATAAATCCTCTAACGGCTTACCTACCCCATGTTTCTCTTCATCATACATAAATACCAATTTAGGAAATAATACTGGACGTTTAAATCCAGGTCTTCCTTGACCTTCCATTCTCACTTCCAATGCAGTTTCAGCTATCATTTTAGACCATCTATTACTTGGGTCTTTTGATAGTATAGCTCCGGTACAGAATATATAATCTCCTCTTGATGAATTTAAGCTATTGAATAGATGCTCATGAGCTTGAAATCCCTGTTGAGCTTCTCTCTTCACATGTTTAAATGCCCATTCATCAGCCTTATCACTATTCACCTCAACTCCCAATGAAGAGCATAAATTAGAGTATTCATCTAAGTACCTATTATATGACTTCTCAGCATAGGGAGCTAGGGTATCATCATATGAGAAACTGAATCCTCCATACTGCTGACTAGCGCTACTCATGACTACATCACCCATAACTGCCATAGCAGCTGATAATGACTTAGGCTCAGTATATTCTAACCCTCCCATTTCAAAGCCATCCTTCATAACTTTAGCTATATTGAATAAGCAGCAATTATGAGTGCCTCCGAATAATCTAGATCCTCTATCATGTATATAGATATACCCATCCGACATAGCTTCTAACTCCTCTGAGCTAAGAAAGAAATTCTTATAGATTTCAGATCCTAATTCAGATGAAATAATGCTTTTCTTTGTACTTATTAATGTTGAATCTGAGTTGGCATTACTAACATCCTCATGAAGTTTTAGCTGAGTTACTTTATCAGTAACTGAAGACATTATTGACTCATACTTTTTCTTATAATTCCTATAATCTTTATAAGATCTGGCTACCTCATTAAATCCTAACTTATTAAGAGTTAATTCAACTAAATTATGCAGCTCAGATACTTTTACCTCAGTCTGTTTATTTAGGCTTAGTTCATTGAGTACATTATCGCTAATTCTATATAAGTCAGACTCACTAAACTTCTTCATTACTCTATCAGCACTCTTAGATACTGCAGAGTGAATCTTCTTAGGATTAAAATTCTCTTTAGTTCCTAATTTTTTAATTACATGAATATTATTTCCCATATTTTATTAAATAAATTATTGTACCTATGTCAATTTACTCCTTCACTGAAGATAAATCCAAAATTTGATTTAGCTAATCTTATCATTATATATTCTTCAGGTGACTCTGGTAGGTATGTCTTCCATGCCTTCCAGCTAACTATTCTACTGTCGTTCAGTTCTAGTGTATGACCGAATATAGCATCAGTAGTTATCTTCAGACAATTATCTAGGTCTCTAGAGTTGAAAGATCTGTTCATGACGAACTGAACTGTTACATCAAAATAACATCCAGGCTCAAATATCCATGGATAATCACTATGAAAATCTATGGATTGTAATTGGGTTACAATCTCATCTGTATAACGTACTGCTTGAGGACTTTTATATATTATTGGAAAATGTCTATTACCTTTCTTACCAACTCTAGCTTGATACATAGAGTTCACTGACTCAATATGCTCAGTGGATAATATTATATCCACTTCGCATTTACTTTCATCTTTGCTTATTGATTGTAATCTCATATAATTATGGTTTACTATTTAGTTGACTAGCCATATATGCTTGTAAATCGAATTGTTGATTATTTGACTGAGAATTCTGTTGAGGATTATTATGGGAGGATTGCTGTTGGTGCACTTGATTTGACTGAGACATCATAGCTTGCTGTTCCAGTTCTAGCATCTGATTTATATCCGAGTCAGTATAATTCCTCCTCTCAGCTATTCCCTTTAACTTGCTATATAAGGTTTCTGTTAATATTCTAAATCTACCGTTATTTAGTCGTATGTAGGGAACTTCAACTCCCTCTTCACCTCGTCTATTCTTAGCTATCTTCATACGTCCAATGTGATTTGGATTATACGTCATTCCTCCCTTAGAAATTGTTATCATAATATCTACATTATGTTGTTTTCTACTCGACTCTCCTGCGTCAGTAAGTTCAAGAGTTTCATTCCTCCATGACCCTATCTTAGGCTGAGCAGCTACAAAAACTAATTTTCCAAGCTTAGTTAATTTAGTAAGGTTATCATAAATGTACCCTCCTTCCTTATACATATTATCTGCTTGTGTAGGCTTGAAGTTAGAGTCATAATCAACAAATAAAACATCATACTCATCTGCCTTACTTATCATGTACTCTATATACTCATCAACAGTAGTCTGAGCAGCTGGAAGTATAGTCAAATTAAATCTTCCTCCCAATGCTGCTTTCAATTGAGGATAAATCTCAGGCAACTTTAGCATAGTATCACCAAATGTATATCCTGAATACATAGCTCCCATGCGTTGTACAAAGTCCTTCTGATTCATATCTCCTAATGCTAGATAATGAGTTCTAGCTCCCTGTAAGGTCATATTAAGGCATTCAGATATACTAAAGAGAGTCTTTCCACAGTTATGAACAAATACCTCTCCATCAGCTAATAAGAAATTATGAGATTCATCTTCGACATTAAGGTCATAAACTGGAACTTCCTCATCCAAAGTGATGAGTTTCACTTCGATTACCTTATGATTATCAATTCCATATTTAATCTTTTGATCAAGTGTCATTCTTTCTATCATCTTATCCCATTTAAGAGTATTAGATGACGGTTTAGGAAATGCTTTCCTTCTTACTTCAAACTCAGATTTAGTTATAGTTAATCCTTCGGATAACATTTGATCCATAATACTAAAATTATTGATTAACCTTTTTTCTTTAGCTTTCTCAGTAGCTAGTTTCCTAATCTGGGGCTGAAGGATCGGATCATAGCATGCACTGACCTTCTTTTCTCTGAGAATCTTTTGACTTGATTCATTAGCTCTTTTTCTAACCTCTTTGCTATAAAGTCCAGTTTTATTTTCTTTTTGAGATTTTAATCCATTAATCTGACCTCTCTTTCTGACTTCTGGATCATATAGGTTAGTTCCATAAGCTTCATGATATTTATAGGCTTTCTTTCCTGCAGCTGAAGATATAGCTTTATTATAAAATCCTTTATTTTCAGCCTTCATCTTCTCATTTCTTATCCTAGATATATGTTCAGGCTGACCTTTCTCCCATCCATTTGCTTCCCAATATTCTAGATCAAATTTCTTTATAAATCTCATTGAACTTTCTTTTCTTACGGCTATTTTTTCAGTATTTGAATCAACTCCAAATTTTCCAGTGAGATTTCCATTGTATCCATTATTAAATGAGTCATACTTTTCAATGAAATATGATTCAGTGAATGATTCATCAAACGTTAATATACGTATAGTGAAATTTTCTAATCCGTATTTTCTCATTGCATTATATAAATGGGCGCTAGATTTTACGTAGCCTATCGTTAAATGAGCTCCATGAGGATGAAGGTATAATCTCCAGTCTAGATTAGCTGAAGTATCACCAATATAACATTTTCCGTTTACTTTATTAGTTATCTTATAAATTAGATACCCTTCAAGATGAAGAAATTCTAAATAATCTTCTTTATGATCGAACAAATCTTTAAGATTGTACTCACATTTAGTCCAATCAGACATTAAACTATCTGACTCTTTCAAGTCCTTAGCTTCTTTATATGATCCATCCCTCATCATGAATTTATGGTCAGGTGTGCATCTGATTTTAGATCCATTATCTATTAATACCTCAACTAGATTACTAGTTCTCTTAGAAATCCAACATGCATTTATCTTAGTCTTCTTAACTGAACCATCTGAAGACTTACAGTATGTATAATACTCATTTCCAGATATTATACCCTCCTTAAGATCCTCCATAGTAATCTCAGTACCATCAGTCAGTCTTACTTTAGTATCTTTGGTAAAACATCCAGGAGGAGAAACTACCATACAAATTTGTCCATTTTCGTACTTCTGCATAGGTTGAAAGGACTGATTTATGAAGTCATATGTACTTCTCCATCCTCCCATAGAATTAGCTTGAATAGTATTTATGTCTATGTTATCAAAATTAGTAACAGTAAACATATCACTATAATCTGCCTTATACTCATTAGTGCGAAGGAACTTGATATACCCCTCAGGATCACCAGCAAATTTCTTAGCAGCTATATCTAATAAAGATTGACTTCCTATACCTCTAATAAATCTACGTATAGGATCTATCTGATAAGTATCAAACATTTTATACTTAATTATCTCATTAAGTATAGATGATGATTCTGAATCAGTTTTCCCCTGACTTGCTAATATAGATCGAAATAATGGTTCATCTATATTCTGAAACTCGTATTTCCTTACGGCATCTAATAAACTCTTAATAAGATTATTTCCCATAGTAGTTACATCCATGAGGAAATATCGTTCAATTAGATCTATATTAGTCTTTACCTCATTAAATACGAATTGATTAAACATTCCATAAACTACAGATTGCTTAGTTAAATTATATGAATTCAGACTCATCTTTACTTATTGAATTAATGTTACAATACTTATAATATTCCTTTATCATCTTTGACCTTTCCCATATTCCTCTAGAATATATTGGGACTTTCACTTCAGGTAATAAATTAACTACATTCGTTACTTTACCTCTAGCTACTCTACCAACTGACTGTAGGACTACTCCTCCTATCTTACCTTGAATAAGTAATATATTCGTTAATCCAGGAAGGTCTAATGCTCTATAGCCAGATGAAGTTGATGGAATCACGTCTACTAATCCTTGATTTATTACATCGCATGCTTCAGATAAATTTAATATAGTAATGTTTCCATCTAGGTCATAATAAATATATCCAGCTCCACTGATAAGTAAGATTCTATATTTACCTACCCAATAATTATCTATCCAATTATTTATTATATTAGCTAAATTATTGACTGGTATAAATAATTTTGGATAGTAAGGTATTATTTTAGTTATGAATTTACATACCTCTTCATTAGTCCAAGTCTTAGTTAATATATTTAAATATACATTATCTTCATTTGAGAAATCTGAGTCCTCAAATATTAAGTTATTGAAACATTTAGTTTTTATGTATATCATATTAACATTTAAGTGAGTAGCTAGCCTGAATATTAATGCCTGACCAAAATATCCTATTAAATCAGCATTATTAGTCACTACATTAGTTAGTCCCTCAGAGAAATTTATCATTTTTCCTCCAATCTTATCAGCTGTACCACTAAATCCATATCTAACTTTAGCATTAGTACACATGTCTAAGACTTTATATCCACCTGGAGACATCACGTATTCTACTTCATCAGCTAATATGCAATCAAATGTAGATAAATATTTCTTTCTCTCCTCTAATAAAACTGGATCAGTATATGACTTAGATTTGCTTACTCCATTCGTAACTATCAAATCTATCTTCCCATCTTTTGATGGAACTTCAATATTGAATCTATCTAATTTGCATCTTTTAACTAATTCTTCCTTACACTTCTTTGACGGTACTAATACTAATATTTTCAGATTAGTGCTTTCATATAGGTATTTTAATAAAGTAGATATAGTTTCTGTCTTACCATAAGATGTATAACATGAGAATAACCCATACTTATATTTTAGCAGATGAAGGACATCCTGATTCTGAAAATCCATAAGGTTGGGAAATTCAGTAGTTCTATATGACTCAGAATATAAAGTCTTAGCTATTCTGGATATATTTTCTACTCCTATTTTATCTTTATACTGGTTAATTATAAATACTCCCCATCCTAACTTAAATCTATACCTCCATCCAGATCCTATCTTATTACAAGAGTCATATATATTACTGGATACGCTCTTAAACTCAAATTTCTTAGTTCGTACATTATATACTCCTTTAGTAGATTTATACTTAAATAAAGATCCAAATACTGGATCATCTGTATCTACTATAATTATGTTATCTTTTATAACTACATCTATCATTGAAGTACAAATTTTCCAGTTCGTATTTTATATTTTAGCATTTCTTCAGGATCTTGTCCATCCGACCTTTTATAGTGATAGTCTACGTTGTCAATAACTGTCTGAAGCTTCTTAATAACTCCTATTGATAACTTAGTTTCATCCATATATACAGTTATAGACTTAGGATTATACGTACGTATCATCTCTATCTGGTAATCTGATACAGAACTCCCTAATATAGCTATAGGCATTTTATCTGGATACATGAGAAGGCAACCTATACTATCATATACTCCTTCACATATTATTATATCCTTACTATTAGATAGTTCTATAGGATATATAGGTTTGTTAGATATAGGAGGGAAGAAGTACCTAATTGGATTCTTATTAGTGAATCTCATCTGATAGTATATTAGTTCACCATGAAAGAAGAATGGCATTATTATATTATGATTATAGAATTTAAATCCTAATTCTTTAGCTAATGCAGGCAGGTATCTATGCCTGTTCATGAGATACCTCTCTCCTCTCTCATCATGCTCGTCAAATTCGTTATAATACATATCTAGAGTCCAATTATCATTATTTAGTTTCACTAAATTATAGCTATTATTTCTAGATTTAACTGGACTTTTAATATTGTACTCTATAGTATCAGTTACATTTATGAACGCTCTATGACACTTAAAACAGTGCCCTACAGTAAGATCATCCTTTACATAAAGCTTATGCTTCATGTATCCCTCAGACTTACAAAATGGACATTGAATTATATATTCACCGTTGCTCTTTACATTCTTTTGAACTTCAGTCATGGAATTAGCACTAAATGCCTCCATAAGCAATTCATCAAAATTGCATAATACTAATGTACGTCCATCTTTCTTCGTTAATTCCTGATAATTCATTTATTGAAAATTTATAGGAGTCAGTATTACCTGACCCCTTGTATTGAATACATTAAGACTTTTTCTCCTGTTTATCATTCACTACTGGAGTTGTAGTAGCTGCCTTAGGAGTTTCCTTAGGCTTAGCTTCCACCTTAGACTCAACCTTTTTATCTTCAGGTTTATCTTTCTTAAATCTAAATATAGCTTCCTCTAAAGTATTTGCTATATACCCAGGGAGAGCTGACACAGTAGCACCCATTGACATTTCAGTAGCACTATCTATTATAATTGCTATATCCTCTCTAGAATAAGCACTCACTAATAGGTTCAATAGTTCTACAGTAGGAAAAAATTGTCTACTAGCTTCCATTGAACCAATAATTAACCTTGACCCATTAGCCATAGGTAAATTCATAGTTCCTTTTGTTGCATTATAAATTCTCATAATAAATTATTTAAATTATTTTATATTCTTAAATCTATCAAAGCATGAATCATCCCAGAACAAACTTTCAATATTACTAATTGCATCATTCAGTTCGCTCTCTACATTTCCCTTATGTACCTTAACATGGAACATACTTGATGCTATCATCATTACATTAGAGTCAGCATCCTCTTCTGAATAAGTAAAGAACGGAATGCCCAAACTATATAGGTACCCAGCTAACATTGAGTTAAATGGAGTATCTTTATAGCAGTCAACATTAATAGCTACAGATCTGTACTTGGATGTATTAGATATAACATCTTTCGAATCACCACATGACAGGACGTAATCTAATGACTCTATTCCTAACTTCTTATCTTCATCCTGATTATTTGTAGTTATGTTATTAACTATTGATTGATAAAATCTATTATCAATAAGTGTATCAATACATTTAATTAATACTTCATCTGGATCCTTAATAATTAGTTTCTTTTTTAACAAGTTATACGACATAAACTTATTGCATTCCATATTTCTAGATAAGAAATATCCTAGCTCAAACATGGAACCTAGATCATATCCCTTAGGGTAAACTACTAATCCATCAGTGATATTTTCAAGATCAAGATCCAATACCTGTCTAAGTACTCGTCTAAATGACACTGAATCATACTCAGATTTTATCTTATTAAAATCAACTTTAAAATGACCTGGTACGAATACCTCATCTAATGATAATACATTAGGTTCTACGTTATCCTTTTCATCCCAGGTCCGTGAGATAAGTGGCAAATTAATAGCTCCCATTGACTCCTCATGTTTAGTGTCAAAGTTAGCCATACCAGTTTCTTTACATCTCTCAATGAATTTTTCAAAGAACTCACTACATTCTTTATCCCAGAAGGGACCACATAAATAATACTTCATCTTACTCTTATTAATTCGTTAGACTTTTTACTTTTGTTTAGATAGCGCATCAAGTGAATTGCCTTCTCTTCTGAATTAAATGTAGCAGTTCCTACATCTTCTTTATCGTTCATATCAATACAGAATTGATAACATTCATTATCAATATCAATTCTGTAATATAGTATCCCTGCAATAGCGTGACTAAATCTAGCCACGTTATTATTGGATACTAATTTTTTAATACTTATTTCTTCCATAATAATAATTTAAATTAATTCAAGCTTTAGGGTTTAGGGCTTTCTGAGAGGTGTGGAGATTTAGTTGGAAATGAGGATAAAAAAAAGAGATACATTAAGTGTATCTCTTCAATTTAATAAAAGATTATATCTCCCTTTACTTCCTCTAATTTACCTTATTCAGGTACTCAGAAAATTTCAAACTGCATCCCTCGGCATCCAGATCGATGTCATTCAATTCATCCTCTAATCTAAATCCTTTCTCTAGTAACATTCTAGCTTGTTCTACCTGAGCGCATCCTAATGCTACTCCTACAGTTCCACCCTTAATAACATTATCAACTGCCATTTTCATTAATTCATTGATTGTTGCCATATTTATATAAATTTAGATTGAATAATTCCATTAGATAAATTCAGCTTACTCCATAAGAACTTCATTTCATCTAATCCTCCCTTAAAATCTGATACTTTGATGTAATCATGTATTATAATTGAGAACTTTGATTTATCTCTAATCCTCATTCTTCCAGAAAATATCCCCTTCTCAGTGATGAATAATACATTTCTCTTCAGGGTATCTTTCACATCCAGTCCTTTATCACTAACTGTATATCTGATGTATCCTTCTATCACTTTAGTCCCTATGTTATCATTATTCATGTCACCAAGAACTGACGATAGATGAGAATTCTGTCTAGAATAGAGAACTTTCCTCCTAGTCTCTACCGACGCTAACTCATATAAATCTTCTATAGTAGAATACCTTTTCCTCATATGTCTAAGCATAACCTTATGTATTCGGTTTTCTAGATTTACGAACATATTCAGTATTCAATCCAGGATAAAGATTTAAGTCAATCCATACCCTCCACATGTCATTATAGTCTGAGAATGACTTTCCTATAGTATACATTCTATCTGACTCTGATATGAGAGTGAAGTTTTTATTTATCATAAAGAATCTACCTAAGAATATCCCCTTATCAGTGATAAATATAATATTCTTATTAAGCTTATCCCCAACTTTCTTATCTGATAAGGAATGTCTCAGGTACGCCTTAAATACCATACTACCAAATAGGGACTTCTTACTACTGTTACTCAAGTATATACGAAGTAATTGAGTGCATTCAGTGTAGATACATGGACTTGAACTCTTCAAGTGAATATTTATTATCTCATTTCTAATTTTATCTGGGTCAATCATCTTTTCTAAGTATTTTGTGAATAGTATAAGCATACATTGCTAATATTATCACTAGAACTACTACAAATATAGTTAAATCATTATTATTTATCTCCATGAGTTACCTCCTTAAATCTTGGAACTAATTCTCCATTAATCTCCACCTCTCCAAAGAACATCGACCTAGGTCTTACCCATATTGATTTATCACCGTACATAGCCTTATATACTACTAGTTCATCTAAATCTTCACTACCCTTACCTTCGGATATAAGTTGATATAGATTACCTGACTTTGAGTGAATGAAGTATCTGCCAATTGATATCCCAGACTCTATTAAAAATAACTGAGCTTCTAATTCAGTATCAAACTTACATTTATATTCTAGATGAAGAATCACTCTATTCTGAAACTCCTTACTACATATCCTAGAATACACAAGTATTATATCTCCTACTCTAGCTATTATCTTATTCTTTATTATATCGTACACTCCATTTTTCCTAGAAACAATTCTATAGAAGGATTCGTCAACCTGTAATCCGGATGGCTTTAATATTAAGTTAGTGAAGTGAGTATAATCGATACTGATTATATTTCCACTGGCTTTCCCGTTGCAATCCACTACATTGAGAAGTCTATTTTTATTTATCGACGACCCAGTTAATTCATTAAAATTTACCATTCTCCTTCAATTTATAAGATTTAACAAATGATTCAAATTCATTGTACTTTTCGTATATCATAGAATATTTCTTACTATTCTTAACTAATAGATTAGTTCCCTTTTTATACATGTTATTTTCTCTAGAGAACTTATCTATTACTTCCTGCCTTTCCTTTATCGAGGTATATCCATTAGAGTAAAGAAATTTTATTATTACTCTAGTGCACTCTTTCATTCTAGACCAGTCGTCATAATCATATCCATATTTATTTATTAATGACTTGGGAACACATTTCTTCATTCCGTTCTTTAATTCCTTGATCCTTCTAGGGTAACCACATGAGGTTCCTATGTACTCTCCAGTTTCATAATCAAGAACTCCAGATATAATCAGGTCAGCAATCTCTCCCATATAAGTTATCTATAAGGTTATAGTATTTATCACAAAACTCTTTAAATTCCCTCCTAACAAATTTATTTATCCTATCATCTTTGAGTATCTTGTCCCTATCCTCTATAAACTCATCGATATTAATAGTTATTGATGAAAAGATAACTAATTTCTTTACTACTACGTGCACCAATACATCAATCCCTAAATGGTATATTATTATACTGCAGTCCCTATTCTTTATATATTTTATAACATTATAATGCTTAAATCCAATTACTGACTTCTTTAGTATCTTATATCCTCCCATAATATCTATATTGAATACAAGTAACGAATAATTCTATTATTGAGTTTAGGAGTTATTACTGAATCATCAAAATCATAGGTAACTGAATACTTCACCGCATCTTTCAGCTCCTTTGAACTAGTGCATTCGTATCCTTTTACTACTGGTTTAACTTTATGAAAATCAAATACTAGGAATACTACATCAAATTTATCTATCATATGGCATCCATACATTACGACGGCTGACATGTTATCTTTAGATGCCATTAATACCTTACTCTCTTTATAATCCGGAATTATTGATTTTAGTAGATTATATACCTTTGTCATTATATATCTAAATAAAGATTATCTAGGAATGATTCTTGATCTTTTGCTAATACATCTGGAGTATTCTCGTTAAAGAATGGATTAATTTTAACTACCTGACCAAATGCATCTATACATATGTATGATATACTATCAATATTATTCAATTGAAATAGAATAACTGGATATACATCGGAAAACTTCCCATTTATTGATTTAAACTCGCTAAGATTAACTGATATAAATTTTAATCCATTATATGTGTTATCAAGTTCACTTAATATCCATGATGGATTAGAAATAGGAAATCCAATATAAGTGCTATTTAACTTCTCATCTAGAAATCCGGATAGATCCTTATAGTCACTAAGTTCTATTATATTTGATTTAATGCACTTTACTGATGGATTGACTACACATGCTATATGATCATCGAATTTACTTACTATACTAGAATATCCTAAAATAAATCTTCTCATATTAGAAGTAATCCTTTTATCTAATTCACTTTCCCTTACCTTAGGATCTCCAATCTTAAAACTTAAATTCTTTTCTAGAAATTCTTTAATAATTTTCAGATCGGAAGAGCACACGTCTGAACTCCAGTCACGTGGCCAGATC
>OCQH01000018.1_pt1 | contig 16472 bp, 26 predicted proteins | sample 1538411 | NCBI WGS metagenome assembly OCQH01 (sample SAMN04571690, study PRJEB22368) | human gut metagenome | biome: human gut; material: stool | host: Homo sapiens | place: Luxembourg | collected 2012-06-01
GACCACCGAGATCTACACTCTTTCCCTACACGACGCTCTTCCGATCTCCTCAAATCCTTTCAGATACTCTTTCAATTCATACCTGAACTTCTCAGTTTTCACCTTTCCACAACTTTTCCACTCCTGACAGAGTCCACATCTGTATATACACTGAGGCACCATGAACCTATATAGGTCTTCATCTACTAGTTTCACTTCCTCCTTAATCATCTCCATCACCTCTCTAGCTATTGAGTCGGCATGAGTACATAATCTCTTCAAACTCATATCAACTAGAGTTTTAGCATTACAATAGATGATCATATCTACTGGAGTATTTCTACCTGCATTTTCGTCTCCTCCTCTATCTGATCTATTTGTAGTTACAGTTTCAGCTAGGAAGTTCTTCTTATGAGTCCTGAAATGGGTAGATACATAACTAGGTATGTCATACATATTTATCTTAAATACCTGAGTATACATAGGACTGTGCTCAGATAAATACAATTTCTTGAGATTCTTAATTGAACTTTCCTTATGGTCATGTAAGGAGGCTGTGATGAACTCCTTAGCCTCCTCTATTCCAGTTAATTTAGTTACTTTTACTTTCATTTTTTTTGTTAAATTAGACTATAAAACTCATACATTTAGCTATCCCATAGACAGATGCTTCCTTGAAATTACTATATGATTTACTAGACGTAAATACTTTTTTATACTTTCTATAATTCTCATCCAGCTTATAGATATCATAACTCCAATTGGATCCAGTAAGATTTACTCTAATCCTAAATCCTTTGCTAATTAACCAATCATTTATCTTAATGAACTCATCTGATGTAATCATATTTTATCTCTATTAAAGCATTCGCAATTTGGGTCATGTATAACGCAGTGACTATCAAATTTGAGATACTTATGACCTTCATAAATGAACTTTCTAATATAAATGTCATCAAGTCCTCCACCTCTTCTTATTATATCAACTTCATCCATCTCTGATGAATATGTATTGTAATCTGAGCATCCGTATAGGAGTAATAAACTCAATACTATAAATAATTTCTTCATGACTTCTTTTCCTCCAAATATTTATTATATTCACGCATTAATTCATCAGAAAACTCTGAGTTAGAGAATTCATCAATAAATTTTATTTCAGAGCAACATGTCTCTAGTATCACTTTATATTCTCCGTTACGTTTAGTGAATATCTGATAGTAATAATCATAGTCATCTTCAGCAAGACCTAAATAAATTCCATGATCGTACTCCTTACTTAATATAATAGTACTGCACTTTGTTCCTGATCTTCCTATTAGATTGACCATCCAACTGGGATAAGACTCCAATGAATTTAATATATCCTCATCAGATATCTCCCTGATTTCTCCGAAATCCTACATAATAATCTATAGTTTAATTATTCTAATAAATGCTATATCTTCTCTGACTCCATTAGGAAGTATGAATTGCATTCTATCATCAAGATGATCCTTATACCTCTCTTTTATATATGGAGATGTATACTCATTAGGATTAAATATAAGTACTATATTCTTCCTAGAGTTAGCACCACATCTACTAATGCTACCTAAAATTCCGTTCTTATATATCAGCTGATAACATATCCTACTAGTTCCAGATATAGGACCTAGGTCATTTAGCTTTAGGAATGTACCTTTAGGGATTTTATTTAAAATTATTAAGTTACTTATTGCGTTAGGAATCTTAAATACATGAAATTGAGATACGATTTTATGTTCACCTAATTCATATATTCTTCTATTAAATGAGCATAGATTGTCATATATCTCTCTATCATTGCATTTATTATAATAGAATATGGTATTAGAATTCTCATTATAAGTACATATATTAGGATCAAATAAATTACTAAGACTTAGTACTCTACTTCCTAACAGCGATTTTATATTAGTTATGCTCTTTGACATGATTGCTCTTAAAGTAAGAAATTAAATCAATAGAATTCCAGCTCACTCGATCTTCTTTATTACTTCTACTGGTAGGAGCAAACTCCTTATTTACAGCATCTACGTACATAGATATTGTAAAGTCATCACCTTGATACAATTTTCTCCACTTATCGTCTGTAAATAACCTCTTTACTTTCAACTGATCTATAGATAGGTTATCAAAGGATATACAATCAACTTTACTAATTACTTCATTTATTTTCTTATACCACTCATCAATGACTAATTTTACATCGTTATTTATTTCATATTCTTTACCTCTCCCGACTGACTTATAACCTAGTACTAATATTTTCTTATATTGTAGATCATATAGCTTACGTATATCCATTATGCTATGTACTCCACATATTACATGAATAACTATGTTATCTGTATACTTCTGAAGGTACCCTATATTTTCAGTAGATGTATTTTTATCAAACGATATACCTAGCCCAGTTACTAATTCTCTTCTAAGTAAATCCCTAATCATATAGAAATAATTAGAGTCTTCTAAGTGTTTCTGATTGATAGTTATGTTACTTATATATCCATGAGACTTACACCTTCTCAGAAATCCAGGTAACTCAGGATGAGATAATGGATTGCCTCCACCTATAGCAAGTTCCATTCCCTTAGGTAGACAGGATATCTTACTAAATAACTCATCAAGGTTAGAATGTTCTCCTCTTTTATCAGACATTTCGTGGCAGTATGGACATCCTAGATCACAGTAATTAGTTATCTTAATGTCTAACGACTCAGGAAATTCTACTAACTGATTTCCCTCCCAATCTCGTATCTTAGTTCCTGTATTGGTATCTATAGATACATTAACATTTCCATTTCTATATTTAATATCCATATTACAAATAATAAAGATGGATTAATCTATCTTAAAATTAATCCATCTTATTTATATTCTACTTCTTTAATCCTCTAAAATCGATAGTATGACTTAAGCTAGGTCCAATTACCTGATCAAGAGTAGTAATTACCATGTCTCTATAACTTTCGTCTAATAACATGCTACCCTTATCGAGGTAGATATTATTTCCCTTTATGAAGAAATAAAAATCTCCATCTCCGATATCTTCCCCAACTAAGTCAAACTTAACCCAATTTCCTTCAAGATCAAATGTTATGTCTCCATACTCTCCTATAAGAACCATATCCTTATCCTCATCTAAATCCCTACCGAATTTAGATTTGAATTCGTTTTGATACGCAGGATATTCTCGAATTCTCATTCCATAATCTTCAAAATCTTTTAATTTTTCCAAATCAATTTCGTTTTCTTCCATAGCTCTATATTTTAATTCTTTATTAATAGTATAATGGAATTTCTCCATTATATTTATAACTTACATTATTAAGGTTCCTAGCCTTCTAAAAACGGTCTAAATTTATCAAGTAGGAATTCTATACATTTAGATCTAGGAATTTCTAATCTAACCGCTTTATTCTTACTACATGACTCAGCTAATGTAACTCCAGTAGGATATCCTTTTACATGAAATATTTTGTCAAACGAAAATCCATCTCCTTCATAGATATATTCACTAATTGATCCTTCTACATAGTCTGATTGGATATTAGTATATAGCTCAGGATACCCTATGATAGTAAACCCTACTGCACTCTTAACAAATGCGTATCTATCATCTACTCCATTCATTAGCTCCATAACCTTCTTTCCTAATTTATTGAAGTCATGATCACCTGCAAATCTAGCTGTATGAACTCCAGGATTCCAGTCTAATTCTTTTATAAATAACCCAGTATCTTCTGATATTAGCAACCCTTTATGAAGATCATCTATCTTACCTAGTATATTTTTATATGTGAGTATCTTAGACATGCAATTCTCTTCTACAGTCTTCCCATTTTCTTCAGCATCATGGATATCTATATCATATATGTCACTAATGTCACTTAATGTTAATATTTCAGAGTTCCTAAATATATTTCTAGAGTAAACACTTATTGAATACTTTATATCCTCTACTTTCTCAGGATTACTTGTTCCTAATATTATCTTTTGCATTCTTCCTTATATATTAAACTAAGCTTCTTAATTAAAGTAGACCATTCGTTAAATTCTTTTAATTCTGCTGCTACTGCATGACTTCCAGTTATAATTAAGTTATATCCAGGTCTAATCGTTAATGGATAATCATATTTATCATTAACTACTATATACCTACTTATATCATCAGCTCCCAATTCTGTATCTATACTCCTTCTCTTTAGAAATTCGTTTACCTTATCAATGTCATCCGTAACTTCTACTATTTCGTACCTTGATGGTATTTTAACTACTTTCGTTTTCATATTATTAGTTTTACTATTATTGCTACTATATTAAATAATACTAAGAGACACCATGCTATTAATACGCGCATAGCTGACTGTATATATAACATTTTACGTTTACGTATAGCATGACGTATATTTACTATTGATGAAATTATTAAAGTAAGTATTACTAATATATGAGGTATTACTGATATCATAAATCTAAGAACTCCTCTAATTCGTCGTAACTGATCTTATCTATAAGACTAACTAGCATATCTGACTTATCCTCATCAGGAGTTTCAATGAGATCCTCTGTTAATTTATATATCTGATATCCTATTGAGTTGCTAGGAAGTAAGCATAAGTCTCCTGATACTACAGCATCAACGAATATATGATCTGACCTAAATCCATCTTCTATAAATGACTTCACCTCAGATTTTAATAAATACAAAGTCACCTTAGCTAAGGATTTACTTTTACTGTAGTTATCTATCGTATTTCCAAATATACTCATACTAATATTGAAATGAAGTTATATTTCTCATTGTATTCTGAATCATTCCTAGGTCATCTCTCATTTCATCATCCGTATATATCGATGAACAATATTTCTCCATTATATCTGGACTAAGTGACATCATCATTTCAGGACTAGCTCCGAAGTTAGATAAGTCCATCATAGACATGTCATATGATTCTTCAGTGAACTCTTCAGGATAGACATCAGGGTACTCGTGAAATCCTCCATTTAATAATGTCATTAACGTATCTTTGTCATCTTCCAGTGCATTAGACAATTTTCCTATGCATCTCACCCTATTATATGAAGTTGGTATATTGAGTATCTTCTTCAAATTATAGTCATTTTTTATTATATTACATCCAGGTTCAACTACATTCCTAACATTTGATTTTCCTGATGTTAAAAATAAGTTAGACATAATCCAAGGTTCACTATGACCTTCAGGATATCTACTAGAACTCCATATTCCTTCAGTTAACTGGTATAATACTTCAAACTCAAATATAGCTAAAGTTCTGATATTATAAAAATACAATCCTAAACCTATATGTTCAATAGGTCTTTTTTCAATTACCGCTTTGTTCATAATTTATTTAATAATTAATCTTGTGATCATCTTTGATTTATTAATATCTATATTTACGTCATTTATGCACTTAACATTACAGTAAATCTCGTTTAATGGGAACTCTTCACTTCTCTTTCCTTTAAAAAATTTATTATATCCGAATCTTGAAAACGCTTCTAAGTTCATTTCAGTAGAATTACTATGTCTTTCCATGTAATCTATAAATGACTCAAATAACATGCTCTCAGTTAAATTAATAGAATTAGTATAGTACACTCCCATGAGGTCAGGAATCCAGGTATCCATTCCTATGAATTCTATCTTAGTATCTATATCTTCCTTAGTTAAATCCTTAAGAAGATTTATTCCTAATTTATCAATATTCTTAGCTTTCCCAATCATCTTCATAAACCAATTTGATACTACACTTTCATATGATTCTTCTATTTCTGAAATTTCAGATTCATTCCTTGCTATTACATGAGTAGATATACTTAATTTGTCAATCCCCTTTATAAATGACTCTATTCTATATATCTGATAAAACTCAAATCTTTCCATAGACTTAGATATCTCTTCTATTTTATCATTTATATACATCTTTCCTGACGATAAATCAGATAATGTAAAAATTTTAGAGAATTCGGAATTTCCTATATCTTCCATTCTTTTTCCAACTACTTCTAGATTATCACTAGCCATGTCTATAAAATAGTCTGAATCTTTAAATTTTAATACTAAAACGTAATTGTTCATGTTAGGTATTTTATTAAATTTGTTACTACACCCTTAAGGTCTAGAGGGTTTATGGGGAGGTGAGAGGGATGAAGGGAGGGAAAAATAAAGAGATAGAGGTAATTACCTCTATCTATAATTCTTACAAATTCATATCATGATAGAATCCTGGACTTGGAAGATATTCATCCTCTACATATAAAATGCTATCATACTTTCTTGTCACTATAAAATCCACGTTAGAATTTAATGCGCATTTATATATTTCAGATGACTTGCCTACTAATTCAAGTAAATCAATGACTCTGGAAGTATATCTATGGTAATCATTGTCACTCACATTGACTACTAGATATTTAGGGAGTGGTGATTTCTCATCTCTAATGGCAATAGCCATATATCTAGATCCACTCTTAGTAGTTATTACTTCTAAGATAGGAACTGAATCATATTCTTCTAATATTTCAAAGTATAAAGGGGATATTATCATTCGTCAAACGGATTTCCATTATACTTATTGTCATCTTCATCCACTCTAACTCCAAATCTAGATGGATTGTATGGGTTATTATTAAATCCCTGATTAGGATTATATGGGCTATATGTAGGCTGATATGAAGGTTGATAGGTCTGAGGTCTATAAGGATTATATCCCTGACCGTATACATTACTACTTCCTCCTTCGACTACATTAGGTATCTCTTCCCATCTTTTAAACAGATGAAAAATTCCTATCTGTCCACAATATTCCCATCCCTCAGATGACTTTCTATCAAAATATTTTTGTAATCTCTCAGGGCTAGACATTAAACTTGGATTTATATCAAATACTTTTTGAACTAGCTTCTTCATAACCTATTCCTTTAAAATTTAGATTACCTGATTTAATTGCCTCATGATCAGCTTTAAGTGCCTCATCATATCTAGGATTACTTCTTTCTTTTTCACTGCATTCCATGCATATGGTCTGAGTATTAAATTTGCTCATAGTTCTGACTCCATCCAATGGAGCTCCGCATCTATCACAGAATTTTGTTGTAAAAAATTTGTCCATATAATAATATTTTAATCACAACCTTAAGGTTTTAAACTGTCATTAAACGGTACGTTTAAATTTCAGTAAATCCTTATTATATCTGATTACTGAATATTTGACAGCTGACTTGAAATCATCCCATATCCTAGACTTTATGTTATTACTCTCAGGAGAGATAGATGATTCTGCAACTATATAATAATCTTTTCCTTGTATTGACTCTCTACTTATTTCTAGCATGTTCATTCCTTCACTAGTAATTGACATCTCTATCAATTTAAGTATATCTGAGTCTGATTCTGCATTCTTAGCAAATTTAATTACTTCATCCGGAGATTGTCTATTATTACTTATAACTTTAGTAGATAAGTCTTCAGGTTTCTTATCTTTTATATTTACATACAAATTATAGAAATCTCTAGCATCAACTATGTTATCGAATGAACCATCTAATATTTTAAATGCTACCCATTTCTTATCTTCAGGCAGTCCATTCAATATATCTGAACTTGGGAATTTTCTAGCATATGGAATGACTTTATCCCTCAGGTATTTCCATTCCTTATAATATTTAGTCTTTATTTTCCACATGTGACCTGCTACATCTTGAAATACATAACCTTCACCTGAATTAATACCTGAGAGTGACTCAATTACTCCTTTGAATTCAGCTGTTGAGTGTATATCTCTAATTCGTTCATCTTTAATGATTATTGATGAACCTTCAAATATACTTCTCACTGTTAAGAAGTTCAATTCTTTAAATTCCACTTCATTCTTTATAGCTCCTAATAATACTAGGTTATCTTCCAGCAGTTCACTCCTACTAATTATGTGCTTGTCATTCTTACTAAGAACCTCAAATAGTATAGATACCTTATTCGAGCTCATGAAATTCTTTATATCGTCATGTAAGCATGAATTTACTCTAGAGATAAATATCCTTTTAAATTCGTATGCATAGAACTGTTCCTCATTTCTACATACCTCTGACTTACTACAAAATACCAGCTCATCTAACTCTCTATCATATCCTAAGATTCCTAGGAATCCATTATATTTTGTATATCCAGTTACAGGAAACTTTATATTATATGTATCTACCTTAAACACCTCAGCTTCAAAGAATTTCTCATATCCTCTAGCTAAGATGTAGGGAGCTTTTCTACCTCTCCATTTTATAAACAGACCTCTAGCCTTAGTAGTCAGTTCATTCCATTCCTGATTATAAAATGCACCTGGAGTGAAATTGAATGCTGATATATTATTAAATTTCTTCTCTTTAATCAGATCAGGGAATTTTCTGAATTGATTCACAAGATTCACTACCTCATTCTTATCTAATCTTGAATGTGATGTTCTGTTATTATTAGTTACTATATTTAATGTAACTCCATTATTCGATAAATATCTGAGTAGTGATTTAAACTTTCTTTTATCTCCCCAGTTATCATTTGGATAGAACATCTTCTTCAATTCCTTTAAATTCATACTAAACTCATATGGAGTTCCCGTACTCAATGCATTTTCTAAGTCCTTATTCACTAAACATAATGCATTTACTTTATCACTTAGTTTAATCATGGCAATTCAATATTTGAGTATATCAATCTTCCTATTTTGTATATGAGCTACTAATAGATGACCTCCCTGATCCACATGACCATCGAGGTTAATAACTGATGGATTTGTCTTAGCTGGTTGTATAACTCCGTTCTCATCAACTACAGGTCTATGACCGTGAATCTGACTAGAAGTTATATCGCATGAATTATGAAATTTCTCAGCTACATCCTTCATATCTCCATTTGGATAGTCAGATCCTTTAATTACTGACCTAGGAGATCTCCATACTTCACCGTTTAGAACTCTATAGTCATATGATATTCCACCATGACAAATGATTACGTTATTGGTAGCTTTATCAATATTTGCTAAAAAGTCATTAGATAGTAATATATGAGTTCTCAATTTCATTAGAAGAGGTCGAAGTCTTATTTTGATGTCTGGATCAGTATCTAACTGAGGTTTAGTAGTACTAATGAAATCCTTACTCCTTATACTCTTAGAATATGAGTACTCTCTAAGTGACATTTCATGATTTCCCTCAATAAAATACACATTGTTAAGTTCAGATAACTCTATTAGCTTATTTAAAACTTTCAGATTCTCAGGACCTCTGTCAGTGAAGTCACCTGTAAATATTAATTTCTTAGATGACAACAAGTCAGATTCATAATTACTTAGAAATTTATCTAGCTCATTATAGCATCCATGAATATCACCTACTACATATATTGAGTCATTTGACTTATAATGTATATAACTTTTTGATAGGTCATACGCTGATATCTCATTTAAATCTTCAATTCTCTTTATGTCATAATCTTTATTGATATTTTCCTTAAATGACTTAAAATTACTATTCATCTTTACTATGACCTCCTCAGATACGAACTTAAGCCTTTCCCTATCCTTATTTCTATTCAGGCATTCATGTAGAGGAGTGTTCATAATCTTTATAAATATATTATATCCATAACACTCAGCTAATTGTTTTATTGAGTTTATGGTATGCATCTTTAAGTGAGTATTATCTAATACTACAAAAGATCCATTTCTCATCCTTACTTCAACCATCTCCATATACCTTTCATACACAAATTTCTCAGATACTTCAGGCATAGACTCAAATCCATATCCATCATACGAAATTCCATAGTATTGAAGTCTTAGTTGATCCTTACTTATAGAATAATCATACAATCCATTATCTTTAATCCAAGTAGACTTCCCACTTCCAGGAATTCCACACATTAATAATACTGCTTTCATGACTTATAGTTAACAAGGTATAATATCAAGTATATGATAGATAAGATAACTACTAATGTAGATGATATCAGCAATAAGGTCTTCTCATTACTACTAGGAAATACCGTATCGTTCATGAATAATCTAACTAATAGAACCGAGTTGATTAATCCACCTATCATAGCTGCTTTTAATACTATCCTAAGAACTCTATCAACTTTCTGCATAACTCTTCAAACTTTTCTATTGAACAATTTCCTTCGTCATCATCTCCACCAAAGTTGAACCATTGAACTGACTGAATGTTGATAGTTCCGTATTCTCTTGGATTTATCTGAATCTCAAAATCCCATCCGTCAAATCTAGCTTCTCCATATGTACTTATAGTTCGATGAGTACAATTTAAGTATATATCTCTATCTTCGTCAAACTTCTTTTGGTATAAAGTTTTAATAGAAGTTACTATTCCATCCACCTTAGGTTGCTCTGAGTATTTCTTATACCCTAACTTTAATAAATCTTCTTCTTTAATTTTCATAATTTTATATTTATTCATTACATACTTAAGGGGATTAAGGTTTATTGGAGGGTAGGTAGGAAAGAAATAGGGAAGTCTACATTTAGTAGACTTCCTCTATAGTTACTCTTTATTTGGTAAAGCTTCCTTATTTTCATATGTGGCTTTTGATACCTTTATCTGTTTGTTCTTAGGTTTATCGTTCTTCGATTGACCTCCCTTCTTAGGAGTTTCCTCAGTTTTGTAGTTAGACGACAATGACTTTTTCATCATATAATTATGTATCCTAGTCATAACGTCATCTCCCATTTGTACCCTCTTATCTATAAACCGTTTCAGAGCTTCTAGAGCTTCATGACTTAGTATTTTATCTGAACTATCAGATACATATCCCCAATAATGATCACCTTCATCCATTACAGTTATATCTATTGGAGCTATTTTACATTTAGTAATACAGCACTCAAGATTTTTATAAGACTTGGATATCTCTAATGTCAAATCAATAGACTTATTCTCTGATGGAATAAAAGACGAAATAAGGTGAAGTATAAACTTCTTACCACTCTCAGTTGAATACTTATCAGAAATTAATCCATAAGCTTTCTTCACCAATTTTTCATCAAAAAATTTACTCATAAATAATCTTAAAATTTAATTAATATTTATTTAAAACATTTAGTAGTTAGTACTGAATTGGGTACTTTCCCACTTAGATTCTTAACTTCACCACATTTATCGCACATATGAAGATTCATCAGTGTTGACATAATCTTATCATTAACTTTCTCCTTCTGATCTATAGATAATGATTTAAAGCCGTTAATATCTCCTATTTTAGAACAAAACTGACATTCTCCTACGTACATAACTCCATACTCATTTATCATTGGCTTGCATACATAATTGGATATAGTTAGGTACTCTAGGAACTCACGAAGCTTTGGTACTTTATTGAATATCTTTTCAGCTTGATTGGCTCTAGATATGATAGGGCTACAAGATGGATTTCCTTTAAACTCTTCATCCTTTAGATTGACTGCTCTACCTAACCTTTGGATATTTGTTAGCTTTCCCTGCCAGTCAGATACAAATAATACCTTGCTTGATAATGACTCAAGTTCATCCTTCTTTGACATCATTGCATCATAATTCGGATAATATTTCTTATGAGTCGATATCTGAATCACTCTTACTTTATCAATTTTTAATATTTCCCTTACTCTTTCAGTCTTTTCAGTATCAAATATGAAACTTCCATTTGACTGAATAGTAATAGCCAGGCAAGAGCATTTATTTGATACATATGTTACTTTCTCGTAGAATTCAGGATCAGTAGTAAGTTCACCTCCAGATAAAGATACTACCTGAACTTTATTAGAATTTAAAAACGAAACTGTATCTTGTAATACTGACCAAGACATATGTTCTCCATCTGGATTTGAGCATTCCATGCAATGAGAACAATTCTCGTAACATTTATTAGTTAATTTTACTAGCATACTTAGTCAATATTTAATATTAGAGTAGTTACGAATACTCCAGTCTTATCTGATACTATACTCATTCCTGGAAGTACTGGACAGTCGGATGACTCAATGTAATTATTAAATTCATCTTCCGATAATGACTTAACTCCTGATTTTGTGTATATTCTCTTATCTAATTCATCGTTATCTTCAGTATCTGATTCACCACTTTCTACTATTCTTTTACAATCCCTAAGAACTCCTAATAAGAGATATTTAAAAGTTCTTTTACTTCTTGTAGTTATGAACTTGCAGTCTATAGCCTCTTCATATAGTTCATCAGAATTTGATAGTTCATCTGAAATTTTATCCAATATTTCATTCATAGTAAATTTACTACTTAGATAATTCTCAGTTGACTTAGATAGAATTTTAAGAGACTCTGAGTACATTTTCAAGCTGCCTCCTGATTTCCTCAATTCGGATCCGAATAATTTAATTAAGTTTGCTAAATTAGATTTTAGCTTATCTTCAGAATTCATAATTTAGAATTTAAAATTTATATTACATCGTTAAGGGTTTCAAGGTTTATAAACAGCTGAAAATAGAGGGAGTTAACTCCCTCTACTAATTTACTGAGTAACTTCCCTCATGCATAGATAATAAGCGTTCTCCCTACCTGTAATGAATACACGTTCACTTGATTTCCTATCATAGATATAGATAAATCCGTAGCTATTTACTGATACATCGAATCTAAGTGAATCAAATTCCTCAAGAAGAGTACCATCATTGTAAACCTTTATCTTATCTTTAGTTTCTATTATCCTTATCATAATCAGTCCTCACTTAATTTAAATCTAGTTATTAGTTCCTTGAGTATATCCTTCCTAGTGTTCATTCCTTCCTCATTCACTGGAAACCAATGATTAATCGGATTACGTCCCTTAGGCTTATATTCTAATAATTCAGGAATTATCTCGTACGCCTTGAGATTCTCACATGATTCAGGAGCTACAGCTTCTATAGCTACACATATGAAATCAATTTCTCTGTCAGAATGAAACATACGATCATATGCCTTTTGACATATCATCATTTTATCGTACATACTCAATACTGGAATCTGTCTCTTTCTCTTATTTTCCATATCTATTTACTAATGATGGGATGATTATGGTAGCTGCAGCTATTACTATAGTAACTAGCCATTGACTCATTGATAATGGTTCAGTACCAAATATAGATCCACCGAATTGAACTATCAATATGTTCATGACTAAGATGATGGCAGCTACTAGTAAGAATAACTTATTCCTAGATAAACTGGAGAGGACTCCAATATTCTTACCAAATGAACGTGCTCTAAATAAGTTCATCCAGTTAGCAGTCATGAATACAGCAAAAAGACCTGTAGATCCTAAACCGATACCCCAGTTAAATTTATTATCTAACATGAGGGCTACCATGACTGCAAACATAGTCAATCCAGTTGATAATATAAATTTCATCATCTTCTTATTTATGATGAACTCCTTATTATCCCTAGGTTTCTCCTCTAATACATTATCCATAGCAGGTTCACTTGCTAAGGCGAGTGCTCCAAGTGCATCCATTACTAGATTAATATAGAGGATTTCAATTACTCCAAACGGGAGATCTACTCCAATTACTGGACCTAGGATGGCAGTGAGACATAGTGCTACGTTCACTGTCAATTGGAATCCTAAGAAGGATTGAATATTCTTATATAAACTTCTACCCCACTTGATTCCTTTCACAATTGATGGGAATGCATCATCTAACAATACGATATCTGATGCCTCCTTAGCAACTGAAGTTCCTGATCCCATAGCGATACCTACATTGGCATGGTTCAATGACGGAGAATCGTTCACTCCGTCTCCAGTCATAGCACATATGTATCCTAACTCTTGAAACTTCTTCATTATATGAAGTTTATCCTCAGGCTTACAACGAGCAATCACGTTAGGATATCCACAATTAGGATCGCTCCATGCACTAGCGTCGAAGTCCTTAGCTTCAATAGCCCATACTTTTGAATCCTTAGACTCATCATAGTACTCTTGAATACCTGGATCAACATTAGGAATAGGATTTCTCTTAACTATTCCTTCTCCTTGAAGTCTTCTACTAAATCCTGCCTGACGAGCTATCTCAGCTGCAGTCTTCACGTTATCTCCAGTCATCATGATTACGTCAACACCTGCCTTATAACAGTTAGCCACTGCCTCAGGCACATCTACACGAACTGGATCTTCGATGAATACAGATCCATTATAGGTCAGATGATCCATGTCGGGACCTGATGCAAATGATATAGCTCGACGTCCTCTATCCTGTTGATCAGCTACCTTAGTCAAATAACTGTCATCATTGATCAGCTTACTGATCACTTCAGGAGCTCCCTTCACTAATACGAAGTCTTTCAGCTTTCCTCTAACTGGTTTAGAGTTAGGGTCAGCTATAACTGTACTCATATACTTATCAGTACTATTGAATGGCTTTTGAGATCTAACTGTAATGTTATTTCTTATCTCTTCATAACTATATGAGGTAGCTCCATCGATCCACATCAGGATAGCTCCCTCTGTAGGATTACCGATCACTTTATCAGTATCCTTATCTAAGTTTGCAGTTGAATTGACTGCTCCATTTAATGCCATGAGCTGAGTGATCACTTCATCTGTATCCACTACCTTCATCTTATTCTGAGTAAGAGTTCCTGTCTTATCTGAGAAGATGATATTAGTAGCACCTACCGTCTCAGTAGCTTTCATCTTCTTTACTAGATTGTTATCTTTCATCATTGCCTTAACTGAATAAGCTAAGGCTAGCACTACTGATAACGATAATCCTTCAGGTACTGCAGCTATTACTATCACTACTGCAGTCATAATAAATCTAATTTCAGTAGATAGTATGGACGTCCATGAATTGTCAAATTCAGTAAAGACAAAGTGATGAAGATTCAGGAATAAGAGTAATAAACCTCCAATCCAGAAAGATATACTTGAAATCTTTCCAGCTAACTTCTCTAACTGAAGCGTAAGTGGAGTTTTCTCATCCGTCATTTCCATAGCCTGACGTGTAGTCTTACCTATCTCAGTATCATCGCCTATAGCTATAACTACTCCCTTAGCAGAACCTTCAGTGGCTCTAGTACCTCTCAATGCATGATTAGAGGGAATAGTTGGAGTTCCAGTCACATGATCATACTTTTGAACTGGGACTGACTCTCCAGTCATAGCTGCCTCATCTACATGAAACTCTGTAGCTTCAAATAACTCAAGGTCAGCAGGAAGTTCATCCCCTGCACTAACTAGGACTACATCCCCAATACATAAATCACACTTAGGAACTTCAGTAACATTTCCATCTCTAACTACCTTAATCATTTCATCGTCACTCACCTTATTCAGTGAGTCAAATTGCTTCTTAGCTGACCAATCTTGCCAGAATCCGATACCAGCAGTTAGTAAGATGGCTATCAATATAGCTAGAGGCTCCCATAAGGGTTCCTTTTGAATTATATTAACTGCAAAGCTAAATACATCAGCTATAATTAAGATCATCAATATTGGATCTTTAAATTTGTCCAATAAGATTTCATACCAGGGAGTTGAAGGAGGAGGTGTTAATACGTTCCTACCTGTTCCAAACTCACGAGCTTCTAAACTCGTCAATCCATTTTTATTCATAATTTAAATATTAAGTTGTTAATGAAATAATTATTTGATCTCTTTATTAACTTCATCTATTATATCGTTTACTACCTTAGGATCATACCCTAATATCATCAAGTTAGTTCTCAGATCCTTATCTGGATCTATAGATTTATTCTTCATGTTTATTATTGACGATATTTCCGACGCAGTTCTTTCAATCTCGTTTTTGTACTCCCTCATTTGAATGACTTTAACAATTATATGCACAGCATACATTATAACTAATACTATCAAAAGTATCGTAACTGTACTTATGACAACAGTATCATGTTCATCTTTATCTTCGTTCTCATCTGACTTTTTGATATCCTCAGTATCCGCTGGACTAGATAGCAATAGGTCACTCCTTAGCTTATCAATGAGTTCATCTGAGCTATAGTCAGATATATTAATGATCTTCCTATCATCAAAATCAATGTCTAGTAATCTAGTTAAACCTTTTCTAGCTAATGAATCCGAAATTAATTTTTGAGCTTTTAAATCATTTAATAGAGATAAATCGTATAAATTACTCATCTTAAGTATAGCAATCTTATGGTATTTATCTCCATTAGATGCCATTTCGTTAAAATTCACTCTAAACCTACCTTTTTCAGTACACAACTCACACTCATGCCGACCTATATCCGTAATTATTAAATTCTTATGGATTCCACTTGAAATCTCACAGCAACTTACAAATGAAATTACTAAGAGTGGCATCAATAATCCGTTAACTATCTTATACTTCATAAACTTTAATAATATTTTATCATATTAGATCGGAAGAGCACACGTCTGAACTCCAGTCACGTGGCCA
>OCQH01000024.1_pt1 | contig 15731 bp, 27 predicted proteins | sample 1538411 | NCBI WGS metagenome assembly OCQH01 (sample SAMN04571690, study PRJEB22368) | human gut metagenome | biome: human gut; material: stool | host: Homo sapiens | place: Luxembourg | collected 2012-06-01
TTCAGACGTGTGCTCTTCCGATCTGTAATGGTAATGAAAAAGTATAAATTTAGTAGCAATAAGGTATATGACATAGTGAAATTGAATAAGAATCAAGTATTAATAGATAAGAGACTTATAGTATCCCTTTTCATTTCTGTAGAATCCAATACATGTGATAACTGCATAATTGACCTTGGTTCATGTAGAGTAAGAATTAGTGTAGATGATCCATATAGTCGGAGTATGTGTATAGTAGTCGCTAGTCTTTTAGATGTATTATATGATTTAAACTTATTTCAGGATATGTCACTAAAGCTTACTCATATATCATTATTCATGAGTAGGTACATTACGAATAAATATGAGAAAAATTAGAATTAATAACTTATCTAAATATAGGAAAATTGGAGATAATTTATTTGTAATAGAAGGTTATCTCATAAAGATTGAGGAGATAAGTAATATAATAAGAAATAGATGCAGAAAATGCGATCTCAACGAAATGAGTTGTGTAACTAATAATGGAGACAAATTTAGAAGCGAGTCAGCTTTATGTTTTTATTTTAAAAGTGAATCTAAAATAAACTCTCCCATGTCAAGAATTTATCTAAGGGTGATAAATAAAGAAAACTCGTTAATTTTAAACTATTATCTGAATAAGCTAAGAAAAATGAAGTCACATTAAATGACTTCATTTTCATCCCTCTCACCTCCCCTCTAATAAACCCCATGAGCCTTAAGTTTGAATTTGTAATATAACTTATATGTCATACATAGATTATTGCGAGATAGATAAAAATGAATTTTTAAAAATGATAGATAATGACATGTATCATTTAGTTGGATTAAAGGTTACATATAATAAGTTTATTAGAAGTCTAAATGCCTATCTGATGTATAGTAGTGATATTATACTAGAGCCTTATGTATTAGTATATTTGAACTCAGGTACTATCCAGATATATGGAATTATGAAACTAACTAAATTGGTAATTGACAATATACATAAAGACTTAATAGATATAGTAAATGGAATTATCAGATAATAGTATTAGATTAAAATTTTATGAAGGAGGACTTCCTAAAACATACAGTGTCATAGATACTGAGGTGACTATTCATAGTATGGTTACTAGTGCAGATTCAATGCTATTAAATAGTGATCAGCTAGATAGTAAGATAGACGTATATTATAGCGAGCTAAGATTCCTAAAAAATATGTCATTCAGTATACATGATGAAGATTTATTTATTCAACCAGTTAGAGTATTCATAGAGAAAGATACTGGAAAGATATTCTTAGGAAGATTATATGACTGTAGTAAGGAGATGATGGATGAACTTCTAATATTCATAATGTTTTATCTTTCAGGAATATATGAAGGAATAGATAATGTCTTATCAACTCAAATGATAATGTCAGAAATCGGATCAACTATCACATATCTAAATATAAGTCTACCAGATAAAATAATTGATCTTAAGATAGGATCATTAGATAAAATGAAGATCAGGAGATCACGAGCTGGATCTAAGGCTCTTCTATCAAAGTTTAATCCTATAAACGGGTACGAACATGAATTTATGAAGTATAAATCGAAATCAATAGACATATCAAAATGTATGTATAGGTCATCTAAGGAATCGTATAAGAAATATATAAGATTTAAAAGAAGGAATTCAAATAACGAATCCACCGTCTAGAAACCTTGAAAACCTTAAGGTTGATTAGTAAAACTAATCTATATTTTAATTGAAATTTAAACTATGACAGTTTTCTGTCAACTTTATAAACTAAATAATAAATTAAAATTAAAAAAATTATGACAATTAACGAGTCTATTTACATGGCTTTGAGTGTAAGTGATGCAAGTGGTGTAGCTCCATTATTAATGGGAAATCCAGGTGCTGGTAAGACAACTTCAGTAGAATTTTTTGCTAAAGCAAATAACATGAAGATGGTATTACTACGAGGCTCACAGTCTAGTCCTGAAGAAATTTTAGGATATGAAGTAAATGATGGAGATGAAGAAGTTAGAGGAAATTTGAAAGTTAAGAAAGCAAGTAAAATCTGCCCCAAGTGGTATGATGAACTCCTAGAGAATCATGAAAAGGGAGTTCGTACGTTACTATTTCTTGATGAGATTACAACTGCTAGCTCATTTGTTCAAGCAGCTTTATTGCAGGTAATCTTCGGTAGAGAAATAGATAACGGATACAGACTGCCTGATGACACTTTCGTGGTTGCTGCAGGAAACTATGCTGGAAACTTATCATCAGATTTCAATCTTATTCCTCCATTAATGAATCGTTTCTGTATTTTCAATGTATCAATAACTAAAGATGATATAAAAGCGTTCATGTCTAAGTACAGAGATAGGCAGGACATTATATCTAAACTGAAGGAATTTGATCTAGCTAACGCTACTGACATTAAAGATCTTGACTCGGGATTTATAGATTCAGTAAAGAAAACTATGGAAATGAAAATTTGTGATTTAACTTGCAGCTTGATAGCTCAGAATAAATTTGATCCAAATATTACTGAAATGAGTGATATTTATCAGGATCAGACATTGGGAACTAAGTTGCTCGGATTCTTAACTCCCCGTACTATGAATTATTATAGGGATACAGCTATCCATATGTATTTAAGATATGGAGTAGATGGAGTTAAATCAGATACATTTAGAGAGATGACTCAAGGATTGGTAGGAATATCTTTATCAAGTGGAGGAAATTCGAGGAATAAGTCTGGAATTAGGAAGGAGGATGTCGCATCTGAATTCGTGAAGGTAGTTGAGCAAACTGCCATTCAGCTAGATAAGAAACGGATTAGTTCCATTGCATCAACTGAAAAAGAAATTGAAAGGCTGATTACTAAGCTAGATACAAATGGTCAGAAGGTTGAAATAAATATACTTCCGTCGTCAGACTTAATAGCTTTAGGTAAGATATTTGAAAATTCAATAAAGGATAAGGATATGAGGAAATCTCAAACTCCCATTGATCCAAAGACGATATTGGATTGTGAAAATGTTATTATCAATTCAGCTAGGAATGTCATGAATAGCGATAAAGAAGTGATAATGAGCATAGTTAATGCAAGTAGAACTTCAGGGAAAATCACTGAATCTGACAAAGGAAAAATTAATATTGAAAAGATAAACGGAAATATTAAAACCTATAATGACTCAATAAAGGCTTATAAAAAGCTATCTGAGTTTATCAAAATAAAAGAATTTGGATATTCAAATAATGTAATTAATAAAATAACTATTGAGGATAAGGATATCTTATCTAAGAATAGATTCAAGATTGATTACGTCAAAAAGAATCTTAGAGATAGCCTAGGACTTTCTATGTCTGAGTTAGTTGAAACTGAAGAAATACAATAATGAAAGACATAACTAGAGAAGTTGAGTCAATTTATAGTGACTTTGGAAATACACTAGTACAAGTTCCTAAAGATTTTACAATCCTATCTGATAAAGGTGGGATTGTAGGATATTGTACCAAATATAGTGATATATATAAGGTTGTCTATCCTATTACTGGGAACAGTAAAGTGGATGATAAAGTTAAGATGCACGAATATGGTCATATATATTGTGGTCATTTAGAGGGAATACATGAACAGCTTGATTCTAATTTAGCTAAAATTATCAGAAATAAGGATTCTCAGCTGATTGATTTAGTCAATAATAGCTGTAACATAGATTACGCAGAGGATATACTTGACATGGTAATTAGTAACCCTATTCTGAATCATGCTATACATAATATAGCCATGGATATGGAAGTAAACTCGGTCATATTGAATGACGATGACTTAAATGAATTAAGTTCAGAGTTAAGTAATATGATGTATGAAGAGTATATGAGAATATCCGAAAATGGAACTAAAATGCCTAGTAATAGGCAGTTGAATAACCTTAGTGCTAAATTTAACATTAAGTTAATTAGTCCATCAGAATTTGGATTTACTCCAGGATTAACATATCCAGATTATCTAGTTCAATTGATACTTCATCTCGATCTAGTCATTAAGATGTTATCAAATCAGTACAATAATGATAATAATTTTAAAGACTCTATTGATAAAAATCGTCAAAAAGGTGAGAAAAGTAACAGTCAGAGCCAACAAGGAAGTGGTGAATCTGATGAATCTGAGGATGGTAAGGATAGTAATGAATTCGTTCCTAAGACTAGGGAAGAATTTGAAGAGATGATGAATAACTCTAAATCTTCAGGATCCTCATCCAATGATGAAAGCGAGTCAGATAGCACAAGTGGAAGTTTAGGATCTAAGTCAGATGATAAAAATAACTCTGATTCAGATAATAGCAACGGAAACGGAAAGAATGAAGATAATGGTAAAGACGATAATAGTCAGAGTCAACAAGGAAGTGGTGAATCTGATGAATCTGAGGATGAATCAAGTGATGACCATGGATATGACTCTAGGAACGAAGCTGATGAGAAAAGGAAGACTGACTTAGGAAATTATGCTAATCCAGGTGGATCAGGTAGAGGACTTAATAGGTCTACAGCAGTAAGAGATTATGTAATTGATAATGATCCTCTGACTATGGCTTTAGAAGAAATAATTAAGGAGTTTCGTCATAAAGTTATAAAAAGGGATTTTACCAAGGATATGACTCATAAATATAATAGAAGAATTCTTGGATCTAATAACAAAATGCTTAGTCCTACGTATCGTCAGAAGATCACTAAGTCTGAAAAACCTACAGTAGCATTCTATATAGATGTATCAGGATCTATGGATGGAAATCTAGTCAATAGGATAATAACTACTATTAGGAATAAAATGAAAAGAATCGATATGTCTTTATTGTATAATATAATAACTTGGGATACCAGATTATGTGAATTTCATAAAGACATAAACTTCGATAGTCCTATTCCACATATTTCAAGTGGAGGAGGAACTGAACTAGAGGGATGCTTTGATCATTTTCAATATAACTTTGGAAAAGATGCCATTATGATAATTATATCTGATTTTGGTGATCAATTAAATAATTGGCATGAAAAAGAATCGAAAATGAATGGATATCTTATGTACGGATTGAAATACGGAAATGATACCTGGTATAATGGAGGAGTTCAACCTAATTGGAAGAATTTTAAAGTTAGACAATGCGATTAGAAGATGATCAATAAAGACTTAATTTCTAGAGTAGTAGATGACTGCTACTCTAGTCATTATAAAATATTTTCTATAAATAGTAGGGATGGAATAAATTCTGGAAGGTCACTAGGATTATTTATATCACTGGGAATAACTACATCCATGACTACTATAAGAATGGTAATGGATAGATTAAAGAACCAGTTTCCTGAAAATAATGTAGTAATATCTGAAATTGAGTCAAGACTAATAGATGGAAGATATACCAATAAAATATCTAAGTCTACTAATGTTACTCAATATAATTCCGGATCTATACAGTATGGAAAGATAATATCTGAAAGTGAGTTATGCGAGCTAGTAAGCTCCTTAAAAAATAAACTTTTAGATAATAAAGATGATGATGACTTAGTTCTTGAATATTCATGCAGAATATCTAAAGTAGCTAAGATAATTAATAAGATAAGTTCGTCAGATACATACAACTGGGAGGACTATTCAGTAAGTGTTATAAACACTGATAAGGAATTTAACATATCAGTAGTAAATAACAGGATAAACTATATACAAGAGAAGGAAGTTTATAATGGATCTGATATAATAGTTCATAAGAGAGTAGGAATTTTTGTAGAATATTAATAATATGGGAACTAGTAGTAAATGGAGCATAATAGTTCAAATAATTAGTTTGTTATCAGTATTGTCGCTCGTGATATGGAATATATCTAAGAAAGATAACAATATTGATAATAATGAAGATAGAATCAATGAGCTAATAAACGAGAATCAAGAATTAAAATCAGTTAGTGATTCTTTAAATGTATTGATTCAATTAGAGAAATCAAGGTATGACTCATTATTAAATGAGATAGACTTATCTGAGATTAAGTATAACGATATAAAAGATAAATATAATAATATTAGAAATTCAGTAAAATACTTAAACGCAGATGAGTCTATAAATTTTTTATGTAAGGAGGTAGGATTATGAGAAAGTTATTATTTTTAATTATTTTTTTATCATCATCTCCTTTATTCTCTCAGGATTATCCTAGAAAAGCTATAATGGATTCTGATACAGTAGCTATATTCACTATAGGTCAGGTTAGACTAATAAATGAGAAGTTAGTTGATTTAAAGGAAAGAAACGAAGAGTATTATTCTATTACTGAGCAATTAAACTTATATAGACTTGCTAATGTATCATTGAATGAACAATTAAACCTTGTATCAAAGGATAATGAAAGTTTAATGAAGCAAGTAGATAACTATAGGGAGCTATACATAATACATGACAATAAGTACAGGAAAGAAAGAAAAAAATTATTTCTTATAGGAGGAGTAGCAGTAACAGTAGGAGTAGCAGCTCTCATAACTTTAATAGCTAAATAAGATGATAACTGTAGTAATAAACTATGACTCAGATCTTGAGGTATTTAAATTATATTACAAGGATTTAGATGTTGTATTCACCTCAGAAGAGATGTTTAAAGTTTTAGTATTATTTAATTCATTCATAAGCGAACATTATGGAGAAAACTTTAATATACTAAACTCGACTGAGATAAACTACATACTTGACTCCTATTCTATGAAACAAATGATATTATCAAATGTGAAATTGATAAAAAGACTAAGTAAAATGCCATCAGCATTTCAACAATCAAATGAAAGGTTTGGATCTAGTTCAATAGTATCATCTGGTCATCAATTTGGAGTATCATCTAAATGCAGGTCATCTGCAACTGATGATTTTGATAAGATGATGTCTAAGAAAAGGAAGTTTTCACCAAATAAATTTAAATAATCTTAAAATTATGGAAGAAAAAATTGAAGCACAGGAAGTTTTAGCGTCTAATACAGATTGTTACTCTGGATTAGTAGTATTGAATATTGTAAGTATCAATGATAGTCAGTCTAAGATAGTATCTGATATATATACTCATACGGACTGTAAAGAATTCGAGTTATCAATGACGTATGAAGATACTGACCTTTCTAACTTAATTTCTAGATCCCTTAATTACCTCACTAATGAGAGATCGCTTAAGAAAGAGGAGTGCCTAATATCAATGGGAGAGTCAATAGTTAATGGCATAACTGAACAGACTATCTCTCTCAGATTAAAAAAGATATTAGATAAGTTGGATGGAATGGTATCTAGCATGGATAATATAGATAGATTAGTTACATTAACTGAGGAACAAAAAAGTCAGTTAGAGTCAAATAAGAAAGCTATAGCTACAATAAAAGACATTATTATCAACGGTGAGGATTAATTTCCTCACCTATTTTATTCATTCTATGGAAAAGATAGGTCTCATCATTAAAACAGGAAGAATAACTGCTAGGAATATATCATCCTACGCATTAGAAGGGTTAATACCTATATTCATATGCAGATTTATGAACCCATTAGTGAAAGCATATGAAGGAACTGAATTGCATCTTCCTAACTTATCTCCCAGTCCAAAATTACTAATGGACAGTAAAAATGGATTAATAAGTTGGGATGAGTATAAGACAAGATATATGGAGGAGATGAAATCAGTAGATATTCTAGATGAATTATCAAAGATATATTCTTTAGTGAAATTAAATCCTGAGGTTAATGCTAAGGGAGCAGTATTATTGTGCTATTGTAGAGATTATACTAAATGTCATAGATCTTTATTAGCTAATATCATTAATTCATTAGATGTATTGACAAAGAATGTAACTGAGCTTTATGTATGAGTATGATTATAAAGGTGATGACTTATCTAGAGCATATAGTATTATAGTCAATTGGTTCATAGGCAGTCCAGCTATTTATAGATTATCATATAGTGAAGATTCAGGTTCTATGATCTTAATGTTCTATACTAAGGAAGATTTACTTATGTTTATGAATAGTACTGTGTCAAGGTATACATGTGACACTAGTGGTATAATAGTAAAGGGATTATCGTTGATTATAAATGACTCAATGACAGTAAATTCAATTATATACAAATCAGCTAAAAAGTATAAAGATGAACATAAGGGAGATATTTCATAATCATTTATTACTCCATAAGGATGACATATTGACTGAGATAGAGTGCCGTAAGGAGAATGATAAATCTATTCCGCTTAGATTAGTTTTAGAGGATTCATTAGTTGAGTTAAGAAATGGATTCTTGTTTATAACTAAACTTGAAACTGCTGAGGAGTATAGGATACCTTATTCTATAATTGCATCATTAAATGGGATGATAATAGATGACTATATCTTATCTCAGTCTAATAATGATATCAGTAATTATAGTAGATTATTAGTTATACTTCATAATATAGCTAATAAATATAATACTAGATCAAATGAATATTGGAAAACCATAGGATTTAAGCTACTCGAACTGATAAGAGATAATGATATGCAATCAATTGAGCTTAGAAATGAAATATACTCTCAATTAGGAATAATCATTGAGTATATATCGTATTCTAGTCCTACTGATTATAATTTTTATTAAGAATTAAATTAATTATGAGGAAATTTAAACTTTATACTGATGGATCTCACTTCAAACCTAAGGATGGATCTTCTGGGAGTGGGAGGTTAGGAGTTGGAGCTGTTCTGGTTGATTCTGGAGGATCCATAATTGATTCTCTATCTATGGAGGTAGATAGAATAACTATAAGGGAAACTTATAATACATCTGATGTATCTAATCCAACTATGGAGATGTATGCGTTACTAATAGCTCTTAGAAGATTTAGTAATAAGTTTCAATTTGGAGATGAGATAGAATCTTTTGCTGACTATAAGGGAGTTATGTACTGGATGTATCATGAATGGAAGATAAATAAACCGTATATTTATATGATAAGAGAAGATATAACTACTGAAGTAAAAAATCAACGATTATCTATGAAATATAGTCATGTAAAAGGTCATGATGGAAATTACTATAATGAGCTAGCCGATAAATTAGCTAAAGGTGAAATTTTAAAAGTATAGATATGGCTAAGTACTGTTGTTGTGAGCAATTTTATAATATAGATGACTTTAAGGAAGGAGCTAGAGTAAAATTTAGGGAGCTTCCAGTATCTATAGCTAAGGAGTTAAGATTAATAATAGACGAGGATTTTACCATTAAGTCAGTCTTATTTAAAGTTAATCAACTAGGTGAAATAATGATGGTAGTAGAACTTAATCAGCTTCCAGGTAAGTATTTTAGTCCTAATATACTTATAGCAAAACGAGTTGATGCTACTCCAGTAGAAAAAGTTAGAGAAAATACATTAAAACAATTAATAAAAGAGAATACTGAGCTGTCATCTGAAAATTCTTATCTAAAGAACACTCTATATCACTCTCTTTTAGGAAATTTTGAAAATTAACTATGGCACATACGTATATTCCAACTAACTGGATAAATAAGAAAACTCAGCTAAATGCTGATAATATGAATAAGATCGAAGAGGAGTTGGCTAGATTGGCTAGGGAATCAGGAGGGATAACTGAGGTATTAGAAGGTCCAGGCATTAATGTCACTACTAGTGATGGGTCATCTGTGATAGTTGGGTTAAAATCTGGCACGTCAAAGGATAATCTCCTAGTACTGGATAAGGATAATGGACTAATACTGACTCTAAGCTTAGGATATGATCCTGAGACTAGAAGATTGGTATTATCATCTGGATCAGGTTGGACAACTTCAGTCGAATTCGATGTAGATAGAGCTGTAGTAGATGGAAATTATGATCCAGATACTAAAAACATAGTACTCACCTTAAGTGATGATACTGAGGTAGTTATTGATATGTCCAAAATGAAAATAAACTGGAAATTCATAGAATCTAACTCCATAAAAATTACAGAAGATTTTGACGACGAAGGAAATCAAACGTTTAAATTGGAGTGTAGAGTATCTGAGGATGAAAGAAATGAAATAACAGTACTAGATGATGGGATATTTTCAGAGAGATTAGACTGGAAATACCTAGGAGTTAGTGACGAGTCAGATGGAAGATGGGAGTTCGATGGAGTTATAGGATTTAAATACTGGTTTTTTGAATCAAGTAAATCAGTTAAGATCGATAAATATACTCTTGAGAATAAGAAAGGAAACTCGATAGATTATTATAACTTTGGATATAGGATATCATCAGAGGATGGAAATCAGCTAGAAATAAGAAATGGAAGATTATACTCTGTAGATGAGATACCTGAAGAAAAAGCACTTAGACTTGAGCTAGAAAGAATAACCGAAGAGTATATGGCTTTAAAATCAGCTAAATATTCTAGCTCAGACTCAATAGAGATGACTAGTATGGTAAGTTCAGATACTGGAAGTAGATATGTAAAAGCTGAGATTAAATTATCTGAGCATATAGGGAATGAACTGATAATAACTGATACTGGATTGAAAATGCCTCCCTATACTCCAGGTCCAGGAAAGCCAGATCTAACTCCATATGTAGAGAGACTAGAAGAATTGGAAACTGAATATCCTAGAGCAAAGAAAGAAATAAGTTATATTAATGATACATTAAATATATAAGATATGAATGAAGACGAAAAATTACTTAATGAAGAGATAGCAAGTCAATCTGATGTAAGTCAGGTTTCAGACGATATTCCAGCTTATGTAGATGACCCTAATCAGGTAGGAAATAAAATATGGAGATTAGTTCCTGGCGATGGAATAAAGATAGTGAAGACTACCAGTTCGTCAATAGATACATATACTTTTGAAGGGAATATATCTAAGGAAGAGGGAAATATCATTGAAATGAAGGATGATGGTTTATTTATACCTGAGGTTACTTCAAAAGTAGAAGAGCTTACTTCTGAGATAGAAGATCTGAGATCAAAGATAGATAACCTTAAGAAGACTGAATATAGACCTACTCAGTCAATAACCTTCACTAAAGATGATGAATCTGGAATAGACGTTATAAAAGCTTCAGTAAATGTATCTGCAGATAAGGATAATAGTATAGAAGTAAAAGCTGATGGCTTATTCTCAAGGTCAATGGACGTAACTCCAGGATCAATATCTGATATAGAAAGAAGATTAAGCTTATTAGAGGATGAGTTAAAAGTAATAAATCAAGATATAGATAATCTGAAAACTTCAGCTAATATAGATAGAAATAATAATTTAACTCCTCCAATGGTAGTTCCTGAATCAGAAAATTAATTTCATATGAAAGAGCTTTTAAACACGCTTAAACCCTTAAGCATGAGTTTAAGTGAACTAGAGTATTCTAAATTTATAATGATAGTCAATTCAATAATAAGCCAGTTTAAATTTAACTGTATAGATTTTGATAAAAGAATTGAATTGAGAGATTATCTAATACCCAGTTTAGAGTACATAAATAAACACTTAATATTAGTAAAATCTGATGACATACTTGATAAAATAGATGGATTTGTGGATATAATAGAACATATAAACGATGCCATAATAGAGAAGAATAGTAATGTCATATGTAAAGATCTAAACTATAATAGGGAGGAATTTGACCTAGTCTATTTTACCTACCTATGGACCAGTCTAACTACTAATATGATGGTAAGGCTTAAATACAACTATGGATGGGAAAGAAAGAAACCTACAGTATCAGTTCAAGGATGCGGATGCCCATGTACTGACTGCCCATGTAAGGATACATGTCCATGTTGTTGTAATAGTGATAATAATCAGTTACTAGACTATAGACCTATACAAGAATCGTATTATAGTAAATGGGATACTACTGATAGCTACCTAGAACATTGGTAATTTAAACTAAAATATATGGACATTTTAAATAATGAAAATCTAATTCAATACATTAACTACGTAAAATCGTTACCATACGATGAAAAGATAGTATATCTAACATCTAATAATCCTCATTGGATAACTAATAGAATATTATTAGATTACTATACTATGAATGACATCGTACTATTAGATGGTGATTTACTTAGGTTAATTGAATCACATAGGGTAGGAGATATACCTAGAAGTGGATTATTGACTATGGATGCAGAGGAGGTTGGTTATCTAATGAAAGCGTGGAAAAGCCAACAATATCATAGATTTATGTGTCATATAATATATAGGTATTTAAATCCTTCAAATCTAGGATGCCATCCAATATTAGTAAATGATATATCTGAAAAGTTTGAATGCAGTATATGCTGGAGACCTTTAACTGGAATAACTAGGGAGGAAGCTGTAAATATTGACTTCGATACTAGTAACCTAGCATTCATAGCTGACGGTACTAAGACTTGCTTATGTGAAAGCTGCTTATATCAGCTATCTATGTTTTCTCAATTGATGCATTTACTAGGAGATGAAGATTTCATTAAATTAATGTCTAAAAATTAAGTTAATATGTTTGAGAGAATATTTGAGAGAAATAAAACTGAACTGGAATCAATATCTAGAAAGATAGCTGGAGATTCGTTGGATCCTTTATTAGGTTATATGGAAGGTAGCGGATTCTACTGTGCTCCTGCATCTAGAACTTATCACGATTCTTATCCTGGAGGATTATATGATCACTGCAAAAGATTGTATAGTGAACTATATTCACTTAGAGGGAAGATGAATAAAAATTGGACCGATTTAGAAATGATCATAATATCATTTGGTCATGATCTATGCAAATCTAATTTATATATCCCTTCAGTGAATAACTTTGAAGTAACATACTCATATAACCCTCAAGAGGAAGGAAAAGGTCATGGAACTGAGTCACTTTCCATACTAGCTAATCTAATACCTAATCTTATAAATAAAAGAGTTGCTAACTCTATAATATGTCATATGGGTTTATGGACCAAAGATATACCTGAGATAGGAAAATACATGTTAGAAGCTCAAACTGAGGATGACCTAGTATTCTTTACTCACAGTGCTGATATGGTATCTTCAAGGCAAGGAGCTAACATTAAAAATGTGATATTAACTGAAGATTATTCTGATATAGCCTCAATTAATTAATATGTGTAAGTTTATAATAGAACTAAAAAATAAATATGTCATGTCTTTTATAGACGACTATTTACCTACATCTACTAACGAATGTGAGTCATTAGAAGAGTCAGTATACGAAATGGAGGGTTTGTTTAATCAAAGGATTAAGAATCCAAATAACGATATAACTAAATCAATGAAGGATTTATATGAATGCTCTGAAAGTGGACAACTCCTCATAGAATTAATAGGAATAAATCTAATAGACTCAAATCCAGTTAAGGAGAGAATAACAGATAGATTTAATATGTTAGCTAAAGAGTACCTAAACAATCTGCATGAAAATAAAGGAATCCTATAGGATTCCTTTATTTCTTTCACACGTTTTCTAAGGCTTCAAACCCTTAAAGATGTAAGATATAAAATATGAAATTGATAGAATTAAATTATAGTAGAAAATTAGCGATAGCAATTAAAGGAAGAAATTATACTGAAGGAGTGTATGACAGCATATGTAGTACTAGATGTGACATAAGGAATATATGTAGTGATCCTATATTAAGAAGATTAGAAGTCGGAGGTTCACTTAAAATTATATGTTATGACATAATACTTTCAGAGTATAAACAACTAAATCGTTATTCGTCAGAGATGTTTGATAAGGAGTGTCTTGGAATAAAATATCTATCATTATTCTTATGTTCGTATGCTAGGAGAAATAAAGATAAAATATTTTAATAGAGGTCGTGATAAGTGCATTAGATATGAGACTATGAGTGAGGTAACTATAAAATTCCCTAGATTCATAGTTATACCTATATCTGCTACAGTAGGATCAAAATATACATGTGATGACTGTGAATTGAATATTCATAAATGGAATCAAGGGTACTTAGATACCAGTGAATTTGATAAACTATCACCTAGATGTGAACATACCTATAGTATATGTGAATGTGCAGATAACATGATTATTAAACCGTTCACTAAGTTTAGTTTATTTATCATGTCATATATTAAATATAGTAGAAAGATACTTTATATAGTCAAATCATGATTAAATTTTGTAAGTTATCTGAAGATACAATAATCTTATTTAATGAACAAAAATTATATAAGTTTACATTGGGCCTACCTAATAATAGAAGAGATGCCTGTTATTATAATTGCTTCTATGATAAATTAGAAGATAGATATGATGATCTTATTTGTTCAGATCTGCTTCGCAATGACATAGGTTTAGTATATAACGATAAATGCATAACTGCGCACTTTGATTATTATCTTTATAATGGCAGATCAGTCTTTATAAAAGAAAGAGTACAAGAAATAAAGTGCTCTCTATTCTTATCATTATATTTAAGTAGGATAAAAACGTTTGATATAGATTTATACTGAAATTATGGAAAAGAATTATTTATTAAATGAGATTATTGGAGATGCAGCTAAAATAATTATGTCAAGATATTATCCAACGTATGACTGGAATATATTATTGGATGAACGTAGGACTGACTATGAATTTGATGAGACATGTCAGGGGAGTGTTCCTCAAAGTATTCAATGTGTACTGGAAGCTAACTCGTATGAAGATACATTGAAGCTAGCCATCTCTATGGGAGGTGACTCCGATACCATGGCATGTATAGCTGGATCAATAGCTGGAGTAATATGGGAGAAACCTGATTACCTAGTAAAATGGGTTAGAAAGTTAATGCCCAAGGATATGTTAAAGGTAGTAGATGACTTTGATAAATTTATAGATGAAGATAGTTCTATTTAAAGACCACGTATTGATCAATGACAAACTATTCTATTATAGGGAGTCTGATAGCGAAATAGTATGTAGCTTATGTTATTTCAAAGGTGGGTTATCCTGCTGTAAGAAGTATAGAGAATACGTAGGGATACCTTATACTAAGAGTCTGAATTGTTATGCATTAGAGATAGAGATATATAATAAAGGTAAAATCTCAAATCGTATCCCTATGATAACTATACTCAAGCCCTTCCCTTATAAATTGTCATTATTTATATACAGGTTAATTACTAGAAAGGAATCTAAATTTAAAATATATGAGATATGAGTAATAATTATTTTATGATCGATGATCTCCCTATACAGTATCCTATACATATACTGATAAACGGGAGAAATTGGAATTTTCAATCTGAGTATCTTAAAAAGATAAGATCACTGACATGTGATACTAGTCATAAGTTATTTGATCTACTAGTTGATACTGAATTTTTTAGTGAGATAGGAAAAGTGTATAAGAATATACCTTTCATAGTCACGGATGATATTAGAGTTAAAGGGGATAAGAGAACTTACTATATAGTAGACTATTTTATACCTAGTATGAACCTAATAGTCGTATTAAATAACAAAACTGAGATAGCACTAAAAACTCCTAAAGTAAAGTATCTAAAGTCAACTATGTATTCGTTAGGATATGATGTAATTGAAATTAATGACCTAGATAAGGTAGAGAATTTAGGATCCTACATGAATGGATTCAAGAATAGCCTATCTTTCAGATCTAAACCTGATCCAGATGAATACATATATCCTATATATTTTAAATAAGATAGAAGATCGGAAGAGCGTCGTGTAGGGAAAGAGTGTAGATCTCGGTGGTCGC
>OCQH01000035.1_pt1 | contig 13746 bp, 18 predicted proteins | sample 1538411 | NCBI WGS metagenome assembly OCQH01 (sample SAMN04571690, study PRJEB22368) | human gut metagenome | biome: human gut; material: stool | host: Homo sapiens | place: Luxembourg | collected 2012-06-01
GACTGGAGTTCAGACGTGTGCTCTTCCGATCTTAAATATGGAAACTATAGAAATTTATAAAGATTATTTTAATAGAATTGCAGATTTAAGTGACGAAAGTAATCCGTTTCATAAATATAATAAATGGATCTCAGAGAACTTGGAGTTAATTGAGATTAATGACTTAAGTGAGTTATTAATGAATGAATCAATATCTCAATATATGAAACTTCATGATGTAGAAATTCAGAATAAATGCTATTGTAATGCAGCTAGGCTAACTACTGCATTCGTAAATGACGTAACTTATTGTGAGGGTTATTTCTTACTAGATAACTTTCCTATACCATTTGATCATGCATGGGTTAAATATAATGGAAAGTATTATGATACTACTATAAAGAATAAATTTGAACATAAGTACGCAATAGTGAGGGAGTTCACTTCTAATGAGGTATTGAACTTTCAAATCGAATTAATGAGATTTGGTCCATATATTCCTGAGTATTTTAATAAGAAATTTAATACCAAACTGAGATGAATTTGAAAATAAGGCTATCTGATAAGAATGGGGTCAGTATATGCGTAGGAGATATACTGTATTGGAATGATAAAGATACATACTTCACTGTATTTGAAGTGCCAGGTGGATACGGAATTGAATCAAATCCTAAATCATTTGGTTTATACGATCCAGATGACCCATTTCCTGTATATGAATCTACTGGGGATGCTCAGACTGCATCATTCATACAAGGTAACCTGGAAGTAATTGGAAATATCTATTTAAATAAAGAACTACATAATAAGATAAAAGATGAGTACAGAACATTTAAAGAGAATAGGGTCACCCGAACCCGATAGTATAAAATTCACTAATACTAAAGGTGAAGAGATTAATTTAGATTACTTTAAAGATGAAACCTTATGGGAGGATATTAAATGGAGGGTATCAGAGCTCATTAAGAAATCATGGACATATATTAGGTATGATATTCCTCATATTATACGCAACCTATTAGTATGGAGAAGAACTATATCTAGAGTGAGATATTGGGACTACTCATTCCTAATAGACATTGAGAAATTATATTTAAGGAAGTTACTAGAAAGATATGAGAAATATGATATATTTGTAGGTCAAGAAGAGGTAGCTAGGGATATTAGATTAATGATAAAGTTGATAGATATGATGGACAATGCGTATGATGAAAATGCTTTTGTAAATATGAGAAATAGTCATAGGTTTGTTCATAGTAGCCTAGCTGATAAAGTTAAGGCAGATGAGGATTGCTGGTCTTATAAAGTAATGGTTAGAGATGGAAAAATATGGAATCTATACAATCTGATAAGAAAATACTCCCTAAGAAGAATGTGGGATTAGACGATGCAAGGAAAGTAAGAAAATTAATGACGTACTTATCTATGACTCCAGATGAATTCTCCAGGGAGTTTGGAGTGATTAAGGAGGTAATGAATGGACTACTTGATGGAACATGTAAGTTAAGTAGTAAGATAAAAGTAAAGGTATCCCTCCTATATCCAGAGATAAGTAAGATATGGTTAGAATACGGAATAGGTAATATGACATCAGGTCTTATCCCCAACCGTAAAATAAAAATAGCTCTAGAAAAGATATACGGAGGGTCATTTGACGATATTAAGGAGGTAAAAGATATAATATACCATATATCACGGAGCTCTAAAATAAAGTACAAAGACTTAAGTGAAATACTAGATTTTACTAGACAGATTAGGTATAACGAATCTATAAAATTGTCTAAGTTCTTAGGAGTTAAATACCATGATGTATTATCTGAGGATTTAATTTCACTAAATATAAGTAAGTCAGTCATATCAAAGGTAAGGAAATCATTTACTGACAGTTACTCTGAAATAAAAGATTTTACTGAAGGATCAGGAGCATATATTGAGGATATCAGTGATCTTGATAATAGATATTCATCACCCATCTACCTATATCTTAGGAAATTCATAAGCCCAGAGTATCTAACTCCATGCTCATTCTCTAATGAAGTTAATATAAGATTAAGCCAAGCGTGGTACATGTTTAAGCATAGAAAGAAACTGAATATACATATAGCTAAAGTAATATGTGATAGATTCGGTTTAGATATAAAAGATATGCAGTCTAATAAGATAATAGAATCAGATATAGATAGTAGTCCTAGAGAGAATTATAAAGGAGAGATATATGAGGTCATGAAGGATAAGATTAAAGGTATGTCTATAACTACTATATCATATAAAACTGGGATAAATAGAGCGGTCATATCAAATCATCTTCATGGAAATGTAAAGAAATTAACCAATTTGACTGCTAAGAAGTACTGTAAAGGTCTAGGAATTAATGAAGATCTGCTTAAGGGTTTTATAATTATTAACGATAATAAGACCTCCACTAATAAATACAATATTGAGAGTGTCTTATCAAAATTAAAATCGAGTAGACTCAAATATTATGTAATGTCATATCCAAGTGTAAATGAGGAGATACTAGAGATAATTTCAGGTAGGTATACTATAGAGTCAAACGATACAGCTAGAATAAGTATTTTAGGTGAGGACGAAATAATAAAAATGAAATTCAATGACAAGAATATGGTATGCCTGTATAATAGGAATAAATTGATATTCTCTATACATGAAATGTACCTTGATGTATCACTTAGTCCTAGGAATTTGATAATTGACATAGCTAAGGAGAATTTGAAGAGTTACGGATTTGATAGATATATAGAGGATGAAGGATAAGTTCTTTTATAGGTATAATACATTATTAGATGCATTATCTGAAGATGACTGTGGAAGAGTTCCGTTAGTAGGAATAGGAGATATAAGTAGATATATTCATCTTCACGATCCATATGAGACTCATGGTCATCTTAAGATCATCTTACTTGGAAAAGAATTCCTAGATATGGAATATAGTAAATTTCGAGATTACTGTTCTAATCTAAATTGGGGAGATGAAAATTTCTTAGATGTCAGCGAGATAAAAAGAATATATGACCTAGGTGAAGGGAATTTACTGCTTGAGCTTGAATTTTATACCATATCTGACTGGAATATGTACTTAGATAGATATAATCCCACTGAATACGCTATGATGGAGAAGGAGTTCTCGTTATTAACTTTTAAATTATTATCAGAATATGTACGACGTAATTAAAGACATTTTAAGTAAGAGGAGAGTAGTTTATTATAAATCAATGAGAGACTTCATTAATAGATATCGCTCAGATAAGAACGGATTTACTCAAGTATTAGGTGATGTATTCCCCACATCCGATGCCTATATTGAATGGTATGATGAGGTGTATAAGTTTGGAAATGAAGAACACTTGAAATGGGCTAAGGATATTGGAGGGTATCAAAACTGTAAGCTAGTCATTCCTGGAGTCACTTGGATCAAGATACTTCAGGACTATGGAGACGATGGAATGAAGTTAGATTCAGATAAATATCTAATGTTTATGGATGACCTATTCCTAGGAGTCATCAATCAATGGTCATTTGGATATAATGATAAAGAGTGCTATCTAGTATGTAACACTCATGATAGCATTGGGGTAATCCTATTGAAGAAGGAAGGATTCGATCAAGGGATAGATGGACTGGGATCGAAGAGACCTTATAATTCTCAGATGTATGTACAGAGGAAAGATGGCAAGTTCGACTATTATGGTGAACTCAAATTGAAAGTGAGGATATCAAATGATGAGAATACTGAGCTTGAGTTCGATTTAGGGATTACTTACGATGACCTGATGAATCCTAATAGACTGAGGAATATAGTGTGGTTAGATAAACAGATAAAGGATCTAGATGAGGAGGATGAATCTGAAGGCATAGATCTGAATTTAGGATATATCTCGTTACCTTCGCTTTTAATGAACGGATTCACTTATATACATGAATCTCAAGGAGAAGATAGGTATTGGAAATATCTTATTGCAGAAAATAGTAGCGGAATAAAATTACTTCTTAAACTTGACGACAATTATAGCGCAATATATGAAACTGAAGTATTAAATCTGAAAGAGGATTTTTACTCAGAAGGAAATTGTAATTGGAGTAGAGAAGAATTGAAAAATAAGATTTTTAATGTAAAGGATTTAAAGAGGGTGATCAAGATAGGACCAAAATAAAAAGGCGTTTCAGAAAGCCTGATAACCTTAAAAGTGAGTGACAATTAAGTCACTCACTTATTAAACTTTAAAGATTATGGAAAAGATTACAATTCATAGAATATTATCAGAGTTGAAAACTATTGATGATAGAATAAATAAGGAGATTTCATCATTCAAGCCATTGACGGTTAAGAGAGGAAATAACTCATTAGTTAGTACTGGAGGAAGATTACCTATTCCTGAAGAGGAATTCGTAAATAATGCTAAGAGCACCTACCAATCAATTGAAGATCTTATTAATAGAAAATTCAAATTGAAATCTGCTCTTACCAAGGCAAATGTCAATACTAAGGTGACTATAGATGGCAAGGAGTACACTATTATTGAAGCTATTGAAATGAAGTCAATAATGGATCTTAAGAAATCTCTACTTTATAGAATGACATTGGAAATAAATCAGTCTAATAAAACATATGAGTCTACATCAGCCCAAGTTGACTCTGACTTTGAGAGAATGTTATCTACTCAGGTAGCTAATATTACTAACAAGTCAGATATTCAGAAGGTAAGAGATGGGTATATGGAAACATTCTATAAACAGAATGAAGTGAAGATGGTAGATCCATTGAAATGTAGTGACTTGGCTAATAGTCTTCAGAAAGAGATTGACAAATTCCTAATGGAGATTGATTCAGCCTTATCTGAAGCTAATGCAACTACATTAGTTGAATTAGAATAAATATGGATTAATATATTAACAAATATAGCGAAAATTCTAAAACAACGCCCTCCATTATATCTGAGGTTAATAGATATAGCTTTAATATATAAAGGTTATAAGAAGTATAATAGTAATATTTCATCGAATAGAGAAGTGGTGAACTCACAAGGATTACCTTGAGACCGATGGTTCGATTCCATCTTTGATGTAAATGTAATAGAAACTTAAAGCTTAAAGATTAAAGTTTAAGGATTAAAGATTAACGCTTAAATTATTAAAGTTTAAATGTTAAAGATTAAAGTTTATAAAATCCTTGATAAAAGTTTTATAGGTTTTGCAGTTGTATACTTGAATTTGTACAAGGCTGCTATGTTTGTTAATTTCTTTAATAAGATGACATGAATGATGAATCAAATTTTGATTTTATAGGATTCTGGAACAATAAAGAATTTAGTTACTATATAATACTAGATAGTAACTCTGGTAAGGTAGTAGTATCTAGAGTAAATAATTGTGGAGACTTTTATCCTGAAAGAGTGAAAGTATCGTTACTCCTATATCTAAAAATTAAACATCATTCATGCATATAGTACTCTCATGTAGCTCAATGGATAGAACAAAGGATTTCTAATCCTTCAATCTAGGTTCGATTCCTAGCATGAGAACATTATCATTTGTAATAGATTGATAATAAATGTAACTATAAACCATAAGTAAGCCGTAAGCCGTCTGTGAAGATAGCTTACTTTATTTTTTTTTATTTAACCCTATCCTAAACCTTGAAGACCTTAAGAGTGTAAAATATAAATTAGATATGAAGAACAATGATTTATTTGATGAGTTAGATCATATTGATATAGTAGTAACTCATTATTGTAATATGAAATGTAAGTGGTGTATAGATAAGTTTAGAAGCTCAACTGAGTCTATATTAGTATCCTTAGATGATATATCTAAATTCTTAGGGATCATTAGGTTAGGAACTGATAAGAAGCTAGAAGTTTTATTATTAGGAGGAGAACCATTAAGTGCACCTATAAGCTACTTAAAGGATGTCACTGAAGTAATAAGAGATAAAGGATTCATTCCCATCGTATCCACCAATGGATTATATAAGGATAAGATAATCGAATTGATTCCTCATTTTGAATGGATTCAAATTACAGTTCATTCAGACTCCGAAATAGAATACTGGAAAAGATATAAAGATAAAATAAATATTAAGTTAAGTGGAGATAGATCACTAACTATGAATAAGTTAAACTGGTTTATAGAATCCACTAAGGAGTACAAGAGGAGAAGCGTATCAATGTATTTCACTCCTGATTTCAAGGAGTTATGTACTGATAATGAGGTATGGAAGTTACTAGATACCTTGGATTGGAAGAGAAACGGATCGTATATGTACTCATTCTATAATGGAGTTAGATTTAAAAGATGCATTTATGGAGAGACTAATGTAATAGATGAACCATCAGTGCCTAAGCTATATCCTAATGGAAATTATAATAAAACTTGGAACAACGAGGAAATGAATGATTATTTAAAAAAAAATAGAAATATGAAATTTGAAAATTTAACTAACGAAATTCTGAATAATAACAGAGTGATTAAAGTCTTTCTATCTGGAGGTAGATTGAGGGTAGCTAGGGTAGATGACTTAGATACAACTCGAATTTATGGTGAAGGTCCATACTTTATGACTGCCCTTACTCATGCAGATGAGAACTGTGTAGATAAACTGGACTATCAAGGTCAGTATGGAGTGAATGGAAAACATGAGCATTATCTGACTGGAGGTCCAATGATTGCGTCTGACGTATTAGATTACTCACTATTCTTCGGAAAGATGCTCATTTATAAACGCAAGGATATAAACTATGAGGATGAGTTTGATGTAGGTCTTATAGAGGCTTCATTCGTAACTAAAGTCAGATTCATTAAATTATCTGCTAACGGGATGGATGTAGAAGAAGCATTATCAAGCCTAGAAGAAGTACTCAGGATAATCGGAGTTGAAACTTTAGGAGAATTGGTATGAGGATAAAAAGGCGGTTGAGAAAGCCTTTGAACCTTAAGTATGATTAATAGGATAAGTACAGTGAACTGTATTGAACTTAATAGTAATATTAAGATTAACAGTTTGACCAATGGTAAAATCCATATATCCTATTCAGTCTTATGTACTAGGCATGAGATGGAGAATACACAAGGGATATCCTAGTCCCAAAACTATTGTCAGCTGAGTTTCTACCTAATTGGCAGTTTGAGGTTGATATTTACTGGAATATCCATTCTGCCTTATACGCAGTAGAAGTGGTAATTGGTCACATGTGGGTTCAAACCCCACTTCCAGTACTGATTTAGATGGATTAACGAAAGTTGGTCTATCTTTTTTTTTATTTCCTTCAAGGCTTTGTATCACTCAAGAAAAGGCGTTTTAGAAAGCCCTAAACCCTTAAGGATGAGATTTGATAAAGAGAGTATTAACAATTTAAAGTAAATTAGATATGTTAGTACTCTCTATTTTATTTAACTATTTAAAAATTTGATTTATGCCAAGACCAAGGTCAGTAGAAGAATTTAAAGAATCAAAATTAAAATTTAAATTTCCTTACTACATACGAGTTATATTTCGAGATTTAGTAGTGGAACTGTGTAAATATGACCCTAAACTAAGAGAGGTTATTGAATCAGATAACTCTGATGAATATACCCTATCTATAAGTATAGAAGATATGAATTACCTGTATCCATTAAAGAGACAAACTAAACTCAGGTATAAAGCTGTAGTAAATTATTTTAAGAATTATTTGAATATAAATCTAGTACTGATTACTAGAGTGCATAAACCTGAAGAGGTTATAAATTTAATAGAAATAAAAAGATGAAGAAATTGAATAAATTAGCATTTGGTTTCACTAAACCTAATATAGTTATCTCATATGAATATAACGGAATAAAAGTTAGTGAAATTGGACCAGATGAATATCGAATAGAATTCCTAAATGGAATGCTAGATATTGATCTGAAAAACAAAGAACCATTAGTATTAGGAACTGGATGTGGGAGTGGGAAAACGACTGCATTTTGTTTACTAATGCTGCTTAGACTATCTAAAGGGATACTATATGTAACTGATCGTACTGATGACTTAGATAGAGTATATAATTGGCTGATGGAAAACGCAGTAGGAGAATTGTTCTATGAAGAAGATGGATATACTCAGTTTGTATTGAAGAAGGAGGATATCGTGAATCTTCATAACAACCCTATCACTGACGATAAAGGAAATGTCATAAACGGAGTTGATATAGATAGATATAACAATGACCCTAGCTATATACAAAATGCTAGGATATTATTAGCAACTTCATATAAATTTACTCATGAGTATCCTGAAAATATAATGTTATTCGGTAGAAATACGTCTCAATCAATATCTATTAATCCATTTGAAACCTCAGTCATGGGAAAGATAGTTAAAGGAAGTTTTATACCTCCTAGAGGGACTGTCCTAATTGATGAGCTGATAACGTGTGACTTAATGAGTAGAACATATACTAGAGTGGAAATTGAAGCTATGGGACTTAGAAGATCATATGTCTATGTAGGAAAGACTAACTCTAAGTACATCCATGGAGAACAATACATGACGTATACTAGATCTACTGTAGGAGAAACTATGGGAGTATATAGATCTATATTAAGAGGTAGACCTGAATTATCATTTAGTAAGTCAGGGACTACTGCAGCTAATTTAAAGGATCAGATGATGGTGTACTCTATTCATTCTAGATATGACGATATAATTAAAGATATCTATGAGAATGATAAGGGACAGTATACTCATACACATAATATATTAAGTTATGTTATGGATAATATGAGGACTAACATTATAATGGCTGAGGGGACTGCTGAATATCTTATGTGTGATAAAGTCAATGAGCTGAATCAGGTAGTTGAGAAAAGCAAGTTCAAATTGCTCACTTATCCGAATAAGTATAATAGCCCTATCAATATTGAGAGATTCGAATATCCATTCGATACTAGAGTAGTAAAGAATTCTGAACTACAGTTAGTAGGAACTGATAAGGATACACTAACTCCTAAGCTGACTAAGGTATCTGAAGAGATAAATAAGATATTGAAAAGTCCTAAAGTAAATAAAGTATTAGTATTTGGATGGATGAATTTGAAGTCTAAATCAGATATTAAGCCTGAACTAAATGGATCTGCCATAATGAAATACATGTTAAATGAAGATTTTAATATGGTAGAATACATTAGAAATAGAGTTAATGTACCTGAAGGAAAATCAGTAGTATTTTCTCATTATCAATCTGGAGAAGATAAAGCTACAAATGATTATAGGGATTTTGATACAATTATCTTCAGTGGATACTTTAGAATACCTGAATTAGCTATAGCTAGAATGAATAAATACTATGGATATAGTACAAATTCATTTATGTATACTGTACATCAAGTAATTCAAGCTATCTCTAGAACTAGAATTAGACTACATAAAAAGTTACCAATTAATGTGTATTTCAGTAGTGATTGGGATGGAAGAGTAATAGATGAAATTGGTAGATATTTAGGTAGTAATATAAATCCTAGTGGAAATATAGTAGTAACTGATAGAACATTAGATTGGATTAAGGATAAATGGAAACCTGCTATAATGAAATTGGGAAATTACGATCCTAACTTTATGAATGCAGTTCTAACTAAATCTAACTATACATTAAATATTACGTTAGATGATTTATATAATCTGATCCCAATGAGTAGAAAAGAGGTTGACAAATATGGTAGCTTAATAAATTACATGAAAACTTTATGTATATTAATACATATTAACTAACCTTCTCACCCTATTTTTGGGGTGAGGGAAACTTAAATAAGTTAGGTAAAAATCGGGTGTATTTTATAAAGTAAAATAATTAAATGAAGAACTATAGCTTAAACGAGAATAACTTGTTATTCGAGGAGCAACTTTGACGTAAGGAAAAGTTGGTATAAGTGGGGAGGGAGTTTAATTTAAATCCTGGGACTGATCTTTTGTAGTTTTCCTCACGTCAAACTACGATTCGTACCTATTCGGTACTCATTCAGTCCCAGGTTTATAGTACAGCTTGAAAGCCTTAAGAATGAAGAGAGTTATATTAAAAATATTATAAATGAAAATATTATGTATAAAATAAAAAGATTTTCAATATTAAATGAAATTGAATTTAGCAAATCTGAGTCAATAGAGAAAGCTATCAAAACTTCAGATACAATAGTAAGTAATTTTATAAAATGCATAGAATTTGGAGATAAATGCAAAACTACTATACCTCACTGGATAGACGTTATAGTAGGTAAATTAAAGGTTACTAAAAGTAATGGATTTCCTTATGGTATGTCATTTATAAGAATCTCAGATACAACCTATAACTTTTTACCTTCAGATATAAAGCAAAAAGTTTCTGATTCATATGGTCAGAAGTTTATAGAATCCATGAAGATAAGAGTATTAAATGACAAAAATAAGGGAACTGAAAAGTACTCATCATTAGTAAGAACTTTATCAGACTTCAATTATGATAATGAATATTATGTCAGAATGCTATCAATACTATCTAATATATTAGATGGAGAAATAGATATTAGTTCAATTGATATATCTGAAGTTTGGGACAATAAATATTCTAACATAATAGTATATAATAAAGGTAAGCTCTACAAATCTATAGATGAATCTAAAATTTGGGAAATAATACATAAATTTATTAAAATATTACTATCAGATGAAGATATTTAATAAGAACTTAAATAGAAATTTGTACGATTATGAATTAGATGCAATTCCACTTTATGATTTTGATAAATGGATAGGAATTGAATTATACGAAACTGGAGAGATTACTTTAGATGAAATGATAGTTTTATCTGAGTTACCAATGATGTATAATTCTAGATACGACAAAGATATATTAACTAACTACGATAAAGCAATTGAAGGGTATAAAAATTGGAAAGATTTCTCCAATAGAACTCAGATGTTTTACCTAGGATCAGTTCATGACATAGATAAAGTGCAAGTTTTATCTAACCTACTTAGGAAGGTATTAAGCGATTTATTAGATTACAATAAGTCAGTATCTACTCTACGTAATTACATTGAGTTAAGTGGGTTACTAATAGTTATCCTCAGATTATTTCATTTAAAAGGATATGACAAGTCAATAGTGTATAATATTCTAACTAACCTGAATTTGAATGAAGCTGATAGACTATTATTTATACTTAGAAGTACTAAGATATGGAATTACGGATTCCTAGGAAGATTAATTCAAGAGGATTTAACTGAGAGGCTGTATTGTATGTCAATTGGATGTAATCCTTGGTCATTTATGAATTGCAATTCAGATTCATTTTTAATTTCAGAGAATAATGATGATAGTAACTTAATTGTCAAATGGAATACATTAAAATGAATAAGTTAACTGATAAAGCTAAGAAGAGAATCAAAGAAGATGTCAAGAACTTGATGAGTTTAATTAATAAATATTATAGTAAAACTATGATAATATTGAGGAATTCCTAATCCTACACTACCCTCTCCATAAACCCTCCAAACCTTGTTAATGTAATTATAAAATATGAAATTATGGAAAAGAAATTTTTAGTAATCAGAAATGAATCAGATGAGAGAGAGTGTGTTAAACGAATTATTTAAGGACGGATGGAATATCAAATCTTGGAATATAGTAAATAATGAATCACAGTTCTTATTAGAGAAGCCTACCTCGCATAATGTTGCTGAGACTATTGCTACTCCAGTTAGTGATGATGCAGATGAAGTAACTATAGAACTAAATGATGATACAGCTGCCTTCGTAGTATCATTTAATGAATATGCAGTTAATCGTAAATTTAGAGTTCATAAAGTTATATTGGATAATTTTCATCTAAAGAAGATTATTCTAAGACGTCAATCAAGATTACGTCCATTCTCTACTCCATTTACTGTAAATGAGTCTACTATATGGTGTGAAAGTACATGGTTTGCTGGAAGTGGACGACGTGTAGGAGAATCTTACATTGAGGATTCGATAAATGTTCATTTGGATAGCGGATTTAAGTTAAAGAATATATTATATGACGATGGAGTAATGGAATTCATTAAGGAGGATAGAGGGAATTAATTCCCTCTCTTATTTTCCATCCACCCTTTCAGAAAGCTTCTAAACCTTAAGCTTGAATTTGTAATAATGAAGACTAGATTATATAAGGTAGATATAAATAATGAATACGAATTTACGCTTCATTATAGGGATGAATTAGTAGGTAATACCTATTCAGTTGATACTGACACACTAGACTTGACTGAGGTATTATCATATGGAGATATAATTGCAGTCACGATAGCTAAGTTCACATATCATACTGAACTGTTGATAGGGGATATATTAATTGATAATGAATTTAGTCGTTGTAATGAATGCATATTTTATTGTTTATCTTCCTGTGAGGGAATTGAATGTAATAAAATGAGGATCATTACTAATCATTCGTATTATAGTATATCTCTATTTCTTATATCTTACGTAAGGAATAAGCTTTTAAGTGATAGATATGTATTATTTGTTCTAAGTCAGAATAATATTGATGATGATCTTTTGTAAAACTAACATTCTATAAGTTATGAAATTAAGAGAATTTGGTATTTCAAATACAGATTATGAATTAGTATTCAATGTAAATGAACTAGCTAATAGTAACGATGATTGTGCAGAAGAAGTTAAGAATTGGTTTACTGGACATGAAGGAGTATTCAAGGTGAGTAACCGAATGATATCTTCTTTTGCTAATGGAGAAACTATCATTGGAATACCTACATTTTCATGTAATGATGAGCTTCAAGAGTACCTATATAAGCTGTGTAACTATATTCATAAAAATGGAACATTAATAGAACATATAGAGTATACACCTAAATGTCATTATGAATGTGGTAGGAAGCTGACCTATGTATTGAAATGCTTTAAATTAGGTGAAGATGGATATATAGAAACTACAGGTGAACTTGATATTTCAGATTTCATCTATATGAATCAGGAAGCTTATAATATCTTAGCTGATATAGATTTATAATTACTTAAATTAAAAGATTATGAAACTAAAAGATTTAGGAATTTCTAGTACAAGTGAAGGATTAGTATTCAATGTAAATGAACTAGCTAATAGTAATGATGACTCAGCTAAAGAACTAAAGAAAGAGTTTACAGGAAACGATAAGCACTGTATATTAAAGGTGAGTGATCAAATGAAGTCTTACTTTGCTAATGGAGAAGTTATTATAGGAATTTCTACTGTATCTAGTGATAATGATCGTCAAGAATTTCTATATAAGCTGTGTGACTATATCCATGAAAATGGAGTGTCAATAGAACGTATAGTATATAATACTAACTGTGATTTTGTATTGGAATGCTTTAAATTAGGTGAAGATGGATATATAGAGACTACAGGTGATGAAGATGATTTTATTTATATGAATCAGAAGGCTTATAATATCTTAGCTGATATAGATTTATAATTATTAACCATTTAAATTAAATTTAACATGACTAGAAAAGAAAGAAAATTTAAGAAACAAGTATTAGGAGTTTATTACAGATGTATGAATGTAGTTGATCGCTACATTGAGCCTGAAATCTGGAGAAACGGTAAGAATGAAGTAGTTAAGGTGCAGTTTAGCAAGAATCATACTAAGAAGCTACTTAATGAAAGAATTCAGGCGTTGAAAGCTGAATTAAAGTGAGCTTATATCAATACTAGAGGATGAGATCGGAAGAGCGTCGTGTAGGGAAAGAGTGTAGATCTCGGTGGTCG
>OCQH01000049.1_pt1 | contig 12706 bp, 7 predicted proteins | sample 1538411 | NCBI WGS metagenome assembly OCQH01 (sample SAMN04571690, study PRJEB22368) | human gut metagenome | biome: human gut; material: stool | host: Homo sapiens | place: Luxembourg | collected 2012-06-01
CACTATGCCAAATCCTATTGTTCCCGGTGGTGTTACTGATAGTAATACTACTAAAACTGCAGAAGAGATAGCTGCTGAACAAGCTGCTAAAGCTGCTAAAGAAGCAGAAGAAGCCGCTAAAGCAGAAGAAGAACGTAAGAAAGCAGAAGAGGAAGAAGCTAAACGTAAAGCTGAAGAAGAAGCTGCTAAAACTGCTACTCAAAAAACTGAAATTGAAACTGAAACTCCTACTAAGATTGTTCTTACTACTGATGACGGTGATGTTGAGTATGATCTTGATGCTGACGGTAATGCTGTTAAAGACGGAGAGATTGTTTACACTAAAGCTCAGTTAGATGAGTTTGCTGCTGCTGAAACTCAAGATGAAACTATAGATGTTTCTGCTATTTCTGCTATTTCGGGGTTAACTCCGGTAAATGCTGATGGTACTCCTAAGCAATACGAAATGACTGTTGAAGGTCTTGCTCAACGTGATGCTGATATTGCAGAGCTTGCTAAACGTCAAGCTGAAAGTGAAGCTATCAACAATTTCTTCCGTACTAATCCGGATATTTATCAAGCTGCTCTTTACAAACAAACGTATGGTTCTCTTGAAGGTTTTGCTAATCATATTGATTGGACTACAATGACCCTTGAAGATAAATCAGATGATCAGTTAGAAGCTGTTATTCGTTCCGCTGAAAAACGTAAAGGTACTTCTGATGTTCAAATCGAACGTATCATTCGTTTTTCTAAAGCTGATAAAGTATTAGCTGAAACTGCTAAAGAGAGTCTTGATTATCTTGCCAATGCTCAGAGACGTGAGATTGAAGCTGCAAATGCTAGGCAAGAAGCTGAATATCAAGCTGCTCAAGAAGCTCTTGATAAAGCCTACGGTATTACCTATGATGAGAATGGTAAAGCTAAGGTGCTTAATGTTCCTGATTCTTTATACGATAAGATCGTTAATAAAGGTACTATCGGAGGTCTTGCAATTCCAACAGCAGGTGTTAAAAGAACTGTTAATGGTAAAGAACAAATTCTTTCTCGTAAAGATATTGTTAAGTATCTAACAGCTCCTGTTGTTGAAGTCAATGGTGATTTCTATACGCAAGCTCAGAAAGATGTTTTTGATATGCTTGCTGATAATGAAACGTTCGCTATGGTAGCACTTCGTAACTTATTAGGTGCTGATATTAGTCAGTTAGCTGCTGCATCTATACGACAAGAAGCTGTTCGTCGTTTGAACATTACTTCTAGTGGTAAACCTAAAGTTAAGGTATCCACTCAAGGTGGCGGTATTAAAGTTAATCCTAATAGACGTCCTATTGTTCCGGGTGGTATTATTGATTCAAATAAATAATTATCGTAACTATGCTTAGAGAAATTGGAAAAAAACAGTATTCCAAAGAGGTTTACTCTGATGCCGATATGCTATTGAACTTTAATGTTCTTGGTGCTGTCGATTTGAATAAGTCTCTTACTTATCTTTGGGGTAGGAACAGTAATCAATTCCCTCTTCTTTCTCTTACAGAAGGTCAAGGGAATATCTCTCGTAAGAAACCTATTAATGCTGGTGATACTCAGTATAAGTGGAAGATTATGGGGAAACCTACTGTCACTTCCCCGATTGTGCGTTTGATTACGCCTACTCAAACCCCCGGTAAAGGGTTTATGTCTTTCAAAGCGGAGTTCCAAGATAACTGGATTCCTTATCAGTATTCTGCTATTACTCCTGACGGAAAGCACATGGTTCGTATGCAGACCGATGGTGAGCAGACTGCTTCCGGTGGATATATCTATGAAATGATTATCCTTGGTGGTAATCCTGATGAGTTTATTGATCTCAGCAATTTTGAGAGAGGTAAATATTGGGGTATGGGCGCTCCTACGATTGCCGGTGAATTATCTACTGGTTCTCGTTCTACTGCTGAATCTTGGAGTGAAATGACTAACCAATTTGGTTTCCATAGATTCTCCAAAATTATTACCGGTAACATTGCTAATATTGTAACCGAGTTTGAACTTGATTATGATGATGGTTCTAAAGGTACTCTTTGGATGCCTTATGAAATGCGTCAGTTTGAGTTCATGCGTAGACGTTTGTTAGAAGAGGATTTGTGGTTCTCTGCTTACAACCGTGATATTAACGGTGTTATTCACAATCAAGAAAAACATTCAAACAAACCTATTCCTCGTGGTGCTGGTGTTCGTGATATTCTTATCGCATTCGGTAACTACTTCGAATACTCATTCATGACTATCGAGCTTATTGATATGATTCTTTCTCGTATCTTTGAAGTTCGTAACGATATTGATTTGAGTAACAAAAATATCGTTCTTTATACTGGTAAAGGTGGTTCTAAAATGTTCCAGCAATGTATCAAGAATGAAGCTATCGGAAATGGTTACTTTGATAAGTTAGGTTCTGAGGAGATTCAAAGCCGTGGTGGTATCCTTTCTTATGGTGCATACTTCAATCAGTATAAGCACTATTCCGGAGCTACCGTTTCTGTTAAGGTTGTAGATTTGTTTGATACCGGTTCTCGTGCCGAAATGGATCGTAAGAATGGTCGTATGTATGGTGGCTTCCCTGTTACCTCTTATACGATGGTGTTCTTGGATCACTCTATTGATAACACGAGTGGTGAAGCAAATATTCAGTTGGTTTGTGAAGAGGGTCGTGAATATTTGTACGGTGTTTATCAAGGTATTACTCCGCTGCCTAAAGAGTGGGGTGCTTATAGTAAGATGTTATCTACTAGAGAGGATATTGCTACTTATGAGGTTATGTCTTCACAAGGTATCAATATGCTTAATGGTACTACTTCTTTCTGGGCTGAAATGATTTTTGAATAAGCGTACATTACGATTATTGTAAAGTATAAACTTACTAAAGTATAAACTATATGATATACTCACGCAAAATAACCTTAGCTTTAAAGCTGAATCCGACTATGTTTCAAGTCGTGAATCAGAAAAGTATTGGTGCTTTCAATACTATTTTCGGTCCGAGCATTAAAGCGGTTCTTACTCTATCTAGTAAAACTGCTGAAATGGCTTCTATACTTCCTACGATCATTGGAGCTTCTGCTGATAGCCGTAACGTAAACTTTCAAGACCTCGTTTTGAAGCATCTTAAAAACTCAACTGTTGAAGTTCCCGCTCAAGGTTATGAGCTTGAAACTGGTTGGGAGTTTTCTCTTAACGATCCTGTTAAACGTGATGCTATTCTTGATTGGGCTAAAAAGAACAGTATTAATACTGAGGTTGCTCCAAATAAGTTAGAGAAAGCTATCTTTGATGCTATGCTCTTTGGTGAAGGTACTGCGGTTCATGAAGAGAATCTGTATATGTACATGACTCCTATTAAGCCGCAAGATTATATTCTTTGGCGTCTTGCTCTGCTTACTTCTACTGTTGCTAATAAACCGGAAGATGTTGAGAAATCTACTAACATTCGGTTTTACTTACATAGCATTGAAGATGTTAAGCGTATGAAAGATGCTAAGACTAAAGCTGTTGTTAATACTGCTACTAAGTTGGCTCAGTTGTTCACAGGTGATGAGTCTTCTTATAAACGTATTAGAAATATGCTTATCTGTAATGCTCCTGCTGATACTCTACAGATTATTAAAATGGAACATGGAGATTTGCAGACGGCTGTAGCTGAACTTTCTCAAACGAATGCAGATGCGTTTATTTCTCTGTTTGATAACAAGAATGTAGAAGCAATGGCGCAAGTCTATAAGTTACTCGCAGCTCAAGTCATTACGAAAGACGGTGATAATTATTTTGATACTGTGCGTCCAGAAGTAGTTCTTGGTTCTTCCATTGAGGGTGTTATGGCTTTCTTAGCTGCTCCCGAAAATGTTGAATATAAAGCACAACTTTTCACTGCTTATAAGGCTTCGGTTATAAACTAACAAAATAGTGTCAGTATGTATAGTAGTTGTAAAGAAGCACATATTGCTGTAAACGATAAGATTCAGCAGATTAATGCTAATAGGCAAGAATCTATTCGTCCGCAGTATATTGATATTGCTCTTAATGAAGCTATTGACGTACTGCTTACGCAAAAGATTAAAGCCTTTGAAGAGACTGGTCGTTATTACGATGATTTGCAGGTGCTAAAGACTACATATAGAAGTCCTCTTTACCTTCTTGCAAATGAGGGTAATAGAGGCTTCGCTTTTTTACCTGCGAATTACCTACATGGTGTCTCTTATGATGCAAGTGTTATATATGATAAGTTTAAACGTTATCGAGCAACTGAATCTGTTACTACTAGGATTTACGTTGTTAATATCAGTGAGCTATTTAAAACTATTCCCGGTTATATAGAAGATTTCGTTATTCAAATCGGTAATGATACCGTTACGTTTCATTATCCTGCTAAGATCTATCGTAAAGAGGGTCTATTTGAATATATCAACTATATGCTCTCCATATTGCTGCGAAAAGGTTACAATGTGACTTATGAACGTTACAATAACGAGTATTACCCCGAATCACTAGTGTTTTACTTCGATACGCCACAGCTAATTGTAGTTGAAGATAAATATACTATTAAGCTAGTACAATTTGACTACGAGCGTTATTCGGGCTTATATGAGGTTATCACTTCTGACGGAGTGGTTACAAAGGTGCGAGAGAGCAAATCTGCTGGTATGGATTTAGTTTCTGATGTTCAGCGTAGGGATATGCTTCAAACGTATCACAATCGTCTTAATAGACACATTCATCCTATATGTACGATAGAAAGTAATAGGGTTTTAGTAGATATGGATGATACGTTTGTGATTACTGATGTTGCTATCACATATCTTAGACAACCTACTAGGTTTGATATTGTAACTGATACTGCTACTGAACTTCCGTTTAAAACCGAGATTATTAACCTTGCTACACAGAAGCTTCTTGGTAAACTTAAAGATGAAGGTTATCAAATTGCTATAAATGAAAGTAATTCTTTAAAATAAAACGTTACTATGAGAATTGTAAGTTACGGAAAAACATTTGTCGATAATGTTACTGTTGATACTAAGTTATCTAACGGTCAACTCGGCATTTGTACTGCTTATGGTACTGCTTTGCCTACTACTGGTAGACCTGAGCCGTTTGTAATTATGTCTGCAATTCCTACTAAGGACGGTGGATTTATGAATCAACGTGGAGTGGATATTAATCCTTTTAACTTCACTTATAACGTTCGTAAATATACGGAAACAGATCAGAAAGAAACTATTATTCTTAAAGGTCTTACGAATCCGGCACTTAAGCCTGCTGAAGGTATTGTATATAATGCAGATGCTGAGTTCTGTGGTGCTATTGAAATTTGTTCTTCTGAGGAGTATCGCCATGGTCTGACGGTTAATCCTAATCCTCAGATTGTTCAAATACCTGTTCGGATTCATGCTACTGATACCGTTGATCGGTTGATAGAGAAGATTAAGAAGAACCTTAGTCTTACTGCTTATAACAAAGAGTTATTTGATATTACTATCGAGAAAGCTGATAGTGCCGTTCAGATAACCGTTGTTGCTAAAAAGCCTACTAAATTGACGATGAACGTATTCGGTATTCTTGCCGATCAAAAAGCCAATGGTACTATTACCGTTAAACATACGAAGTTATCCGGTTTCTTGGCTGATGTTGCTCTTAGTGATGAAGACCTTCGTTATTCTCTGATTAACATGGGTTGGAATCCTCATGATGAGTGGCAGAAAGCTTGGGGTATTGGTAACCCGAAAGTTGGCTTTAGTAAAGTCGCTTATCTTGTTATTTCTACGGCTGAGTTTAATCAATTCCCTGAGATTGCCGCTGATAACAATAGTCCTCGCAAATTCCAAATTATTGTTGGTACGGAAGCTGTGATCGATGCTGTTGTAAATAAACTTGAAGCTATTAAGACTTTAGCTAAAGGTTCCGGCGATAATGCCATTTCTCTGAATACTGCAACTGACTAAAGTTGCTTGGAAAACTACGCAGTGCTTAACGGTTCTGCGTAGTTATATTTGTTTAAACTTAATGCTATGGAATGTAATATTAAAATTGTCAAGTTAAAACAAGTTCTTCCTTTTGGTACATTTCCTAAGCGTGAGAATAACGTTCGATTCTTCTATCATCGTACTGATGGTTGCTACTATATGTATGATGAAAAAGGCTGCGAAATTAATCTAACTACTGATGGTAATATTATTGCTATTGATAGAGAGTTAATTGTTGGTAGTGAGTCTTTGACTGATGACACTCTTGTTTGCATTGGTCTTAAAGCTAATTATGTGCATCCTAGTCGTGGTGTTAGAAATAATACTTGTGGTTGTCAAGATACATATATTCGTGCTTGGACTTACATCAAAGATCTTCAAGATTTTATGCAGTCTGGTCATATCGAACGTGATTACTATAGAGTTACTTTAGTTCCTTCTCCTGAAGAAGGTGGTATTGTTGGATGTAGTGGTTCTGCTATTGTTCCTGATGAAAATTCAGATGGCTTCCGTTTCCAATTTGAAGCTGGTAGTCGTGTTGAACTTTATGCTAAACCTGTTCAAGGTTATCACTTTAAAGGTTGGAAAGAGTTCCATACTAATGAAATTATGTCTATTAGTCCTAATTGGTCTTTCACTATTAAGAAAGATATGGATTTGATAGGTGTATTTGAAAAGGATGAAGCTCCTATTGAACAATTCTATATTAATGTTAATGCTGATCCGGCTAATGCAGGATATGTAGTTGGTGCCGGAACATTCCCAAAAGGTACAAGGCATTCTATAACAGCTGCGGCAATTCAAGGGTATCATTTTACTCATTGGACTGATAGTTTAAATCGTATTGTTTCTACTAATCTTCAATATGATCTTGTTGTTGAGAAAGATGAAACTTATACTGCACACTTCGAGCTTGATACTCCTGTTATTGAGGAGTATAATGTAACTATTATAACTAATCCTGCTGACAAAGGTTCAGTTAGCGGTGGCGGTACTTATAAATCCGGTCAAACTGCAATAATTGTTCCTAGTCCGGTTGAGGGTTGGGCTGTTGATACAGTTACTGCTTCTGGTGGTAATCTTGTAGATAATGGTAATGGTACATATAGCATCGTTGTTACACGAGATCTTACGATTACGGTAAACTTTAAAGAAGCTATTCGTTATTTCACGTTTAGTATCGTGGCAGATGCGAATGGTTTAGTTCGATATAAAGATATTAATGATGCTTGGTCTCAATGGGCAGAAAGACACGAAGTCACTGCTCCGGAAAAGACTATTGTCACTATCGCTGGTAAAGCTAACGGCGGTTATGAATTTGAAAAGTGGGTAACTCCTACTGGTGCTAATCTTCCTAATAATGAAAACAATATCATTGTTGAAGAAGATCTGCATCGCAAAGTTTATACTGCTTATTTTAAGGAAACTTACATTCCACCTGAAACTCATATTGTTAATATCACTGCTGGTTCTAATGGTAAATGTAAATATAAGATTGGCTCTGGTGAATATTCAGAAGCTGCATCTTCGCATTCTAACATTAGTGTTACTGACGGTGAGACAATTGAGGTATTAGGTGTTCCTGATAGCGGTTATTCTTTTGAACAATGGAATATTGGTGGAACTACTTCTAACTCTAATCCTTATTCAAAGGTTATCACTGAGAATGTAGATTTCTCTTGTACGTTCGTAGAGATTCCACCGGAAGAAGTTACTATTACGGTAGGTTCTGACGGAACTAATGAAACTCGTTATCGTATAGGTGATGGTTCTTGGTCTAGTTGGTCTACTTCTGAACACACGTTTAAAACTGCTGTAGGTTCGATTTATTCAGTTGAAGCTCGTGCGGTTGGCAATTACAAGTTCAGAGAGTGGAATACAAGTGGTACAAAGGTTTCAGATAATCCTGCAACATTCACTGCTAAAACCGGAACGAATGCAACGCATATTGCTACGTTCGATCAAGTAATCATGCGAACGCTAACTCTTATTGCTGGAATGGGTGGTAAATGTCGTGCAAAAATCAACGGAAGTTGGGGCGACTATTATAGTGGCACAAAGACTTACTCTAATATTGTGGACGGAACTACTGTTTCTGTAGAAGCATTAGCAGATAGCGGCTATCATTTTAAGGAATGGACTGATTCGGGTGCGCCCTCAACTACTTCACGTGATATTGTCATGAATGACTCTAAATCTATTGAAGCTCGTTTTGAGGTTGATGCCCCTGATAAGTTCCAAGTTACCTATGAAGCTATTCCTAACGGAAGTGCTACAATGGAAGGTGCTGGTACTTATGATGATGGTGATACTTGTACAATTAAAGTTAATGTAAGTCCTGGTTATACTTTGAATAAAGTGCTTGTTGATGGTGTTAAAATCACTCTTAACAGTAACAATCAGTATAGTTTTGTGGTTGAGAAAAACATTAAGGTTACTATTGAATGTGATCTTATTCCTGAACCCACACATTATACACTTACAGTTAAAACTGAAGATGAAGGTGTAGCTCAAGGTGGTGTTGGTATCAATAAAGAATCTAATTTAGGAGTTGAAACTGCTGAATTTGAGGATGGTACTGTTGCTACTATTCATGCTACAGCTGCTGAAGGTTATAGCTTTGGTGGTTGGTGGAAAGATGGAGTTAAGGTTTCTGACGATGTAACTCTAAGTGTTACTGTTGATGCTGATAAGACTTATATTGCTAAGTTTACTCAAGATCCATATCTCGAATTAGATAAGACTTCTCTTACTTTCGAGGCTGCTGGTGGAACTCAAACTGTTAATGTTACTTCTAACGTCGAATGGACGGTTTCATAATTAGGGGGGGGTACTAAGATGGCTATTGCTTCTTGGCTTACCCCTGCCGCTAAGAGTGGTACGGGTAATAAAACGGTTGGTTTAACTGCGAGTAAGAATACTGCCGAGAGTAGAACTACGGTTGTTACCGTTACTGCCGGTGGTATTACGAAAACTATTAATTGTACTCAGACGGAAGCTGATAAGTTTACCATTAAGATTTCAGCTTTAACTACTAATAGTTCAGGAACTACTATTACGAATGTTGGTGATTGTTCTATTGGTACATCTGCTACAGGTGGAGTTAAAGAAGGAACTTATTATCGTGATACACAAGTCACATTAACTGCTAAAGCTGCTCCTACTGGGTATGATTTTGTTGGTTGGTATGAAGGTTCTAATCTTGTTTCTACAAGTCTTTCTTTTGCTGTTACTTTAACTGCTAATAGAACTCTTGTTGCTAAATATAAGATTAAGAGCTACACTGTTAATGCAACTTCTGAGGATACAAACAAAGGTACTGTAAGTCCTGCAGGTCAAACTGTAGAGCATGGTGCTAATGCTACTGTAGTTGCAACTCCTAAGACTGCTTATAATTTTGCTGGTTGGTATAACGGAAGTACTAAAGTATCTAGCAATGCTTCATATACATTTGCTGTTACTGCCAATATTAGCTTAACTGCTAAGTTTACAATTAAGACTTTCACAACTACTACTGCTAATTCAACTGGTGGTACAGCGAGTGTTAATAAGTCTAGTGTAGAATATGGTGGTTCTGCTGTTTGGACAGCTACTCCGAGTACTGGCTATAACTTTAGTAAGTGGTCTAATGGTTCTACTACTAATCCTCTGATAGTTTCTAACATTACTGCCAATACTCATATTACTCCGGTATTTGTTCTCAAGTCATATACTGTAACTTGGAATCCTAATGGTGGAACTGTAGATCCTACATCAACTACTAAGACTCATGGTTCTACTTTAGGCACATTACCTACTCCGACAAGAGCTGCTGATGCTCAATACACTTATACATTTAAGGGTTGGTTTACAGCTACAACGGGTGGTACTCAAATATCTGCATCTACTACTGTAACAGGAAACGTTACTTATTATGCTCAGTGGACTGCTACTCTTAGAAGTTACACTGTAACATTCAATGGTAACGGTGGTGGCACTCCTAGTCCATCAACTATTACTAAAACGTATGGTTCAGAATTAGGTACTCTTCCGACTTGTTCTAGAACAGGTTATACATTCCTTGGTTGGTACACGGCATCTAGTGGTGGTACGAAGATTTCATCTACTACTAAGATAACTGGTACTGTTACCTATTATGCTCAATGGTCTATTAATAGTTATACTTTAACTTACAATGTTAATGGTGGTAATGCAGTAAGTCCTGCTTCTAAGAGCGTTCAATATGGAAGTGCTTATGGCACTTTGCCGACGCCTACGAAGTCTTCTGATGCTGAATACACTTACGCATTTGCTGGTTGGTACACTTCTGCAAGTGGTGGAACGCAAGTTACTGCTAATACGACAATGGGTGCAGGTAATACTACGATATATGCACATTGGACTGCGACTAGACGGAGTTATACAATAGGTTATCAAACAACATACGGGTCTTTGAATAGGATTAGTCAATCTGTTGCTTATGGGTCGAAAGGCTCTTGTACTTTGACTATGCCTGCAAATGATGCTCAGTACACTTATACTTTCCAAGGCTGGTATACTGCTGCTAACGGTGGTGGAACTAAAGTTGGTTCTTCATTAACTTTAGAAACACCAAGTGTAACAGGTGCTGCTACTTATTATGCTTATGTGACCAGAGCTGTTAATAGGTATACCTTTACATTTAACGCTAATGGTGGTAATACTCCTTCTTCTTCATCTATAAGTAAAAATTATGGTGAAGCTATTGGAACATTACCTACTTGTTCAAGAGCTGCGGATAATACTTATACGTATGCATTCGCAGGTTGGTTCGATACTTCTGCTACTAGCGGTGGTACTCAATTAACTACGACAACTAAGGTTACTTCTAATAAGACTTGGTACGCTAGATGGACTGCAACTTATAAGAATTATACGGTTATTTGGAATGGTAATGGTGGTACTCCTAGCAAGTCTAGTAGTTCATTCCATTACAATGACGCTTTAGGAACTCTTCCTACTGCTACAAGAACTGGATATACTTTTAAGGGATGGTCTACGTCAGCTAGTGGTTCTGTTAATGTAAGCACAACTACCAAAGTTACTGGTAATGTTACTTACTATGCTGTATGGCAAATTAACAGTTATACATTGACTGTAACTGCGGGTACAGGTGGTACTGTTAGTGGAGGTGGTACTTACAATTATGGTGCAACTGCTACATTAAAGGCTACACCGTCTGCCGGTTATCACTTTGTTAAATGGAGTGATGGTAATACGAATGCTAGCAGAACTGTTACTGTTACTGGAAATGCTACTTACACTGCAACGTTTGAACAAGATCCTTATTTGAATCTTGATAAAACTAGTCTAACGTTTGAAGCTGCTGGTGGTACACAAACTGTCAAAGTAACTTCTAATGTTAATTGGACTGTTTCTTAAACTTTTAAATGTTCCGCTACGCTTTGCAGACCCCAGTAGGGGAATAGCTTGTGGGGCGTGCGGAACTTCAAACTTTTTTACGAATAATTAAATTTTTATCATTATGATTGGAGATTCTGCTTTGAATGAAAGAGCAACTGCTGTTGAAATTGGTGGTTTAGTTGATGGAGTCGGTGCACCTGTTATGCGCGCTGGATATGCTTTGAAAGCTAAACCGAGTTGGATCACTTTAAGTGCTGTTGAGGGAACTGGTAACTCTCAAGTAGATGTTACTGCTCCGGTTTATAAAGGTCGTAACGGGCGTTCTGGTTTGATTACCGTTGCTGTTGAAGATTTGACTGAAGACGTTACTTTGCAGCAGGAAGGTTCTACGATTTGGGATGTTACTACTCAATCGTTGGCTTTCGTTAAAATCGGTGAAGCTAAGAAGTTCATTGGTAACTCCAACTTAGCTGCTATTACGTTTGCTGTTGATTCTGACGCTTCTGAATGGTTGACTGCCGGTAAATTGATCGTAAATGAAAAACAATATAACTCTGGTGCTGAGATTGAAGGTGATCCGGGAGCAGATGATGTTTACGCTTTCGAAATTACGTTTACCGCTGCTGCTAACCCGACGGTTAACACTCGTACCGGTAATATTACCGTAAATGGTCAGAAATACACTGTAACTCAAGCTGCTGGTGATGCTACTTTGACTGTATCTCCGACTGCATTGACTTTCGCTGCTGCGGGAGAAACTAAACAGATAACGATTACTACGAATACCGCTTGGACTATTTCGTAAGTCGTCTGTTGATTTGATTATGGGTCTGATAGGTGCTAAGGTGCCTATTAGACCTTTTGTCGTATAAACAAATATTTAAGATATGTCAAAACCTAATTGGGTAAATACCTCACCTAATTCGGGTAATGGTAACGGGTCTATTCAAGTCACTGCTCAAGCTAATGAGGGTGATGCTAGACAAGGTTCTGTTGCTGTTGCAGGTGGAGGTTTATCTAAAACTATTGCGGTTAATCAAGACGCAAAATTACTTGTTATAGGTGACTTTGGTCGAAATAGTATTGAATATGGTCTATGGACAACTATACAAGTTAATGCTATAGGGATTAAAGGTATCGCATATTGTACAATGTCTGATTCATCTGTTGTTGAGAAAGAACTCAATAATACAGTTAATGTTGCTGAATCTGAATATTGTATGTTTGTATCGCTTGAAGGTAGACGTATGGATAATGCTAGTAAAGTAGTTACATTTAATATGCAAACTACCTTAGATTTTATCGGTCATGCTGACACTTTATGTGAATTGTTTACTGATATTGATTTTAATTCT
>OCQH01000054.1_pt1 | contig 12513 bp, 9 predicted proteins | sample 1538411 | NCBI WGS metagenome assembly OCQH01 (sample SAMN04571690, study PRJEB22368) | human gut metagenome | biome: human gut; material: stool | host: Homo sapiens | place: Luxembourg | collected 2012-06-01
GCAAAAATTCTGCTGGAACCCATCGTGGCCCCAGCAGAATAATAAATTGGGAGATAGCGAAAGATGGCATTTTGCCATCCGCTTAAGATTTAGGGCCATGGCAGCAAGGAGGCATTCTTCCGTAGCTGCAAGAATGCCCCTTTTTCGAATCCTTGAAATACAGTGTTCCCGTTTCAAGACGGAGAAGCTGCCCTCGGCCCAGATTTTACGAAGCCGCATCATGGCCAGGTATTCTGGAGTTCCCACGCGCTGATGCCCTCTGAAAAATGCCGGATAGCAACTGCTGGCCAGCACTCTGCGCCGAATTCCAGCCTTGTCAAAACAGCCCGGCCGTTTTGGACAGTGCATACAGACATCGCCCTCGACTTGGTAGCAACGCAGATATTTGCCCGTCGATTTGCTGCAATTTAGCCTGTGGTATGTAAGAGGAACTCCTTCCGGACAGATGAATGCGTCGAGCTGTGGATCGTAGGAGAATCCATATTTCTCAGGTGGATTGGAGAACTGAATTGCGGGGATATATCCGGTAATGCCCAGAAGCTCCAGCCCTCGGTGAACAGCGCCAGTCTCATATCCGCGATCCAGAGCAAGCTGGCTCATTGGGATACCAAAATTGATTTGCCGTTCCAAATGCCGCAAGACCAGGACGCTTTCCTTCTCATTGGCAGGATATACATCAACGCCTGTTATCGCCGCCGGGAGAGCAGCGTAGAGGAGGCGCTCATCGAGATGTATCTGGCAGGCGTTTCCATGCGCCGTGTGGAGGACATCACGGAGGCACTGTGGGGCAGCAAGGTCTCGCCCGCCACCATCAGCGAGCTGAACAAGAAAGCCTACGTTCACATCGAGGACTGGCGCAACCGCCCCTTGCAGGGCGGACGGTATCCATACGTCTATGTGGACGGTATCTACCTGCGGCGCAACTGGGGCGGAGAGTATGAAAATGTGGCGATTCTGGTGGCAATCGCCGTAAATGAGGACGGCTTTCGTGAGGTTTTAGGTGCTGCCGAGGGCATGAAGGAGGACAAGGCCAGCTGGGTCAGTTTCTTTCAATGGCTTCGTGGACGCGGCTTGGACGGCGTGAAGCTCATCGTCGGGGACAAGTGCATGGGGATGCTGGAGGCCGTGGGCGAGGTGTTCCCGGACGCCAAGTATCAGCGCTGCACGGTGCATTTCTACCGCAATGTTTTCTCTGTTGTGCCTAAATCCAAGGTCAAAATTGTGGCGAAAATGCTCAAGGCGATCCACGCGCAGGAGAGCAAAAAGGCGTCCCGCGAGAAAGCGAAAGCAGTGGTTGCCGAGCTGAGGGCCATGAAGCTGAAGGGGGCTGCCAAGAAGGTCGAGGACGGCATTGAGGAGACGCTGACCTACTGCGATTTCCCAGGCGAACACTGGACCCGCATCCGCACCAACAACGTGATCGAGCGACTGAACCGGGAGATCCGCCGACGGACGCGGGTGGTAGGGACATTCCCTGACGGAAATTCCGCCCTGATGCTGGTCTGCGCCCGGCTCCGCCATGTGGTGGGCACCCAGTGGGGCTGCAAAAAATACATGAACATGAAGCACTTGGAGACGGCTCTGTACGACGCCTCCGTTGCCGGCTGACTTCACTCAGCCGGAGCCTGCAAATAAATTTGCGCATAAATCTTGACGAGACCTTTACACCATATTATGGATTATTGCATCAATTATGTTGCCTGCACCTCTTCTAACCTTGATGAAGCCACCCAAAACAAAATACAATACGGGTGGTGTGCAAACCGAAATTTATCTGTATAACATAAACAGCGAACGGGTCTTATGATGGCTGTAACTTACTGAGGGAACTACTATAAATTTGGTAAAGATATGCAAGGGGAAATAATCTAAATCTTTGCTGAGTTTAAACTAATGCACGAAATGTATGGAACTGAAAATTGGGACACTCAGCATAGTAGTGAATTGCCTTATATCGTAATTCCAACAAACGGAATAAAATGTGTTTCCTTGTGTAAAACAAACCGGAATATGACCAATTCGCAAAAAATTTTTTTGAAGGGAACCACAAAAAATGAAGAAGACACTATCTCTTATTCTGGCGCTCGTCATGCTACTTGCGATTACAGCATGCGGTCAAACAAGCAACAATACTCCAAACAATACTCCAAATGATAGCGCAACAACCAACACAGATACCAATGTTGGTAATGCCGGCAGTAATGATGCTGGTGATGCCGCACCGAAGTATAAGTTTGGCTTTACTGAATGGGCATCCTCTCAGTTCTTTGATTCCGTCTATGACGGCTTCATGTCTGTTGTTGAAGAGCACGGTGATGCCGTAGTCATCCATAGTGAGGGCAAAGCAGATGCAACTTATCAGCAGAGTGTTATCGAAGATTTTATTGCACAGGGTTGCGATGTAGTTTTCTACAATCCTGTTGACTCTGCAGCATCTGGTGTTGCTGTTGATATGATGAGAGAGGCCGGTATTATTATTGTCAATTTTGACTCTCAGGTTCTTGACACCAGTCTCGTTGACGCGTTTGTTGCTACTGATAACTATCAGGCAGGCTACGAAGCAGGTGTAGTGATGGTTAAGGATTTCCCGAATGGAGGCAAGGTTGCCGTACTGGATTATCCTGCTAACACTGCCGCTGTTGACCGTGAGAATGGATTCCGGGCTGCAATTGAGGGTACAGGCCTTGAAGTGGTCGTTACTTTGGATGGTCAAGGAAGCCCCGAGATTGCTACCGATCAGATGGACGACATCCTCCAGGCCCACCCTGATCTCGCTGCAGTGTTCTGCACTAGCGATGACATGGGCTTTGGCTCTTATTCAGCTATTACAGCTGCAAATATGGAGACTAAGATTTATTCTGTTAACGGTTCCCCTGAGGCCAAGGCTATGGTCGCACAGGGCGGCATTTATCGTTGCACCTCTGCTCAGTCCACGATTAACATGGGCAAGCAGTCTGCCGAGGTCGCTTATTCTATTCTGAATGGCGAAACTATTGAAGATGATGTACTTATTGCTCCTATTCCTATTACCGTTGAGAATATTGGTAACTACAATATCGATGGTTGGCAGTAAACAATTTGTAGCGGAGTTTTAAGTTAACATGATTTTGGGCATTGTGTAAAATAATTTTATGCAATGCCCTTTTTTAAAGAATTAAACTCTTTTGTACCCGTTCTTTCGGAGGTGAATTTTTTTTGAACAAACTTTTAGAAATGTCAGGAATAAATGTATCTTTTTCTGGCGTCAAGGTTTTAAATAATGTTCAGATAGATTTGAATGCCGGCGAAGTTCATGCGCTTTTAGGTGAAAATGGAGCTGGAAAATCCACGTTGATTAAAGTTCTTGGAGGAATTTATAAAAAAGATAGCGGTACTATTAAAATTGAAGGTTCTCCCGCTGAAATTAACAGTGTTAATGATGCTAGAGAGTACGGTATTAGCATTATACATCAAGAACTTATGTTGGTACCAGACTTGAGCATCTCTGAAAATATATTTCTAGGGAGACGATTGCGTAATAAAAGCGGATTTGTTGATACAAACAGCGAAGTCAAACATACTCAAGATTTATTAGACAAGTATGGTGTAGACGTTAGTGCAAAAACACTGATAAAGGATATAACCATTGCAAAACGTCAGATGGTTGAAATTATCAAGGCGGTGTCTTTTGGTGTAAAAATTTTAGTCATGGATGAACCTACATCATCACTTGATAATGACGAAGTAGAGGTCATGTTTGACATGATCAGAAAATTAAAGGAAGAATCCATTGGTATTATATACATATCACACCGCATGGCAGAACTTGATGTAATTGCGGATCGCGTTACTATTCTGCGTGACGGAAAATACATTATCACCAGTAATATGAGTGATATAGATCATGACACTATTGTTGCCCATATGGTCGGTAGATCCATGAGTCAGCTTTACACAAGAGCAAACACTCCTAGTGAAGAGGTTGTGCTGAGTGTGTCGCATATTAGCGATGGCAATGTTGTAAATGATGTCAGCTTTGATTTACACAAAGGAGAAATCCTGGGTTTTGCTGGATTGGTCGGTTCAGGGCGAAGTGAAACAATGATGTCTCTTTTTGGCCTCTCCAAGAGGACTCGTGGTACTGTGAAAATCAGAGGTCAAGAAGTCTTTTTCGAAAATCCCAGGCAAGCCATGAAGGGCGGGTTAGGATTGGTTCCTGAAGACAGAAAACTTATGGGTATTTTCCCGGCGCAGTCTGTGCGTTTCAATGCAACAATTACTGTTTTGAAGCAGTTTATAAACCACTGTATGCATGACATAGGCAAGGAAAAAACGCTAACACAGAATTATGTGGATAAAATGAAAATCAAGGTTACTTCGATGGAGCAACCTATAAGCGCTCTATCGGGTGGTAATCAGCAAAAGGTTATTATATCCCGCTGGTTACTTGCAAATGAAGATATCCTCATAGTGGACGAACCTACTAGAGGCGTTGACATTGCTACAAAAGCCGACATATATAAAGAGATGGATGAATTGACTTCATCTGGAACTTCTATCTTGATGATATCATCTGAATTACCTGAGCTGCTGAATATGTGTGATCGCATTGTGGTACTTAATGAGGGTGTATCTACCAAAGTGTTGAATAAGGATGAGTTTTCGCAGGAAACAATCATGTATTATGCAACATTGGATGTTAAAACGTTAGAATAGGCGGTAATAAAATATGAATAAAAAAAATTTTTTTTTACAAGATCATGTCTTTGGCCCGATAAGAAAGCAGTTGGGTATATTGTCCGCATTGTTGTTGCTATGCATACTTCTTACGTTTCTCTCGGACTCTTTTTTAACAAGCAGAAATCTCTTTAATGTATTGCGGCAGATTGCGGTTAATGTATTTTTAGCCTGCAGCATGACTATAGTAATTATTCATGGAGGTATTGACCTCTCTGTTGGTTCCATTATAGCCCTGGTTGGTTGTGTGTGTGCTGTTTTAATTACAAAGCTTGGCGTCAATGTTTTTGTTGCCATAGGTTTATGTATCATTATCGGTGCACTGGTCGGGTCTTTTAACGGGTTAATTGCCTCTCGTACAACATTACCCCCCTTCATAATTACATTGGCTACGATGAATATTTGTCGAGGTCTTGCCAGAGTAATTGTGTCAAATAAAACTGTTGTTATTACAAATGAAACATACCGTTTCATAGGAACCGGTCATATTAAGGACATTCCCATTCATATCTTTTTCATTGTTATCGCGATTATTGTTTCCGCTGTTATTTTGAATAAAACCACGTTTGGTAGAAATGTTTATGCCATCGGTGGTAACCGAACTGCTGCAGTCTATTCCGGTATTAACGACAAGGACGTTATTTTCAAAATTTTCCTCATCAGTGGAATTTTTGCCGCATTCGCAGGTATTCTTAGTTCCTCCAGAACGATGGTAGGGCAGTACTCACTTGGTGATGGTGCAGAAATGGATGCCATCACTGCTGTTGTATTGGGCGGTACTAGTATGTCTGGCGGTGTTGGTACTATTGGTGGAACAATTATCGGCTGTCTTATAGTCGGTGTATTGAACAATGGTATGAATTTACTTGGAATCGATTCTTCTTGGCAGTATGTTGTTCAGGGAGCCGTTGTACTCATTGCAGTTCTTATTGACTTTGCGAGGAAGGAGGGAGTTTTTAAGCGGAAAAGAACCGATTGAGCATGGTGGAGTTATTATAGTGAACAACACAAGAAGAAAATATTACCAGTAAAAATAAATATCATCACGAGGTGTATATTATGAGCTTGAAAAATATGCATTTTAGATGCAAAGAAGGTGCGACGGGTGACACTATGCCCTTCTATCATGGTGGCAAGTATCACATGTTCGTATTGACGTCTACAGACGGTTCCGTAGTGAAACGTAATGGTGATGCTTGGTCTCACCTCGTTTCCGATGATTACGTTCATTGGGAATTTGTAAGTAAAGTGGTGGAGAAATCTGACATTCCAGGAACTCCTAATAAGGATGGTGCTTGGACAGGTTCTGTAGCAGAAAAAGATGGTGTATTCCATATGTACTACACGGCCTATAATGAGGATCAAAAACGTCAGACAATCTGCCATGGTACAAGCAAAGATATGCTGACATGGGAGTTTGATGAAAGTCCGATTCTGATGGGCGATGGAATTAAGTATGAGACCATCGATTTTAGAGATCCCGACGTGTTTTACAATGAGGATGATGGCTGCTGGTGGATGCTCATCTGTGCAAGACTAAATCACGGACCTTCTTTCAAGCGTGGTTGTATTGCTTTGGCAAAGTCTGATGATCTTTACAACTGGACAATGCAGGATGAGCCTCTTTATGCTCCGGGCGTGGCACACTGTATGGAGTGCCCGCATATGTTCAAGTTAGGAGACAAGTGGTACATTTTCTTCTCTCGCTATTGCCATGATCAGAAGACGCATTATAGAGTTTCTGATTCTATGTACGGTCCTTGGAAGGTTCCTTATCCCGATGCTGTGAATACTCGTTGCTACTATGCAGTTAAGTCTCTTTTTGATGGCGAGAAACGTCTTGGAGCGGCTTGGGTCTTTGATCGCCTTAATGAAAACGATAATGGAAGCTTCCAGTGGGGCGGCGATTTAGGTATGCCCTACGAATTCGTACAGCAGCCCGATGGTACATTGAATTTCAAGGTTCTTGAGGCTGCAGTGGATGCTTATAAGGACAAGGAAATTCCTTATAAGCTCGAAGAGGGCCTTCTTGGCAGTTTTGTAGATGATAACGGCGTGATTACTGGCGGTGATGAAGGCTATACTTATGCGAAGATTGCGCACGAAGATGGTCCTGTTATGGTAGAGATGGATATCGAAGTTGACGATAACGTAGAGGAATGCGGTATCATTTTTAGATCCCGCGACGACCTTAACAAGGGATATCGTCTGGGTATTCGTCCGGATGAGGACACTGCTATCATTGCGCTCTGGCCAGAGAGAATGGATCCGAACTGGGATAACATGCTGACCACCCTGAATGAAGAATCTATTGGGTATCCCGAGCTTTCTACGTATGGGTATCCTCCCGTTAGAGCACAGATGGGTCTCCGTGGCACAAAGGTGTTCAACATCAAACTTTTCCTCACAAATAGTTTGGTCGAGGCAAATGTAAACGGCAAGGTTGCTATGGCTTTCAGACAGTATGATAAAGCTGACGGTATGATTGGAATTTACACTCAAGCAGGTAAAGCAACATTCAAGAATATCCACATTTATCAGCCTGTTGATTAATGTTCATGCGGAATCGTATTATAATGCGGTTCCGCATGAGAAATAATTTTACTGCGGCATTAGGCGGCTGATTATTTAGAAGATACAACCTCCTAATGCCGCGTCTTATTACTCTCCACTAAAACCTATAAAAGTAAACTTAAATGATGTCAAATAAGCAATGGGAGGAATAACTTTATTATGTTAATGAATATGCAACGTCTTTTAAGAATAGCAAATGAAAATCATTTTGCAATTCCAGCATTCAATATCGGTTCATTAGTTATGTTAAATGCTGTTATGGAGTGTTGTGAAGAAGAACAGGCACCTGTAATCATTGCTATTCATCCAGATGAACTTAAATTTGTAGGAGAACATTTTGTAAAAAGCTGTATTGATCTTGCGTCCAAAGTCACAGTTCCTTGCGCTATTCATCTGGATCATTCTGGCGAAGAATACATTTATAAAGCTGTACGTGCAGGTTTTACTTCTGTTATGATAGATGCCTCTTCAAAACCTCTCGAAGAAAATATTTCAATTTGTAAGAAGATTGTTGATTTTTGCCATCCACTCGGTGTGTCCGTAGAAGCAGAGCTTGGTACAATCGGGGCTATTGGCAACAATTTCGAAAATGGCGTTTCAGATATAACATATACTGACCCAATAGAGGCCAAATATTTTGTCGAGTCTACAGGCATTGATTGTCTTGCAGTTGCAATCGGCACTGCTCACGGTATCTATCCAAAAGGACACAAACCCAAATTACAATTAGATTTACTGTCCCAAATTAAGGCTAAGGTTGATGTTCCTCTAGTTTTGCATGGAGGCTCCTCTAACCCTGACGAAGAGATAACAGAGAGTGTAAGACGGGGTATCAGCAAAATCAACATTTCCTCCGATGTTAAAAGTGCACTCTATACCGCTGTTCGTCGCACCTTGAATGAAAACAGTGAGCTTCGTGAACCGTTTGAAGTATATGAAGATGGTATTAAGTCTATGAAATCAGTTATAAAGCAAAAAATCGAGCTTCTTAATGACAATAATAAAATGAATTGCTTTGTTCTTTCAGATATCTGACAATAGACAAATGGTTCACAAACAAATGACTGTAATGAAGGAAACCCTAACATTTCGTTATTTTTTAGGAAGAACAATATAATTGTAATTTGTCTTTGAAACCATAAAACCAGGATAAAAGTGATATGATTTTAGCATGTTATTAATATCTACTGAGATTGTATTGCGGAACGGAGAGTAAAATGGCTAAAGTTGTGTGCGCAGGTCACGCTACATGTGATCTTTTATTCCGCGGAATAAATAAGAGCCTATTTGATATGGATACAGTTTATGCTCATGATGCCTTGGTTTTTCCAGGCGGAGATGCCTTAAACACAACAGTAAATTTGCATAAACTCGGACTTCGTAATGTGAAGTATGTAAGTACCGTCGGAAACGATATCTATGGCAATTACATTTTAAGTTATTTAGACGAGATGGGTATTGATATTTCAGGTATTTCCGTCAAAGAAGAATGTAGTACGCAAGTATCTGTAGTGTTGGTTGATTCTAATTCCGAAAGACATTTTATTTGCCATGGAAATAGTGCGCAAAACATTACTGTAGAAGATATTATTTCCCAGATCGATAGTGATACAAAACATTTACATATAGGAAGCCTTATGACTTTAAATGGATTGGAATATGAAAATTTATTGTCACTTTTTAAGTTTGCCCACAATAACAACATAACTACAAGTTTTGATGTTACCTATGATCCCACAGGTATTTGGTTTGGGCGTATATGTGATGCACTACCATATACTGATTATTTGTTTGCTAGTTTTGAGGAGGCAAAAGAATTGAGCCATGGATTGGAAGCCCCTGATAAAATAGCTAACTTCTTCTATTCCAATCAATTTAAAGGTACTTTTGTATTAAAGTTAGATAAGAGAGGATGTTTCATAGCTAATCGCGACCAAACCTGTAATATTCCAGCTTGTGAAGTACTATCAGTTGTTGACACCACAGGAGCTGGAGATGCCTTTGTATCTGCTTTTCTTTTCGGCATTATTAATGGGCTTTCAGATGAAGAAAGTGGTATATTAGGGAATGTTAATGGAGCATTAGCTATAACAAAGTTAGGTGCTACATCTAGCACGGCCAATCTCCAAAATCTCGTTTCCACCCTTCAAAAAGACTATACAGTTCATCCGCTCAAGAATAAGTTAATCGAAAAGATGGAAATGTTAGCTTTTGATCGCACCAATAATGCAATCCAGGTTTGAGTATATATCCTTTCTTAAACGCAAAAATATCGGATTTACGCATACCCCTTCACTCCCGATTTATACAGTCAATACAAAGAAATATCCCTTAAGCTAATTAATGTCTGCTGAATAATAGAAAAAGCCTTGCTATTCAAGACATGGGAGCCGATATATGGTAAAATGAGTGCAAGGAAAAGGCAAAGAATTGGTCCAAAACCTTGCACTTGGAGGGCGGCTATGTATCGATACAGCAACGGCCAGATCAGTCTGGCAGATTTCAAGCAGCCGGTTGGCATGAATCTGAAGGAGAGCAACCGTTGGGTCAAGAAAGCCCAGACAATTCCGTGGCTGGAAATCGAGAAGCAATACGCCGCTCTGTTTACCAACCGCAAGGGCAATGTGGCAAAGCCGCTTCGGCTGGCGTTGGGTGCCTGTATCATTCAGGCAGAGTACGGCTATTCCGACGAGGAGACCGCCCTTCAGATTCAGGAGAATCCGTACCTGCAGTATTTCTGCGGCTATCCCGGCTATGACGATGAAAAGCTGCCTTTTGATCCGTCCTTGATGGTGTACTTCCGCAAGCGGCTGACACCTGAGATCCTTGGTGAGATCAACGAAATGATCGTGCGGGACGCAAAAGCGCGTCAGGCAAAAGAAACCGAGTCCAAGGATGATGACTCTGACGATTCCCCAGGATCTGGGGGAAATAGCGGTACCATGATTGTAGATGCCACCTGTGCGCCCTTCAACATTCGGTATCCCCAGGATGTTTCCCTGCTCAACGAAGCCAGAGAAAACGCTGAAAAACTTCTGGATGTTCTCCATGATCCGGCAGACGGGAAGAAACCCCGCACCTACCGCAAGCGCGCCCGGAAAGATTATCTGAAATATGTCAGATGCCGCAAACACACCGCAAAAATGACCCGCAAAGCCATTGGAAAGCAGCTGAGCTATCTCAAGCGGGATCTGGAGGCGATTGACGGTAAGTTCCTTCTTGGGATGTCCCTGACTGACCGGCAAATGGAGCGGCTGAATACGCTGCGAAGCATCTACCAGCAGCAGAAGTACATGTATGACAACCGAACGCACAGCGTTCCGGATCGTATCGTCAGTGTAAGCCAGCCCTTTGTCCGTCCCATTGTGCGTGGAAAAGCCGGAAAACCGGTGGAGTTTGGGGCCAAGCTGGACATTAGCGTGGTAGACGGCTGGACCCGCCTGGAGTGTTGCTCGTTCAACGCCTACAATGAAGCGGGAAATCTGCGGACAATGGTAGAACGGTTCCGTGAACGCGAAGGACACTATCCCAGCCGTATTCTGGCGGACAAGATCTACCGGAACCGTGAAAATCTCAGCTATTGCAGGGAGCGCGGAATCCGGCTCTCCGGCCCGGCGCTGGGACGACCCAGGAAGGGCGAAACCAGAGACAAGGCGCAGGATTACCGGGATGAATGCCAACGCGTGGAAGTAGAGCGCAGGTTCAGTCTGGCCAAGCGCAAATGCGGCATGGGGCTGGTCATGGCCAGACTGCGCGAAACTGCCGCCCATGTGATTGCCATGTCCGTTCTGGTGCTGAATCTGCGCAAGATTCAGTGCGCCTTTTTGCAAATTTTGGCCACATTGCTGGGCGCTTGGATGCCACAAAGAAAACTGGCATTTGTTCAGTAGAGATTAAATTAAGAGCTTTAACTTGACAAAACCGTGTATAGCCGTTATTATGTAAGTGTCAGCCAACAAAATATTGTCCATACGCCCGCAAAACGAAGATCTGGATGAGGGCTTGGTTTTTTATTGCCTTGATTAAGCTCTGTAAGCATATTATAGCCACCATTATTGTGATTGTCAATATATCTTCCACTGTTTTTGTGGATTTTACATTTTTCACAAAACATCCTCTTTCGTCTTGGTCATTTTTTATATGAGGTTGATCTATGGGATTGTTTGATGGCTTTTTGCAAAAAGGAAAGCGCCCGCAGCAATCGACTTTTAGCGATCAGCGCCCGCAGGCCGAAAAGATTGCCGTACTTTTGACCGGAAGAATTGTCAAAGAGAATCTTGGCAAGCGCCAGCAAATTCAGATGGCAAAAATTGTTGCAGAAAAGATGCTGTATTATGCCGCGCTTCCGTACCAGATATGTGACTGCTTTTATATCGGAGAATCAAAAGCGTGGACAGGGTACAACTGGAACAACAAAGCGGTTCTGCGTACATCTATAGATGAAATCAACCATTTTTTCGCGACCGTAAAAGATCTTGAGGACGGTATGCTTAAACAAATAATACCGGTTGATTTCTTCATTGATTTCAATGCAATCTGTTTTGAATACCGCTCTGGCACATCGTCCTTATCGCTACCGCAGAGTTATATTTTATATACCCCAGAAACTAAGTCCGGGAAAAAAGCTCAATATCCACTTGTCGCTTATTTCAACACTATCGCGGATTCTCCCAAAGATCACGGCGGCGAAAATTATGCGGGCGAGCTCTATTATGCGATTACCGGAGAGGTTGCAAAAGCGACTATTCATTGTTGGAAGCACGGCAAGTTCTCTGAGTTTAATTTTGCAGTCGTTGGTCGGACTTTTATGATTTCAACAATTCGTATGATTAACCAGAACACGCATCGAATTGAGCCGATATACGATTGTACATGGCTGCTTACAGACTATATGGATTTTGCAGATTCTGAATAGATCAAGAGGATAAAAACCATGCCAAAAAAACCAAGCAATGTTTTTGTGAATGAGAATTGTGTGCGTTTAATTACTGAATACTGCGACAATGCAGACATTAGTAAGGCCGCTTTTTCCAGAAGGTTTGGCAAGCATGACCGTTGGGTAAGTGAGCTTGCGCGCGGGCGCAGTATGCCCTCCCCTGAGGAAGCTGCTCGGATATGCGTCATGCTTCAAGTTGCCCCAGAAGATATTCTTCAGCTTGAAAGTCCCACAGAAGAAGGCACAGAAAAACGAAGGGCCGACATCGAGCTTGTCCGCGACCTGTT
>OCQH01000058.1_pt1 | contig 12134 bp, 9 predicted proteins | sample 1538411 | NCBI WGS metagenome assembly OCQH01 (sample SAMN04571690, study PRJEB22368) | human gut metagenome | biome: human gut; material: stool | host: Homo sapiens | place: Luxembourg | collected 2012-06-01
AAGATACATATATCGGCGGCGACGCGCCGATCCTTGTGCAGTCCATGCTCAATATTCCCGCAAGCGATATCGAGGGCTCCGTAAATCAGGCCAAGGAACTTGCCGCAGCAGGCTGTCAGGTCATCCGTTTTGCAATTCCGAACGAAGAGGCGCTCAATCTGATAGAACCTATCAAAAAGGCTGTGGATGTTCCGCTTGTTGCCGATATCCACTTTGATTATAAACTCGCTGTCGGTGCCGCCGAAAGGGGAATTGATAAGATTCGGATCAACCCCGGCAATATCGGTGATGAATCCAGAGTCAAAGCCGTTGCCGATATTTGCCGTGCAAAGCAGATTCCCATCCGAATCGGCGTAAACAGCGGTTCCCTTGAAAAGCATATCCTTGCCAAATACGGCGCTCCCACGCCGCAGGCAATGGTGGAATCCGCGCTTTATCACGCGTCTCTGCTTGAAAAATTTGATTTTACGGATATTGTGATCTCCATAAAATCTTCAGATGTTAATACGATGATCGCCGCCTACGAACTCGCTGCCGAGCAGTGCGTTTATCCGCTCCATCTTGGTGTAACGGAGGCGGGCACGGAGCGCATGGGCATCATCAAATCCGCTATCGGTATCGGCTCCCTGCTCACACGCGGCATCGGAGATACGATCCGGGTCAGCCTTTCGGATACGCCCGTGAAAGAGGTGTTTGCGGCATTTGATATTTTAAAGGCGATCGGTCTGAAAAAAGACTGCCCCTATCTGATCTCCTGCCCCACCTGCGGCAGAACCAAGATCGATTTGATCGGCCTTGCAAAACAGGTGGAGGAACGGCTTCGGGACTGTAAAAAGCCGATCAAAGTGGCGGTCATGGGCTGCATTGTAAACGGCCCCGGCGAAGCGCGCGAGGCGGATATCGGTATCGCCGGCGGGGACGGCTGCGGCCTGCTGTTCAAAAAAGGAGAGATCCTCAGAAAAGTCCCCGAAAATGAACTTTTAGATGAACTGATGAAAGAGATAGATAAGTTATAATGAATTTGTTTCAGGATTATTTTTCGGATTATGTAAGTGATTTTCAGCTTTCCACTCTTGGCGCCGGTGTGATCAGGCGCTTTGCCGTAAAACGCGCGGAAAGGGAACTGACCGTTGTTCTCGCCCTTAATGAGCTTGTGGATTATTCCGTGTTCAAATCGGCGGAAGAGAGTATTAAAAAGAATATGGGTCTTGAAAAAGTATCTCTGAAGCCCAGGTATGTAAGCGAACGGTTTGAGCCGTCCTATCTGCCAAGTATTGTGGAATTCGTAAAGCGCGGCAATCCTGCGGCAAACGGCTTTTTTGACGGCGCCGAAACGGAGTATGACGGCAATACGCTTACCGTGAAGCTCAAAAAAGGCGGGCGGGAGATCCTGTTGGCGCAAAAGGTAAACGAGGAGATCGAAAGCGTGATCTTTGATCTTTTCGGCCTTGATCTTAAGATCCAACTGGTGGAAACGGAAAGTTATGATATAGAAAAAGAAGTTAAAAAGGCTTACGAAAAACTGCGCACGGATAAAGAACAGGAGAAAAAAGAGCAGGAAAAGAACGTGCAGCATAAAAGGCTGGGCGATCTGCCTGTTTACATAGATACAAAAAAGAATATATACGGCAAAAATATTAAGGAAACACCCAAAAATATTGCCGATATCCGTATTGATGACGGCGTTGTTACCGTTTGGGGCGATGTGCTCAAGCACGAGGCTAAGGAAACAAGGCGCGGCGGCAACAAGATCTTTACCTTTGATATCACCGATTATACGTCTTCCGTCACCTGCAAGATGTTTGATTCCAACAGTGTGATCGATGCAATTGTAAACAGGTTATCCTCGGCAAAAACGGTTATGGTAACCGGCCGTTATCAACTGGATAAATACACCAATGAATATCTGATCCTGCCGGATGGTATTGCTTCCGTCTTAAAGGCGGAAAAAGAGGATAACGCCCCGGAAAAACGAGTGGAACTTCACCTGCACACCTCGCTTTCCGCTATGGACGGTATTTCCTCACCTACAGCGCTTGTAAACAGAGCCGCCAAGTGGGGGCATAAGGCGATCGCCGTAACGGATCACGGCGTTGTTCAGGCGCTGCCGGAGGCAAGCAAGGCGGCAAAAAGTGCCGGAATCAAGCTGATCTGCGGCATGGAAGGGTATTTGGTTGACGATGAAAAATACCCGGATTTCATGCATATGAAAACGCGCGATTTCAAGCGCAACCATATTATTTTCCTGATTAAGAATCTGGAGGGCAGAAAGGTGCTTTACAAGCATATTTCCGCCAGCAATGTTAAATATTATAAAAACCGTCCGCTGATTCCAAAGTCAATTTTGAGGCAACACCGAAACGGGATCGTGATCGGCTCCGCCTGCGAACAGGGCGAAGTGTATCAGGCAATCCTGAACGGCGCAACGGATGAGGAACTGGACGAGATCGCCTTTTTTTATGATTATCTTGAAATACAGCCGAACGGCAACAATGAATTTATGCTCCGAACCAGCAATGAGGAATATGTGCTCACCAAAAAAGGCGAAGAGCGTAAAAACGTGTATTGGCGTGTCAGAACGCAAGAAGATCTGATCAATATCAATAAACGCATCGTTGCTTGTGCGGACAGACTCGGTAAAATGACCGTTGCAACGGGCGACGTGCATTTTTTGGATGAGCACGATGCAAAATTCAGAGCCATCATCATGGCGTCCAAAGGGTTTGACGATGCAGACCAGCAGGCGCCCCTCTACTTTAAAACAACAGAGGAAATGCTGAAAGATTTTGAATGGGCAGGGGATCGCGCAAAGGAATTTGTAATTTATAATCCCAATAAGATCGCGGATCTGATTGATGATGATGTGGTTCCGATCCCGCCCGGTACGTTCCAGCCGCATATTGACGGCGCTGAGGAGGAACTTACCGAGACCTGCTGGAAAAACGCAAAGGAAAAATACGGCGATCCCGTACCGGAAGAAGTCGGCCCAAGGCTCCAGAAAGAACTGGATTCCATTATTAAACACGGCTATGCCGTGCTATATGTTATTGCCAAAAGGCTTGTTAAAAATTCAGAGGAGCACGGCTATCTTGTGGGTTCCAGAGGATCCGTAGGTTCCTCTCTTGTCGCCCATCTGGGCGGCATTTCAGAAGTAAATCCGCTGCCGCCGCATTATGTTTGCCCCAAGTGCAAACACAGTGAATTTGTCACGGACGGTTCCGTCGGCTCAGGCTTTGATCTGCCGCCGAAAAACTGCCCCGTCTGCGGCGAACCGATGGACAGGGACGGCCATGAGATCCCGTTTGAAACTTTCCTTGGGTTTGACGGCGATAAAGAGCCGGATATCGACCTGAATTTCAGCGGCGATTTTCAGTCTCAGTCTCACCGGTTCACGGAAGAACTTTTCGGCAAATCCCATGTTTTCAAGGCAGGCACCATGTCTACCGTTGCGGATAAAACCGCTTACGGCTATGTAAAAAAATATCTTGAAGAGCGCGGGCTGAAAGTCCCCAGAGCGGAGGAGGACAGGCTTACCGTGGGCTGCACGGGTATCAAGCGCACAACCGGTCAGCATCCCGGCGGCATGGTCGTTGTTCCGGAAGAATATGAGGTGGAGGATTTCACCCCTGTTCAGTATCCGTCTGACGACGCGTCCAAAGGCACGCTCACCACGCATTTCGATTTCAAAAATGCGCTTCATGATACGCTGCTGAAACTGGATGAACTCGGCCACGATGTGCCCACGCTTTATAAGTTTATAGAAGACGCAACCGGTATTCCCGTTATGGATGTGGATATATGCGATCCGAAACTGTATCAGATGATCACTTCCACAGAGCCGATCGGCGTTTCTCCGGAAGATATCGACTGCCCCACAAGCACGCTTTCCATTCCGGAAATGGGCACGCCGTTCGTTATCGGCATGCTGGTGGAGGCAAAGCCTAAAACGTTTTCAGATCTGCTGCAGATCTCCGGCCTGTCGCACGGAACGGATGTTTGGCTCGGCAACGCGCAGGAACTGATCCATAACGGCACCTGCACGATCTCTGAAGTCATCGGCTGCCGAGACGGTATTATGACCTATCTGATCCATAAGGCAGAAGCATATGAGCAAAAAACGGGTAAGCCGTCGCCGCTTTCCAAGAAAGACTGCTTTAAGATCATGGAATATACCCGAAAGGGCAAGGCGCCCAAGGAATTGCCGCCGTATGAGGAACGAATGCGTGAGATCGGCGTGGAGCAGTGGTATATTGATTCCTGCTATAAGATTAAATACATGTTTCCCAAGGCGCACGCCGCGGCGTATGTTATTGCCGCTCTGCGCCTCGGCTGGTATAAGATCTATTATCCCGTTGAATATTACAGCGCTTTCTTTACCGTTCGCGGAGGCGATCTGGATGCTGTTGCCGCGGTCGCCGGTAAAAACGCCGTAAAGGCCAGAATGGAAGAGATCAAAGCGCATAAAAATAATGGCACGATCACACAGAAAGAAAGCGATACCTATGTTATCCTTCAGATCGTTATTGAGATGCTGTGCCGCGGCGTGGAATTTCTGCCGGTCGATCTTTATAAATCGGATTGGCGTGTCTATAAAATAGAGAACGGAAAGATACGTCTTCCGTTTACTGCAATAGACGGCATCGGCGAAAACGCTGCCAAGCAGATCGTTGCCGCCGTCAATGACGGAAACGGCGATTTCATTTCGTGCGATGATCTTATGGCGCGCGCGGGGATCGGGCAGAGCGTTGTGGATTCGCTCAGAAAATGCGGCGCGCTCGGCGATCTGCCGGATAGTAATCAGATCTCGCTTTTCGGCTTTTAGTTGACAAGTATAATTTAATATGGTAGCATATTAAAGCGTTAACACGCTAAAGTTATTATACGGAGTATACGGATGAAGAATTATGCAAAGGTAACACCTCAGGGCAGCAGGGATCTGCTGTTTGAGGAGTGCGACGACAGAAAAAAGATAGAAACCACCCTTTCGGATCTTTTTAAGAAAAAAAAGTACCGCAAGGTCATTACCCCTGCCATTGAGTATATAGACGTGTTTGAAAACGACAGCGGCATGGAATCGGATATTATGTATAAATTAACGGACGCTTACGGCAGAACAACTGTCCTGCGCCCGGATAATACCATGCCGATCGCCCGTTTGGTGGCAACCAGGCTCAGCCGTTCGGATTTCCCGGTGCGCCTTTATTATAATCAAAATGTGTTTACACGCAATAAGGCATATGCCGGCAGAACGGATGAGATCCCCCAGAGCGGTATAGAACTGATCGGAGACGGATCTGAAAACGCGGATATGGAAGTCCTTACCATGGCGCTGGAAGCGCTCGGGCGCGCGCATCTGAATTCCTATTCTCTGGAGATCGGGCACGCCGGTTTCTTCAATGCCATTCTGGATGATATGGATATAGATCCCGCTCAAAAGGCAGAGATCTGCTCTTTAACGGAAAGCAAAAATTTTGCCGCGCTCAGCGATCTGCTCTCCTCCATAGGCGATACGGTGCAGACCAGAGTGCTGCGCAGGCTGCCGCGCCTTTTCGGCGGCGCAGAGGTGCTGGAGCAGGCAAAGCGGCTGTATTCCTCCGAAAAGTCGGACACGGCGCTGGATTACCTCGGAAATATTTATCAGAAACTCTGCGCGCTCGGCCATCAGGATCATATTATGATCGATCTTGGCCTTGTAAACCGCACAAATTATTATACAGGCATCATTTTCAGGGGCTATGCCGAGGGCTCCGGCGTTTCGGTGCTCTCCGGCGGCAGATATGATAATCTGATCGGCAAGTTCGGGCTGGATGCGCCGGCAATCGGTTTTGCTGTGGATATAAACGCCCTGTTGATGTAATGCATGAAGTCATCAATGTGGAGCGCCCTATTCGGATCGCGCTCACCAAAGGCAGGCTGGAAAAATCCAGCGTAAAACTGTTTCAGAAAATGGGGCTGGATACTTCTCAGCTTGAAAATAAGGGCAGGCGCCTGATCCTCCCGGTGGACGGCTATGAGGCGGTGCTCTCCAAGGCGCCGGATGTGATCACCTATGTTGAACACGGCGTGTGTGATATCGGTATCGTCGGCAAGGATACGATTGTTGAGCACGGCAGTTCCTTTTATGAAGTGATGGATCTTCATATCGGAAAATGCCGTTTCGCACTCGCCTGCCCCAAAGGAAAAGATTTTTTCAGCGGCTATTCCAGAAAAACAGTCGCGTCAAAATACCCCAAGGTGGCAAAGGAATTTTTCCGCTCCAAGGGTATGGACGTGGATGTGATCAAAATAGAGGGCAGCGTGGAACTCGCGCCCCTGCTCGGCCTTGCGGACGGTATTGTGGATATTGTGGAAACCGGCTCCACGCTCAAGGAAAACGGTCTTGAGGTGGTGGAGGAGATTTTGCCGATCTCCGCAAGGGTTATCGTGAATATGGCATCCATGAAACTCAGAAAGCAGGAGATCGAATCTTTTCTTTCTGATCTGGAACTTGCAAGTAAAGTGTAAAAGAGGTCTTTGAATGAAAATCACAAAAGCAAACGGAAAAACCGAATACGCCATCGTGGAAAATCTGAAAAAAAGAAGCGGTGAGACCGATCCCAAGATCGTGGAGATCGTAACTTCTATCCTGAACGGCGTAAAAGAGGGCGGCGATGCTGCAGTGCGCGAATATACTTCCCGCTTTGACGGCAGTGTTCCCAAGAAAACCGTTATTGAAAAAGAAGAACTTCAGCAGTATCTTGATGTTGTGGAAGAAGATTTTATAAACGCCATTACCCGAGCCAAGGATAATATTCAGCGCTTTCACCAGAGGCAGGCGCAGCAAAGCTGGCTTACAACAGAGGAAAACGGCGTGATCATGGGGCAGCGTATAAGGGGGCTGAACCGGGTCGGCATCTATGTGCCCGGCGGCACGGCGGCTTATCCGAGTTCGGTGCTGATGAATGCCGTTCCGGCAAAGATTGCCGGTGTTAAGGAGATCCTTATGGTTACACCGCCCGGCGCGGAGGGCAATCCGAATCCTTATATTATGGCTGCCGCCGCGATCGCGGGGGTGGATAAAGTCTTTCTATGCGGCGGGGCGCAGGCAGTTGCCGCGCTTGCTTACGGCACGGAAAAGATCCCCAAGGTGGATAAGATCGTTGGCCCCGGCAATATCTTTGTGGCAACCGCCAAAAGGCTTCTTTACGGCGTAGTGGATATTGATATGGTTGCCGGCCCGTCAGAGATCCTGATCGTTGCGGATAAGACCGCCAAGCCGTCTTTCCTTGCGGCGGATCTGATGAGCCAGGCAGAGCATGATAAAATGGCGTCTGCCATTCTGCTCACCACCTCGGAAACGATCGCCCGCGCAACGGTAAAAGAGATCGAAAGGCAGATCAAATTTCTGGAAAGGCAGGAGATCATTGAGCGCTCCCTGGAGGATTACGGCGAGATCATCGTTTGCGAAACGATGGAGCAGGCAATCAAATTTGCCAATGAGCTTGCGCCGGAACACCTTGAAATGTGCGTGGAAGAGCCGTTAAAATATATCGGCATGATCGATAACGCAGGCTCCGTGTTCCTCGGCAACTGGTCGCCCGAACCGCTCGGCGATTATTTCGCCGGCCCGAATCACGTTTTGCCCACAAGCGGCACGGCAAGATTTTTCAGCCCGCTTTCAGTGGATAGTTTTATTAAGAAATCCTCTTTCATTTATTATACGCAGCCGGAACTTGAAAAGGCAAAGGATGATATTATCACGCTTGCGGAAACGGAAGGCCTTACCGCACACGCAAACAGTATTAAAGTTCGGTTTTGATCATGATGAAATTTAAAAGGCTGGCTGCTGTTTGCTCTGCGCTGCTTATGGCATTGCTCTGCGCCTGTTCTGTTCCGGCAGATTCTGATTCCGCGCCGGTTTCACAGCAAAAAGCAAAAGACGGCGAACTTGCCGTTCACTTTTTGGATGTGGGGCAGGGAGACAGTGAATTTATAGAACTCCCCGGCGGAGAAACCATGCTGATCGACGCAGGTGAGCAGGAATACGGCAAAACGGTATCGGATTATATTTCGTCGCTCGGTTACAGCGAGATCACGTATCTTGTGGCAACGCACCCCCATTCGGATCATATCGGCGGGCTGCCCGAAGTGCTGGATACGTTTGATGTTTTAAATGTTTATATGCCGGACGCCGACTCTTCCTCCGCTATATACAGTTCTTTTCTGGACAAAGTGGATGCAGAGGGCTGCACCGTCAGTCAGGCGGCGCAGTCCGTCAGCGTGATTGCGGATGGGGAAGTGACCGCGCAGTTCCTTGCGCCTTGTTCACCGGATCCCGATGATCTGAACAATGCTTCGGCAGTGCTGAAACTCACGTATGGCGAGGTCTCTTTTCTCTTTATGGGCGATGCGGAAGAAGTTTCAGAACAGAAGATCACGGCAGACGTTTCGGCAGATGTTGTTAAGGTCGGGCACCACGGCTCGGATACTTCCTCATCCCAAGGCTTTGTAAACCGCGTTTCTCCGCAGTACGCTGTGATCGAGGTCGGCGCGGAGAATGCCTACGGTCATCCAAACGCAGATGTTGTTGCACGCTGGCAGAATGCAGGCGCGCAGGTGCTGCGCACGGATCTTCTTGGCAATATTGTGATCCGCTCAGACGGCACGGCAGTATCCGTTGCCGATTCTTCAGATGCTGTCAGCGAAACAACAGGGGAGGAAGACGCGGCTTTTACACAGATGACCGGTGCGGCGGAAAGCGGCGCACAAAAGGACGCGCAGTATACGTATGTGCTGAACACGTCTTCCAAAAAGATCCACATGCCGGATTGTTCCGCTGTTTCGTCCATGGCAGACAGCATAAAGAATATACGTCTGAATCCGTTTCAGAACTGGAAAAGAAAGGGTATACCCCGTGCGGGATATGCGATCCTGAATAAAATGAAAGTAATCATCAACAGAATAGAAAATGACATCGCCGTGCTGGAACTGGAAAACGGCAAAACCGTAAATGCGCCGCTGTGTATTTTTGGCAGCGCTGTGGAGGGCGATGTGTTCCGTATTATTGCGGATAAAGAAGAAACGGCGGCACGCAAAGCAAAAAACGCCGCAAAACGGAAAGATCTGTTTCGCAGATCCAATTGAAATCGGAGGGCAAATATGAGAAGTGCGCAGGTAAACAGAAAAACAAAGGAAACGGATATTCAGCTTTCCTTTTCGCCGGACGGCGGCGATGTCAGCGTCAGCACCGGAATCGGCTTTTTTGATCATATGCTTACCGCGTTTGCGGTGCATGGCGGGTTCGGTCTTGTGCTTGCGGTGAAGGGCGATCTGGATGTGGATACCCATCACACTGTGGAGGATACGGGCATCGCGCTCGGAACGGCAATCAAGCAGTCGCTCGGCGATATGAGCGGCATTAACCGCTACGGTTCCTTTTATATCCCTATGGATGAGGCGCTTGCGCATTGCGCGCTGGATATTTCCAACCGGCCGTTTCTGGTGTTTAACGCGGATTTTGCAGAGGAAAAGTGCGGCGATTATGAAACCTGCTGCACGGTGGAATTTTTCCGCGCTGTTGCCGTAAACGCCGGGATCACGCTGCACCTCAATGAGATCTACGGCAGCAATTCCCATCATATTATAGAGGCGCTTTTCAAAGCGTTCGGCCATGCCCTCAGCATGGCGGCTGCTGAAAACGGCAAAGGCGTTCTCTCTACCAAAGGAGTTTTATAATGGTTATTTTACCTGCTGTGGATATTATGGGCGGCAAGCCCGTAAGGCTTTATAAAGGTGATTTTTCTACCGCGCATCAGGTTGCGAACGGCGCTCTTGAAACGGCGCTCGGTTTTGAAAAAGACGGCGCCGAATGGATCCATATGGTGGATCTGGACGGCTCCCTTCAGAAAAAGCGCGTAAATGCTGAAGTGTTTTTAAGCGTTGCCCAAAACACTTCCCTCAAAGTGGAACTCGGCGGCGGTATTCGCAGCATACAGGATATAGAATTTTATCTTTCTTCCGGAATCGAACGAGTGATTCTCGGTTCCGCCGCGCTCCAACAGCCTGATCTTGTGAAAACCGCGGTTGCCCGGTTTGGGGGCAGGATCGCAGTCGGCATAGACGCTAAAAACGGCTACGCCGCGGCGGAGGGATGGACGCAGACTTCAGACGTCTATTTTACCGATCTTGCAAAAAGCATGGAGCAGTGCGGTGTTCAGACGATTATTTTTACGGATATTTCTAAGGACGGCACGTTAACCGGCCCCAATCTGAAACAGTTAGAAGAGATCAACCATGCCGTTTCGTGCGATATCATCGCCTCCGGCGGCATTACCGATATAAAGGATATAAAGGCGCTTCAGTCGCTCGGGCTTTACGGCGCGATCTGCGGAAAAAGTATCTACAGCGGCAGCCTTGATCTGAAACAGGCTTTGGAGGTGGCGGCAAATGCAGAATGATCTTGAAAAATATTTTCAAAAATCCGATCTCATCCCCGCCGTGATTCAGGAACACGGCACGGGGCAGGTGCTTATGCTTGCTTATATGAACAGGGAATCCCTGAAAAAAACGCTGGAAACCGGCTATACTTGGTTTTGGTCCAGAAGCAGGCAGGAGCTTTGGAATAAGGGCGCCACAAGCGGTCATCTTCAAAAGATCGTTTCCATATACGGCGATTGTGATGATGATACCCTCCTGATCGAGGTTATTCAGACCGGCGCAGCCTGCCACACCGGCAGCCACAGCTGTTTTTTTAAAAAGATTAAAGTTTTCGGTCAGGAAAAATCATAAAAACTTTTTTTATTCAGGTGATCAAAATGGATTATATCAAAAATGAGTATCAGGTCATTATAGACAGAAAAAATGAAAAAGCAGAAGGCTCCTATACCGCCTATCTTTTTGAGCAGGGGATAGATAAGATCCTGAAAAAAGTTGGCGAAGAGTGTACAGAGACCGTGATCGCGGCAAAAAATAACGATAAAAAGGAAACGGTCTATGAGATCTCGGATCTGCTTTATCACGTTCTGGTCATGATGGCATATCAGGGCATTACGCCGGAAGATATTGAAAAAGAACTTCAGAAAAGAGCGGAGAAACGCTCCAATTTAAAAACGTTTCATGTGGTGGATAAAAATTCGTAATGGCGCATAAAAAATGGTTGATTGCAAACGCGGATAAGGAAAAGGCCTCCGCCATCAGCGAAAAATTTAATATGGACGCTTTTGTGGCGTACCTTCTGGTTGCAAGGGGATTTGATGACGAACTGAAAGTTTCTGAATTCATTTCCTCTTCCGTTCGTATTTCGGATCCTTTTGAATTATCCGGTATGGACAGCGCGGTGGACAGAATTGAACAGGCGGTTTCCCTTGGCGAGAAAATCACCGTTTACGGGGATTATGACTGCGACGGTGTTACGGCAACCGCGCTTTTGTATTCCCTTTTGCGCGATATGGGCGCCGAGGTGGATTATTATATCCCGTCCAGAGAAACGGAAGGCTACGGGCTGAATCAGGGGGCGCTGAAAAAAATTGCGGAAAGCGGCACGCGCCTGATCGTTACGGTGGATAACGGCATCAGCGCCGTTGCTGAGGCGGAATATGCCTATTCTCTCGGCATGGAACTTGTGATTACGGATCATCATCAGATCCCGGATACTCTGCCGCGGGCGCAGGCAATCGTCAATCCGCATCTTCAGGACGGCGAACTCGCCTTTACCGATCTTGCAGGTGTTGGCGTGGCATTCAAGCTTGCGGCGGCGCTTTACGGCGATACGGATGATATCCTTTACCAATATGCCGATCTGGCGGCAATCGGCACCATTGCGGATATTATGCCGCTTACGGATGAAAACAGAAGTATTGTAAAAACGGGAATCCGGCGTATTCAGGACGCGCCCCGCCCGGGCATAGCGGCGCTGTTAAAGGCTGCCGGTCTCTCCAAAAAAGAGATCGCTTCCTCGGATATCGCTTTTTCCGTCTGCCCCAGGATCAACGCAACCGGCAGAATGGAACACGCTGCGAAAGCGGTGGAACTGCTTGTTTGTTCCGATCCGCAAAAAGCGGATTTTACGGCTGAACAGTTAAATATAAATAATACGCACCGTCAGGAGATCGAGCAGGAGATCTATGAGGATGTGATCCGGCAGCTTTCCGAAGAAC
>OCQH01000070.1_pt1 | contig 11225 bp, 1 predicted proteins | sample 1538411 | NCBI WGS metagenome assembly OCQH01 (sample SAMN04571690, study PRJEB22368) | human gut metagenome | biome: human gut; material: stool | host: Homo sapiens | place: Luxembourg | collected 2012-06-01
CGACCACCGAGATCTACACTCTTTCCCTACACGACGCTCTTCCGATCTCAGCTTATTTGGCTGTCTTCACATTTGCATAAGTATAAGTGCTTGTATTTGCACCCTTATAAGACGCAATCCTTACCTTATACACGCTTCCGGCCCTGAGTCCGCCAATAGTGACAGTAGCATTCGTACTGCCCTTTAACGTCTTTTTGACCCACTTGCCGCCTTTGTAAATTTCAACCTTATATCCGTCTGCACTGGCGTTTTTACCCCACTTAACGGTTATCGAGTTTCTTTTTGCCGATACAACCTTGATATTGGTTACCGGTGAAAGCACTGCAGTAACCGTAGTATAGCTGTAATCGCCGTACAGATTGTCCTTATACGCTCTTACCCTTACTTTATATGTGATGTAAGGTGTAAGTCCGCCAAGCACAGCCTTTGCTGTCTTATTATCGGTTATGGTCTTTTCGACCCACTTACCGCCGATATAATATTCTACGTTATATCCGTCAGCGTTTGCATCCGCATTCCATATAACAACTGCCTTTGAGTCAACTGCGCTCTTTACCTTAAGACCGCTGACCTTTGTCGGAGCGGTAGTGATATAAATATCGTCGAATGTACTCTGAAGCTCACCCTTATAAGCCTTTATTCTGACCTTGTAGGTTTTGTAGCCCTTAAGAGAGCCTATTGTAACGGTAGTTTTGTTATTACCGGTCAGCGTCTTTTCATTCCACTTACCGTCTGCATAGTACTGAACGGTATATCCGTCCGCACTTTCGTTCTTATCCCATTTAAGCGTAAACGAAGAAGATGTGACTTTCTGCGTAATACCCGTAACTTTTGACGGGAGCGTATCGATATAGCCATATGTATACGGACTGTAAAGGTCACCCTTATATGCGCTTACCCTTACTTTATATCGTGTTCCTGCACAAAGTCCGTCTATAACCGCCGATATATTATTGTTGCCGGTAACAGTCTTTACGGACCACTGATTATTAATGTACCACTCTACCTTGTAGCCGTCCGCTCTGGCGTTTCTGCTCCAGCTTATTCTTACCGTTTCATCGGTAGCCTTCACCGTATTTATATTCCATACGGGAGAAGGAACAGTATCAACATAGAAACATCTGAACTTGGCGGTGAAGCTTCCTGCATAAGCCGCTATCCTTACCTTATATTTAAGGCCTGCAGAAAGACCGCTCAGCTTTGCCGCTACTCTGTCGCCGTCAGCACTGCAGTTAATCTGCTTCCACTGATTGCCGACATAGCATTCGACATAATATCCGTCAACGCCGCTTATATTCTTCCAGCTTATATCGACTTCATTGTATGTCGTCTTTTCAACCGCTATTTCTTCCACATCGGGAATAGGCTTTACGGGAACACGGTTTCCGATATATGAATCCTTACATCTTGTGCATTCAAATACGCTGTAGCCTTCGTTGCGATAGTCAGGCTCAACTATTTTGATTACAACATAGTCGTGACCGAGAGGTTCGCCATACTCCGCACCGCATATTTCACACTTTGCCTTTTCGGTGCAGGTAGCCTCTCCTCCGGAATGCTCACATTCGGTTATCGTAGCCGTTACAACGTCCGACTTCATCGAAACTCCCGCCGTTGTAGCATTGCTGTAGGTAAGACGGCAGTAGTACCTGCCCGTTGTGAGATTTTCGAGCGACAGCTTTCTGTCTGTAGCGCCCTCTATCTCTGTTTCGTAGCCGTTTTCATCAATGGCGAACCACTGATAAGCAACTTTTGCGTCGACCTCGCCTGAATACCACGGCACTGCACTTATTTGAAGTGACGGTATGTCGCCCGGATAATAACCGTTGGTGTAATATACAGTATCAATCGGCTTGATTATCTGCATCGGACACAACCGTACCGTAAGTCCGTTTGTCGATGATGCCGTTGCCTTATTAAGACTGTATATATCTATCCACTCTTTTGTTCCTCTGTCCTGTACCCAGAAGCCGTGATCGATATAATCGGCTATCACCTTATCACTGACCGTAGTTACGATTTCGGCAAACCCACCTGACGAAATGGATACATTACCGCCGTTTATAGTAAGGCAATTTATATTGTTGGAGGCCATTGTAACATTTCCGCCGTTTATGGTCACATTGCTGCCTGTAGCAAGCCCGTCAAATGTGACATCACCGCCCTGCACTATGAATGCGTCTTGATTCTCAAACGCTGTCACCGCACAACGTCCCGTAACCGTCAGCTTTGCCTTGCCGTTTATGATGATCGGACGTGAGAACGCTGTACGAACTGCGTACTTGAGCGTGAAGTTACCTTCGGTTATGACTAACTGACCGCCGTATCCGTTCTTGTTATAAAGCGGATATAAGGTACAGCCCTCGTTTTCGCTCTTCTGAGCGTCTTTCGCAGCCTCGTCAAGATCGTTATAATACCTGACATCGTCGCCCTTTGTTATCTTTGCATTGAACTTGCTCTCGCATATCTCGCAATATGTCGGCTCGGTAATATTACCTGCGGTTTCCTTGTCCGCTGTAGGATCGACCACCTGAGAATGATCACAGTCAACAAGGTCTATACTTACAGTGTTCGACTTTATTTCATAGCCGTCATCGGTAATAACTACGAAGTATATCTCGGCAGCAACGCTGTTGCCCGCCTTATCAATTATTTCGTCTGCCGACAATTTAGCGTCCTTTACAAGTGCGCTTAAGCTGCTATAAATTATATCTCCGCTTACATAGGAGTTTATACCGTATCTCTTACTTACATACGAGTCGTTCAGGTTCGAGCCGTGAGCAAGAGCAAGGTTGAACTTCAGCGTGGGGTTTGCGTTGCTGTTGCGATACAGCTTGTTTATTTCTGTGCTAAGCGTTGCTTGTACTATCGGTGCCTTAGCAACGGTAACACCGCTTGCTTCCGACACCTCACGTTCTTTAAGCGTCAGCCATGCACCGCCCTCTGTTTTCTTATACGCATAGCCGTTGCCGAGAATATCTGTTATCTTGCCATCTTTTACCGTAATGTTATCATATTGTCCGCCGCTGAGCTTAACATCTCCGCCGTTTACGGTGAGATATGCGATTCTTGTGGCTTCTTCGGCAGTCAACCTGGAGCCCGGCTCGGCAATTACAGCGAAAATATTGGCGTTGCCTCTAAGTGTCAGCTTACCGCCATCGGCGACCTTTACTGTATTATACAAGATGGCGTTATCGCCATTTGCAATAAGTGTAACATCACCTGTAACAGGGAGGTAGTCTGTATCATAAGCGGAAGACATCAGCATTGTTATTGTTGCACTTGCAACGCTGTTTGCCTTGGCAAACGCCTTTCCCAGATCTTCCTTAACAAAATATTCTGTCTTTTCCGCTCCGTTCTCGGTATAGCTTATGCTTGCAGCGATCAATGAATTGCAGTATATGCAACGGTTATCTCTGCCCACACCGTCCGGGTGGTCGCATCTTATTATTCTTACGTTATCGAAGTTTGACGAAGCGTTTGCTTTCAGATCGCTGTACAGCTGAGAATCGACACGGCTGCCGCTCGCTAAAATTTGATAAAGATAAATTTCACTTGAGCAGTCTATATTAGCGATATTAGCATTCGTGATACTTGCCAGCTGTTTAAGCAGAACACCGTCTTCTAAAATCAGCGTGTCAATTTTCAGCGTTTCAACATAGGAGGAGAAATATGTGGCATTTAATTTCACATTCTGGCAAACTACGCTGACCTCTCCCGAGAAAGTAACAGTGCCGCCGTCCATGCTAAATCCATTTTCAACCCCAAAAGTACACTTACTGTCACTGCGTATAGTGATTTGGGTTCCGGATCCGTTAAAGCTATTGAAATAGACACCAAAGCCGTTCATATCGACAGTAAGTTCTCCGCCGTTTACGTTAATGTCAGTATTTCTATCGAAGAAATCTCTGAGCATTTTCAGCGTACAGCCCTTGTTTTCGTTCTTTGCCGCAAACTCAAATGCTTCCGTAAGTTTTGTAAAGTATTTTACCGTTGTTCCGGTCTCACTCTTTACAGTGACTGCAACATACATCTTTGCATTGCACTCGTTGCATACACCTTCCGCATTGATCTCACTGTGTGCACACTGATAACCGCAGCCGCACCTTCCTGTTTCGTCATACTCATGCTTGCTGTGGTCGATTACCGTAAGTGACATATCGCTTTCCGAAACCTTGCTTGCGTCAAACAGCTTTCCGTCGCTTGTCGTAAACGCCTTGTTCTCGCCGAGCAGATCTTTCAGTGCCTTGCCCTCTGCGCTTACATCTATGCTGCTGAATGTACCGCTGTTTATAGTGACCGTACCTCCGCTGACGCTCAGCTTATTATAAGTACCGCCGTTTATAACAGTCTTGCCGCCGCTTACGCTGATACTGTCATCGTTGATAGTTATGTCATCAAACGTTACCGTGCCGCCCGTTACAGCTATGAGATATCCCACCGAGCTTCCCGGATACTTCGATAATGTACAGCCGTCATCTCCCGTGATCTTGACATTTCCGCCGCTTACTTTGATCACAGCAGATGCACTTCCCGTTTTCTTGAATAAAACGGTAAAGCTGCCCTGTGTGATCTCACAGTCTCTGTTCACACCTCTGTATAATTCTAATGTACAGCCGTTGTTCTCCTCAAGCTGTGCCGCTTCAAATGCTTCGGGCACATTGTCGGTATAGCATGCCTTGTCGCCGTTTGTTTTAACAAGTATCGCATTTATGCTGGCATCACATAACGAACAACGATAGTAATCATACTCGTCTGTCGTTAATGCGCCATACGGATGCGTACAGGTCGCTATTTCAAATTCGACATCATCGGTCACATATTCGTATCCGTTTAACTTGATAACAAGATGTGCCTTTACAGTGCCGTCAGTATCGGAAATTTCATCTGCATTTGCAAACGTATATGAATTTCCGACGAAGTCGAGCTCTCTTATTAAGGTATCACCTACATATAAACCGACTGTGACCTTATTGGCATCGCTTATCGTGTATCCGTCGCTTGTATTAACATTGAAGTTAAATAAGATCTGCCGTGCACCTCCGCCGTTGCGGTACAGCACAGTCTTATTTGCTGTCGCCGTTGCGCTCTTTATCGGCGCTTCCTTTACTTCTACATTAGTTATATCCTGCTTTTCACGCTCTGCAATAGTAGACCAGATGCCGGAATCGATAATACTCCTATAGGCATAGCCGTCCGCAAGAAGCTGTCCTACGTTTCTGCCTTCGCCTGAAACCTGTAAGCTGTAGAATTGACCGCCTTTAATTACAGCGTTACCGCCGTCTTTAATTATGAAGTCAGAGAAAGTACCACCGTTGATTTCCGCATTGCTGCCGTTGCGAACGGCAACACGTTTTATTAAGCCACTGCCGTTAACGGTCAGCTTACCGCTCGTTACTTCTATGGAATACCATACATCAGTACCGGGTTGTGAGAGCCTTTTACCGTTAAGTTCAAGCGTAACATTGCCTGTAACAGCTATCGTATCTGTAATATCGTCCGTGATGTTCTTCTGCAGCGTTACAGTAGCCGTACCTATCTCATTAGCCTTGTCAAAAGCGTCATAAATATCGCTGAACAGATCCGTATTTTCGCTTCCGTTTGCCGTATAGCTTACAGTTGCAACGATTTCCTCATTGCAGTAAGGACAGGGATTTCCGTCAAGCACATAACTGCCGCTTCCGTCCTTATGAACGCACTTATCAACAAAAATTCTATCGGTTTTGGTCATGGTCTGAATAGCTTCGTATGTGTAAACAGTAATGCCATTCATACTATTACCGAAAACTACGCTTCCACTCGCAATTGCCATACCTAAAGTATAACCGCTGTCTGTTTTGCAAGTGGTGCTGCCGAACTCGCCGGTTACGATAGAGATGCTACCGGACCCGTTGATATTCACGCTTAAAGAATCGGCTGTAACATAATTGATGACCGTGTCTCCGCCGTTAGCTTTCAGTGCATCAATATTTGCACCGTTTACAACAGTCTTTCCGCCATTTATTGACAGTTCTTTAATATAACTCTCGGCACTGTTTACTGCAAGCGCACCGCTTGATATTGTTACACTTCCCAGCTTGATTTTACCGTCAATTGTAACCTCAGCGTCAGTTCCGTTAACTGTGATTCCGCTTGGCAGATTTTGATTGCTCACGTCCTGTACTGCCGAAGAAGTGAAAGTCACGTCACCGCCGTTGACAGTGAACTGATAATATGCCTCTTTACCGTTAAAGTCAACAGTAAACTTACCGCCCGTCACGGTAATGGACGCAGGTACTCTTTCCGAAATCAGCTTTACAGTGCTGCCTTCGTTCTCCTGCGCCAGCTTTATGGCTCTATTAAGACCCGCATAGCCTAACGACTTGCCGTCAGCATCTACTACCTCGGCTTCTATCAATAAATCACATATACCGCAGAATACCAAACCGTCGGTTTCGTTATTAAAGCTATCCTCAGGGTGCGAGCAGGTCGCAAGTGTAAACTTAAGCACATTCGACTTATATTCGTATCCGTCACACTTCAGTACAGTGTAATATTCAACCTCACCGTCTTCCGCTACAATCTCACCGATTTTATAACCGAATACCATATACCAGTTAACAGAAAGCTTAGAATCTTTACTGCGATTATTGCCGTTTACGAAATCCGAATAGGTTATCCGCTTTGAAGTGTCCGCCACATCGACAGTAACCGTTGTATTGCCGATATCTACGCTCTGTGTTATCTCGCAGTGCTTATACAATGTCAGCGTACAACCGCTGTTTTCCGCCGATAATGCCGCAGTAAAAGCGTCGTCTATATTATCGAAATACTTCGCTGTTCCCACGCCCGAAACGCCCGCAGTAAGCTGATATTCGCAGGTAAGGCATACACCCGTTTTGCTGTCAACATCCGTATGACCGCACCGCTTACCGCAAATCGTACACTTGCCCGTTGTGCTGTCGTAACCGTGATCTTCATGTGGTGCTACAATAACAGGTGTTACAAAACCGTCTTTCAACAGTGTTTTTGAGCCGTCTATCGGCACAGCGGAAGACGTCATAAACATACGGTTCTCAGCCAATAAAGTCAGTATTTCTGCGTTTGCTCTGTCCCCGCCGCCGTTATAGCGTATTTTTATGAAAGCTCCGTCGTGAAGAATTACGTCACTGCTTGCATCGTTTATATTGAGTATTATGCCGAGTGAACGATAGCAGTCAAATGTACCTGCACCTACCGACACAGTTCCCTTAGCGCCGCAGTTTTCGTCAAATGTCAGCTTACCGCCGTCCACTACATTGAAATCGCCATAAATACGATTATTTTTTTCCGATCCCGTAACGGTTATATCTCCCGAAACAGTTAACGTACCTACATTGGCTTTCTCAGCGATCCACAGCGTGAACTTACCGCTGAGTGTTGTATAGCTGCCTGTATAATTCTTGTATACTTTTAATGTACAGCCGGTGTTTGCGTCACTGTCAGCCGCTTCAAAAGCCGCTCCCATCTCAGTTTCCTTATAAACAAAAGCTACAGCCCCGTCCTTTACGATAACAGCCGCATACTGATATTCACACTCTGTACACTTACCCGTTTTGCTGTCAACATCGCTGTGGGGGCATACATATCCGCAGTCGCACTTGCCGTCAACATAGGTATGGCTGTGGTCTTTGATTGTCAGCGTTTCACTGCTTGATATTTCCTTAACATTTGCATTGAAAAGAGTTCCGTCAGTCTTGAAGAAAGCCTTACCCTCGCCGAGCATATCGTATAATGTCTTGCTGTCCCTGGCGTAAAGTCCGGCTTGATATGCACCGGCTTTCAATATAACCGTACTCGAATCATATACATAGATCGAAGTGTCTAAAACTACATCGCCGTCTATTATAAGCGTACCGCCGGCGTATGAAGCGTCGTTTGTCGGATATACATTACAACCGAGCATAACCGGATTGCCGCTGTTTTTGATCGTAAGCTTTCCGTTTTTGCAAGGAGTAATACTCCGGATATTAAATTGGCGTCCGTTTAAGTCAATTGTAAGTTCTCCGTATAAGTCATACTGAGCGCTTGGTTTAGAATAATCCTTAAACAGCTTTATCGTACCGCTTCCGTTGTATTCATTCAGTAAAGAGTCAAGCTCATCGGTATCTACATACTTTAAGCTTCCGTTCTTGTCTGTATAGAGTGCGACAGACACAACCGCACCGCAGATTGAGCAGATGCCGGTGTCCGTGTTTATATCACCGCCATGCTCGCAGGGCTTTCCGCACTCCTCGCACTTGCCTGTTCCATCGCTGTATTTGTGGTCAGCGTCAGTATGCTCAACAACAGTAAGCGCAACGGAATAACCCATACTTCCATATTCTTTATAAAGATCAAGATAATTGCCGTTATCTTCACGTCGCAGTGCCTGCCGGGTAACATCAAGAAGATTGCCTAATTTCAGAGCGCCGGAATTGTTTTGGCGATGATATGTCAGCCCACCTAACTTCATTCCCGTAGCAAGCTTTACAGATGTCGTTGTAGTTCCGTCATCAGCCACTGATGCTATCACAGTCAACTGCTCTGTAGTTACTTTTGCACCATCGCTTACAGCAAGCTGTGCACTGTCCTCAACAAAAATTGTATTAAATCCTGCATTTGCATCGCTGTCAATTATGAATGCTCCGCCTTTGCGAACATACACCTGCGTAACATAACTGCCCTCTGTGCCGGTTAATGTAAGCTTGACGTCTTTGTTGACCCCAAGTTTGTTGACCCCAAGCTTGATATTGTTCAGCTTGTGACCGTTAAGGTCGATCATAACATTGTGTTTTACATCTATAGTATCTAAAGTTGCAGTTGCCGATGCATCGCCGATATCCTGATAGATCTTAACATAGTTTCCGGTATCGGCAGTAATGCTGTCAAGGCAGTCTGCGAGCGTGTCACAGCCTGTCGGCGCACTGCCGTCTGTGCTGATCGTAGCAACAAACTGATGCGCACACTCGTTACACTTACCCGTGTCAATATCAATATTGCTGTGATCACATAACGCTCCGCAGTTTGTGCATTTACCGTCGGAATAACCGTTTTCATGTGCACATTCTTTATATGTAAATGTAAATTTTTCTGTAACAGTTTCTGTGCTGTCACCGTCTGAATAGGTTATATCGCAATACAGAACATAATTTCCGGCAGGAATATTATCCGCAAGCTTGAATTCGCCGTTGCTTCCGGATACTGCCGCACCGAGCTCATCTGCACTGTATGCACTGTTCGTACTGTACCAGTTATAGCTTATGCTTTCACTGTCAACCGTATAGGTGCTTACAAGCTTGTAATTGTCCTTCTCTTCCTGCGAAGTGTTTGTATAGAAAACCGTTCTGTTTGTGTTGTCACCCTGTGTAACCTTGTTGAAACGGTTTGCATTCGACTTTACCTGAACGGTATTGGATACAATATCTCCGCACTTTATTGTAAGAGTATTATCAGTGTCGTATGTAGTCGAAAACTCGGTATCGCAGACCATGCACACCCAGCCGTAATCGGTCTTGATTATGCTTGCTGATAAATCGGGTTCATCGCCGCCGAAATAGCCTCTTGCGTCTGCAAACTCTTCATCGCTCATATTCTTCAGAGTAATATCAAAGTAAACCGTACCCTTGAGCTTGGTATCAGTCATGTCCATGTCTTCAATTATTTCATACTCTTCAGTCTTGAATATTCCTGTCTGCTTTCCGAGTATTATACGGGGAGAAGTATCAGGCTTTATAACTACCGTCTTAGCGTCCGCTCCGCCAATCTCATAATAGCCGCTGTTATACTTGACCTCGCCTGTCACAGCACTTTCCGAAGCCTTGAACTCGGTCGAGCCCTTTATTACAAATTCATTCTCGTCTATTGTCGGTACAGTTTGACCGATAGCGTATGAACCGCCCGTAGTGTATACCGAGCCTGTACCGTTCATTATAAGGTTTACTTTGTAAATGCCATACTTAGTACCGTAAGCAGTGACCTTACCGCCGCTTATTTCGGCATCCATTCCGTCGCCGTTGTTTCCGCTGTAGTATATTCCGACTCTTGCTGCATTGCCTTCAGGCACAGTAATACTGCCGTTTTCGCTGACGGAAATTTTGTCACCGAAATTACTGGTAAGCAATATTGCACTGTTTAACGTAGATTCATTAGCACAACCTACTGCAGTAAGACTGCCGTTGCCGTCAACAGTAATGCCGCCGCTGACATTGACAGCCACACCCTCAAAAGATGCAGTTGTCGCATTTGCGTTCAGCACACCGTCATTATGTATTTCAAGCGAATTTGTCTTTACAGTACCTGTTGCGTTTACTGTACCGCCGTTCAGGATTATTGATCCGCCGAGAGAGCGTGCCATACTGTCTGTAGAGCGGTTCTCTGCATTCAGCACACCGTCGCCGCTGATCGTCATTGTGCCGTCACAATTGACCTCTTTATTATTTACGGCACTGAGAACGTATGTATCGCTTTCGAGGGTATCGGTCTGTACGATAGTGTTTTCACCGTTCAGCACTATTTTCGTACCGTCAGGGACTGTTACGACGCTCATCATATTCTCTTCTGTTGTCGCCTGAATGTTCACTCCGTTAAGCGTCAGCGTCTTTGTGTCATGATCCCAGCTCCAGCCGTCACCGCTTTCGTCCGCCGTCTTTTCTCTGAAATCAAGCGGTGTCGTGATGACATTGCTCTCGCCGTCATGCGTATGCGCCTCGCCCTCGGCAAATGCCGATAACGGTACAGCCGTCAGCGTCATTGCCGCAGACAGCACCGCACTTATGAGCCGTACAAATTTTTTCTTCATGTTTTTCCTCCTGTAGATTTACCCGTGCTTACGCCATGCACCTGCACTTATGCAGTGCCTCCTTCAGCTTTTCAAGCGGTATCGGCTTCTTGTGGAAATAGGTACAGCCAAGCCTGTATGACTGCGCCCCGAATCCCTCATCGTCCGACAGCCATATTACAGGCGTATCCCTGTCGGCATTCTTCGCCGCAATAACACCCTCCATACCGTCCGCTCCGTCGGCAAGCACGATTATAAGGTCAGCCGTCTTACACTCATTCACAAAGCTCTCATACCTCTGACATACCCTGTAGGCAATTCTTCGATATGCCGCCGTTGCGATCTGTGTTATTTTCGCTTTCAGTATCTCCGCCTCGTTTGCGGTATCGTAAACGCAGATGAGCATACTTCTCCAGATCGGAAGAGCACACGTCTGAACTCCAGTCAC
>OCQH01000092.1_pt1 | contig 10293 bp, 21 predicted proteins | sample 1538411 | NCBI WGS metagenome assembly OCQH01 (sample SAMN04571690, study PRJEB22368) | human gut metagenome | biome: human gut; material: stool | host: Homo sapiens | place: Luxembourg | collected 2012-06-01
CTTCTAAACCCTCTAATAAACCTCAAAAGCCTTAAATATGTAATGATAAAATATAAGCCATGGAAACAATATTTAAGATATTTGTAGGAATATTAATTTTACCTGGAATAGTATTTATAAGACTTATGTGGATCATCAAAACTCCTATACCTAAAGGAAGGAGAATATATGAAGACTTAGATAAGATTAGGATCCTTGATGATAAAGGGAAGAAAGAAGCTGTATTTGAAAGAATGATAGATAAGAATGAGAATGTTATTATATCATATTCAATATTAATGTGGATTTTAATCATAAGTCTTTTATCGTGAATACAATAGAAAAGATAACTAAGTCTGTAAAGGAATTAAGTAATTCCACTAACATAGATAAGGAACCTGTTCTATGCATATTTAATCATAAGGGACTGACATGCGTAGTAGTTAGAAATTACATATTAAATTATTGTGGTTATGTGGAGAAGATACACGATATCGACTTTAGTAAGATAGAAGTTCATGGAGGAATAACATTTGAGAATCAGCTTGATCATATAAGTGAAGAATTAAAGGGCAAGGTATTCATAGGATTTGATACATGTCATTCAGGCGACCTATTAGTAAGTGATATTTCTGGGTCTATGTGGAAGTGGAAGTTAAGTACTTATGATAGATATAGGTCATTCAGGTATGTTATGGAGCAGACTATTAACTTAGCTGAGCAGTTATTAAAAATATAGATTTACAATATGATAGTAAAAAGTTTATACGGGTATCAATCAGATGGAATATACCCAGAATTAGATGACCTTATTAATAAAGATAATAGTAAGGGTAATGAATTTACCATGACTGAATTATTAAATATAATAAAGAGAAATGATCCTAATGAATTATATAAATTAAAGTTTATAAACCACTTTGTTAATGGTCATCCTACTGATGGAGATAGAATAGGATCATATTATGATAATGGAGAAATGGTTATAATTATAAGATGCCTTATTAGGATTGATAAAATATCTCATGATATATTTAAGGTATACTGTGAATTTCTTGAGTTATTTGATGGAGACTCATTTCCATTTAGTCTTAAGTGGATGATAAATAGAGTAAGAAGAGGATTTTATCCTATGGAATTTTATTCTAATTATACATTAAATTTCTATAGTCATCTGAGAGGATCATTAGTAAGGGATATGAAATTTCTAAATAATATTCCTCCTACCTTAGTTAGAGAATTTAATCAGATATTACTAAATTGTAAGGAATCTGGAATAATGCCAGTAGAGGTATTAGAATCATTAGATTTAAATTTTATAGAAAAGTTAGGAAAACCTGTAGATAATCTTAGTATGAATGACTTTTCTAATTTATCTAAAGTTAGAAATGAGGTAGGGGATAAGATCGCAATAGAGAATTATGAATTAATAATTAATTTATCTAGAGAGTATGAACTTAAGTATGTGATATCGTCACTTCTTGAATTTTATAAAGAAAATATACATTTTTAATAGTCTATATGTTTAATAATTATGAAAGATTATAGATTAACTAGTAAGTTATTGCTATTTTTACCATTTCTGATAATTGCGTTTAGAAGTTCTGAAGAGTTTCCAGAATTTAGAAATATAATATTACTTCCTCTCATAATTATAATCTTAATAGTAGCAGTACCTGCTTCAATAGGAGAGATTATCTCATTTAGAAAGAAACGTAGGAAGAAGCTAATAAGAAATGAATTCATAAGGGAATTAAACAACGAGAATTCTTTATGCTCATCTCAGTTTACTGATCCAGATAAAGATCTGAGAGATGCTATGATAAGATTAGGATATGATCCTAAGATAGTAAACAACGTAATAGATGAAGTTAATAAAGAGATCAAATAATTATTTCATTAACAATTTAATATTTAACTTAAAAATAAGTTAATATAATAGTTAATTTACTTTATTTTTACTCAAACTACCATACCTAAAGGCTTCAAACCCTTAAATATGTAAGATATAAAGTATGAGAAAATTATTATTTATTATGTTTATTTTATGCACGATAAAGTGTGTAGGAAAAGGAGAAAGTCATCATGTAGTTACAGCTACATATTATAATCCAGTTGAGTCTCAGTGCAGTAGTAATCCATTAATAACAGCTGACGGATCAAAAATAAATCTAAAGAAACTTAAAGAAGGAAAATTGAGATGGATAGCTATAAGTAGAGACTTAAGAGAAAATTATAAGTATGGAGATATAGTGATTATTGAATCAGATGATTATAGACTAAATGGAGAATGGATTGTAAGAGACACCATGAACTCTAGATTTAAGATGAGGATTGATTTTCTAACTCACGATAAGGAGTTCATGAAAGAACCTAAGAAGGTAAAGATACGTAAAAAGTAACTCAATCACAACTCATATACGTATAATAAGTTTAAATGAAGCGGACTGTGAAGTTAGCTTCATTTTTTTATCCATACCGCCTTTTAACCCCTCTAGACCTTAATGATGTGTAATAATATAAAATATGAAATTATGGAAAAGAAAGAATTTGATTTAGATGTAAACAAACTCATGTCACAGAAGTTAGAGAAGATTAGATCAACATTACTTAGTTGTAATAATATTAATGATATTAAAATGTCATTAAATTATACTAAGTTCTCTATAAATTCATTGAGAAATGGAAAGATTAAGTTTGACGAAAATGACATGTTATGGAAATCAATTAGTAACGCATTTGATAGCGTAAAAGTAATAGATACTATAGATGATATAAGAAAAGTATGTAGGTTAATAAACAACATAGAGGAGATAAACTTATCAGTACTGGATGACCTAGAATATAATCAAGGAATTGAGGATAACTTAGTGAGTTCAATAAAGAGCAAATTATTTGAAATTAAAGAATCTGAAGGAATTGAAGCTGTAAATAAGAAGATACTTAACATAAGGGATGAAATAGAAAAGACAATTAATTGGAAATCTATGAAAATTCCTAAGGCTATAATAGAGGTCATTGATGGATGCACCATCAAAAAGAATGACATAGAGAAAATAAATATCGAATCATTTATAATGAATATTAGCTTCATATTCAATGGGTTGCTAAAAAGTTATACTAAGGAAGGTAGCTCATTAGATAAGATGATAAAAGTAAGTGAGAAGATAAGCAACTTATTATCTAATAATCTCAGTGAGGATGAAATGAAATTAATAGGATTTAAGGTTCATGAAAATCCGTTTATCCCTAGATTGGAGGTATTTAAGTCGTAGTATCATGTAAGGAGTTTATCTCCTTACTTTATTTTATTCAAAACCTCCCAGTAAACCTTGAAGACCTTAAGAGTGAACGAAAAGTATAAAACATGAAAATTTCTAATAAGCGAAAATTAAGATTCATAAGAAATACGCTCTATAAAATTAAATGTCTAACTGAGAATGATAAGATCAGTTCATTTGATCTATTAAGAAGGTTAGAGAAGTATAAGGAGTATAATCAAAATCAAATGGATGTACTAAGAATGATTGATACGTCTATTAAGTACATACATGAGATGGGATTAACTAAAGCTGACTTCCTAGTTATAGTAAATAATATTAGGATATATAATAGGAAGGATAACTTTAGATATAAATATGATAGAAAAGTATATATTACTAGAAGGGATAATAAATTATCATTTAATTATGGTAGTGGTTATTCTGGAAATGTAGTAAGATACCCATCAAAGAAAAGATCAAAGGCTACGTGGAGAAACTTTTATAGATTATTCCCTTATCTAGCTGAGAAGGATGGATGGAATGGAGATAAATCATCTAGATATAATCCTAATAAATCATGACTATATTACCTAATAATATACTAATATTGAGTAATGATCTACTTTACATAAGTGGTAATGTATATAGATTAATAGCTGCTAATAATATTGGTCTATATGGTTGTCATGAGTGTATATTCAGAGAAGTGGACTTACTATTATTTAGCCATGAATGTAAATTATCAGTCAGGTTATATATTAACGGCAAGTATACTATGTATAAAGAGTACGATACATTATGTAGATACCTAAACGTTCACATGTCATACTCAGTGAAACAATATGAGCATTTTAGGTTAATTAGTAAAGTGAACTTACTCTTAGCATTATATATAACTCATAAATTGAGTAAGAAAAAGCATGAAGATTTACGGAGTTAGAGATTTTATTATAGTAGATAACTTACTGCTTAAAACAAAAGATATAAACGATAAAGGTGCATGTCATAGTCAGTGTCATGTTCTACATTTGTGCGTAGAAGTTTGTATCCTAGGACATGGTAATCTATGCCAGTATATTCATTCTCATCTTGGGATTTTTATAGCTTCTAATAAGTTCCTAATTACTCAAAAGTGTAGCTTATTCATAAGCCAATACATAATATATAATCTAAATGAGAAAGAACAATCCTCAATTTAAAATTTATATATACGAATGCTTAATTTTAATAGACGAAGAAATCTTTAAGATTAATAAATGTGATCATATGAAGAGGTGTCTGTGCACTGAGATATGTAATGCATCTTATATATGCTCATTGTTCATCAACAGCAACGTACATGATGGTAATAATATATGTGAATACATTAATTATGAAAAGGTAATGAATCCATCTTATTATATAAGAACAAATTACATTTTATGCTCTATTCAGCGTAGTTTATTTATTAATTCATATATCAAGTATAGGAAGAATGAAAAAGATTACAGACAAAGGGAAGGAAATATTTGGATTAAATAAAATTCCAGATAAGGATTTACTGATGGAAGCTAGAATTGAGATAGGTAAATTGAACTCATATATTGATGAATTAGAAAATAAAATATCTGAGTTATCTAAGAATATATCAATTATAGATCTTCATCTCAGTGATAGTGCTAAGGAAGCTATATTTCAATCCAAGATAAAGAATCAGGCTGAAGAATTAAAGAACATGAACGCATTAGTCAAAAAGTATAAAGATGAATATAACGTAGGGATAGATAATGCAGTACGAGAACGAGATAATCGGATTAATAAATTGACTAAGGAAAATAATATATTATCCTCCGAAGTGAACAAGTTAAATAAAGTTATTTCTATTCTACAGGATCAATTAGTAAAAATGACATCGGTTAAATTATGAATAAATTTTATACAGCTCCCAGTGTAGATAATACTGAGGAAAATAAAGGGAGAAGGGTATTCCTAGCTGGTACTATAGACATGGGAAATTCAGAAAATTGGCAGGAAGAGGTTATCAAGTTATTCAACGGTCCATTACTCAAGGAGATGGGATTCACTATATATAATCCAAGAAGAATTGAAGGATTTAAGAGTGAAGACCAGGAAGAACAGATTCAATGGGAGTTAAATCACTTAGATAAAGCTGATACAATACTTATGAACCTATTACCTAGCTCGAAATCTCCTATCTCACTACTTGAACTTGGACTTTATGCAAAATCAGGAAAGCTAGTGGTAGTTTGTCCTAAGGAATTCTATAGGTATAGTAACGTAAGAATAATATGCGAAAAATATAAAATTCCATTATACAATTCAATTGGTGAAGTGGGAATATTAAATTTGATAAGGTAATGGAATATACCTATTTTAATAAGAGTGATAAGATTGGATTTAGATTATTAATTCACAACAATTCTACAATTAGGATTCAGAAGTTCATAGTAGTTATTACTTTTAGTTCCTACTACGATAGATGCTGCAGTATATGTAGCTTATCATATAGAGACTGTAGGGATAAGAGACCAGGTGAAGGACTATGTGCATCATTACATAAATACCTAAATGGAGCTTACTTAAAGTACATAGAAATAAAAGGAGAATACATTATAGGGTTATCATTATTTACATCATTAATATTATTAAAACTAGTAAACAAGTATGAAAAAGGAAGATTTATTAAAATTAAAACTGGAAAATAAAAGTAATCCAGTTGTAAGGAGTCTAATCAGTACTATCATTGGTGAGTTAGATAGAAAATCTAAGAATCCAAATGAAGCTGAGGTCATGTCAGTTATTAAAAAGATAAGAGATGCTGACCTGGAAGTTACTATGACTGATCAGATAGCTAAAGAGCTAGAGTTCTTAGATGGTCTAATTCCTAAACCTCTAAGCGAAGATGGAATGAAGAAGATAGTATTCTCCCTATCCTTCACTAAGATAGGTGAATATATGTCTTATTTCAAGGAGAATTATCCAGGTCAATATGATGGTAAGCTGCTGTCCTCTATCGTGAAAGAGAAATTAACATGAGTTCATCTGATAGTTATCGTTATATAAACTATATTCTTCATAATATTGATGTTCCATATAGATATTTTATATGGAAACTCATTATTACGTCAGACAATGACCTATTTATAATAGGAACTCCATATAATGGAAGTAAAAATGACTGTAACGGACATGGCAGTTGTAATAACTCAATTGGATATCGATTTGCAAGATTGATATGTAAAGAAGGAATATGCAACGGAGGTAGGTTCGTTTCAGTGCCTAGTGAAATAAGACTGAGTTTATTTCTAGTATCTATGATAAGATCAAATAAAACTAAATTTAAATATGTAGAAATATGAGAAGATCATTAAATTTAATTAATAAAGAAAATTCAGATATTAAGTATCATATTGATCATTACCCCGATGGACAAATACAGCTCGTCCTAGAGGATTTAGATGACAATAAGTTCCATCTAGTTATTCTAACTCGTATATGTAACTCGGATGACTTATTTATACTCATGCAATTATCAGACATAGTAAATAGGAGGGGATTATCATGCACATTATACGTCACATACCTACTAGCTGCACGTACTGATAGATTATTTAGTTGGAATACATCATTTACACTGAAGATAGTAATGGATGTACTGAGGTCATTCAACTCTGAGATAATGATATTTGACCCTCACTCAGATGTAGTTAATAGATTATCAGGAAATAAGGTGTATGAGATTAATTTCGTAAATATGCTAATAAATTACACTGATATATTTGATGACTCAGATAACATAGTCATAGTAGCTCCTGATGAGGGTGCTAAGGATAGACTAGAGCATATTGTAACTTCATCTATATTTCGTAATCCGATCATTTATTGTAGTAAGACTAGGGATGAAAATGGAAAGGTAACTGAAGTAAAAGTGAAATCAGAATCTCCTATCCAAGTAAACAAGAAGACTAGACTAATAGTTATAGATGACTTATGTGATGGAGGAGGGACTTTCATGGCTATTGCACCTGAGCTAAAGAAATATGAAGCAAAGGAGGTTGACTTAGTAATAACTCATTCAATTCAATTAGAGGGATTGAAGAAGGTGGCTTCAGTTTATGATGAAGTGATAACTTCTAATTCATATAAAGATTGGAATTTAATGAGTAGCCTTCCCAGTAACATAAAAGTTATTAATGCAATCAGTATGATTGAAGATGAGATTCGATGCTAGGAATTTTGAAGAATTAATACTATGATATTTGATGAAGAAACTAACGAATTATATGAAGATTGTACAACTTCATGTATTATTAGTATGATAGAAGCTGTGTCTAGTATGTCAGTAGGTGATGTACTTGAATACAAATGTAAGGATGGTAATATTATTAAAGGGATAGTTACTGCTAGAGGTGACTGTAAGAGTTGTCCTTTCATAGGGTTCCATTCATGTTCTCTCCTTCCATGTAATTCTAAAATAAAATTTAGGTATGTTACCGAAGAGGATGAAATTAAAATAATAAAATCTAAGATGATTAGCATGGAAAACATCATTGGAAGGGTATGTAATTCAGATGTATGCATCTACTATAGTAATGAATGTGTACAAGGTCATTCATCAAATAAATCATGCTTGATTAATATAATAATTGGAAATACTAGATGAGGAAGTTTATAGCGCATATCGTCAAGGCAGATGACGTAAAAGAGGGAGATATAATAACATATATTAGAGATAACGAATTAATACATCTAATAGCATCACATGAAGATTTAGATGATGGATGTAGGTCATGTTTCTTTAACGATAATGACAACTTCTTATGCACTGGAATGAGTAGCCTAAACTGCTACGGATTCACGTATAAACTATACAAAGGTGAGATTCCTAATAGTGAATCAGAATATGATAAGTTTATGTTAGTAAATGTAGATGCTATTAAGACTTCAATATGCAGTGAGGATGTATGCCCATACTTTATAGAGAATTGTGATAAATACTCTGGAAAGGATAGTGACTTATGCATATTTAAGAAGATAGTAGATAAACACTTAGAATAGGGTCAATATTGACCCTATCTTTTTTTTGTACCCTCTCACAAACCTCCAAAACCTTATTAATGTAATAGTATAAAATATGAAATTATGAAAACAACGGATTTTAAGGAGACAGCTGAAGGATTATTGGATACTTATAGTGAAGTTCTATGCGGAGATGACATAGTAGATATGAAATTAAGCTTTATTTCATGTATAGCTAGAATGAGCAATATTAAAAAGATAGATATCATTACTCCTGATACTATTAGAATTCTATCTTGTGATATTGATGATGTAATTGATGTAAATAAGATCATTAATATATTAAAGTTAATAAGTGAGATAGAAGGGAATTCAATTCAAGATATACCATGTAGACCTAACTCATATGATACGCTTGAGGAGGAATATAATAAGGAATTTGCTAAATATGTAAAGTGCAATAACTTATCAGTGAATGAACTTGGATTAATGGACGAAGATTCATTTTGTGAATGGATTAGTCACTTCCTAAATTCTATTTCAATAGATAACTTAAAGAAGTACTCTAACGAAGTAATAGGCTACGGATTTATGACCATAATATCTTCTTGTATCTCATCATTTGAGGATATATCACTCAGTGACTTTAGTATAGAACGTTTGAAGTCATGTAAGGATGATGCAATGAGATATATTAATCTACTTCATGATATTCCTTATGATAATGATGATGAGTATTCTAAAGAAGAATTATTAGATATCATTGAGTCACATAATAGCAAGATAGAGGCTGAGTCAATGATGTTAGATAGTGATTCTGAAGCAAATGGAATTTCATGCGAGTTTACATATATTGATTTCTCTAAAGATTACTCAGATAAGATGACTAGAAAGTTCAGTATGCCTGAGTTTAATATGGACTTTATGTATGTATTATCAGATGTAGGGAGAACTGACTTATTAGTAACTATATATGATCATGAATTGAAAGTATACGAGTTTGCATTATGGCAAGGAGGTTGGAGGGATGGAGAGGTCTCAGTCTACGATAACGGTGAGATAGATATTACTAAGGCTAAGGAATACATAACTAAAATAATGAATACGATACCTGAATGAAAAATCTAGTATATAACGATGCCGACCCATCTAAGGATGTATTATCATGTAAAAATTTAGAAATTGGAAATACACTATTATACATATCTCCGAATGGGAGTGCTGTAAATTTGATAGTTAGTGAGGAGATGAATTGTGAATCATGCAAAGGATGTTATTTTGATAAAGGAAGCTTGTCATGTTCAGCATCTAATGTATTAAAATGTTATAACTACGATATTATATTCAAGCTAGATGACTCATTCACTAAATCTAGTGCTATTAGAAAGTCCATCTGTAATGAGGATATCTGCCCATATTACAAAGACGAATGCAATAAATATGAAGAGAGTGATGACTTATGTCTACTTAGGAGGATAATTATGCATGAAAAGAATGAGATATAAATTTATATCATTAGACAATGATAAAGCCATTAGGACGATTACTGATATTGAAGGTATAAGCGAAGGTGACATGGTGATATTTAGTCATAAGGATAAGTTATCCACTTTAAAGGTACACAAAGAGAGACATAAAGGGAATTGTATGGGTTGCTATATTAATCACTTAATTATGACGGAGAGTGATAATTATGAAATCTGTGAACTAGGTAAGTTATGTAATGGAATTATATTACTACTATATGAAGATAAATCTATCATATTAACGGATGATGAGCTGACAGAATTAAAATATGAATTTCCTCTAATAGCTTCCTTTTGTAACAGTAATTTAATGGTTACATTAAGGATGATTAGAGAGGAATATTGCAATTCAGATTCCTGCTTCTTTTATACTGATGACTATCACTGTAATATATTATCATTTAATAAGACTCCATCCATTAGCAGTGATTTATGTATGGTTAGGAGGGTAATTGAGAGGCGTAAAAGTATAAGCGCGAGGAAGAGATTAAGTCTATAGATGATAG
>OCQH01000107.1_pt1 | contig 9942 bp, 9 predicted proteins | sample 1538411 | NCBI WGS metagenome assembly OCQH01 (sample SAMN04571690, study PRJEB22368) | human gut metagenome | biome: human gut; material: stool | host: Homo sapiens | place: Luxembourg | collected 2012-06-01
GAGATCTGGCCACGTGACTGGAGTTCAGACGTGTGCTCTTCCGATCTGATAAAGTGACTATCGCTACTCTTTCAAGTTCATTATATAGATGTACTTCTCTTAAGAAGAGTAGTATGTTTTAGTATAAGTGAACACTTGCCTTTTAGAATAGCGATGCAAGGGATGATTAAAGGAATAAAAGATTCCTACTTTTGGAAAGTATTTTGTAACTGCTTGATTATTAATAAATAGAATAATCGTGCAGGATTGGTGATATTTGCCTGAACTAAAGTATATCAATGGGAAATACTGAATACGCACAATGGTATGTCATGCGTGATTTAAAACGGTGTAATGCTAAAAAGCCGGCATACAAACAACTGCAAGAAGCAGGAGTAAAGGTATTTGTCCCCTTGAAGTGGCAAATCATTTTGCAAAAGGGTAAAAAGGTGCGTGAGAAAGTTCCGGTCATTCAAGATTTGCTCTTTGTTTATGATTCCCGTCAGCATTTGGACTCCATTGTGGAAAGAACCAAAACGCTTCAATACCGTTGGTTGCGGAATACGTTTCGGGAACCTATGACTGTGTCTGATTTGGAAATGGACAGATTCATGCAAGCCGTCAGCAGTTCCGATTCACCCAAATATTATTTGCCGGAAGAGATAACCCCTCAGATGTGCGGACGTAAAATTCGGATTATAGGAGGCTCTCTCAACGGATATGAGGGCTGTTTGCTTAAAATACGAGGCAGCAAGATAAAACGCTTGCTTGTCGAATTAAAGGGTTATCTCGCTGTTGGTGTGGAGGTTCTTCCTGAATATATTCAATTTGCCTGATACGATATTTATGACTGTTATTTCAAATGTAATGGACAATCCTAGAGCCTTTTGGGTTGTCAACTCCTTGTTTGTATTCGCCTTGAGCGTATTTTGTGCCGGCGTCTTGATTCCACAAATCTTGTTGATATCATTTCGTAAGCGTCTGTTTGATGTGCCTGATGAACGGAAGATCCATCAGGGAGTAGTACCCCGTTTAGGAGGGATAGCCTTCAAACCGGTTGTCTTTTTCTCGGTGGCACTTGCTTTGGGACTCAGTATGTTGTTGGGATACGGTCAGCTTCTTGGTAATATCGGCAGTGAAAGCCGCCCGTTGGCATTCGGCTTCTGTACCATTATGATGCTTTATTTGGTTGGTATGGCTGATGACCTGATTGGTATCCGTTACCGTGCCAAGTTCGCCATACAGATTATTTGCGGATTACTGGTCATTGCAGGCGGGCTGTGGATCAATAACCTGCACGGTTTGCTGTTTATTCACGCTCTTCCTGAATGGATTGGATACCCCATTACCTTATTCGCCGTGGTATTTATTATCAATGCCATCAATCTGATAGATGGGATAGACGGATTGGCTTCCGGGTTGTGTGGAGTGGCTATGCTTTTTTATGGATTGGTATTTTTTATAATAGGCGAATACATTTATGCCCTGCTCGCTTTTGCGACACTTGGAGTGCTCGTCCCCTTTTTCTATTATAACGTATTTGGAGATCCTGCCAAAAAGAACAAAATATTCATGGGGGATACCGGCAGCTTGACGATTGGCATGATGACTTGCATTTTAAGTCTGAAACTGCTTGACGGGTTTCCGGTAAATCCCTCTATGCAACAGCCTAATGCTTTCTTTTTAGCCTATTCACCGCTTATCATTCCCTGTTTTGATGTGGTACGGGTTTATTTGCATCGTGTGCGAAACGGAAAGAATCCCTTTTTGCCAGATAAGAACCATATCCATCACAAAATGCTTGCTGTTGGCATGAGACAGCGTACAGTTATGATTGCCATTGTACTGGTATCTGTCTGTTTTACACTGTGCAATATTCTGCTTTCACGTTATATAAATGTAACCTTGCTTTTAATACTGGACATCTTTATATGGACCTTGGGTAATCTATGGTTAACCCGGAGAATCCATATAGTTCATTCGAAACTATAGTTTTATATCAATATGAATTTTTGCAAAAATTTAATTGGGGCAATATTACTCCTGTTTTTAGGAGCTTGCTCAACTTCAAAAGAAGTCACTTATTTTCAAGATTTACGTCCGGGCGAAAGCGAATTGGCGCTTACTGCTCTGGTAGAGATTAAGATTCAACCGAAAGACAAATTGTCTATTTTAGTCAACAGCCAGGATTTGCGCCTGACCAACCTGTTTAACTTGCCGATTGTTTCTCAACAGATTGGCATGGAGGGTTCTTCCGGTTCTAATCGTGGTGTGTCCGGTTATACGGTAGATTCCAAAGGGAACATTGACTTTCCCGTGTTGGGAGAAATTCACATAGCCGGTATGACCCGTGAAGAGGTGGCTGCCTATATTAAGAAAGAGCTACAGTCGCATGATTTGATTAAAGACCCTGTCGTTACGGTGGAATATATGAATCTCAGCGTAGCCGTAATGGGTGAAGTGAACAATCCCGGCCGTTTTAGTATCGACAAGGATAACCTTACAATCCTGGATGCCTTAAGCCAGGCGGGAGACCTCACTATCTACGGAAAGCGGGAAAAGGTATTGGTGTTGCGTCAAGAAGAAGGAAAACAACGGGTTTATGGAGTCAATCTTTGCTCTGCCGAGCATCTTTACACTTCGCCTGCTTATTATCTGCAACAGAATGATGTGGTATATGTGGAGCCTAATGCTACCAAAGCCCGTCAGTCTACCGTAAACGGGAACAATGTGCGCAGCACCTCTTTCTGGATTTCCCTGGCTTCTTTATTGACCTCCATCGCTGTACTTATCGCTAAATAAAAAAGAGAAATGGCTACTATTCAGAATAAATCAACAGTACAAAATACGCAGGATTTCATTACCATACAGGATTTATTTTACCTCTGTCTCAACAAATGGCACTGGTTTGCCATTTCATTGGCCTTATGTTTGGGGGTTGCGACCTTTTATCTGTTGAGAACCCCATCGGTATATGTCAGGACTGCCTCTATTTTGATTAAAGACGATTCCAAAGGGAAATCTTCTTCTACGGATATGGAGTCTTTTTCCGATTTGGGACTGTTTACGACCAACACCAATGTCTATAACGAGATGGGAACTTTGAAGTCTCCCGACATCATGCGTGAAGTGGTGTCTCGATTGCATTTGGAAATGAATTATCAGACAGACGGACGTTTTCATAAACAGACTGTGTATGGAAACCAACTTCCTGTCCAGGTGGTGATTCCTAATCTTTCCGAGAATGAATCCGCAACTTTCGAACTGCATCTGGCAAAGGATGGTGCAGTGGAATTATCCTCTTTTACACGGAATGGAACAGAAATAGAAAATGATGGTTTTGTGAAAGGCAATTTGAATGACAGTATTCAAAGCCCCCTAGGCCCTATTGTCGTTATTCCATCGGCTGCCTATTCAGATAAAACGGTAAGCACAATTTATGTAACCCGCCAGTCTTTGTCTGCGGCATCAGCTGGCTGTTATGCTCGCTTGAATATATCCCAGAACGATGAGAAGTCCAATATCATCACGTTGTCTTTCCAGGATGTGTCCACCCAACGGGCGGAAGATGTGCTCAATACCCTTATATCCGTTTACAATGAGAACTGGGTAAGGGACAAGAATCAGATAGCGGTTAGTACATCCATGTTCATCAATGAGCGTTTGGGTGTGATTGAGGGTGAGCTTGGCAATGTGGATGATGATATATCTTCTTTCAAAAGTGAGCATTTGCTGCCGGATGTACAGGCGGCGGCAAATATGTATATGACTCAAGCCAATGAAGCCAATGCTGCAATTCGTGAATTGAACAACCAGGCATATATGGCCCGATACATAAAGAACTATTTGACCAATGAAAACAATAAACATCAGTTACTCCCTGCCAATTCCGGCATTGAAAATGCAAGCCTTGCCACACAACTGAATGAATATAATACCAAGTTATTGGAGCGCAATAGCTTGGTGTCTCACAGTAGTGTCAAGAACCCCTTAGTCAGGGAAATGGACAAGTCGTTGGATGATATGCGAAGCGCTTTGATCACTTCCATTGACAACCAAATGGTAGCTTTGCGTGCACAAATCAGAAGTTTGGAGGCCATTGGGGGACAGGCTACTTCGCAGATTGCCTCCAACCCGAAGCAATCCAAATACCTGCTTAGCGTGGAACGCCAACAAAAGGTGAAGGAGTCACTTTACCTATATCTGTTACAAAAACGTGAGGAGAACGAGCTTTCTCAGGCATTTACGGCCTACAATACCCGTATTATAACAAAGCCTGGAGGAAGCATGATTCCTACCGCTCCCGTAAAGAAGAACATTTTCCTGGTGGCTTTTGCCTTGGGTATATTGATACCGGTAGTCATTGTGTTCATGCGTGAAAACATGAATACCCGTGTTCGTGGAAGAAAAGACCTGGAGGGCTTGAGCGTTCCTTTTATCGGAGAGATTCCTTTGTCTATACGTGGTAAGAAAAGAGTAAAATCACATGAGGCACATACCATTGTGGTTAAAGAAGGAAGCCGTGATATTATGAATGAGGCTTTTCGTGTCTTGCGTACCAATCTGGAATTCATGATTGGCAAAGATCAATCCTCCAATGTGATTGTAGTTACCTCGTTCAATCCGGGCAGTGGAAAATCGTTCTTGACCATGAACATAGCCATGAGTCTTGCCATTAAAAATAAAAAAGTATTGGTTATTGACGGCGACCTTCGCCATGCCTCTGCTTCAGCTTATATCCATTCGCCCAAAATTGGTTTGAGTAATTATTTAGGAGGACAAATCGACAAACTTTCGGATATTATTGTTACGGACGAGCAGCACCCTTCATTCAGTTTCATCCCTGTCGGCACTATCCCCCCCAACCCGACCGAACTGTTGTTCGATGACCGTCTACAGAAAGCAATCCATACCTTAAAGCAGCAATATGATGTTGTATTGATAGACTGCCCGCCAGTTGAATTGGTGGCCGATACGCAAATCATAGAGAAACTGGCCGACCGTACCGTTTTTGTGGTACGTGCAGGCTTGCTGGAACGCAGCATGCTTCCGGAGTTGGAAAACATCTATCGAGAAAAGAAATACAAGAATATGTCTGTAATCCTCAATGGGACGGAAGGCTCTGGCGGACGTTATGGTTATCGTTACGGCTATCAGTATGGTTATGGAAGCGGTTCTTATTATGGAAACAATGACAGGTCTAAGTAATCATGTGGTTGTTTCATAAAACAACAGTCCTTTCTCGAAGTGGCTTACTCAAAGGTATGGTGGATTGCCATAGTCACCTGCTTCCCGGAGTAGACGACGGTGTACAATCCATGGAAGAGTCTCTGCAAATTTTGCGGGAAATGGAGCAACAAGGGATTCGTAGAGTATGGCTCACACCCCACATCATGGAAGACATCCCCAACGAGACCCTTGCGCTGCAGCGTAAGTTCTGGGAACTGTTGCAGCAGTACCGTGGTGCGGTGGAGCTGAAGCTTGCTGCGGAATATATGCTCGATAATCTTTTTGAAGAGCGATTGGAGAAAGAGGATTTGCTTCTTTTGGAAGAAGGAAAACGTTTTTTGTTGGTGGAGACCTCCTACTTCAACCCTCCGATGGATCTTTTGTCCGTTCTGCAACGCATTCAAAAGAAAGGTTATTATCCTTTGCTGGCACATCCGGAACGGTATGAATATATGCAGAAGGAAGACTATAATACTTTGAAAGAGGAACATATTTCGTTTCAGTTGAATCTGCCGTCACTGGCAGGTATGTATGGAAAGCATGTACAGAAAAAGGCGGAAGATTTGTTGAAAGCCGGAATGTATGATAGGATGGGGGGAGATACACATTCGGCAGCTTCTTATCAAAGGTTTTTGCAAGGTGAAATTTGTAAGAATATAGTTGGTTTCATCTTACGTCAAAAAGAATAGAAAACTTTGTACATTTATGAAAATCTCTATTGATAATCATTCCTATTATAACTTCAAAGAGATAAGAGGATATATTAATTTCATGCATCATCCGTCTGAATTATTGAAGAATACTTTGGAAGATTTCTTTTCGGTAGAAGTGAATTATAATTTTTCACCTTTACTGGATAATGATTTATTGGCATTGATACAAAACAATCCTAAGCGAAATGTTTATGTCGATAATAATAACCAAGTATCCTTATTGATTACTGTTAATCCTATTTCGGACGCACATTATTTATTTGTCATTCAGTTGAAAGGAAATAGTATCGGTTTAGAAAATCGCCCAAAGATCTTTAATGTAATGGCTTCATGTATTTCAAAATCATTAACAGAATCTTATGCAGACTCATTTACTAAAGCAATTTGGCTTTTGGGAGATGTTCTGATAAAACGATTTATTTCCCTTTTTGTTGGGAAGGGAGTTTACAATTCTTACAAAATCCATAGTAGTATTGACTTTTTTACAAGGTTGCGTTCCACTACGTTTGAAGGAAAGTATTTTTCATCCGGTCTTATTGTTACAAAGTCAATTTATGATTATAAGGACAGCTCAAACAATCATTTTGGAATTTTACAATCGTTGTATACATGTAGTAAACTGTTTTCTCGTATCGATACTCGCTATTGGTATTTGGTAGATGGGTACTCCTCTTTCTATTTGACCGATTTGAAGAAAGATATTCATTATGTGTTTATCAATTCGGATACTGATCCGAGTTATTTAAATCGTGTGTTGTTAAAAAATGTATTAATGGGTTCTGATTTACTTTTTCGTGTGGAAAATGGTAGAGATTTGTCGATTGTGACATCTAAAGGATACGAATTCATCCATCAGGAAAACGTGTGGAGGTTCAGGAATTATGATATGCTTCAGGCTTTGATTCAAGCAAAGGTAAAATTATCAGATTCAGTGTACAACTCTTTACTATATTATGTATTATATTGTTCGAAGCATGATATCAGTTCGATTATTTGGGTTCCGGCATACATTTCGAAAGTCCAACCTCTTTTGAAGTCTTTCCATTCCTTTACTCGTAGTTCATTCAATATTATGGATCGTAATTACAGCGGATTAGTAAAGCGGATGATGTCAAGTGATGGAGCTACTATTATATCTGTTGATGGTACTGTTAAATATTATGGTTGTATTGTCAATATGGATTCAGCAAAAGTCAATGCGGTGAAAGGAACCGGAGAAACTGTAGCCAGTTTATTAGCTTCCAATGGAGTAGCCTTTAAGATTTCTCAAGATGGAACTATTAAAGTATTTCTAAATGAGGGTAAAGGGGGATGTATTAAGTTTTAAGTGGATGTTGTCAATGCCATAGTTATAGTCAAATAGAAATATATTTCGAAAAAGTGTTAATCTTTTAAATATAAACGAGATAGATTTGCCTAGTTTCATTTTGGAATTCTGTTAGGCTATAAAGTCAAAACTAATTAATAAATAAAACTTGATTTAGAGCACACTTATGTGCCCTTTCAAAGGAAGATACCTTAAATAGAGTGCTTACGATTGATAATATGCTTTCGGTATAACACATGAAAATTTAAGAATTAGAGATAACATAAAATCAATTTATTAAAAATGGACGACATAAAAATTGCCGTAATAGGCTTGGGTTACGTAGGGCTGCCTCTTGCCCGACTGTTTTCAACTAAGTTTACCACTGTTGGCTTCGATATGAACCAAGCACGTGTAGATGCTTTGATGACCGGTCATGATGCAACACTCGAAGTTGATGATTGTTTGCTTCAGGAAGCTATTGCCAATGGTTTCAAGTGTACAACTGATTTGGAAGAAATTCGCGATTGTAATTTCTACGTGGTAGCAGTTCCCACTCCGGTTGACGATAACAATCGCCCCGATCTAAATCCGCTTTGGGGTGCCAGTGAAACTGTAGGAAAGGTCATTTCGAAAGGTGACATTGTAGTTTACGAATCGACAGTTTATCCCGGTGTGACCGAAGAAGAGTGTCTTCCCGTTGTAGAGCGTGTGTCGGGTCTGAAATTTAATGAAGATTTTTTTGCCGGTTATTCGCCCGAACGTATCAATCCGGGAGACAAGGAGCACACGGTGGAGAAAATCAAAAAAGTGACTTCTGGTTCAACTCCGAAAATAGCCGATATTGTAGACAGTGTGTATAATGCCGTATTGATAAATGGAACGCATAAAGCTCCTTCAATCAAAGTGGCCGAAGCTTCGAAGATTATCGAAAATTCACAGCGCGATGTGAACATTGCCTTTATGAACGAGCTTGCCAAGATTTTCAATGCTATGGGTATTGATACGCATGATGTGATTGAAGCAGCAGCAAGTAAGTGGAACTTCATTAAGCTCAACCCTGGACTCGTAGGTGGTCATTGTATAAGTGTTGACCCTTATTATCTCATTCAAAAAGCACAGGTATATGGTGTACTTCCACGCATTATGTTTTCTGCTCGCCGTTTGAATGATGGTATGGGGGCATACGTGGCTAACCAAACCATCAAATGCATGAACAAAAAGGGTGTGATGGTGAAAGATGCCAAGATATTGCTGATGGGGGTTACCTTCAAAGAAAACTGCCCCGATGTGCGCAACACCAAAATTGTAGATATTTATACTACTTTGCAGGAGTATACCAACAATGTTACGGTGTACGATCCTTGGGCCAATGCAGATGTGGTAAAACATGAATATGGCATAGATATAACCACCGAACTTCCCATCGAAAAGTTTGATGCCGTCATCATGGGTGTAGCTCACAAGCAGTTCCTTAGTCTGGATGTAAAATCGCTTGTCAAAGAAGGTGGAGTTATCTACGATGTAAAAGGTCTGTTGCCTCGTGATATTGTGGATGGAAGGTTGTAAACAAATAAAGTTGAAATAATTTAGGGTTCTACCGTAATTAGTGTAAGTTAACAATCTCGAAACGTTAAACCGTTAACATTTTTCAGGCTTCCCTAAAAGAGAAACACCTCAAAAAGCCGTACACGGCTCTATATTTATATCTCTAATGAGGGATGAACTTTAAAGCACTTTATGTTAACTCACACTAAATCCCGCAGAACCTAATTTAGTTATAGGAGATGCGGTTAAGTGTATCCTTTTTATTACAATTTTTATTTAACAGATTTCAGTTATAAAACCAGGATTTAAATCAAATTGTGATGTATTATTCAACTGTATTAAAATGCTAAATAGGGACTTGTCTGATGCGATAAATAGGTTAAGAATGCCTTTGGCTTTTTTAGTTGTTTGCGTACATGCTGATTTTACAAAAAAATTTTCTTACGCAGGCAAGCAAGTTAATTGTGCATACGATATCGGTTATCATATTGTTAATTTTATCTCTCACACTTTGGCAGATATAGCTGTACCTCTTTTCTATTTAATATCAGGTATGTTGTGCTTTTATTCAATCAGAAGGCATGGATATCGCAGTCTTCTCGAAAAAAAGTCTACAACATTATTATTGCCATATATTATTTGGAATTTGATTTTTTTTATAACCTTTTCGCTTGATAAAGATTATACAGTATATGAGTTTATTAAAGGATTTTGGTTTTTACCTAGGGGGGGGATTACAGGAGTATTAACACAACCATGGGATGGTCCATTATGGTTTCTTAGAGATTTAATGGTCATTTTTCTTTTGACTCCAGTAATAATTTTTATACTTCGAAAAATGGGTTTCTTGTTTATTTGTACTGTCTATTTTATATATGCAACCAAAACAATCTCTTGGTATATTTTCCCAGGTTTTAGTATAACTTGCCTATTAATGTTTTCTTTAGGTATATATTTACAAATGATAGATTGTAATTGGTTCGATAAAATCAAAAAAAGATGGTTGGAATTATTAGTCATCACAATTGTATGTATGGTTATAACTTATCTTTATTCTGTGATTGAAAAAGATACAACAAGTCTTTTTTTACAATTTATTACATTCTACATATATTCTGTTGGGGGGAAGTGCAGCATTAGCAGTTGTTGGTATTTCTAAAAAGGCAT
>OCQH01000131.1_pt1 | contig 9171 bp, 9 predicted proteins | sample 1538411 | NCBI WGS metagenome assembly OCQH01 (sample SAMN04571690, study PRJEB22368) | human gut metagenome | biome: human gut; material: stool | host: Homo sapiens | place: Luxembourg | collected 2012-06-01
GACCACCGAGATCTACACTCTTTCCCTACACGACGCTCTTCCGATCTGAAAAAGTTTATTTTTTAAAAATAGAGCAAACTCTCTAACCCTAACCCCAAACCCCTTCCCCTCGGTGAAGGGCTGTGTATGCTTTGTTGGCTCTGCATCGTGCAGAGCCTTTGGGCATACACGCCCGGCATCCGTGCCGGGGCTGAGTGTGGGGCTGCCGCCCTCACCCCGCTTGGGGCTACGCCCAAAGCAAGGACGCTTTGGTTGCTTGCCAAAAGTTTTGCACGATGCAAAACCAACATAGCAAGCAACGCTAAACACCCATTTTCAAAAAATATATAGGTTTATCGACAGTTTGAACGGGCGGACGTGCCGCCCGTTTACTGAGCTTATCAGTGGTGGAAAAGTCTGATTCCCGTGAATGCCATTGCGATACCGTACTTGTTGCAGGTGTCGATAACATTATCATCACGGATAGAGCCGCCGGGCTGTGCTATGTATTCAACACCGCTTCTGTGCGCTCTTTCAATGTTGTCACCGAAGGGGAAGAATGCGTCTGAGCCGAGCGAAACGCCCTTCATTGTTGCAAGCCACGCTTTCTTTTCTTCTGTCGTGAATACGGCGGGCTTTACCTTGAAGATGTTTTCCCATGCGCCGTCTGCGAGAACGTCCATGTAATCCTCACCGATGTAGAGGTCGATAGCGTTATCTCTGTCGGCACGTCTTATGTTATCAACAAACTGTAAGCCCATAACCTGAGGTGACTGTCTTAAGTACCAGTTGTCAGCCTTTGTACCTGCAAGACGTGTGCAGTGGATTCTTGACTGCTGTCCTGCGCCGATACCGATAGCCTGACCGCCGCAAGCGTAAGCTACGGAGTTTGACTGAGTGTACTTTAATGTAATCATTGCTATTGCAAGATCTATCTTTGCGCTCTCGGGTATATTCTTATTCTCGGTCACAATGTTTGAGAACAGCTTATCGTCAATAACCAGCTCGTTTCTGCCCTGCTCGAAAGTAACGCCGAAAACCTGCTTACGCTCGATAGGCTCGGGAACGTACTCGGGGTCGATCTTGACTATATTGTAGTTGCCCTTTTTCTTTGACTTGAGAATTTCAAGCGCTTCGGGATCGTAATCGGGAGCGATAACACCGTCTGATACTTCACGCTGTATTATCTTTGCCGTTGAAACATCGCACTTGTCCGACAGAGCGATGAAGTCGCCGTATGATGACATTCTGTCAGCGCCTCTTGCTCTTGCATAAGCGCAGGCAAGGGGTGACAGCTCACCCAGATCGTCTACCCAGTATATCTTCTTGAGCGTGTCTGTGAGGGGAAGTCCTACAGCGGCGCCTGCGGGTGAAACATGCTTGAATGATGTTGCGGAGGGAAGACCCGTAGCCTTCTTAAGCTCACTTACAAGCTGCCAGCCGTTGAAAGCGTCCATAAAGTTTATATAACCGGGCTTGCCGTTAAGCACTTCGATAGGAAGTGAATTTCCGTTTTCCATGAATATTCTTGACGGCTTCTGATTGGGGTTGCAGCCGTACTTTAACTGAAGTTCGTTCATTGTAGTAAAGTTCCTTTCGCTTACTTGTTTTTATTGATTATGCGTGATTCGTACTTGCCTGTGGCAATGTCGATATAACGTGTAAAGAGTGAAACCTTGTTGTCTGCATTAAGGTTTTCCCATACCATTGATGTGAACGTGTCTATATCCGTATCGGGAATAACCACTGTTTTAGGCTCGCCTTCGTAGCTTGGCAGGGGGTTGCCGTCACACTTATAGGTGTGAATGAATTTGCCCTTGCCGTTTAAGGGATTGCTGTAAGCGTAGGTGTATCTCTGACATGATGAGCCGTCGCCGTCTGCGCTCTTTAAGATAGACATTGCGAAATTCATTTCGCCGTTGTCAAGGTGGACTATACCGGAAATTCTCGGTGTGTAGTTGGGTTTGTCATCTTCAAATTCTCTTGTTCTGAGAGCCTGCTCGAATGTCATCTGCTTGTCCATAAGCTCATAGATAGTGTCGGTCTGGTCGCCGTTTGTAACTATCGTCTTGTTGCCGAGAACTCTTACGGGTGCATAAATGATGAGGTGGGGATCTTCCATCTTGCTTTCATCGAAAGCCTGTGTTCTGATACCCTCGCCGTCCTCTACAAAAATTCTGTTACGGCTGTTTTCGCTTCTGCCCATAATAAAGTAGGCGATTACCGCTTTTGTGCCGTCTGCGGATTTTCCTATCACGATGCCTCTGCCGTGATAAGCAAGAGAGTTAAGCTCTTTTTCAAGTGTTACAACTTCCATATAGCCTCCTGTTGATTACAGCGTGCCGAGATAGCACACCGTCTGATATAACACGGTCACATGACCGTCCGTTACAAATTCGTCAAACGCTTTTTCAAGCTCCGATAAAAATTCCCTGTAATTGCCGTCACTGCTTTTCGGTGCGTGTGAACGTGACAGCGTATCTCCGATAAACTGTTCCTTTGTCATAAGAAACGGGTTATCGTATGTGAAAACCTTGCAGTCGCCCAAATATACTTCTTTGAAGAATTTATCGCCCTCTTTGTCCTCATCAACGCCGTTATGTCCGACAAAGACGTGCCCCGTGTGGAATGTTTCGCAGTACCTTGTAAAGATCTCGTCACGCCTTGCCCAAAAATCATTCCGCACACGTCTGTTCCATATAACAGCAAGTTTTCCGTTCGGTTTCAGTATACGTTTACATTCATTTCTGAACATATCCTTATCAAACCAGTGAAATGCCTGCGCTGTGGTGATTAGGTCAAAAGAACTTTGCGGCAATCCTGTGTTTTCTGCACTGTTTTGTACAGCCGTGATATCCGGCAGATTTGCTCTCAGCACCGAATACATATCGCCGTTCGGCTCAACTGCTGTTACATTGCGGAATTTTCCGAGAAGTGCCTTTGTAAATATGCCCGTTCCTGCGCCGATATCGGCAACACGGCTGTTTTCATCTCCGTGTATTTCATTATAAAGAACGTTAATCAGTGCCGTAGGGTATGTGGGACGGTACTTGTCGTATATTTCTGCTTTACCGCTGAATTTTTCTTCGTTCATTATTCCTCCACTATAGTTATGCCGTCTTTTACGGTTATCTTTCCCTCGCAGAAAAGACGCGCGGCACGGGGGAGAATCTTCCACTCTGCCTGCTCCATAACACGTTTCTGAAGAATTTCGGGGGTGTCGCCGTTTCTGACCTCAACTGCCTTTTGCAGAATGATAGGTCCTGCGTCACATTCCGCTGTTACAAAATGAACGGTAGCGCCTGTTACCTTTACGCCCTTTTTAAGTGCTTCCTCGTGAACGTGAAGTCCGTAGTAGCCCTTTCCGCAGAAAGAGGGGATAAGGGCGGGGTGAACGTTTATCATCTTATACCTGAACGCATCGCATACCTGCTCGTCAAGTATTGTCATAAAGCCTGCGTAGATAACAAGGTCAGCCTGCTCTTCCTTTAAAGCGTCAGCCATAGCCTTGCTGTAAGCGGCAACATCGGCATAGTCACGTCTTGCGAGCACTCTTGTCTTTATGCCGTTATCTGCGGCTCTTGTCAGTGCGTAGGCATCGGGCTTTGACGCAATAACGCAGGTGATTTTACCTCCGCCGAGTCCCTCGGACTTTTCAGCGTCAATAAGCGCCTGCAGGTTAGTTCCGCCGCCCGATACAAGTACAACGATATTTTTCATATTACTCAATTATGATGCCCTCGTCACCCTTGATTATTTCACCGATGCAGTAGCTTTCAACGCCTGCGTTTCTGAGTATCTGTACAGCTTCATCGGCATCGTCCTTGTCAACTACAACGGTCATACCGATACCCATATTGAAAGTATTGTACATATCGTGTTCGGAGATGTTTCCGACTTCCTGTAAGTGCTTGAAGATATAAGGCACTTCGTAGCTGTGCTTTGTAATCTTTGCCGTGAAGCCGTCGGGGAGTGAACGTGGAACGTTCTCGTTGAAGCCGCCGCCTGTAATATGCGAGATGGCCTTTACATTCTTCTTTGAGATAAGTTCCAAAATGGGCTTTACATATATCTTTGTAGGTGTAAGGAGCGTTTCACCGAGAGTTTTTCCTGTGGGGAGGACTTCATCGAGAACTTCCTTGCTGTTTATGTTGAACACCTTTCTTACAAGAGAGAAGCCGTTTGAATGAACGCCTGTGGAAGCAAGGCCGATTATGATGTCGCCTTCCTTTACGGTGCTGTTGTCGATTATCTTTGACTTGTCAACGACACCGGTTGAATAGCCTGCGATGTCATATTCGTCTTCGGGCATCATTCCGGGATGCTCAGCGGTTTCACCGCCTATAAGCGCACAGCCTGACTGTACACAGCCGTCAGCAACACCCTTTACTATAGCGGCTACCTTTTCGGGTACGTTCTTGCCTATAGCAATATAGTCAAGGAAATAAAGAGGCTTTGCACCGCAGCAGATTATGTCGTTTACGCACATAGCGACCGCATCTATACCGATCGTATCGTGCTTATCCATCAGCATTGCGAGCTTGAGCTTTGTGCCGACACCGTCTGTACCCGAAACGAGTACGGGTTCTTTCATATCTGCAATATCAAGCTGGAACAGACCGCCGAATCCGCCTATGCCTGTAAGTACACCGGGGATATTGGTGCGTTCAACGTCCTTTTTCATCAGACGAACACCTTCGTAGCCTGCGGTAACGTCAACGCCTGCTGCTTTATAGCTTTCTGAAAAACTGTTCTTCATAATAATAATTCCTTCCGTTTGGGGACTGATGTCCTTATGTGGTGGTTTTTTCTTTGCTTTCGCTGATTTTCCTGTCGAATTTATCCTTGTGCATTTCCGTGGGAATATTCGTGGGATATTCTCCGCTGAAACAAGCGGTGCAATAACCGCATTCACAGCCGTTTGCGTGTACCGCAAGCTTCTTTGCGTTTTCCACGCTCAGATAGCCGAGCGAATCTGTGCCTATTATGTCGCTGATCTCTTTTATCGAATGATGACAAGCGATAAGGTGTTCTCTCGAATCTATGTCGGTACCGTAGTAGCAGGGATTGAGGAACGGGGGAGCGGATACTCTCATATGAACCTCGGTGGCTCCCGCATCACGCAGTAATTTTACAATTCTGCCGCTTGTGGTGCCTCTTACTATAGAATCGTCTATAAGAACGACACGTTTGCCTTTTACGACGCTGGCAACAGCGTTCAGCTTTATACGCACCTTGTCTTCTCTTGACGATTGACCGGGAGAGATAAAGGTTCTGCCGATGTATTTGTTCTTGATGAAGCCGATGCCGTAGGGAATACCCGACTGGTGAGAATAGCCTATGGCGGCATCTATTCCGGAATCGGGAACGCCGATTACTATATCCGCCTGCACGGGATGCTCAAGCGCTAAGAATGCGCCTGCACGAAGTCTTGCCTCGTGAACCGATGCACCCTCTATGACCGAGTCGGGACGTGCAAAGTAGATATATTCAAAAACGCACAAAGTATGCGGACGCTTGCCGCAATGATCTTTTATGGAGCGTACTCCGTTTTCATCGAATACAACAATCTCGCCGGGGAGCAGATCTCTTACGAATTTAGCGCCGACCGAGTCAAGAGCACAGCTTTCGGAGGCAACTATATATGTTCCCTCGTTTGTTATGCCGTAGCAGAGCGGTCTGAAACCGTTCTCGTCACGGGCGGCGATAAGCTTTGCAGGCGACATGATAACGAGCGAATATGCGCCGTTTATCTTATTCATCGCACGGTTGAGAGCTTCTTCTATAGACGGCGCTTCAAGCCGTTCCTTTGTTACAAGGTAGCTTATAACTTCTGTGTCGCTTGTCGTATGGAAGATAGAGCCTTGCTTTTCAAGTTCGTGACGTAACTCGTAAGTGTTTACAAGGTTTCCGTTATGGGCGAGAGCCATTCTTCCTTTATAATGATTTACCAGAATAGGCTGGGCATTAAGACGTGCATTTGCTCCGGTCGTGCCATAACGCACATGACCTACCGCCATATTGCCCTGTCCCAGTCCGTCAAGGCGCTCGGGAGTGAACACATCGTTCACAAGACCGGTGTCCTTGTAGGAATTGAAAACGCCGTCATCGTTCACAACGATGCCGCAGCTTTCCTGTCCTCTGTGCTGTAATGCGAATAATCCGTAATATGTTGTTGCGGCAACGTTGGTCTTTTCTTTTGCAAAAACACCGAACACGCCGCATTCTTCATGCAAACCGCTTGTCAATGGAGTCATTCCTTTCCGTCCCAGCAATAAGTGCAAAGCTCACACTGTGGCTTGCCTATTGCCCGTACAGTTCCGTCAAGCGACTGGAATTCAAGCGATGTCAGCTTTAGTCTGCGGCATATTTCGTCACGCAGTTTCTTTCCACGCTCTGTGTTGGTGTCACTGTACTCGTCGATAAATCTGATACCATCTGCACCCTCGGCCTCATCAATTATCTGTCTTGCAATCAGCTCCATCTCCGATGTGCTGCGGGAGAAGTTGAGATACTTACAACCGTACATTATCGGAGGACAGGCGCTGCGCATGTGTACTTCCTTAGCACCGTTCTCATAAAGGAACTCTACTGTTTCTCTCATCTGAGTTCCTCTTACTATGCTGTCGTCAACGAACAGCAGCTTTTTACCCTCAATAAGCTCGTGGACCGGAATCAGCTTCATTTTAGCTACCTGATTTCTCATTGTCTGGTTGGTAGGCATAAAGCTTCTGGGCCATGTGGGAGTGTACTTGATAAAAGGACGTGCGAACGGGATGCCGCTCCTGTTTGCGTAGCCTATTGCGTGAGGTACGCCCGAATCCGGAATACCGCATACATAGTCAACGTCGGGCAGCTTGCCGTTCTTTATGTCGTTCTCCGCCATAATCTCGCCGTTGCGTGTACGCATCGTTTCAACGGTCACACCCTCATATACCGCATTCGGATAGCCGTAATATGTCCACATGAACGAGCATATATGCATTTTGCTTTCATCGCCGTCGCTCAGCACTTCACAGCCGTCAGCAGTTATCATATCTATTTCGCCGGGACGAAGCTCTTTATATGTGCTGTAGCCGAGCTTCTGGAATGCGAATGATTCGAGGGATACGCAGTATCCGTCGCTCCTTTTTCCTACAATGATAGGAAGTCTGCCGTACTGATCCCTTGCGGCGATAATTCCGTCCTTTGTAAGAATGATAAGGGACATTGTACCGTCAATCTTGCTCTGGGCATATCTTATACCGTCGGTAAAATTGTCCTTCTGTGCAATAAGCGCACCGATGAGCGAGCCGGAGTTTATACTGCCGCTGCTCATTGTTTCAAAGTTTGCACAGCCGCTCTCAAGAAGCTCGGTTGAAAGCTGTTCGGCATTTCTGATTATGCCGACACTGCATATCGAATAAATACCAAGCTTTGAACGCACCAGCAGGGGCTGAGGGTCGGTATCGCTGATACAGCCGATACACAGCTTTCCCCTCATATCCGTAGCGTCCTGTTCAAACTTTGTTCTGAACGGTGAGTTTTCAATACTGTGGATAGCACGCTGAAAGCCTCTGTCGGGGCTGTATGCGGTCATACCGCCTCTGCGTGTTCCGAGGTGGGAGTGATAGTCTGTTCCGAAGAAAACATCGGTTATGCAGTCGTTGTTTGACGCCGCACCGAAAAATCCACCCATATATTATCCTGCCTTTTCCTGTTAGATTCTTTTCAATTGTCGGGATTATTCGCCCATAAGACGCTTCATTATTTCAGCGTAAGCGTCCTCAACACCGCCCATATCACGACGGAAACGATCCTTGTCAAGCTTCTCGTGAGTTGTGCTGTCCCAGAAACGACAGGTGTCGGGAGAAATCTCGTCGGCAAGAATTATTGTGCCGTCTGAGGTCTTACCGAATTCAATCTTGAAGTCGATAAGGTCGATGTTGAGCTTCTTGAAGAAGTCGAGCATAAATTCATTTACCTTGAAAGCGTACTTTGAGATAAGGTCGATTTCTTCCTTTGTTGCAAGACCGAGTGCAAGCGCATAGTAGTCGTTGATGAAAGGATCGCCCAGATCGTCATTCTTGTAGCTGAATTCAAGTGTGGGGCAGAGAAGCTTTGTACCTTCCTCGATGCCGAGCTTCTTCGAGAAGCTGCCTGCGGCTACGTTTCTTACGATTACTTCGAGGGGAACGATAGAAACCTTTTTAACGAGTGTTTCTCTGTCGTTCAGCTCTTTAACAAGGTGAGTGGGAACGCCTGCTTTTTCAAGCAGACCGAACATATAGTTCGTCATTTTGTTGTTGATAACGCCCTTACCTGAGATAGTGCCTTTCTTGAGGCCGTTGAATGCTGTTGCATCATCCTTGTAGGATACGATAACAAGGTCGGGATCATCGGTTGCGAATACCTTCTTTGCCTTTCCTTCGTAAAGCTGTTCTTTCTTTTCCATTTTGTTTATCCTTTCTTCAGCGGCTGTGCCGTATTTATTGATTACATTATATATAGTACACCGATCAAAGCTCGGCAAGTACCTGCTCCATTTTTTTGTCAGCCTCAAGAACCTTTGCAGTCTGTGCTGCACGGTATGCCTTCATCTTTTCCATAAGGGCATCGTCTGATACCGCAAGGATCTGTACGGCGAGGAATGCCGCATTTGCCGCACCGTCAATAGCTACTGTAGCAACGGGAACTCCGGCGGGCATCTGTACTGTAGACAGAAGTGCATCTATGCCCTCAAGTGCACTTGCTTTTATCGGGATGCCGATAACCGGCAGGGGTGTCTGACCTGCGATAGCTCCGGCAAGGTGAGCGGCTTTGCCTGCGGCGGCAATGATAACCCCTGTGCCGTTCTTCTCGGCATTTCTTGCAAACTCGGAAACCTCTACGGCGCAACGGTGAGCGGAGAGAACACGAAGCTCTGTAGGAACTCCGAAGTCCTTAAGCACCTGAGCCGCTTTTTTTACGATAGGCAGATCGGAATCGCTGCCCATTACTATGGCTACTTTTTTCATTTACGAACATCCTTTCAGAAAATAAATAAAGCTGTGTAATCCAATTGCACAGCTTAAAAAATACACTTATTCTTATAATACGGCGTAGAAAAAGACATATATGAAAATTTACCGAGGCTTATCAAAGCTGTTGTAAGCTGTATTTTATTAATAGATCTCATGAGATCGGAAGAGCACACGTCTGAACTCCAGTCAC
>OCQH01000133.1_pt1 | contig 9115 bp, 8 predicted proteins | sample 1538411 | NCBI WGS metagenome assembly OCQH01 (sample SAMN04571690, study PRJEB22368) | human gut metagenome | biome: human gut; material: stool | host: Homo sapiens | place: Luxembourg | collected 2012-06-01
GCCACGTGACTGGAGTTCAGACGTGTGCTCTTCCGATCTGTGGATATTTGTAGTAAACTTAATTATGATTTTAGATTTATGCCTACTGAAAGGTGGTGTTCCGATGGATGTAATCAGCGAGATTATCGCTTATGAGAAGCACGCCGAAGAAATAGTTGCTCAGGCAAACAAAAAAGCCGAAGCCATTCTTTCCGATGCGGCGGCTCTCCGTGAAAAAGAACGTATCGTCTGCGAAGAAGAACGCAGTGACAAGATAAACAGCTATCACGATGAGCTTAAAAAGAGCGGAGAAGAGCATTGCTCTGCGACTGCAGCCGAGTGCAACGCTGTCATTAAGCGTCTTGACGATGAATTCTCGAAGAACAGGGATAAATGGACAGACGAGATATATAAAAATATCATTTCGGTTGAATGACAGCATAGGATTAAGTATTCGGAGGTGATTTCATGTCGGCAGGTTCGGCGGCGGTCATTGCCAAAGCAAGAGCCAAGTACGGCGGGCTTCTGGGTCTTGATGAATATAAGACCTTGATCTCAAAGGCAAATGTCGGTGAGATTGTGGCTCAGTTGAAAACATACGGTGATTTCTGTGAGGATTTTTCAGCGGTTGACAATACGGTAAGGCGCAGTCAGGCTGAAAGGCTGATGGAAAAACGTCTTTTCAGAATATATGACGAGCTGAGAAAATTCTGTCCGGGCAGTAAAAACAAGTTCTATGATTTTCTGCTTATACAGGAGGAAATAAAACAGATTATCAATGCCGCAATGTATATCGGCGCAGGCGTTTACGATTTGTTCATTCCGGGCTTTCCGGGTTATCTGACGAATATCTGTTCTTACGATATTCGGGCACTTTCAAAAGCAAGAACATTTGATGAAATACTGGATGTTCTGAAGGGTACGCCGTATTATGACGTTCTTGCTCCTCTTTCCGACGGAACTAAGGCTTTTCCGCCCATTGTTTCTGTTGATTATGAGCTTACAAAATATCTTTATACGACGCTTTTTTCCCGTATAAAAAAGGATATATCCGGCAGTGAACGCACGGAAGTAGAAAAATGTATACGCAGACGTTGCGATATGTACAATATCAAGATATGCTATCGGCTAAAGGGACTTTTCAAAATGTCAACCGAAGATGTGGTTGCGCATACTCTGCCTTTTTGCGACAGATTCGATAAAAAGACAATGGAACAGATACTGACGAAAGCCGATAACGAGCCGATATTGCCGCTTCTGCTGAAGCTCCCTTATTTCAAGGATATTAACGAGGAGCAGGCAACGGACATCGAAACGGCGGTATATACGTCAAACAAACGTTATTATGACGCAAAGCTCGCATTATCGCAGTGCGACAGCACGGTTATATATTCACTGACTGAGCTTTTGCAGATTGAAAACAGAAATTTAACAACTGTGATAGAGGGCGTAAGGTACTCGCTCGAGCCGTCACAGATAGAAAAAATGCTGATATTATAGAGCAAATATACAGCGAAAGGAATGATATAATGGCAGTTGAGAAGATGTCACTTATATCGGTCAGCGGACCTCTCAAAAAAGTCAACAAAACTCTTGTACGATGTTGCGAAACGAAATGTTTTCACATTGAGCCGTCGTTTTATACCATGACCTACGGCTCCGCACATTTCAAGACGCTGAAAGACAAGGACATTTACGGCGGTCTTATGAAACGAGCGGATGTATTGTCCGTCGGGCTTGGGATAAAAAAACAAAACCGTTTCGTATGACGATATACAGATGGAGGCAATCCATGACTTCGATATGTATTTCACGGAGCTTGAACAGCGTGTGATGCCTGTCATAGAGCAAAAGAACGAGCTTGAGAAATCAATAGACGAATACAGCCATGTATTAAGGCAGGTCGGAAACCTGTCGAATCTAAACGTTGATTTCAAGGATTTGTTCAGCTGTAAGCACGTCAAGATACGTTTCGGCAAATTGCCGTCGGAAAGCTATACGAAGCTCGATTTCTACAGCGAAAAAGGCTTTGTGTTTGAGCCTCTTGAAGAAAAGGACGGTTATGTCTGGGGGCTTTATTTCGCCCCGGTGGAAGAAAGCGTACAGATAGACGATATTTTCAGAAGCCTTTATTTTGAGCGGATACGTTTACCGGACTTCCTTCACGGCGACGGAGAAACAGCCGCCGCAGAGCTTAACAGACAGCTTAAGGAACTGGAAATAAAGTTGAAGGATGTAAAGGAAGAGCTTGCGGTCATAAAGAAAAATGAAGAAACGCAGTTTGAAAAGGTGCGCAGCAAGCTGATTTTCCTTAACAACAGCTATGAACTTAGAAGTCAGGTTTCTGTAATCAACAATAAATTCTATATGGCGGGTTTTGTCCCGACAAGAGAAGTAGAAAAGTTCAGGGAGCATCTGTCGGGCGTATCGGATATTGTTATCGAGGAAAAGAAGTATTTCGTTGATGACAGGATGAAGCCTCCGACAAAACTCAGAAACAACCGGCTGTTCAGACCGTTTGAGATGTTCGTCAATATGTACGGCTTACCGTCATACACGGGCATCGACCCGACGCCGTATGTCGCTATAACGTATATGCTGATATTCGGCATAATGTTCGGCGATCTCGGACAAGGGCTTGTAATCTCGCTTTTCGGATTCATACTCACAAAGTGGAAGAAAGCAAAGCTCGGTCCAATAATGGAGCGTATCGGCATAAGCTCGGCGATATTCGGCTGTCTTTATGGCTCGGTGTTCGGAAATGAAGATATAATAAAGCCTTTCTTCCATATCGAACCGCTTTACTCTGTACTCGGAAAGCCGAACAGCATATTCCAGATTTCAACCTATCTGCTTATAGCGGCGCTTGCGATAGGTGTCATATTGATAGTGGTTTCAATGACGATGAATATTGTGCTGTCATTCAGGCGCAAGGATTATTCCTCCGCACTGTTCGGAGCAAACGGCATAACCGGTATGATATTCTATATCGCAGTCGTAGCGGCGGCAGGACTTCAGCTCGGATTCGGCATTGAGATGTTCACATTGCCGTATATACTTCTTCTGGTGATACTGCCGCTCGGCATTATGATGTTCAAAGAGCCTCTTGCACACCTTGTCGCAAACTCGATAAAACGCAACGTTGTCAATTTAAAGCATAAGACGGTTGCCGATGCGGCAATTATGGCTTCCGATACGATGAGCGAAGAATTGCTCAGAAAAACAAGAGAAGACCTCGAAAAGCTGAATGATCTGAAATTTGTCCGTGCGGTTTACGGAAAGATGCCCCGTGAAAGCTATGACAAATTGGGATACTTTACCGACAAGGAATTTGTGTTCATTCCTATCACCGAAAACGACGATAACGTCTACGGCGTTTATTTTGTATCAAAACAGCACAGGGCAATGGTGGATGATATATTTGCAGGCCTTTATTTTGAACGTATGAAGATGCCCGCAGAGCTTACATCACCCGGAAGACCCGACCAGAACGATAAGGATAAGCCGAAGGAGAAAAAGTCTGTCGGCAACTTCATTATTGAAGGCGTCATCGAACTGTTCGAAACCTGTCTTTCATATCTTACAAACACAATGTCATTCCTCCGTGTAGGCGGATTTATCCTGAGCCACGCAGGTATGATGCTGGTCGTAGGAGTGCTGGCTGGCGACGGAGGTGTCGGTACCGTGATTGTACAGATACTCGGAAACGCTTTCGTAATCGGTATGGAGGGATTCCTTGTAGGCATTCAGGTATTAAGACTTGAATTTTATGAGATATTCGGTCGTTTCTATGTAAGCGACGGAAAGAGCTTTGAGCCGCTTAAGGCTAATTTGAATTAATTTCGGGAGGAACTGAAAAATGTTACTGTTTTTACTGCCTTTATTTGCACTGGCACTGATTATGCTGCCGTTCTTTGTAATGTTAAAAAGAAGAAAAGAGGGTAAGCCCTTAAAGACAAGAAAAGCTATACTTATAAATGCAGGCTCGTTTATCGGCGTTATGGTTATGATGAGCGTATTCGTACCGCTTTTTGCGTTTGCTTCGGCTGAAGGTGCCGCAGAAGCCGCACAGACAGCGCTCAGCGTAGGCGACGGACTTAAGTATCTCGGTGCGGCGCTCGCAACAGGTCTTGCAACAATCGGTACAGGTATTGCCGTAGGAGGCGCCGCTCCCGCTGCTATCGGAGCTACCGCAGAAAACGACAAGAACTTCACGAAGGCTCTTATCTTCGTTGCACTCGGCGAAGGTGTCGCTATTTACGGACTTCTGATTTCGATACTTATCCTTTATTCATAATAGCCGAAAGGTACAGAAAAATGAAATTTTTTCTTATCAGTGACAACACAGATACACAGATGGGTATGCGTCTTGCAGGGATCGAAGGCATAGTAGTAAGCCGACCCGAAGAAGTCACGGATGCACTGGAAAAAGCAAAGGCTGATAAAGACATCGGCGTTGTACTTATGACGGAAAAGCTCATCAATATGTGTAAGCAGACAGTGTATGATATGAAACTGAACAGCACAAAGCCTCTGATAGTGGAGATACCCGACCGACACGGAACATCGGATATAAGCAAATCCATTGACGGCTATGTGCGTGATGCAATAGGACTGAAATTATAATTAATCAGAAGGGAGCAGCTGTATGCCGGAAGTTCAGGACAGAATAGAAAAGCTGGGCAATTCAATTCTTTCCGACGCTCAGAAAAAAGCGGAAGAAATAATCAGCAAGGCACAGCAGCAGGCTGATGAGCTGACAGAGCAGGCGAGAGAGCAGTACAGACGCAGTGAAGAAAACGAGGTCGCACTCGACAGACAGAAGACCCATACTCTTTACGCAAAGGAATTATCAAAGAGCGACTTTGCCGCACATAAGTCGGTGCTTGCTCACAGGTGCGGGCTTGTAGACAGCTTGTTTGAAGATATTAAGAATAAACTTGAAGAATTTGCAAAGAGCGATAAATATAGCGGATTTATGACCGCTCTTGCCGAAAAAGCAGACAAAGAGCAGGCTTTCAGCAAAGACTGCGTGATAAACGTCGGCAGAAACGATAAACAGCTTGCCGATGATATAGCGCAGAAGTACGGCATCGGTGTTGCTGTTGACCGTAATATCGAGCTTGGCGGATTGTCTGTTTACTATCCGTCGGAAAATATATATATCGACTATACGCTTGACCTTGCTTTAGAACAGGAGCGAAAGGCTTTTGTGGCAGGTCACGGCGAACTGTCACTATAACGGGAGGAGTTGCAATGAACTGTATTTATGCGATTAACGGACCCGTTGTAAAGGTCAGGGATACAAAATCATTCTCAATGCGTGAGATGGTAATGGTCGGTAAGAGCAAGCTCATAGGAGAGGTAATCGGCGTAACCGATGAAATGACAACGATTCAGGTTTACGAGGGTACGGCAGGACTTATGCCGGGCGACCCCGTAGAGCCTACAGGAACACCTATGAGCGCAACGCTCGGACCCGGCATAATATCCAATATTTATGACGGTATCCAGCGTCCGCTTAAAGCTATGACGGCTCTCAGCGGCGTATATGTTACTGAGGGCAGCGCAATAGCCGCACTCGATGAAGAGCGTGAATTTGATGTCACAGTGACTGTAAAGGTCGGCGATAAACTGCACGGCGGAGATATATATGCGCAGTGTCCCGAAACGCCGCTTATTACACACAGATGTATGGTACCTCCTTATACTGAAGGTACAGTAGAATATGTTGCGCCTGACGGCAAGTATAAGGTCAACGATGTGATAGTAAAACTCAGGATAGACGAAGAAACGGTGCAGGAGCTTACTCTTGTACAGAAGTGGCCTATCAGAACGCCAAGACCTATAAATAAGCGTCTGCCGATTTCAAAGCCGCTTATTACCGGACAGCGTATAGTAGATACCGTGTTGCCGCTTGCAAAGGGCGGTACAGCCGCTATACCCGGCGGTTTCGGTACAGGTAAGACGATGACTCAGCATCAGCTTGCAAAGTGGTGCGATGCGGATATTATCGTGTATATCGGTTGCGGTGAGCGTGGCAACGAGATGACTCAGGTACTTGAGGAATTCTCTGAGCTCATCGACCCGAAGTCGAACCGTCCGCTGACGGACAGAACGGTGCTTATTGCGAATACTTCAAATATGCCCGTAGCCGCCCGTGAAGCGTCTATCTATACGGGTATCACGCTTGCCGAGTATTATCGTGATATGGGCTATCATATTGCTATAATGGCGGATTCAACATCACGCTGGGCGGAGGCACTGCGTGAAATTTCCGGACGACTTGAAGAAATGCCTGCTGAAGAAGGCTTCCCGGCATATCTTCCGTCAAGACTTTCCGAATTCTACGAGCGTGCAGGTTATGTCGAAACGATGAACGGCAGAGAGGGCAGTGTTACGATTATCGGCGCCGTATCTCCGCAGGGATCGGACTTCTCTGAGCCTGTAACGCAGAATACAAAGCGTTTCGTCCGTTGCTTCTGGGCGCTCGACAAGAATCTTGCTTATGCAAGACACTATCCGGCTATCAACTGGAATATGAGCTATTCGGAGTACAGCGACGATTTAGCCGAGTATTACAACGAACACGTCGGCGAAGAATTCTGCCGTTACAGACAGGAAATATCGACCTTACTGGTTGAAGAGAACAACCTTATGGAGATTGTAAAGCTGATTGGTGCGGATGTTCTGCCTGACGACCAGAAGCTGATAATAGAAATCGCCCGTGTTATAAGAGTAGGCTTCTTACAGCAGAACGCTTTCCATAAGGACGATACATTCGTTCCGCTCGAAAAGCAGAAGCTGATGATGAAAGCGATCTTACTTCTTTATCACAACTCGCTGAACGCTATAAACGGCGGTAAGCCGATATCGGAGATTATCTCATACGGTTTCTTCGATAAACTGATAAAGATGAAGTACGATATACCTAACGACAAGCTCGAAATGTTTGACGAATATTTTGATATGATAAACAGCAAGTTTGCCGATGATTAAACCCGATAGGAGATTATTTTATGATTCAATATGCAGGACTGAGTGAAATAAACGGACCGCTTGTCTGCCTTGAGGGTGCCAAAGGTGTTTCTTATGATGAGATAGCAGAGATAAAGCTGGAGGACGGCACAAAGCGTTTAGGCCGTGTCGTTGAAATGCAGGGCGATAAAGTCGTCTTGCAGGTGTTTGAGGGTACAAACGGCATCTCGCTCACAAATACAAAAATCAGCTTTACGGGAAAGCCGCTTGAGATTCCGCTTTCTACCGAAATGCTCGGCAGAACGTTCAACGGTGCAGGCAAGCCGATTGACGGACTTGGCGAAGTCTTTCCGCAGAAATACGGAGATATAAACGGCCGTGCATTGAACCCCGTTGCACGTTCTTATCCCAGAAACTATATACACACGGGTATTTCCTCAATAGACGCACTTATGACGCTTATCAGAGGTCAGAAACTGCCTATATTCTCAGGCTCCGGTCTGTCGCATAATAAGCTGGCGGTGCAGATAGTAAAGCAGGCTAAGATTGCCGACAGCGAGGGAAAGGACTTTGCGGTTGTATTTGCCGCAATGGGCGTTCAGAATGACGTTGCGGAGTATTTCAGACGTTCCTTTGAGGAAACCGGTGTTATACAGCGTGTTTGTATGTTCCTTAATCTCTCGAACGATCCTATCATAGAGCGTATCCTGACACCCAGATGTGCGCTTACTGTAGCGGAATATCTTGCGTTTGAGAAGAATATGCACATACTCGTTATCATGACCGACCTTACCTCATACTGTGAGGCTCTGCGTGAGTTCTCTTCATCAAAGGGAGAGATTCCCGGAAGAAAGGGTTATCCCGGTTATCTTTATTCCGACCTTGCCTCTATGTATGAAAGAGCAGGCGTAGTAGAGGGCAGTACAGGCTCTGTTACGCAGATACCGATACTTACAATGCCTAACGATGATATTACACACCCTATCCCCGACCTTACGGCATATATCACGGAGGGTCAGATAGTGTTTGACAGAAACCTTGACCAGACAGGAATTTATCCCGGACTTTCCGTATTGCTTTCGCTGTCACGTCTTATGAAGGACGGCATAGGAGAACAGTACACAAGAGCGGATCACGCCGATGTTTCAAACCAGCTTTTTGCTTGCTATGCAAGAGTGCAGGATGCAAGAGCGCTTGCATCGGTTATCGGTGAAGACGAACTTTCCGCATCGGATAAGGCGATTATGAAGTTCGGCACGATGTTTGAAAAGTACTTTCTCAATCAGGGCTTTGATGAGAATCGTTCTATGGACGAAACGCTGGATCTTGCTTGGGATCTGCTTTCGCTTCTTCCCGCAAGCGAGCTTGACCGTGTAAACGAACAGCTTATAAAAGAACATTATCACCCCGAAAATGCTAAGAGATTTGTATAACAGTTACTATATGAAAGGCAGGTGAGTGTATGGCTGAACAGGTTTTTCCGACCAAAGGCAATCTTATCAAGGCTAAACGTTCCTTACAGCAGGCAAAGCAGGGCTTTGAGCTTATGGACAGAAAGCGTAACGTTCTGATAAGAGAAATGGTGGCGTTGACCGATAAATCAAAGCTGGTGCGAGGAAATATTGAACAGACTTACGAGAAGGCTTATGCCGCCTTACAGAAGGCTAACATTACGCTGGGCTCGGTATCAACGCTGACGCAGTTTGTACCTGAAGAAACCGATCTTAAAATATCTTTCAGAAGCGTTATGGGCGTTGAGCTTCCTACAGTTGAGCTTCCCGATAAGCCTATAGTTCCGCAGTATGATATTGCAATGACAAATTCATATCTTGACAACGCTTATATCTGCTTTAATGAAACTAAAAAGCTGACAGTCGTACTCGCCGAGATTGAAAACAGTATATACAGGCTCGCCGTTGCTATAAAAAAGACGCAGAAACGTGCCAACGCACTGAAGAATATAATTATTCCGAAGTACGAGGCACAGGTCAGATTTATCTCAAACTCTCTTGAAGAAAAGGAACGTGAGGAATTTTCGCGTCAGAAGGTCATCAAGAGTACCAAGATAAAGAAAGAGCAGGCGCAAAAGGAAAAAGAACAGGCAAAAACCGAAAGATCGGAAGAGCGTCGTGTAGGGAAAGAGTGTAGATCTCGGTGG
>OCQH01000155.1_pt1 | contig 8708 bp, 8 predicted proteins | sample 1538411 | NCBI WGS metagenome assembly OCQH01 (sample SAMN04571690, study PRJEB22368) | human gut metagenome | biome: human gut; material: stool | host: Homo sapiens | place: Luxembourg | collected 2012-06-01
ACCACCGAGATCTACACTCTTTCCCTACACGACGCTCTTCCGATCTCTTCTGTGCGACGACGAGCTTGAGCTTGAACTCGACACGGTAGTATAAGTCACATTCTTGTATAAAAACTGATCTCTGCTTTCCGTAAGGTTAAGCGAGCTGTTCTTTTCAAGGTCGTAGCTTGCACCCTTACCGTTTTTGCCGTAAGCGTAACGAACGCCCAGACTGACAAGAAATCCTGCCAAAACGCCCATCAGCATAAACATTATACCGTAGAGAAAACCTTTTATAACCTTCTCAAGCGGAGTAAGCTGTGCTTCAATTATATTGCTGTAGCTTGCGTCTTTGCTTGTATCTACACCCGCATTATAGTATTGCTCAACCGTTTCGATAAATTCATCGCAAGCGCCGTCATAGTCGCCGCTTGAAAGCTCGTACTGAACGCTGTCGAGCAAATCGTCTGTTCGGGCATCGCTGAAACAGTACATAGCCTCGCCCTTGGTAATTATATACATTTCACGGGAACTCATATCTATAGTGAGCATAACGCCGCTTTTTTTATCACCGCAGCCGTAATTATGATTATCAAAATAATCGTTGCAATAATCTTCCATATCATACGAATCCACATTGTTGTTATTGGTATAGATTATTGTGTCCCAGCCTGTGGCAAGCGTACATTTTTTCAGATTATTCTCTATGGTTTCTTCCTGCGAAGAAGTTATAATATCCGCATCGTCTGTCAGCTTTTTGCTGCTCTCTGCAAAAGCCGGTGTTACCGACAGGGCAAATACGGCGGTTACGGCAAGCGATACGGCCGCAACGGAAAGTACATTTTTCATATAAAAAATATACCTCCCAACATACCGAACGCAAAAGCTATGCCGGCTATTATTGAAGACATTGCAATTAATCTGCCGGTATCGGCAGGCAAACTGCCGTAGAGCTTACCTGTCTGACCGTTGATGGCAAACGGGTAAATCTTGCCCTTATACTTATAAGTTATAATCCACACAGGCAAAAGCGTATAACTCCAACTTTCAATATCTGTGCGGTCATAGTAATTGGTTACTTCAATACCCGTATATTCACTGCAAGCACCCTTAAGCACCTCTTTGCAATACTCGTCAATCTTTTGGTCAACCATCATCTGAATATCGGACTTTTCTATATCTCTTTTTTCTGCCTGAAAACCCGACAGGTACGACATTGAAAACGGCTGTGCCTCTGACAAATCATACGGATGTATGCACTGCAGCATTTCTCTGTCGGCAGCCGAAAGTGCTCTTTCAAAAACATTGCGTATATAAACATCGCCGCTTCTGAACAGGTCATAATACGAAGTTTCGGTATATCGTCTGTCACCGGATTTCCAGTGCCTGTACTTTTTGCCCCTTGCCGTCATATGAGAATCCTGTTGAGTATCTATGTACCAATATGGGAAATATACACCTGTCATTTTCTCAATATTTGAGTCGCTTAAAAAATCTTTGGGCAAAAACTTTTTGCCTTTTGTTTTATCCATAAAAGCTGAAACAGCTTGTTCTCGTGACAACTTAAACGGAATAATTCTGTCGGGTCTGAAATCTCCCGACAATCTGCCCTTCATTACAACAGGATTGTGGCAGTAAAAGCAGGTTGTTGCCGCTGTAGATGAAGTGGTAACAACCTCTGCGCCGCAGGAATCGCAATGGAACACATATCCATCGTGCAGTTCCTCTTTAAACTCCTGTTGAGTGTCCGCACCGCTTTGTTCCCTTTCGGCGTAAATTTGCTGAATTTTCTCAGGCGAAAACTCCGAAAGGCAGTATTCACAACAAAATCTCTGCCTTTCGGGGTTAAATGTCAGTGGTGCGGCGCAGGACGGACAGTTATAATTGACTGTACCCATTTATTGCCTTATCCCTCTTAAATTATTCTGCCTTTGTACCGCATTCAGGACAGAACTTCTGATTTTCTTTTAATTCATATCCGCAGTTTACACAGAAATGCTTTTTAGGTGCGTCAGGCTTTTTTGCGCCGCATTCAGGGCAGAATTTGCCTGTATTTACCGCACCGCAAGCGCAAGTCCAGCTATCTGCCGACTGAGGCTGTACAGGCTGTACAGGCTGTTGAGCGTTCTGCTGCGGCTGAGCAGGCTGTGCGCCGCCAAGCGGATTGCCCTGTGGCTGTTGAGGCTGCTGTGGCTGCTGATTGTTGTAGTGTGGGTTCTGCTGATAGCCGCCGAGGATATTACCGCCTGCATTCATACCCATGCCCATACCCATAAAGCCTGCCATTGCGCCGTTTGAGTTTGAGCCTGCCGCTTTCATACCTTCCGCAACATTAGTTGCTACATAGCCCTGCTGAACTGCTGCGTCCGAAAGCATTGCGCCCTTGTTTCTCATATTGATAAGCTCTGTGCTCTCGTCATTATAAGAAATGTTGATAGCAACTGCCTGAACCTGGAAACCACGCTGCTGCTCCCATTCCTGGTCGAGAGTTTTAGCCATATACTGACCGAATTCACGGGATTTACCCTTAATAAAGCTGATTCTGTAACCGTCAGCAGAGAAGTTGTTGATAGCAGAACTTAAAGCTGCCTCAAACTCTGTGTTATACTGGATTGACTTTGACTTGTAGTCAAACGGCTGACAAGCTGTTACAAGGCCCTTGTCGATTACTTCCTGATAGAACTTAAGCGGATCGGTAATCTTAATAGAATATGTACCGTGCGCACGGAGGAAAAGTTCTGCATTGTAGAAACTGTCGAAGTAGTTTACAACATTCTTTGTGCCGAAAAGAATACCTGTAATTTCGGCAAGGTTGATGTAAATTACATACTGCGACTGTGACGGAATTCCGCCGTATTTAATACGGGAGAATGTTTCTTTAAGAGAGTCGCCAAACTGACCGCAGAAAAGTGACGGCATTGAGCTGTTGCTTACCTGATAGTAACCCGGTTCCGCAGTAAAGTCAACTACCTTACCGCCGTCAATAAGGAGCATACACTGGTTGTCATATACCTGAATAACCGAACCGTTTGATACGATGTTTGGTGTGCCCTTTGTGTTTTGAGATGTGCCGTGTGTTATCTTTTCACCGGGAACCATTGCGAGAGTTCCGCTCATTGGTCTTGGCTGGATAACCTCCTGCCAAGAATCTGCCAATCCGCCTTTAACCGAGTTAATGGCTGCTCTGATAATGCCCATAGTCTTATCTCCTTTACAAGAAATTTTCTTTATTTTTAAATTTTTGTGAGCTGATATAATTTCACTGAAACGAAGGTTTTTGCTTTAGATTAAATCTTCTTAATCTGTTACAGGTTTGGTTTCAAAAATGTTGGGGTAACAAATAAATTATTATTTAACACACAAGTTAAACAAAACAATTTGCTAAACCATAATTCACTCTGATTTTCAACATCGCCTAAGTGCAATTGTTTATAAATTAATATGGTCTTGTAGCGTTGGTTTGTTCTCTTATTGACGAGAATTTCCACGCTCTTATGTTGATTTCCGTAATGCCTGTGCCGCAGTATTCACAGAATTTCTGACCTAAGCTCTTAATCGGTGCGCCGCAGTTAGGGCAATTAATACCAAGTCCCTCACTGCCGTTTGCAACCATGTCAACATTCTGTATGTACACAAGCTCGGTTTCGTAAACACTTTGAGTTTTCATATCCCTGCTGCCGTAAACCACACTGCCTGCGGCGTCGGTGGTATAGGCATAAGAACCTACAGACGATACAAACAAAATCCTTGCGGTTGCGCCGTCCTTTGTGTATCGTGAAATCTCCGTACGGTGAATTACAATATCATCGTAATTCTGCTTGTAGCCTCTGTTTGACAGGTCGGTAATAATACTCTTTACGCTGTCTTTTAAGGCTGTGGAGCACTCGCCGTACAAAAGCTTCGGATTTTTTTCCTCAATGGAGTTCATATAACTGCGCAGTACGGTTTCTGACTTTTGTTTGTAATCGTCATAGTCAAACTCCGGGAAATCTCTTTGTATTCTCGGCAGGCACAGACCCGTCATAGCCTGCAAAGAGCGTGGAGTTTCACTCATTTCCCTTTTCTGATTATTGATTCCCTGTACAAAAGAATCCGTACCGAACATATTTCTTGAAATCTGTCTGATTCCGTGTTTTATTTTATAGACTGCCACCGCAATGGCAATGGCAGCCGCTGCAATCAATACAAGTGTAACTATAAGTCCGACAGGCACACCTGACGAAACCGCTCCGACAAACAATTGATTCATCGTTTACTCCTGCGGTTTTACTGAAATTCCGAGAACATCGAGGCTCTCATCGTCAACAGCGGACGGACAAGCTGACATAAGCTCGCTTGCATTCTGAACCTTAGGGAATGCCGTAACATCACGAAGGCTGTCTGTACCGCACATAAGCATTGTAACACGGTCAAGGCCAATGCCCATACCGCCGTGTGGCGGAGCGCCGTACTTATACGCTTCTACAAGGAAGCCGAATTTTGCTTCAATTTCCTCGTCGGTAAGTTTTAATGCCCTAAACATTCTCTGCTGTAACTCATAATCAGTAATACGCATTGAACCGCTTGAAAGCTCTATTCCGTTAAGAGTGAGGTCGTAAGCCTTTGCAATAACCTTTGACGGGTCTGTGTCAAGGTACTGCAAGCACTCCTCTTTAGGCATTGTGAACGGATGATGCATTGCAAGCCACTCGCCGCTCTCTTCGTCATACTCAAAGAACGGGAAGTCAACAATCCAGAGGAACTTAAATTCATCGGGAATAATGTCGAGAACCTTTGCGACCTTAAGTCTTAATGCACCGAGAGTTGTAAGAACTGTGCTGTTCTTATCGGCAACAATGAAGATTACATCGCCCTTCTCTGCGCCGAGTCTTTCGTAAATAGCGGAAAGCTCTTCCTCTGTCATAAACTTCTTAAATGATGCATTCGGCTCGTCAACCCATCTTACATAGGCAAGACCCTTTGCACCGATACCCTTTACATACTCTGTAAGTTTGTCAATTTCTTTTCTTGTATATACAGACGCCGCATTCTTTGCAACAATGGCACGAACAGAACCGCCGTTTTCAACAGCGCTTGTAAATACGCTGAAACCGCAGTCCTTTACGAGGTCGGAGATATTCTGAATCTTCATATCGAAACGAATATCAGGCTTATCCGAACCGTAGTTCTCCATAGCGTCGTTGTATGTCATTTTCTCAAACGGAGTTACAAGCTCCTTGCCAAGCACTTCTTTAAACAAACGCTTGAAAAGTCCCTCGTTTATTTCCATAATTTCGTCCATATCAACAAACGAAAGCTCCATATCAATCTGTGTAAACTCAGGCTGACGGTCAGCTCTTAAGTCCTCATCTCTGAAACAACGGGCAAGCTGAATGTAACGGTCAAAACCCGATACCATTAAAAGCTGCTTGTAAATCTGCGGTGACTGCGGAAGAGCATAGAACTTTCCCTTGTGGATTCTTGACGGTACAAGGTAATCTCTTGCGCCCTCCGGAGTTGATTTAATCATCATCGGAGTTTCAATCTCGATAAAGCCGTTCTCGTAGAAATAATCTCTTGCAACCTTTGCAATCTTACTTCTCATAATAATGTTGTTCTGAATAGGACGGCGGCGAAGGTCAAGATAACGGTATTTAAGTCTTAACTCCTCGTTTGTGCTTGTTTCGTCAACAATTTCGAAAGGCGGTGTCTGTGCCTTTGAAAGAACTCTAAGGTCTGTTACCATAACCTCAATATCGCCTGTAGGAATATCCTTGTTCTTGGAGCTTCTCTCACATACTATGCCTTTTGCCGCCAAAACATACTCACTGCGGCAAGCAAAAGCTTTATCAAAAATTTCTTTATCCGTCTTATCGTTAAAAGCAAGCTGAACAATGCCTGTGCGGTCACGAAGGTCAATAAAAATAAGCTGACCGAGGTCACGGCAACGCTGTACCCAACCGCAAACTGTTACTTCTCTGCCGACATCGCCGATTCTAAGGTCGGAGCAATAGTCGGTTCGTTTAAGTCCTGTCATAAATTCTGCCATTTTTGTATATCTCCTTAAATTAAGTTGTCAACGCTTACAGCTTAAAGCTGTCAACATCGGCAAGCTGAAGTACCATAAATTTCTCTGCAAATGTATCGTCAAGTACAATTTCAGTCTGCTCGCCGTTCGACATATTCTTAATAACTGCCTTGCCCTGCTCAATCTCATTGTCGCCGAGCACCATAGAGAACTTTGCGCCGATTTTGTCGGCATATTTCATCTGTGCTCTTAATCCTCTGCCTACAATATCGGTTTCGGCAATAAGTCCGCAGGAACGGACAGCTTTGATAATTTCAAATGATTTAAGCGACGCACTCTCGCCCATAACAGCAACATAGAGGTCGCAGGTTGACGGTTGTGGAATTTCAATGCCCTGTTTGTCCATAAGCATTAAAAGTCTTTCAATGCCCATTGCAAATCCGAGTGACGGCAAGTGCTTTCCGCCGAGCTCCTCAATAAGTCCGTCGTATCTGCCGCCGCCGCAAACTGTGCCTTGAGCACCGATAAAGTCGGTAACGAACTCAAAAACAGTCTTTGTGTAGTAGTCAAGTCCACGAACGATTGTAGGATTTACCGTATATTCAACACCTGCGGCATCAAGGTATTTCTGAACGCTTGCAAAGTGCTCTTTACACTCATCGCAAAGATAATCTGTAATTTTAGGTGCGCCCTGTGCAATCTTTGAACATACGGGACTTTTGCAGTCGAGTATTCTCATAGGATTTTTTTCAAGTCTTGAATTGCAGGTTTCGCAAAGCTCGTCTTTGTATCCGTAAAAATACTCCTTGAGCGCCTTGTGGTACTCGGCACGACAAGTAGGACAGCCGATAGAATTAATTTCAAGTCTGAGCTGTTTAATGCCAAGGCGGTCAAAAATAGACTGTGCGGCGCAAATAAGTTCCGCATCGGCAACAGGTGACTGTGTACCATAGCACTCAAGACCGAATTGGTGGAACTCTCTTAATCTGCCTGCCTGCGGCTTTTCGTAGCGGTAGCAAGACACAAAATAGCTTGCCTTGATAGGTAAGCTGTCATTTACAAGACCGTGCTCAAGCACTGCTCTTGCTGCGCCTGCCGTACCCTCGGGACGAAGTGTAACACTTTCTCCGCCCTTTGTATCGAATGTATACATTTCTTTCTGAACAACATCTGTTGTCTGACCCACACCTCTTGCAAAAAGCTCTGTGTGCTCAAAAACAGGTGTGCGAATCTCTTTAAATCCGTAAGCCGCCGATTCTTTACGCATAACATCTTCAACGAACTGCCAGCGGTAGCTGTCCTTTGGCAAAACATCTTCCGTGCCCTTAATCTTTTTGGTGATTACTCCCATTATTTCCTCCAAATTATAAAACCTTTTATATTAATCGAAAATTCCGTATAAACACAATTATCGGGCAGCACAAAACCGCCCGACAATGAAATCGTTTTTTACTTTAAAATATTTCTCCAGTCAAGGTCGCCACGCTCAAGACCGTGAATAAGTACCTCTGCGGTTGCGATGTTTGTAGCAACAGGAATATTGTGCATATCGCAAAGTCTGAGCATATTCATATCGTTAGGCTCATTAGGCTTTGGATTGAGCGGATCTCTGAAAAAGAGAAGCATATCAACTTCGTTGCAGGCAATTCTTGCCGCAATCTGCTGACTGCCGCCCTGTGAGCCTGCCAAAAACTTCTGAATTGTAAGGCCTGTTGCCTCTGAAACCATTTTGCCCGTAGTGCCTGTCGCACAAAGGTTATTTCTGCTTAAAACACCGCAGTAAGCAATGCAGAACTGAACCATAAGTTCCTTTTTTTCATCGTGCGCAATAAGAGCAATATTCATACACAAATTCCTCCCTATATATTAAAAGGCTTATCCTTTAAATGCCAAGGGAACTCTTTGCCCCTCAAGCCTTCGTGCCAGACAATCAAAAACCGATGCTGCGGCACTCCAGTTAAGCCCTGCAACTCCACGCTGCATAATAACTGATATTCTTATGTCAAACGGTACAAGTGCGATAAGTTGAGTTTGTACCGCATCAATAACTTCGTCAAGGTCGGCATAAAAACCGAGCTCGGTAAAAGTTTTTCTGTCAAAGCGGTTTATAACAAGCCTTTGATTTTTTATACCCAAAGCGTCAAGCTTGTTTTTTACTTTTAATCCGCCTCTTACGCTTGTCGGCTCTGCGTTGGCTACAATAAGCGCCCTGTCGGCGGGCGTAGCAGCTGTAACAAAGCCCGAGCCGATGCCTGCGGGTGAATCAATAATAACAAAATCATAGTCAGCTTTTAATGTATCGACAAGCTGACGGAATACCCCGGGACTAAGCTCGTTATCGGTGTCAAAAGGTGCCGCCATAAGATAAAGATTCTCATTGTTTTTACTTTTATAAACTGCGTCTGTAAAAGAACAGTTACCGCTTACGGCATCTGCCGCATCAAAAACAATGTCGTTTTCCATATCGAGCATAATATCAAGACCACGCATACCGCAGTCGCAGTCGATAAGCAAAACTTTTTTTGCCCTGTTTAATAAGGGCAACCGAAAGGCAAATGCACACTGTTGACTTTCCCGTGCCTCCTTTTCCGGAGGCTACAACTATAACATTATCCATAATACATACTACCTCTGAATTATTCTATCATATTTTTGTCAAAAGAGCAATAAAAGTAAGTAATTTTATCAAACAAAAATTATATAGACTTTTTATGCAAAATAT
>OCQH01000173.1_pt1 | contig 8395 bp, 10 predicted proteins | sample 1538411 | NCBI WGS metagenome assembly OCQH01 (sample SAMN04571690, study PRJEB22368) | human gut metagenome | biome: human gut; material: stool | host: Homo sapiens | place: Luxembourg | collected 2012-06-01
GGAGGGGGTGGGGTAAAGTTCGTCCGAAACAGCTCCCGAAGGAGTGGTGCAGGGAGCAATCGGATCGACCCTTCAAAACCGGTCAAGAGGCAAAACAAGGCTGAAATCAAGCATCCGGACCGGAAAATGGAGCCACCGTTCGTTCGAACTATGAACGCGGACTGGTCGGCCGCTTTTGCCGGTTTACCGTATCGGTCGGGGACGCTGCATCGGCGGCACCGTCGGCCGGGCGTGCATCACGGATCTCCGTGCCGTCCGAAGATCTTTTGACAACGGAATCTGCCGCGCCCGACACTCCGGCCCGGGAGGCCGAAACGGAGTCGGCTGCCGGAGTTTCGGCCTGTCGAACCACCGGAGCAACTCCAGCCGCAGCCCCGGTGCCGATCGACCGACCGTCCGTTGCAGCGGTATCCGCCGGCTGTGTCGGAACGGGAACCGGCAGCGTATCCGCCGCCGAAAGCGATACCTCGGGATCCCCGAAGTGCAGCATCGAGACGTAACGGTCGCGGTGGAGCACCGTCAACACCACAACAGCCAGCACGCACAGCGTCACCAGCACACCGATCAACTGTTTAATCATCGTTAGCCTCCTCTCCCTTCAGAATTCCGATAGCCCGCATGATGACGTTGTCCACGGGATAGATATTGGCATAGAAACCGTTGTCCTCGAGCTGCGTGTTGCGGCCGATATAGGCGCGCAGCTGCGCCAGCAGCAACTCGCGCGACCGGGCGATATCGCCGTAACGCGGGGCAACCCCCTTGCGGGCCGCATAGCGGATGAAGTCGTCGAGCAGTGTCTTGTCGCTGTCGAGCAGCGCCTCCAGCTCGTCGAGGTTCCGCACGGCGTTGAGCGCCTCGCGGTGACGGTCGGCATACTCGATCGTGTAGCGGTAGAGGATGTTGCGGCCGGCTACCTCGATGTAATATTTCGTCATGTCGGTCGTGTCGGCCGGGACAAAGACGTCGGGCATGATGCCCCCGCCGCCGTAGACCACCTTGCCGCCCGGCGTGATGCGCTTGAGCGAATCGGCGAAGTGGATGCTGTCGGGCGAGAAGAACTCGTTGTTGCGGAAGCGGTTGATCAGATCCTCCTCGTAGCTCTCGTCGTCGCCGATCGTATAGGGTTTCTGGATCGAGCGGCCCGTCGGCGTGTAGTAGCGGGCCGTCGTCAGCCGCAGCGCCGAACCGTCGCTGTAGGGGATCTGCCGCTGCACGAGCCCCTTGCCGAACGAACGCCGGCCGATGATCGTACCGCGGTCGTTGTCCTGCAGGGCGCCGGCCAGAATCTCGCTCGACGAGGCGCTCCCCTCGTCGATGAGCACCGTCACCTCCATGTCCTGCGCCGTACCCGTCCCGTCGGCGTATTCACGCACCTGCTGGTGGTGGCGGTCCTCCGTATAGACGATCAGCTGCCCCTCGTGCAGAAACTCGTTGGCCACGGCTATCGCCTGGTCGAGGAAGCCGCCCGAGTTGCCCCGCAGGTCGAAGATCAGCTTCGTCACCCCTTCGACCCGCAGCGAGGCCAGGGCCCGGCGGATCTCGGCATGGGTCGTCCGGGCAAACTGTCCCAGTTTGATATAGCCGATGCTGTCGGCGATGCGGAAGGCGGCCTCGACGCTCTTGATCGGAATGACGCCCCGCTCGACCTCAACCCGCACCAGATCCGTGATCCCCTGCCGTTCGAGCCCCAGATGGACCTTCGAACCGCGCGGTCCGCGCAGCCGCCGGACGATCTGGTTCTGCGGGATCTTCTGTCCGGCCACCAGCGAATCGTTGATCTCGATGATGCGGTCACCGGCCTTGATGCCGGCCTTGTCGCTCGGCCCCTGGGGAATGACGTTCAGCACGATCACCGTATCGGTGGCCATGTTGAAGACCACGCCGATGCCGTCGAACTCTCCCTCGAGGGGTTCGTTCAGTTCGGCCATCTCCGAGGCCGGGATGTAGACCGAATGGGGATCGAGTTCGCGCACCAGCAGCGGAATGACGTGCTCCGAAAGCGAATCCATCGACACCGAGTCGACATACTCGTTCTCGATGAGCGAAAGCGTATAGGTCAGCTTGTTCGAGGGCAGCGTCATGCGGTCGAGCACGCCCTTGAGCTGCGAAGCCGTGGTATTGCGGCCGAGATACTGCCCCAGCAGCAGCCCCAGCACCACCCCCGCCGCCAGCAGCAGCGGGAAGAGAATCGTGTGTTTCGAATTGCGGTACATCACTTGTTCTTGAAGGTATAGGTCAGACCGACGCTCAGCAGCGTCTGCGTCTGCACGTCGACGTTCTGCGCCCGGTTGTAATAGAGCTGGAATGTCAACGTCGTCGTGAGGAATTTTGTTGCCTTGATGTCGAGAATACTCGTCCAGCGCACCGTCGGGTGGATCGCCAGACGCGGCTTCTTCGAGGGATCACTCCCCGCCTGCTCCCACGCCGTATAGGCATGACGGTACTCGGTGTAGTCGTTGATCCGGTTCTCGAGCGCCAGGTTGGTGATCCAACCGTAGAAGGAGTAGATCGTCGTGCGGTAGCGCAGGTAGCCCGACTTGCCGAACGTGCGGTCGAAGTTGATCTCGACCGACGAACCGCCCTCGTATTTCGACGTCTCGTCGCCCGACAACAGACCGTAGGCCTCCCACCCGGGCTTGTCGTCCCAGACATTGTTGCGGATCGTCGCGTTCTCGACGAAGACGGCACTCATGGCCACCGGCGAGAAGTTGACCGCAATGGGGAACTTCGGCTGGGGGCTCTTGTAGGTAAGACCGAGGGCTATGTCGAGATAACCCGGCGAGAGGAACGTGCTCTTGAGGTGTTCGCGCTGCTGTTCGGTACGCGACTTGTAGCCGTTGACGAACTGGCTGCGAAACTGGAACGTCGAACCGTAGGTCCAGTTCTTGGCCAGCGTGAAGGCCGGGTTGACCCAGAAGACGAACTCGTCCTGGTTCTTGAACCAGACGCCGTTGCTGACCGTTTCGTTGTTCTCGTTCGTCGTCTCGACCTTCATGCGGTTGTAGCCCAGCTTGGCCGAGAACTTGGTCTCGATCGAGAAGAGGTTCTTCTTGAAGATATGGCGCAGATTGAGCGAGGCGACCAGTGCAATGGCGTTGTCACCGCCCGAAACGGCGATCCACGAATCGTTGTACGAGGAGAGCGACCCCTGCAGGCCGGCACTGAACTCCAGGTAGTTGCGCTCCTTGCGGATCGCGGCACGCTCGGCCTTGTAGCGGGCCAGGCTGAAGTAGTCGACGTCGACCGACGTCGACTTGAGCTTGTCGCGGAACTTCACGTCCTGCGGTTCGGCCTTGACCTCATCGATCGAGATCTGGGCGGCAGCCGGAAGGGTCGTCAGCAGGAGCACCCCTGCAAACAGCGCATGAGAAATTTTCATAACGAAATCGACGTTAGATTTCCAAAATGCAAAGTTATGAATTTATTTACAAAATCGTTAACTTTGTCCGAAACACGTAACAACATTCGCCATGAAATACTTTGGAGCACACGTCAGCGCATCGGGAGGGCTCGAGAATGCCCCCCGCAACGCCCACGCCATAGGAGCCACCGCCTTCGCACTCTTCACCAAGAACCAGCGACAGTGGATGGCCAAGCCCCTCACCGCCGCCGAGATCGACGCCTTCCGCCGTGCCTGCGACGAGTACGGATACACCCCCGCACAGATCCTCCCGCACGACTCCTACCTGATCAACCTCGGGCATCCCGACCAAGCCGGACTCGAGAAGTCGCGCGAGGCCTTCATCGACGAGATGAAGCGATGCGAACTGCTCGGTCTCGACCGCCTGAACTTCCACCCCGGCAGCCATCTGAAGCAGATCTCCGAGGAGGAGAGTCTCGACCGGATCGCCGCATCGATCAACCTCGCCCTCGAACAAACCCACGGCGTGACGGCCGTCATCGAGAATACCGCCGGGCAGGGGTCCAACCTCGGATTCCGCTTCGAGCACCTGGCCTATCTGATCGACCGCATCGAGGACAAGTCCCGCGTCGGGGTCTGCATCGACACCTGCCACTCCTTTGCCGCCGGCTACGACCTGCGCACCGAAGAGGCCTGTGAGGCCACCTTTGCCGAGCTGGAGCGCGTCGTCGGGTTCCGCTACCTGAAGGGCATGCACCTGAACGACGCGATGAAGATCCTCGGGAGCCGTGTCGACCGCCACTCGTCGCTGGGCGAGGGGATGATCGGCGAGGCCTGCTTCCGCTACATCGCCCGCGATCCGCGGTTCGACAACATCCCGCTGATCCTCGAGACCCCCGACGAGAGCCGCTGGGCCGACGAGATCGCCCGTCTGAAGGCCTTTGCCGAGGAGGCCTGAACCGGGGCCGGACGAGCTGAGACGCCGAGCCGGGAGAGGTGAGACACCGGACCGGAAAAGGTGAGACGCCGCGCCCGGAAGAGGAGAGACGCCGCCTGCCAAACAGAAAGAGACCCCCGTTGCGGAGGTCTCTTTTTGCATGTTGCGGCACCCGGACGGCTACAGCCGGTCGAGGCATTCGCGGATAAGAGCCGCACTGTCGCGCACCTCCTCCTCGGAGATCGTCAGCGGCGGCGAGATGCGGAAGGCCGTGTCGCAGAAGAGGAACCAGTCGCTCAGGATCCCCGCCTCCTTGAAGAGCTCCATGATGCGGTAGAGGCGCTCCGACGACCCCAGTTCGACGGCCAGCAACAGGCCGCTGCGGCGGATCTCCCGTACGGCCGGATGGTCGCGCAGCAGCTCCTCGTAGAGGGCGCCCTTGGCCTCGACCTGCTCGACCAGGTGGTTGTCCAGCAGGTAGTCCAGCGCCGCCAGACCCGCCGCACAGCAGACCGGATGGCCGCCGAAGGTGGTGATATGTCCCAGCACGGGATCGCTCTGCAGCGTATCCATCACCTCGTGGCGCGAGACGAAGCCGCCGAGCGGCATGCCGCCGCCGAAGGCCTTGGCCAGGCAGACGATGTCGGGCACGACGCCGTACTTCTGCATGGCGAACAGCTCGCCCGTACGCCCCAGACCGGTCTGGATCTCGTCGAAGATCAGCAGCGCCCCGACCTCGTCGCAACGCTTGCGCAGCGCCTCGAGGTAGCCCGGCTGCGGAGGACGGACTCCCGCCTCGCCCTGCACCGGTTCGGTCAGCACGCAGGCCGTACGGCGCGTGATGCGCTCCAGTTGCGCGAAGTCGTTGAATTCGATCGCCTGCACGTCGGGCAGCAACGGCCGGAAGGCCGATTTCCACTCCTCGCCCTCCGGCGCCCCCATCATGCTCATCGCACCGTGGGTCGACCCGTGGTAGGCCCGCCGCATGGAGATCATCTCCGTACGGCCCGTAAAGCGTTTGGCCAGCTTCAGCGCCCCCTCGACCGCCTCGGCTCCCGAATTGACAAAGTAGACGCTCTCGAGCGGCGCGGGCAGCAGCGAGGCAATCTTCGTTGCATAGGCCACCTGCGGCGTCTCGACCAGCTCGCCGTAGACCATCACGTGCATGTAGCGTGCCGCCTGCTCCTGCACGGCCCGCACCACGGCCGGATTGGCATGGCCGACGTTGCTCACCGACACGCCCGCCACCAGGTCGTAATAGCGTTTCCCCTCGGGCGTATAGAAAAAGGTGCCCTCGCCCCGGGCCACCTCCACCAGCATCGGCGAAGGCGACGTCTGGGCCACGTGGGCCAGAAACTGTTTACGAAGAATCGTACTCATGCTATTTCGTTTGAAAACGTTCATTTCACGGGGCCGAACCGCCGCTCAAGGATCCGTTCCGAATCCTTCACGCTGCGGCGCATCCAGCGCTCCATCAGCTCCGCCTGCTCGACAACCGACAGCTGCCATCCGTCGACCGTGCGGCGGACCCGCTCGGTGAGCAGGTAGATCAGAATCGCCGCCGAGGCCGAGACGTTCAGACTCTCGACCAGTCCGCACATCGGGATGCGCAGGAACTCGTCGGCTCCGGCAATCGCCTCGTCCGAGATGCCGGCGTGCTCCGTGCCGAAGATCAGCGCAAAGGGGCCTTTCGTGACGTCGAAGGTCTCGGGCGTCACATCCTCGCGGTGGGGCGTCGTGGCCACGATCCGGTAACCCGCCTGCCGCAGTGCGGCAATGGCCTCGGGGGTCGAGGCGTGGCGCTCGACATCGACCCACCGCTCCGACCCGCGGGCAATGACCGGATTGGGCTGGAAGCGGCACTTCGTCTCCACCGTATGCATCTGCTGCACCCCGAAGGCATCGCAATGGCGGATCAGCGCCGCGGCATTCTGCCCGTGGTACATGTTCTCGGCCAGGACCGTCATGTAGCGCATGCGCAGGGCAACGCTGCCCCGCAGCACGCCGTAGCGTTCGGCCGTCATGAACTCCGCCAGGTAGGCTATCCGTTCGGCAGCCGGCCCCGCCTCGGGACCGAACAGCGCATCGATGCGCGGCGTCGTATCGTTACTTGCGGTACTTCTCATCTTCGTCGAGGATTTTCAGGTAACTCTCGTAGCGCGGCCAGGCGATCTCGCCCGCCTTCACCGCCTCGACCACCGCACAACCCGGTTCGTGGGTATGCGTGCAGTTGTAGAAGCGGCACCCGGGCGCCACGCGCATCATCTCCGGGAAGTAGTGCCACAGCTCGGCGTCGTCGATGTCGATCAGCCCGAATCCCTTGATCCCCGGCGTGTCGATCACCGCTCCGCCCCCCTGCAGGGGGTACATCGTCGAGAAGGTCGTCGTATGGCGTCCCTTGTGGTGGCTCTCCGAGATCTCGCCCGTGCGGATGTCGAGCGACGGGTCGATCGTGCGGATCAACGTCGACTTGCCGACTCCCGAATTGCCCGAGACGAGTGTTGTGGAACCGGTCAACAGGTTGTGGACCTCCTCCACACCCCGCCCCGTGGCGGCCGAAACCTCCATCACGTCGTATCCCGCCCCTTCGTAGATTGCCCGGAACGAGGCCACGGCCTCGGGATCCTGCAGATCGATCTTCGAGAGGAGGATTGTCACCGGCACCTTGTAGGCTTCGCACGTCACCAGAAAGCGGTCGACAAACTCCGGAGGGGTCTCCGGCGACTGCAGCGTCACCATCAGCAGCGCCCGGTCGATGTTTGCCGCAATGATGTGTGACTCCTTCGAGAGGTTCGAGGCGCGGCGGATGACGTAGTTGCGGCGCGGGGCGATATCGACGATAACGCCCTCACCCTCCGTCTCCTCGGGTTCGCACGTCACCACGTCGCCCACAACTACCGGATTGGTCGAACGCACGCCGCGCAGACGCAGCCGTCCCCGGATCCGGCAGCGCAGGGCCGTACCCTCGCGGGTCACGACGTCGTACCAGCTGCCCGTCGCGCGCACCACCGTTGCCGTAAATCTGTTATTCATCGTTTTTCGGATTTTCCTCCTTCACCGGCACCTGATCGCCCACCCACTCCAGAAAGGGGAAAAGCGACTCGGAGAGGCGCATGATCGGCCGATAGCTGCGGGAATGTTCGATCGTACGCGGTCCCACAAGGCTGTAGTCGACATTCAGTCTGTCGAAAGCCGAGAAGAGAACGCTCAGGATCAACAGGTATTTCGCCACCGACACGACCGCCCCCAACAGGCTGTCGGCCAGCCCGAGTCCCGCAAAATGGAAGAGCCGCCGGATCAGACGTCCGGCAATGGCGACCACGAGAATCGCGGCGATAAGGACCGTGACGAAACCTCCGGCTGCGGCCACCTCCTCATCGAGACGAAGCCATCCGCCCACCTCGGTGCCGAAGCGCGAAGCGAGCCAGATACCCACGACAATCCCGCCGAGCGAGCAGATCTGCACGATGAAACCCTGCCGCCACCCGTTCCACAGGGCAAGCGCCAGTATGAGACATACGATCAGATCGACAGCGTTCAAATGTTCCGATTTTAATGGTTCCGCAAGATACGAAATTTACCCGAACGTGCCAAAAAAAGCACTTTTTCGCGCATAGGAGCGCCCTCTATATAAATATATGTATATAAATTCAGCGAATTACATCTTTCAGGCTGACATTCAGCGCATTACATATTATGCAGAGTGTCTTGATCGTTAAATTCGTCCGACCCGCCTCGATTCGGCTCAGGTTGGATCGTTCCATATCGCATCGGTAAGCCAGTTCCTGAACAGTCAACCTTTTCTCTTTCCTTAACTCTTTGATTCTTCGGGAGATATAAAGCACTTCTTCCTGATAATCCATTCCCATTTCAAAAATCTCCACAAAAATTTTGCTGTGCAAATTTTTATCTTTATATTTGCACCATGCGTATCATATATGATACCAACAAAGGCAAAAAAGATTATAGGGAACCAAAAAACGAGAAGCACAAACACACTCATTTATTCAATCATTTCACTATGAAAAACAACTTGTTAATTAAGGGGACTTCTATAAATTAAATCCCTGATTATAAGTTGCATAAGCGGATAAAAT
>OCQH01000183.1_pt1 | contig 8249 bp, 4 predicted proteins | sample 1538411 | NCBI WGS metagenome assembly OCQH01 (sample SAMN04571690, study PRJEB22368) | human gut metagenome | biome: human gut; material: stool | host: Homo sapiens | place: Luxembourg | collected 2012-06-01
CCACCGAGATCTACACTCTTTCCCTACACGACGCTCTTCCGATCTCCTAGATAAATCCAGCTCCGCAAGATAGCTTTCATCGGATAAATGCGACTTAATGAACAAAGACAGAGATAATTTTTCAGCTTTATTGTCAAAAATGCTTAAATAGTCTTGATTTTCAGACTGATTTAGTGTATTATTATAACTATCAGGAATATCCGACATCTCGCTGAGCTGTTTTTTGCTGAAAATCTTTTTAAGAAGATTTCCAAATGCAACAGACAGTTCCCTACGCATATCGTCAGACGGAATATATGCAAGGAGATTTGCAAAGCTCTCCTTGAGCATACCGTTGTTGGTATTGTAGCGTGAAAGATTATGTATTATGAGCGGAATGAACGTCTGTGTTCTTTCATCGTTCAGAAGACTTGCGGAAACGTCCTTCAGCAGTGCGAGCGTTTCACTCTTGAGCGGCTCGAACATATCAGCCGCACTACTGCTCTTCCATTGTGAAGACAAATCGGAGAGCTTACGGGAGAGCGACTCGTTCGGTGAAAAATATTCGGACAGGAATTTGAGATTTGCACCGAGTGCATTAAGTATCTCCTGCTTGTTTGACGAATAGTTGAGTGCTTTCAGTAGCTGACCGATACTTTCTTTTATATCGGGGCTTGTGGTGGTCTTCAGGATACCGTGGAGCAGCTTGTAAAACTCATCACCGCTGAACATCGTGTTCTGCTTTTCCTGGTTCTGAATCTCACGGACCAGCTTTTCGGGAGCAAGATAAAAGCTCTTGATAAGCTCATCCATATCGTCGTAAAGCTCTGTGTAACCGTTGATCATCGTCTGCTCGAGCAGATCCGAGCTTAACAGGTTCTTGAGCGTTTCGACCGCCATAGTGGGATCTTTTATCTGAACAGTAAGCGGAGCGAGATTCTTTCTGCCCATCATCATAGCGGCGGCGGAATCGTTATCCTGCGCCGTAGATGCTTTGATAGGCTGAGCAAGCTCGACCATATCAAACGGTTCTATATTACCGTCATACTGCCGGTTAGTGAACGAATAGCTCTTACTGTTGGAAACAGGAGCCGTAATCTGTGGAATGTTGGGCATATATATTTCCTTTCAGATGCACATTTTAAAGCCGTGCATCGCATTGCTTGACTTTAAGTTTAGCACATTTCAAGGGATTTATCAATATCAATCTTACGATTGTAAAATAAAAAAATCAGGGAAAGGCGGTTTTGTATATGGCAAAGGTTGAACCCGGCATGGAATCCATGCTCGAAATGTACATATTTGAAACCAATACGTTGCTTGAACAGCTCGATGAAATTCTTCTCAGAACAGAGGATGCAAATGTATTCTCGCAGGAGGATATCAACGAGATATTCAGAATAATGCACACAATCAAAGGCTCGTCTGCGATGATGGGATTTGAAAATCTCCAGCATCTTGCGCACAAGGGCGAGGATATGTTCTTTGTAATAAGGGAGAAGCCCGAAATTGCGAAGGACGCACATTTTGTATATGAACTTATATTTGAGGTTTCCGATCTATATAAGGCTGAAATCGAGTATATACAGAATTCGGGGGATGACGACTATACGCCTACCGACTTCTCGGAAACGTTCAAAAAGCTCGAAGACGCAACGGAAAGATTAAAGGCAATGGAAAACGGTGCCGCTCCTTCGGAAAGCGCTCCTTCGGAAAGCGCTCCTTCGGAAAGCGCTCCTTCGGAAAGCGCTCCTGCGGCAAAGCAGGAAGCATCTGCCGCTCCTGCAGGAAGCAACGTTGAGGGAAGCATGACCGTCCGTGTATTCTTCGAGGACGGCTGTAAGATGGAGAACCTCCGTGCTTTCCTTCTGCTGACAAAGATAAAGGATGTTGCCGAAGTTATCAGCTGTACTCCTCCCGATGTTGAATCCAATGCGGATACGGCAAAGGATATTGTCGAGAACGGTTTCCTTGTGACCTTCAAGGGCTTTGACGGAGACAATGATACGGTAATTAAAGCTATAGAAGGTGCAGTCAACGTTGAATCTTACGAAATAATAGACACACCGTCTGCGGCACATGCCGAAGAAAAGCCTGCTCCCGCACCGGTTAAAGAGGCTGCCCCCGTTGCAGCCCCTGCAAAGACGGAGGAAAAGCCGCAGGCTCAGCCCGCTCCTGCAAAGCCTGCCGCAAAGAGTGCGGTCACAAAGGCTCAGGAGGATATTAAAAAGGCTAACGGCGGTCAGAAGCATAGCCTTATCAGCGTAAACCTGTCAAAGCTTGACACACTGCACGATATTGTCGGTGAAATCATAACGACCGAGTCAATGGTAATAGCAAACCCCGATCTTGAGGGTCTTGAGCTTGAGAGCTTCTCAAAGGCGGCAAGACAGCTCAGAAAGCTGACAGACGAGCTTCAGGATACTGTAATGTCTATCAGAATGGTACCGCTTGCAGGCGTATTTCAGAAGATGGGCAGAATTGTCCGTGATATGAAGATAAAGCTGAACAAGGAAGCAGAGCTTGTTCTTGAAGGTGAAACGACCGAGGTTGACAAGAGCATAGTAGATAACCTGAACGATCCTCTTATGCACCTTGTAAGAAACTGTATGGATCACGGCATAGAGGACGATATAAATGTCCGCATTGCCGAGGGTAAGCCCGAAAAGGGTACTGTAAAGCTGTCTGCAAAGCACTCGGCAGGTGAAGTTATCATCACCGTTTCAGATGACGGTGCAGGCATCAACTGCGAAAAGGTTCTTGAAAAGGCAAAGGAAAGCGGACTTCTTACAAAGCCCGAAAGCGAATATACAACGAAGGAAATCCAGAACATGATTCTCCTGCCCGGCTTCTCGACCAATGATACGGTTACGGAATACAGCGGCAGAGGCGTAGGTATGGACGTTGTACGCAGTAATATCGAACAGTGCGGTGGTACACTTACCGTTGAAAGCGAAGAGGGCAAGGGTTCAAGCTTTATAATCAGAATACCGCTCACACTTGCGATAGTTGAGGGTATGAAGCTGAAAGTCGGCTCTACGATATTCACAGTGCCGATCTCATCTATCAAGGAAAGCCTTATGGTTGCAAACAACCAGTTGCTCAACGATACAAAGCAGGGCGAAATGATAATGATAAGAGGCGTGTGCTATCCTATCCTCCGTCTGCACGAAAAGTTCAATATGCCTACAGAGATCACAAAGCTTGAGGACGGTATCCTGCTTCTTGTCGATGTCGGCGGAAAGAATGTCTGCCTGTTTGCAGATAAGCTGATAGGCGAACAGCCCGTGGTTGTAAAACCGTTCCCGAAATACCTCAGCCAGTACAATATCAAGGCGGAGGGTCTGTCGGGCTGTACCGTAATGGGCGACGGCACAATATCGCTTATAATCGATGTCAACAATCTTATCGGCTAAGGAAACGGAGGCTTTACTTTGTCAGAGAATTATAATGATAAATTACAGGAACTTCTGAATACTCAGAAAGCTATGGAGGACGCAAAGAAAGATCCTCAAAATAAAGAAATAACTAAGGTACTGACCTTCTATATCGGCGAGCAGGTATACGGCATTGAAATACCCAATGTCATCGAAATCATAGAAGTACCGCCCATAACCGCCGTACCCGGTGTACCGTCTTATATCAAGGGCATAATCAATGTCCGCAGTAAGATTGTTCCTGTTGTGAACATAAGAAGCAGATTCGGCAAGGAAGAGATTCCTTTCAACGACCGCACCTGCATAATCATCGTTTCGACAGGTGATGATGTATCGGTCGGACTTATCGTTGACAGCGTTGCGGACGTTATTCCCGTAACCGAACAGCATATATCAAAGACACCGGAGCTTACAGGTGTAAACTCGAATAAATTCATCAAGTCCATTCTTGAAATGAACGATGGAATAAAACTCGTCCTTGACGTTTCAAAACTGATAGACGAACACGCAAGTGAAGAAATGAAGTAAGGCAGGTGAGCCGTAATGCTTAAAATAACAGATAATGAATTCAACCGTCTGGTATCATTCATGAGAGAGCGCTACGGTATAAACCTTTCTCACAAACGCACACTTATCGAGGGCAGACTCGGTAATATGCTCTTTGAGCGAGGATTCAAGAATTATGACGAGTATCTTGACTGCTGTATGAATGACAGAAGCGGTAAAGAGCTTGACGGTCTGCTTATAAAGCTGACCACAAATCATACTTATTTTATGCGTGAACCGGAGCATTTTACTTACCTTACAAGCACCGTTCTTCCGTTTATAAAGCAGACCAACGCAAAAAGCAAAACAATGCGTATATGGAGCGCAGGCTGTTCAAGCGGAGAAGAAGCGTACACTACGGCTATGCACATAAGCGAATTTCTGGGCAGTGAAAAATCCTCGTGGGATACAAGGATACTCGCTACCGATATTTCGCTGAAAACGCTTGCAGGCGCTCAGAACGGAGTGTATCTGGAAAGCGGACTTACGGATTTGCCGCCCGGCTGGCTTGAGAAGTATTTTGACAGGATAGACAGCGAAAAATGTAAGGTAAAGCCGGCGCTTCGTAATGAAGTGATTTTCCGCACGTTCAATCTGATGGAGCCGATACCCTTTAAAAAAGCTCCGTTTGATCTGATTTTCTGCCGTAACGTAATGATTTATTTTGAAATGGAAACGAAACTGGCTTTAGTAAAGCGGTTTTACGATGTGTTAAGACCGGGCGGATACCTGTTCATCGGTCACGCAGAAAGTATTCCGAGAGATTCAACCGATTATGAATATATTAAACCTGCTATTTACCGCAGACCGCTTAAATAACGGCTTTGCACAATATGGCGGCATAATGCCGCAGACGGAGGTGAGGTTTTGCCTCTACGCATACTTATAACAGGAACCAGTGCAGCTGTAAGCCAGGTCACAAAAACTATCATCGACCGCAGTCTGCATAACTGTAAATCTGAAATAGTTGACTATAAACAGCTTTCTCTTTCTGCCGAAAAAGCAGACTATGATTTTGCCGTTATAAACGATCTGATGGCGGATGTATATTATCGTCTGCCGTCGGCACTGAACGATGTTCCGTCGGTGCTCATAACCAATAATGACAGAATACTGACCGACCCGAAGCGATTCGGGCTTTTTGGTGCAATCAAAAACACAAGCGGCGGTGCGGCGGGTCTTGTTGCTTTTGAAAAAGAGCTGATAACTATCATCAATAACGGCACTCATAATACGCTCGAGCGTAAATCTGCCGATAAACTGCATTTTGATAAAATCATGCAGTCGCCCGACGGCAGCGATCCTGCTGTTCTTTTCAAAAAAGCGACAGCGCCGCAGAAAAACAAGCGGAGCGATATAATCAGACCTTACAGCAACAGCGGTAAGATTGAAATGATAGCGATAGGCGCAAGCACAGGCGGCACAGACGCCATAATAGAAGTTGTGCAGGATCTTCCTGCGGATACTCCGCCTATCGTAATAGTACAGCATATGCCTGTCGGATTCACGAAAATGTACGCCGACCGCCTTGACCGCATATGCAAGATGAACGCTAAAGAAGCTGAAAACGGCGACAGACTGCAACAGGGTCTTATAATACTCGGACACGGCTCGGAACAGCTTGAGGTACACAGGGACTCAAGTGGGTTATATGTTACCTCAAAGCCCGGTGAAAAGGTTTCGGGGCACTGCCCTTCTGTTGATGTTTTGTTCAGCTCTGTAGCAAAGGTCACGGGAAAAGGAACTATAGGTATAATTCTCACAGGCATGGGACGTGACGGTGCTTCAGGTCTTGCCGAAATGAGAAAATCAGGCGCATATACGATAGGTCAGGACAAAAATTCCTGCGTTGTATATGGTATGCCGTGTGTTGCTTTTGAAGAAGGCGCAGTCATAAAACAGGCTCCGCTTTCTGATATAAAGAATATTATAATAGGAATGTTATAATGGCAAATTACCGGGAAAGAAGAGAAAAAATGTCAACAGCAAAGAAAACCCTTTCTGTCATTACAGCCGTAGCAATTTTTGCAATTGCGGCTTTGATGACAATGTGTGTTACGCAGGTCGCATCAGCGGCAGAGATGAACGGTAACACAGCAACAGAGCTTGTCAGCTTCATCGGCACAGGCTGGATCTTAGGAAACACCCTTGACGCAATAGGAGGCGGAAACAGCCTTTCCAGCGAAACGTCATGGGGAAATCCGAAAACAACAAAGGCGATGATAGACGCCGTAAAAGCACAAGGCTTCAGCGCAGTAAGAGTACCTGTATCGTGGGGCAACCACACGACCGGCGACAACTTCACTATCGACTCTAAGTGGCTTGCAAGAGTAAAAGAAGTTGTAGACTACTGCATTGATAACGATATGTACGTTATCCTGAACATTCACCACGACACATCCACACAGTACTACTACCCTTCATCTGAATACAAAGAACAGTCGGTGAAATTCGTAACATCAATATGGACGCAGGTAGCAAAATATTTCAAGGATTACGACCAGAAGCTGATATTTGAAACGCTCAACGAGCCAAGACTTGCCGGCACAGGCGATGAATGGTGGTTTGACGTAAACTATCCGAATAATGCTGTCCGTGATTCAATCAGTGCAATAAACACACTCAATCAGACAGCGGTTGATGCTATCCGTGCGGCAGGCGGTAAAAATACCGACAGATGTATAATGGTTCCCGGATACTGTGCATCCATAGACGGCTGTACAACATCAACTTTCAAATTACCGGATGATTCTACGCCCAATCGTCTTATCGTATCGGTACACGCATATACACCTTATAATTTTGCTCTTAACGCAAACGGCACAGCTGAATTTACGAATGATCTGAAAAATGAAGTGGATTATCTGTACAGCACAATAAAATCGCATTTCATTGATGAAGGTATCCCTGCAATAATCGGTGAAACCAGTGCCTCCAACAAAAACAATGCAGCTGAACGTATAAAGTGGGCACAGTATTATATGGGTAAATCCGCCGAATACGGCGTGCCTTGTATGCTGTGGGATAACAATGCGTTCAATGGCAGTGACAAGGGCGAATGCCACGGTCACCTCAACCGTTCAACGCTCGGCTGGTATGATAAGGCTTTTGTTGATGCTGTAATAAAGTACGGCAAGAAGGAACAGATACCCGAAAAGCTGACTCCTCCCGCAAGTGTTACCAATTGCACAGCAAGGCATAAAACCAGCACGGAAATTTTCGTCAATTGGGATAAAGTTGAAGACGCCGATGGATATATTACCGAACAGTACAAAGGCGGTAAGTGGGTACAGATAAATGACAGTGAATATCCTGCGGTCGATTTATACAATCTGAAACCGGATACGGTTTACACTTTAAGGATAAGGGCGTATAAAACCCAAAAGGGAATCTATGCCTACAGCGATTATGTACGCTTTGCGGCAAGGACTGCCAAGCCGGTCGTTAAAAATGTTACTAACTTCAAGGTAAAATCAGCTACAACAAATTCAGTTACGTTACAGTGGGATAAATGTGAAGGTGAAGTCGGTTACTTCGTTGAACGATACAAGAACGGATCGTGGTGCAATATAGCAGAGCTTCCTGTTGACACAACAAGCTATACTGAGAAAGGCCTTATAAACGGAACGACCTACTCATTCAGAATCAGAGCATACCGATACGGTGACACAGTGTTGACCGGATTATATTCGAATGTTGCGGGTACCACCACACTTGCAAATGTTACGGGCTTTGCAAAGCAATCCGCTACAGATTCAAGCATTACTGTAAAATGGAACAGGAATTCACGCGCTACAGGATATGTGCTTGAACAGTACACAGGCGGAAAGTGGGTACAGCTTACAAAAACAGCGTCAAACACCAATACTTCGTACACTGCGACGAACCTGAAAGCAAGCACAACTTACACATTCCGCATCAAAACGTACAAGACGGTAAACGGTAAAACCACCGAAACCGCTTATATAAGACTTGCTGCGAGAACATCCGCACCGAGCGTTACGAATGTAACAGGCTTTACAAAGGAATCTGTTACCCAAACGACCGCTACTCTGAAGTGGAACAAAAACACAACCGCTACAGGCTACATTGTCGAACAGTACAAGGGCGGCAAGTGGACTCAGATAGCAAAGACAACGAGTAACAGTACACTTACCTGCACTGCAAAAGAACTTAAGGCAAACACTACTTATACGTTCAGAATCAGAGCATATAAGACCTCCGGCAGTTCAACGAAGTACAGCAGATCGGAAGAGCGTCGTGTAGGGAAAGAGTGTAGATCTCGGT
>OCQH01000204.1_pt1 | contig 7982 bp, 7 predicted proteins | sample 1538411 | NCBI WGS metagenome assembly OCQH01 (sample SAMN04571690, study PRJEB22368) | human gut metagenome | biome: human gut; material: stool | host: Homo sapiens | place: Luxembourg | collected 2012-06-01
GTGTGCTCTTCCGATCTAATAAAACTATGGGAATAAAAATTCAAATTAACTCCCTTGAGGCTCTTGAGAGACTCATTGGAGGAGATAGTGAACTTGAAATATCTATAAGAGATAATATAGTTCAAGAATTTACAAATAAATATTTAAAAGGATTGGTAAATTCTGATAAAATTAAAGAAGCTTCCTGGTCAATTAATCAAAAGATCCGTAACTGTGTAGAGGAAACTTATTTATCAGGAACATACCTAAAACCTGAGATTGTAAATAATATAAGAAAAGAGGTAAAAGATTACGTGGATAAATGTCTACATTCTTATCTAGATGATGAAATTAATAAGGAATTGCGAAGTCTCATGGAAACTAGAATTCAAAAGTTAACTGATTCTGGAGAGATGGAAGATAGAATTTTGAAATGCATGGATTCTTATCTGAAGAAGTCCATTGATAATGTGATCACTAACATGAAAAGTCTTATTAATTTACATATAGAATGACAAAGTATAAGTCTTTTAATGGTTCAGAATCAAAATTATCTGGACTTCAGGAATTAGTTAATTTCATAAATGAAAATTCTATAGATGTAGTGTCTATAAATTACGCAGGTGGAGAGTGGGTATTAATATATAATGAAGACTAATATGATTCAGAATTTAATTCTTACTAAGTCAGTAATCACTAATGGAACTTCAAAATATTTAGAGTTAAGATTAGCTGATAGTAATACTAATAATATAATTTCTAATATTATAATAGAACCTAGTGATTTAGGAATAAATGATACTAATAATCAGGAAATTTCTGACTCATATTTTGACTCTTTCTTAGATAAATTTTCGCAAAAATCACTTGATAGACTTTTAAGTAATCAAAGTCTTAATACGATATATGATAAATTAAGTGAAGGAGTGTATGAAAGTTCTGAACTAGCAATCAATGAGTTTATGTATGGTAAGGTAACTGAACCTCCTAAGAGTACTAGTCAACTTTATCTAGAAATAAAAGAACTATTAAAGAAAGATCTATTCACTGATAGACAGTTCGTTGAAACTATATATAGAACTATACTAAAAGATATAATAAAATATGATATAGAACCAATTATTAATAATTTAAGATCAGAGGTTTATACTAATATTAATGGAATAATTAAAAATTTAATGATTAAAAATGGCTGAAGATACTAAAGACATTGAGATAAAAGCATTACCATGGAATGAACATATTAGATTAAGACATGGTATGTATATTGGTGATGTTAATAATCCCAACGTAATATTTAGAGAGATAGTTGATAATTTTACTGATGAAGCTTACGCATGTGAATATTGCAATAAAGGATTTATTCATAATGACTTTAATGGATATCATGTAGTATTTGACAATGGAAGAGGAATACCCATTACGTACGGAGCTGATCCAACTAAAACACAAGCTGAACAAGCTATTGCTACATTAAATGCAGGTAGTAAATTTGAAGTTAGTGGGGTGGCAAGATCAGGTCAGAATGGAGTAGGATCTGTAGCTACTAATGCACTATCTAGTAGATATATTCTATTATCTAGGATAACAAAAGATAATTTTGATAAGTCAATTCCTGAAGTAAAAAGATTATGGGAAAGTAAAGGTCCTAGAAGTAAGAAGGACCTTTATTATATGTTAGAATATTCTAAAGGAGTAAAGATAACTGAATCAGCAGGAACTCTTGAAGAAATACAAACATATATTTTCAAAGGAATAAAAAATCCTAGACCTATACCAACAGGATATAGCACATTAGTATTATTTATTCCTGATGATACTATGTTTGAAAATACAAAAGCACAAGCCCCTATGAAAAATCTTAGGAATTTTATGCTTATACAGAAAAAGTTCTATAATAAGGATGTTGAAGTCATAGTAAACGATAAAAGTATAACTGATGAATTTACTCCGTATAAATATGAACTTAATAAAGTAATAATTCCTGCTGATACTAGTAAGAATAAGATAGTTCAAATGTATGCTACGTTTGAAGTTGATCCTAATCTAGGTAGTAGAGAAACTGAAGGATCAATAAATTCTTTAGTAGTTAACCAAGGACATCACATACAAATCTTTGAATCTTGCTATAGGGAATCATTAGTAAAAAGATATGGAGTAAGTCATAATTATATATTTAATGGTTTAAAAGTATTTGTTATAGTATTATGTGAGGAAGTTGTATTCAGTTCTCAGACTAAAGAAATATGCAAATCAATTGTAAAAGTTAAATCTTCAGATTTTGAAGATGTGACTAAGGAGTTGATAAAAATATTTAAGACTGATGAAGATTACTGGCAAGCTCACGTCAATAGATTAAATGCCTATGCAGAGTCAATGACTAATATTAGCACTATTGATAAAATCAAGAAAGACTTGATGGGATCTATGACTAGTAATGCAGCAAGGGAGAAGATGAACCTTCCTGAAAAGCTAAGTGATGCTACTGCAGGAAGATCAGAGAGGTTAAAATGTGAGCTATTCTTATGTGAAGGAGCTAGTGCTGCAGGATCTCTAAAATCAGGAAGAAAGAACTCAATGTATCATGGAGTATATGCTCTTAGAGGAAGGACTCTAAATACTATTAATAAAACTGTAGACCAAATGATGGAGTCTAAGGAACTTAATGGAATATTTAAGTCAATAGGTCTAGGTCTAGATGCTATTAATGTAACTCATGAAGAAGAGCTAAAATTAGGAAGACCATTAACATTCGAAGAAAGATCTAATGTCATAAAAAAGTATGCAAGATACGGAAAAATATGCATTGCGTGTGATGCTGACGAAGACGGTTTAGCTATTACTTCATCACTTTTATCAACATTCGCTAAATTTGCTAGATTCTTACTTGATGCAGGTATGATTTATATATCTGAATCTCCTTATTACATACAAAATGGAAAATATTTCTATCCATCCGACGTTCAAGCTGATGGATCAGTTCCTGGATTAGATTTTAGTAAAGAGTTCCATAGAATAAAAGGTTTGGGTCAGTTGAACAAGAATCAAGTCTATGAATCGTTCTTTGACGAAACTAAAAGAAAACTTATTCAAGTTACTCCCCAAAATCTAGATAGAGCAATAGAACTTATAGCAGATATAAATGTCAGAAAACAATTCTTGAGAGATAGTAATATATTAACGAATCCATTTAATTTGAACTAAAATGCCTAGAAGAAAATCAGAACAAATTGAAAATCCTATTGTAACTTCTAATCAATTAGCTAAGATAGAAATAAAACCTATTGATAAAGTTACTGAAGATGCCTATTTTAAATTTGGTAAACTTGTAAATACTCAAAGGCATATCCCTTCATTGGATGGTTTAAAGATATCTTACAGAAGATTATTATATGTATCTCATCAATTACCTTCTGGAAAATTGATTAAGAGTTGTTCAGTATTAGGTAAAATATCTGATTATCATGGTCATAGTACAGATGGTATTATGGGAACTATAGCTGCCTTTGTAAAAGGAAGAGTATTCGAAGGAGAAGGATTCTTTGGACAAGCTTATATAGATGGTTCCTCAGATCCAGCTGCAGCTCCTCGTTATACTTCAGTAAGACTTTCTGATAACTATAGAAAAATTATCGGAAAATTATTGGATGATGTTCCTTATGATGAATCTGAAGTAGGTCCTCAAGAACCTAGATTTATACCACTTCCACTTCCTCTATGTTTATTCTTAGACTCAGTAGTTTCAGGAATGGGAGTAGGTATTAGTACAAATCAACCTAACTTTAGTCCACTATCCTTATATAATGCATACATTAATAATAACCCAACATTATTAGAGCCTAGTATAGACATAGAAATTGTTAGATCTGAGTCTGAACTTGAAAGGTTATGGACTCAAGGTATAGGAAGAGTGGTATATAAGTTCCATACAAAAGAGCATGTAAATCAAGACGGATGTAAGGGGATATTGATAAGCGGAGATTGTGGAATATTTACTCCAAATCTTAAAAATAAATATATAAGAAGATGGAAGGAAGAAGGGAAAATAATAACTGAAGATCTAACTGATCAGAATGGACCTAAGTATTTTATAGGAATAGCAAAAGGCATAAGAACTATAGATTATGAGGAATTTAAAAGAATAGTAGAATCAATATGTGTTTATAGAGATACATATTCTTTAAATGTAACTGATGGTGAGTCCGCTTTTAGAATTCCATTATATGAATGGATAAAATTTACATATACTAGATATATAGATTTAGCGACATCTCATAACCTAAAAGAGATTGAACAAACTAAATTTAATATAAAAGTATATGAGTCACTTCCTTCAGTTGTAGATTATATATTAAATATAAATCCAAAAGCTGAAAATGATGAGATATGTAAATCATTAAATTTAACTATGGATGTAGTATCAGCTATTATGTCCAAGCCTATAAGTACCTTGAAAAAGTCAAAAGATAATTCTAGTAGATTAAAAGATTTAAAATCTAAACTTAAGGAACTAACTGAATTTAATCCAGTAAAATTTACTGATGATATAATAAAACAACTATAAAACGTGTAAAAAGCGTCCCTAAAAGCTTGAAGACCTTAAGGTTGGAAAGTTTTTAAGTATAGTGAATATTTAATAACTTAAACTTATATCATATGGTTTTACTAACTGGGTTAGATTCTATAATAGAGTCTTTATATTTAGATGAAAGATTAACAGAACATTCAAGGGATGGAAATATATTAGTCAATCCAGTTAGCATATCTTATGTAATAAACAAGGTTATAATAATAAATCATAAATATTATCCAATAGATAATATAAAAATCCTATTGAATAATAGGAATAAGGTTATAACTAGAGTTAATTACGAAGTAGATGGAGTTAAATATGACCCATATCTACTTCGTATAAATGATAGTATAAGAATTTCTAATGAAAAAATCAATATAATAAATGAGAATTCTTATATGCTTGTTGAACATAAGTTTGATGGAGTAAACTTATATTATCCAAAACCAATATCATTTTACGATCATTATTTGAATGGTGATCTAACAGTTTTAGGATATTTAATGTATCAGTTAGGATGTGATATAAGTGATGTTAAAGATGATACAATATTCTCTAACTTAGACATTATAAAAATGAACAATGGATTCATTATATAAACTATTTAAACTATGAATTATTTTAAACAAATTTACGAGGATCCTTCAAGAAATCTTAATAGTATTATTAGGTATTCTGGGACCTATTGTATAAGACCTGAGACTGATTCTAATCATATAATGGATATGATGGCTATGTGTCATATAATATCTGATGTTATATTTGAGGAAAAGGGAATAAGGTTAGATCTAAAAGAGTTAATTTATCGTTGCTATACTCATGATTTAGATGAGGTATTAACTGGTGATGTGCAGAGAGGATTAAAATATTACAATGATAAAGTACACGAAGCTATAGATAATGTAGCAGAAGAATTATTAAATAAAACTTATAAAAAATCTTTTGTAGATGATATTAGAAACGCTAAAGATATAAATGACCCATGTGGGATCATTGTTAAGATGGCGGATACATTACAAAGTTCAATAAAAATATATGAGGAATTTAAACTTGGAAATTTTCATTTTACAAGGATAATTCAAGAGCATAAGATATTTTTACAGGATTTATTAGATAAAGTATCAGAGACATCATATGAATTTACGGATGTTCTAATAAATATAATAAAAGATTTTAAGAGAATTATCGAACTTGAATGCAATAATATTAATAACAACTTTTAATTAATTTATTTTTATGAGCAATTTTGATATAACAAATTTTTTAGCCGGATTACAGAATGCACAGCCAAAACCTCGTGAAACAAACTTTGAACAAAAACCGAAAGTGTTAGAGAAAGTTTACTTATCAGTACCAGACAACTTAGGGAAATATCAAGTATTTCCTATGAATAGTGTAGTAACTGGATTTCCATTTGTTTATATGAATAGAACCAGAGAGTTCTACATGGAAAGAAAGATAGTTGGTAGGGATCCTAGTAAGGAAAAATTATATGCGTGGTATAAATTACTTCCACATTCAGCATATCAATTCTTGGATTCTACTGGAAGATTAGTATCTTCTTTAACTCAAGCAGAATCAGATTTATTATCAGCAGCTCATGCAACTTTTGATAAATTATCAAATGTTCTTGATCAAGCTAATAAATCAAAAGGTTTGATTAGATATAAAAATTATACGATATTTAACGCAAAATGTATCAACAAGTTCAGACTTGGAGATGTTACTAAACCTGAAAGGTCAAATTTCTCCGCATTATTTGTATGTACAGCTAGGGATTTCGCTAATGCAGTACAAACTAATATTAATGATAGCCAATTTAGATTTGGAGGAAATAATGATTGGGTATCTCAGGTTTATAACAGAGAACAAACTAATAGAACTGGATGGTTAGTATTTACTATCAGTAAAGCATCTAATGGAATTGGATACTCTGTTACAGCATCTCATGATGCAAATCTACCTGCAAGTGCTACTGAAGGATTTGTCATTACTGATGAAGAAGCAGAAGCAATGAAAGATCCTGTAAGCAATTTCTTAGGTTGGCAAGCAGGGGATAGTAAGAATTTGTTTAATGCACAATTAATTCAAGAAATTATTGATGAGATGACAAAAACTATGGTTCAATACCAGAGTGTCGGATCTACTGTAAATATGGGAATGGTAACTGCTGCAACTCAAGCTACAGCTCAGGCTGCAACAATTGCTCCTCAACAAGCTACTCCTGTAACTAATGACCCTATGGTAGCAGCTTTTCAACAAAATAATGTAGCTCCTCAGCAGACTATGTCTCAGAGTCCTGAACAAATGGCAGTAAGGAATGACAATCCATTTGTAACTCCTCCAGCTGCACATATGGATCCAGCGACTCAAATGCCAATTAATGTTGGTCAACAGGCACAACCTCAGCAACAATATGTTCAGCCTCAGTTTGCTCAGCAGCAATATTATCAACAACCTTCTCAGCAGGGTCAATCTGAACAGACTAATAATCCGTTTTTGAATGCTGGAGAAAATCCTTATAAACAATAAGGCTTAAGCTATTAGTAAGTATAAAAGGGAGGAGTAGAAATACTCTTCCCTATATATTTTTAACTAATTAAAATTAATATACTAATAATTTTATGAGAAAATATAGAATCTATAATGATATCGAATAAATATAAATATGGTCTTATAGACGGAAGCTATATATTAACTAGAGCATTATTTGCTACAGTAAATTATGAAAGATCACCTGAGGCTACAGCATCAGATGTAGTCAGATCAGTAATATATACTCTAAGGAAGCTAAGTAGAGATTATGGAGTTACTACTGATAAACTAATATTCCTATGGGATAAATGGGATCCAAAATATTCTGGATATTATAGAACTTTCTTATTAAAAGGTCTTTATAAAGATGATAGGGAATACATAACTGATGAAGATGTAGAAAAAGAGGACGATCCTGAAGTAAAGAAACAATTAGAGTTCAAGGCTTACCAGAATAAGGTAAAATATGAGGCTAAGACTATCCTTCAGAATGAATTAGGAAAATTCGGAGTTCCATCCTTTATGAGATTAGGATATGAAGGGGATGATTTAGCAGCTATTTCTGCAAATTATCTATATAATGATAATAAACCTAGTATCCTGATAACTAAAGATGGAGATTGGTCGTTCTTTTTAAATCCTAAAGTCGATTATTTTAGAATTCCATTAAAAGGAAAGGATCCAGAAATAATTACGTTTAGTTCTATGATAAATGAGGTACCTGAAGAATTAAGAAGCAGAGTCAGCCTATATGATTGGAAGGCGTTATATGATTCAATTGAAGGATCTCATAATGCTATGAGAAAAACAAGATTTGACAGAGTAAATACTAAAGATATAATAAAAAATATTATATTAAATGAGGATTATTCTGGAATAGAGGATTATGAAACTT
>OCQH01000208.1_pt1 | contig 7938 bp, 8 predicted proteins | sample 1538411 | NCBI WGS metagenome assembly OCQH01 (sample SAMN04571690, study PRJEB22368) | human gut metagenome | biome: human gut; material: stool | host: Homo sapiens | place: Luxembourg | collected 2012-06-01
ACCGAGATCTACACTCTTTCCCTACACGACGCTCTTCCGATCTGGATTTTACTTTGCCGCATGTGAGGACTTTATCATAATCAGCATACTTCTGAACTGAACGCTCAGCATATCCGAAATCTCGTTTTCGCTGAACAGACAGATGTTGGATGAAAGCAATACACCTATACCGTAGGTGAATATCCAGACGTGCCTGAATAAAGTCATAGCGTCCTCTTTTGAAAGCGAGTAATCGTTCATTATATACTCAATGCACTTGTCAGCCGTAACACCGAGCATAGACGAGAACATTTCCTCAAAATTGAAAGTATGATCCTGTTCCTTCATAAAAAGAAGTCTGTACAGCTTCGGCTTTTCCTTTGCAAAAGTAATCATCTGAATGCCGACCTGCTTGAATGCGGGCATATCCGAAGTTTCCTTTTCCGCATACTGTCCGAACACTTCCATAGCCGATTCACGGACGGACTGTTCAAGCTCCTCCATATTTTTGAATGCCGTAAAGATAGGGCGTGTCGATGTTCCCATAGCCTCTGCAAGACTTCTTGCATTCAGTGATTCAACACCGCTCTCGGCAACTATTCCGAGTGCTATTTTGGTTATCTCTTCTCTTGTATATTTTGCCCTGGGTGGCATAATATCACCTCGTGATATGGATTTTTCTGTAGTGCTTGTTGCGTAATGCTCATATTATAGCATTATAGCACCGGTTTTTCACTCTGTCAACTGTTTTGGATAAGAACGATATTTTTATCTGCGGCATTTTGATAAGCTGTCTTAAAGATTAATCTTATTAAATCAAATTATTGACATTCGTCTAATATTATGTTATTATGAAGAAAACTTTCAGGGAGGTATAAACATGAACGAACAGAACAATTATCAGCAGCCTGTTGAACAGAACTATCAGCAGCCCGCACCGCAGTATCAGCAGCCTGCACCGCAGTATCAGCAGCCATACGGACAGCAGTTTTACGGACCGGTAAGACAGCTCAATACACGCAGAAGCCTTCTTAAGCTGATTCTGTTAACAATTATAACTTTCGGAATTTATCCCTATGTTTTCTTTTCCGGAATTTCAGAAGATATAAATCTCATCGCAAGCAGATTTGACGGAAGAAAGACAATGCACTACTGCCTTATGTCGTTTATCGTCGGACCCCTTACATTCGGTATCGGTTTTATCGTATGGTTCCATAACCTTTCTTCAAGAATGGGTAACGAGCTTGCAAGACGTGGTATAGCATATTCTTTCGGTGCTTCGGATTACTGGCTATGGAACGTTCTGGGAAGCCTTATCATTATCGGACCGTTTGTTTATCTGCACAAGCTCGCAAGAGCGTCTGTGCTTCTTGCAGAAGATTATAATATCAGAGGCTGAGCCGATACATATTTACATATTGTATAAGCACAAGTAAAGAAGGGGCGATTTTCCGGTTCCCTTTTCAATATTCAGTAAAGCTTATTTATCACCGAATACCTTGCGGTAGTCATCCTGGAACTTGATGATGCCCTGATCGGTAAGCGGATGCTTGGTCATCTGCTCAATGACCTTGTAAGGAACGGTCGCGATATCCGCACCGGCCAGAGCGCAATCGGTAACATGGATCGGGTTGCGGACAGACGCGCAGATGATCTCGGTCTTGTTCTCGGGGAAACGGGAGAACATGGCGGTGATCGTTTCGATCAGCTCAATGCCGGGCTGAGAAATATCATCCAGACGGCCAAGGAAGGGGCTGACATAAGTAGCACCTGCACGAGCGGCAAGAAGTGCCTGGTTTGCGGAGAAGATCAACGTGCAGTTGGTCGGAATTCCTTCGGAGGAGAGAACCTTGATGGCTTTCAAGCCTTCAACGGTCATCGGGATCTTAACGACCATGTACTTGGGGTCGAGCGCATAGATTGCTCTTCCCTATTCGATCATGCCTTCAGCGTCCTCAGTGGTCGCTTTGACCTCGCCGGAGATCGGACCGTCAACGATCTGGACAATTTCTTTCAGAACGGTCGCATAGTCGCGGCCTTCTTTGGCGATCAGAGAAGGATTGGTGGTAACGCCAGCGATAACGCCCATGTCGTTTGCCTTACGGATTTCTTCAATATTGGCGGTGTCGATAAAGAATTTCATGATAATTACACTCCTGTCATTTGGTCAGAACGCTTGCGACAGCCGCTTTCCAGCCGTCATAGCGCTTTTTACGGGAAGATTCGTCCACCTTCGACAGATAGCGGGTGCGTTCTTCTTTTTCATAAACAGACTGATCCCACAGCCCCAGAGCAAAACCGGCAGCATAAGCTGCGCCGATGCCCGAAAGTTCTTCGTTTTTCGGAACTGCAACCGGGATCGAAAGCATATCCGACTGGAACTGCATCAGATATTTGTCTTTAGTCGGACCGCCGTCTACCCGGATCTCAGTGATTGGCAGACCGGACTCCTGCTGCATCAGCAGAACAAGATCGGTGATCTGATACGCAATGCATTCTTCCGCCGCCTTTACGATTTCGGCTTTTCCGGTGCTGCGGGTCATACCGACGATTGCGGCCTTTGCCTCACTGTCCCAATAGGGGGCGCCCAGCCCGGAGAAAGCCGGAACGAGGTAGGTCGTATCCTCGGGATTGGCCTTTGCAGCAAATTCGCCCGATTCGCGGGAAGCACCCAACAGCTTCACATCATCGACCAGCCATTTGATAACCGAGCCGGTATAGTTGATGTTGCCTTCCAAGACGTAGTTTACTTTCCCGCCCATGCTCCATGCCAGCGAGGTTACGATACCGGCGTCAGAGAAGATCGGTTTTTCACCAATATTCATCATAACGGAGGAGCCGGTTCCGAATGTCGCTTTAATCATGCCGGGAGTCAGACAGCCCTGCCCGAAGAGAGCGCCGTGACTGTCGCCGAGAACGCCGTGAATCGGGATTTCTTTGGAAAAGTACCCATCAAGATCGGTATAACCGTAAAGACCGTCGGAGTCGGTCACAGTCGGAAGCGTCTCCGGGTCAATTCCAAAGATCGAGCAGATCTCACTGTCCCAGGAAAGGGTACGGATATTGAAAAGCTGTGTACGGGAAGCGTTGGAGTAATCGCATCGGAATTCTTTTCCGTGGGTCATCTTAAAGACGAGCCACGAATCAATCGTGCCGCAGCAAAGGTGTCTGCCGGAAAGGTCGCCAGCGTTCCGGAGAACCCATGCGATCTTTGCCGCAGAGAAATATGGAGAGAGCCGCAGACCTGTGTGCTCGCGCACCATTTCGGCATAATCAGACAGTCCTTCACAGATCTTTGCACCGCGTGCGCACTGCCATACGATCGCATCATAAACCGGAAGGCCGGTGTCGCGATCCCAAACCAGAGCCGTCTCGCGCTGGTTGCTGATGCCGATGCCAATGACTTTGTCTTTGTTGATGCCGGTTTTTTCAATAATAGCACGGGCAACGCCTTTGGTGTTCTCCCAGATTTCCATCGGATCATGCGCGACCCATCCGTTTTCTGAAATCTTCTGTTTATGCGGAAGGTCGCTTCGGCCGATCAGCCGGGCGTCTTCGTCAAAAAGAAGGGCTTTGGTTCCGGAAGTGCTCTGGTCAATCGCCAGAATATATTTCATGCTGAAAACCAGTCCTTTCCCCTCCCGCACCGGATATGTCGATCCGATGCGGGAGGAACAGTCGCTTATTTTAACAGTTCTTTTGCGGCAGCAATGATACCGTCTTTATTCAGATGATAATAGTCAAAGACCTCGCGGGAATTACCGGTGATAACAGGAGCATCGGGCAGGCCCATGCAGGTGACTTTACGGGGAGCATTGGCTGCGACAATCTGGCAGACCATTGAACCGAGTCCGCCGATCCGGGTATGCTCTTCGATTACGATCACAGCTTTTGCTTTTTCAGCTGCACGGATAACTGCCTGTTCATCCAGCGGCTTGACGCAGTACATATCGAGCACACCGGCGGAGATCCCCTGCTCATTCAGTTCTTTGGAAGCGGCAACGGCTGCTTCTACCATTTCACCGCAGGCGATGATGGCAACATCCGTCCCTTCGCCGATAACGGTCGCTTTATCCATCTCAAAGGGGCAGTTGTCCTCCGAGTAAACATCCGGAACGGCGTTGCGGCCGACGCGGATATAAGCGGTCTGATCGTCCTGATAAAGCGCTTCCATCAGCTTACGGGTCTGGAAACGGTCGGAAGGAAGATAAACGCGCATTCCTGGGATCGATGCCATGTCAGCAATATCGGTCGCCGAATGATGGGTCATGCCGAGCGCGCCGTAGGAAACACCGCCCGAAATACCGATCAGCTTAACATTGGTATGGGAATAAGCGCAGTCAACCTTCGCCTGTTCCATGCTTCTGGTCGAGAGGAAGCATGCGGGAGAAGCCGCATAGGCTTTTTTGCCGCATTTAGCAAGACCGGCAGAGATCGAAACCAGGCTCTGCTCAGCGATGCCAACTTCAACAAACTGGTCGGGATATGTATCGGCAAACGGAGTCAGCGAAGCGCTTCCGCGGGAGTCGGAGCAGAGAACAACAACGTCTCTGTCCTCTTTAGCCTTTTCCATCAGAACTTCGCAGATCACCTGCTTATTCGCAATCTTATTCATTTGCCGCAGCCTCCTTTGCTTTCAGTTCCGCCATACCCTGTTCGTATTCTTCGGGAGTCGGAACTTTGTGATGCCATGCAGCTTTATTTTCCATAAAGGATACGCCGCAGCCCTTCGTGGTGTTGGCAACGATCAGGGTGGGTTTGCCTTTGGTGGCTTTTGCTTCGTCAAATGCACGATCCAACGCATCAACATCGTTTCCGTCGATCGAGATGACGTGCCAACCGAAGGTCGCCCAACGCTCTTCCTGGCTTTCCTGGTTCATAACATATTCGGTCGTGCCGGAGATCTGGAGACGATTTCGGTCAATGACGGCGCAGAGATTGTCCAGCTTATAGTGACCGCCGGCCATGGCGCCTTCCCAGACGCTTCCTTCGGCAAGCTCACCATCGCCCATGACAACATATACGCGGTAATCGCGCTTGTCCATCTTACCGGCGAGTGCCATACCGATCGCGACCGACAGACCGTGGCCGAGAGAACCGGAGTTCATCTCGATACCATTGACTTTATTGTTGGGGTGACCGATGTACTTGGAGAGATACTGGGAAACCGTTTTCAAATCCTCGCGGGGGAAGAATCCTTTCTGGCAGAGAACCGCGTAAAGTGCCTCAACCGCATGACCTTTACTGAGGATAAAGCGGTCATGATCGGGATCATGAAAATTCTCGGGAGTAACATTCATCTGCTTGTTATACAGGACGTTGAGCGTATCGATTACGCTCATGTCACCGCCGATATGTCCGCCCTTTGCGTGGTAGACGATATCGAGGATATCCTGACGCAGTTTGTAAGAGTTTGCTTTCAGGTTCATAAGTCTGTGTCCTTTTCTGATCAGGAGTCGGAAGATATACTCTTTTCTCCCGGCTCTCCTTCATTTATTCGCCGCGAAGATATGCTTTGATTTCTTCGTCGTTATCGTCATAAAGGTCGGGCTTGACGCCGATGTATTTGCAGGCTTCGTAAAGTCTCGCGACAACATCGCCGTGAATACCGGCACAGTGATGAATATAGGGACCTTCGACAATCTTTGCCTCCAGCTTCTTCCAGTTTTTGACCTCGACCCAGAGATAGGTACCCTTGGTGTAAGGACCGTCAATACCTTTAGCGGTACCGAGCAGCAGGCTGTATTCGCCGTTGTCGCCGTCAAAACGGCAGAGGGTAACGTTGCCGTGTTTGCACTCGGCAGCAACCGCACCGGGGTAATCAAATGCCAGCGGATAGGTCAGCTGAGGACGCTCTTTAGCAAGAGAAAGGGGCCAGGGACCGCAGTGCTGAAGCAGCTCAGCGTTGTCGTTGGTAGGATGGCGAACCGTCCAGTCAGCAAAGAATACGGGATGCTCGTCCATACCGGCAGCCTGAATCAGCAGAGAAGTGATCGCACCGTGGATATCGGTCTCACAGACGACCGGGAAGCCTTCATCAAAGAGCAGGGAGTTCGCACAGCAGGGCATAACGCCAAGTTCATCCTGAAGGGCGTTCCAACACTGAATAACAGCGGCGTTGCAACCGTATTTCTTTGCCATCGTTTCGATCGCAACTTTCATAGCGGCTACATTGTAAAGCTCGTCCTCGGTGACGTGGATGTCCATCTTCATTCGCATATAAGCGACACAGGCTTCGACCAGCGTTTTTTCCTCTTTTGCCTTGTTGACGTTCTGAACCAGTTCGGTCATCGGAACGGGCGAAAGCTGGATGTTGAATTTCTCAAGCAGCTCACCTTCGTTGCACATCGTGCTCCAGAAGTCAAACGGACGGGTCGAGATCTGAAGGATGCGGGTATGACGAAAGGTGCGGACAATATTGCAGACGGCAAGGAAGTCCTTGATTCCCCGCTCAAATTCGGGATCGGTCAGGTTGCAGTTGGTCATGTAGGTGAAAGGTACGCGGAAACGGCGGAGAACCTTACCAGTCGCGAACAGGCCGCACTGGGAATCTCTCAGGCGGACGCCGGTTTCGGGATCGGGACATTCATCGCGGGGACCCCAGAGCAGAACCGGAAGATTCATTTCCTTGGCCAGTCTTGCGACCTCGTACTCGGTGCCGAAGTTTCCGTGAGGGAAGAAGATACCGTCAACCTTCTCGGCTTTGAATTTTTCCACAATTGCGGGCAGATCGTTGTCATCGTAGAGAAGCCCTTCTTTATTGATATCGGTGATGTCAACAAAATCCACGCCCAGTTCGCGCAGACGATCTGCGGTCAGATTGCGGTATTCAATAGCTGCAGGTGCGGAAAAGATACTGCGTCTGGTCGGTGCATAACCGATTTTAATTTTTGCAGGAGTCATAAAAATTCCTTCCTTTCTGAAATTAGAGACTGTCGGCATTTATCATAAGCGGTCAGTCAGTGCGTTTGCACACGCTTCCCCGCTCAACAAACTCAGTACAGATCTGAGATTTGGTCACAAACCGGTCGCCGTTCCGGATCAGTTCCAGAAGCCTTCGGACGGCTGTGCGTCCCATTTCCTGTTTATAAACATGAATGGTGGTCAGGCCGGGGGTCGTGATGCTGCAAAACGGAAGATCATCAAACCCGATGATCGATACGTCCTCAGGGATCCGGATCCCGTGATCCTGCATGGCCTTCAGCGCGCCCAGAGCAATGATATCGTTATCGGCTAGGAGTGCTTCGGGAAGCCTGATCCCGGCGGAAAGCAAACGGTTCATCTGTACTCTTGCCCCGTCCATCGTCGGAGGCAGAGAAATCAGCCCGTTTTCCGGGATCTCAAGTCCATGTGCTTTAAGCGCCCGTTCATATCCTTCCTGGCGGTAGAAGAAGTTTTTGATGTTAATGTTGCTTTTCAGGTATCCGATCTCCTTATGACCATTTGCGATCAGATACTCGGCTGCGGCACAGATCGAATCGGTGTTGCTGATCAGGACAGAGTTGAAAGAGGAGTTTTCAAACCAGTTATCCAGTACAACGACCGGTGCCAGCGCGCTTTTGAACTTAGCGGCTTCTTCTTCATCCAACTCGGTTGCCAGAAGCAGGATACCGCTTGTCGGATCGGTCAGAAGCTGTTTTAAGCGTTCGTCATAATCCGGCGCAGACCGGTTCAGGTTCCAGATCACCGTTTCAAAATTCCCGACCCGGCTTTCCATCTCGACTCCTTCGATCAGGGCGGAGAAAAAAGGCGTATCGGAAACGACCTGTCCGCTGTCTTTATAAATGACGAAACGAATGCTGTGGATATTTCCGCCTTCGGATAAATATCCGCAGGCATGGGCGGCTTCGAGAATCTTTGCGGCGGTTTCATGGTTGACGCCGCGTTTATTGTTAAGCGCGTTGGATACAGTTGCCGGAGAAAATCCGGTCATTTCACTGATCTGTCGGATACTCGCTT
>OCQH01000209.1_pt1 | contig 7925 bp, 13 predicted proteins | sample 1538411 | NCBI WGS metagenome assembly OCQH01 (sample SAMN04571690, study PRJEB22368) | human gut metagenome | biome: human gut; material: stool | host: Homo sapiens | place: Luxembourg | collected 2012-06-01
ATCTATAAAGTTATGATAGATATAAAATTATACAAAATAAATTATTATGATTATAAGGATGATAAATTAAATCTGAAAGGGATGGGTTTATCTACTATATTCTCAGATTCAAGTTTTGCTTTGAGAAATACATGCATATTATTTCTATCTGCTTTGTTGAATACTGAGAATCAAGTAATAGTGATCTTCTACATGGATGATGACTTGCTACTTGAACCTATAGTGATGTACCTCACTTTAAGTGGAATACGTATTCCTAGCGATTATGAAGATTTTAGTGGAATGATAATTAAAGAGCTAATCGAATGGGTGAAAAATGCAAATTATGCAATAGTACAATCGACTACAGCGGAGATTTCGAAGCTCATATCTTGACTGATCACATGATGAGTTACTCTAAGTACTACGAGTATAGTAAATTAATAGGGTCAGTAAAATGCGATATATGTAATGAAGATGTCTATAGGATATCTCCATGGTTTGAAGTATATAATCCATGCATATCATGTAGTAGTCAAAGAATGTACTTTGAATCAGTATTAATGGGAATAAATAAGATACATGACATAATATGTAATAATAGGTATTCTAAACTATTTATCTTAGATAAGAGTTTAAGAGAGAGAATGATCGAATTTGATATTCCTAAGTATTGTAGATCGTTGAGTAAAATAAGATTCAATAGCAATGATGATATTAATTTATTTAAGATATCAACATATGATGGCAGGTCACCTTATCTAGATCCTTCAATGTCAAATGCTAAGATTTCTAAATCATCATATAATATATCTAAGAAAGATATGATCATGTGCAATAATGAAAGTTTTAGCTTGAGAATACATGATGATGTTTATACAATATATCTACCTGAGGAGTGTGAATACCATAATAACAATCATTATAAGTATAATATATTAAATAGGCAGAATAACCCTCAGTCAGCTAAGAAGCTGTTATTGAGCTCAGGCACATGCATAAAATTCTATAATACTAATTTTGATAGATGTAAGTCATTATTAAGAGTATCTAAGAATGGGAATAATATTTACTCAGTATCTTTATCAATGGATGAATTAGATTATATAAAATATTATATAATGTCTAATACGTCACTATTGAGGTACTTATTTAATGTCTTATATGAGCTAATTAGGAATTCAGATACAGTTTATGACTATGCATTCTTATTAAATAAGGTGGTAGTAAATCCGTCAGGAAAATTTAATATGATGATTGACTGGACTATTAATAATATGATGTTAAACTCAGATAAGGACATTTTAAATATATCTATATTATGATATTCAAAGATAAATTCTTAATATGCAATACAGAATTCGAATTTAATTTGATAGATATATCTAAGGCATTTAGGATAAATGTTAATAAGATAGATCTATTAGTTGACTTCGATAGTAGATTAGTAGTAAAGTTATTTAAATCTAAAGGCATCTTAAAATTATGCTCACCATCAAGTAAGATGAGTGGAGTAGACATAATACCGTATTTAAAATCAGATTATAGCTTTATGAATCAAATAATAAAGTGTATAGAGATAATGCAAAGAAATTATCAACCAGTCAGTCTAGATTATTCTGAAATAACTGGAGATAGCATTATTTGTAATAAATATCCACTATATCAAGGAGACATAGTCGTAAAATGGACTAATAGTGATAAATGGGATAGTGAAAAAACTTTAATAACTATATTTTAATATTATGGAATGGAGATTTAAGAGTGCAGTACTAGGAACGTATGAGATAGATCAGGCACTTAATAGTGAGTATTATAGAAGGTATGTATCGAATTATAACAACATCAAATGGGTGGATACATCAATATGCTATAATAATGACCTGTATCTGAGGAATATATTAAAACTGAACAAGAAATCTAAGATAATAAGCAAGATACCTCCTCAGATGATAGGAGAGTATGAGTTTATGATGTCCAATCACCTTAGATGTCTAGGTAGGGATAAAATAGATATCATGCTTATACATAACTCTAGATCTGACTGGAAAGAATTAGCTAAGAGGATAGAGTCTGATGATAGAGTAATTGAATCTGGAGTTAGTAACTTTACTATAGAACAGATAAAGGAGTATAAAGATTTGATGGGCTATTATCCTAAGTATAATGAGATGGAGATAAATGTGAATTATTATGATAAGGAACTAATAGAATTTTGTCATAATAATGACATTAAGATAATAGCATATGCAATCTTAGGAGGAAAATATAATGCTAGAAGAAATATATCTAAGTTTACCCTTCCGTACCTTCTTACCTTCGTAGGTAGATTAGCAGAGTTCGTAATAGTTAGATCTGATAATAGTCATAGAATTCACGATATGATAAGTTATCTCTCATTATTTAAAGAGATAATTAATGAAGATGAATATAAGGAAGAGTTATTCGAGATTAGCGGAGAGATGGATAAGTCAATAATTCCTGATACTTACTCTAAACCTAAGATATTTACTAGATATGCATTTCCAACTAACTCAGATAAAATGCACTATCAATCTGGACTAGTCATGTCTACTGGATTTAAAATGAAAGAATCAAATATTCAAGATGACCTAGGATTTAATATTTTAGAGTCATCCCTCCCTAAATATGAATTCATATCAGATTATAGAGTATACTTTAGATATAAATTAGATGAAAGGTTACATGACTTAACTGGAAAGTGGCCCATTGGATATTATAGTTACCCTAGCACATACATAGCTAAAGTTTATAAGAAATTCTTAGGAATAAATACTAAGGTAGAGAGGTCAGCGTTATGTGCAGTTAATCTACTTGATGAATCTGATGGTGGATTATCTAAGATATATACTGGGAAAGAGAAATTTATAATAGAATCGATATTAGACTAATTAACCAATTTAAACTTAAAAGTATGAGAACTTATTTAGATCCTAGAGTAAAATTAATTGATGGAACAAATTATGACCTAGCCTTCTATACATGGCTAAAGTCAAGGAAACATGTAATTAAGCTAGAAGATGGTACTAAGATTAAGGATATAGTACTAGATGGAGTAGATGATTTGTACTTTGACCACCTAGATTCAAGAGTAGGAATAATGAGTAAATTATGCATCGTATTTATTGTTAGTGATATGGACTACTACTTATTATCCGACAATCCAGGACTAAAACGAAGATGGATAAATAAATTCTATGTAGATAATGAGTTAGTAGAGTATAGTTCATATAGAGAGAAGATTATGAAAATGAATCTTCAGTACAATAACTTCCCTCAATACACATTTGAGATTACTGGATCAGCATTATTTAGGGATTTTCTTTACAATATTAACTGGTCAGAGGCATGGGCTTGCAGCAATCGATTCCTTTTCTCAGTGTATAATGACGTAGAGGTGCTAGATGAATCTATGTATCCTATTAGTTCAGAGTATAGAGGAGTGCCTGAATGGGAATCTCAATTCGATACCTATATGAAGAAGATACATGAGACTCAGATTACGGATGACAATAGACCTGAGATGCCTTACAGTATAGCATCAGAATTCTGGTGGGGATGTAATCATAAAACTTTGATCTCAATACTATCCCTCATGAAGTTGAAGTTCCCATTCTTTTACGAAGTATATGGAAAATTAATGATGAATAGTGTAGGGATTAATGAGTCAAACCTCAGTAAATATGTAGACTATTCATTAGATCAGTACTTTTTGGCTGACTGGGAAAAGGGATCTCAATACGTTAAGGGATTTTATCTAATTGATACAGAGATGGATATGATTATCTTATCTCAATTCCTACGTCAGTCTCCCTCAGTTATATCGGGTTTATTCAATGAGCTTGAACATAATAATACAGATGAATTTGTTCATAAGATATTTAAGGGAGGTACTACTATGAAGATAAGATTCATAGCTTCTAAAGCAAGAACTTTAGGTACAGTCTCTAATAGATGTTGCAACTTTGCAGCTAACAGTGGTAGTGGGACTGGATCATGGAGTGGATTCCTAGAAGACTTTCTCCAATCAGTGAACTCTACTGATGAACTACGTAGTATATTGCCGTGTAAATTTGATTCAAATGGATTATTATCTAATTGCAAGATGTATCAAGATGTTCGGTTTCGGCTTTCTGGAGGGTCAGAGACTAGAAATTGTCCATGTCCTTTACTGACAGTTAGTATGAATGACGCTCAATTCAAATTAGATAGAGATAAGAATAAGTTAGGATTGTTATTTTATGACCTAACTAAGGAGTTAGTTGATAAGGGAGCTAAACCATATTCAGATGACATTGAGATATAATAAATTTTTCAAATTTAACTGTTATGAGAGAAACTAATTTACTTCCTGATCCAACTAGCGGTCAGGAGGCATTTAATCAGGTGAGGGATTATATCCTAGGTAAGGATTGGTATGTAGTTGACTCTATGCCCACTGATCAAGTCAATACTATAGCAGTAGAGGAAATAAAGGCTAAGTGGGATAAGGTCACCAATAGGGAACTGAGAGATAAGTGGAATAAGATGATTGATAAATTGAAGCTATGAATATAGATGAAATCAAGAGAATAGTTAAGATCACTGAGAGTCAGGAGAAGGCTATCCTTAGTGAGCTAGGAGATGATCTAGAGATTATAGATCCAATGTATGAGGATTTAGTTAAAAATGAAGTTAGCAATATCTCAGGTGGAAATGCTTTAGGGGTATTAATGACTTTAGATAATCCATTACTTGGTAGATTCCTGGTCTTATCTGGAGATACATATATAACTAGTAAGAAGACGAATGATAATCTGCAATGGTTACTTTATCATAATGCTAAGGTATATGAGCAAGCTAAGGCTGACGTATTAGAAGTATTAGAATTAACTGAAAGTGACTATCAGCTAAAGTTAATTGAAAGAGTCAGATCTGAAATTGATAAGTTTAATGATGAATAATTATGGAAAAGAAATTTACTCCTATTGAACGTGAAGGTTATACCTTAGTTGATTGTGACTTGGAATATTTATTGAATACATTAGAGATGAATGAGTATTCTAAGAATATACTTACTGAGATAGCTAAAGAGAACAAAGGAAAAGTTAAGTGTTGTAAAAATTCTGCAGGCATCATAGAACATTGTAGTCAAGCTCCTAATGGACTTAAGAGAAAGCTGAGTGACGTTTTAGTCAGTAACATAATACATAGCATCTACGGAATTGATACTGATGACAGTTCATATATGAAGGTTAGAGAATAAATGAAAATAGGAGCATTATCAGACATGCATGGATTACTACCAAAGGTAGCTCCATGTGAGCTTCTCTTCATATGTGGAGATACTATTCCAATGAATTGTGAGCCTAACATAGAGGGGAGTTTAGAATGGCTGGAAAGATACTTCATCCCTTGGGTTGAGGAAATTCCAGTTGATCAAGTGTATTTAATTGCAGGAAATCATGATATGGTATTTGAACGCAGTGAACATAGAGCTATTGATACTTTATCTGTATGTGATAAGGTTCATTATCTTAATTGCGAGTTAGAATACTATATATCAAATGACGGACTTATGTATAAAATATATGGAAGTCCCTACTGTAAGGTATATGGGAACTGGTCATTTATGATTGATGACGATGCTATATATGAGAGGATGTCAAATATGCCAGAGGATATTGATTTCCTATTGACTCATGATGCTCCTTATGGAATCTCTGACATATGTAGAAATGACGGAGTTCATATAGGAAATAAAGCTATAAGAGAGATTATACTAGAGAAGAAACCTAAATATAACTTTCATGGGCACCTTCATTCATCTAATCATGAAATGGAATTATTAGGAGATACTAAAGTATATGGAGTTAGTATCCTAGATGAGAATTATAAGAGAGAATATTCAGTACTTTATTTAAATATAGATTAATTATGATATTAGATTGCAAGATAACATTAAAGTTTAAAAAGCTACATAAATTCAGTATTAAGGAGTTTTATTTTAATCCATGCCTACTTAGTATCCAATTTGATAAGTCAACTGGAATAAATAATTTCATACTAATGGAAATGGATAGATGTGAAACTTGGGATGACGATGAATATGTATACTCTAAACTGTCAGGATTTACTCCAATGAGTGATGAGGAAGAGTTCATAAGTAGACATTTTGATTCTCTTAGTGAGTTAGTCAGTAAGTTGAACAAACCTATGTTTAACCCTCAAGTCAGTATGAATCCACTAAACTATCTAGATGAAGAATTTAATCCAAATGACTTTGTAAAATTCATAAGTTATGAAATATCAGGATATTGATAAGTTCATCTTCCTTGATATTGATGGTGTATTTAATTATTTCATGTGGTGGGATAAACCTAAACATAATAAGATATTATATAATGTAGGTCAGCTAGAGTCTCACTTCGATCCAGAATGCGTAGAGAATTTTAATTATATATTGGATAAAGTTCCTGATGCTATGGTTATATTAACTACGTCATGGAAGAGCTTGAATCCTAATGAATTAAAACCATATGGAGATTATCCTGAAGGAATAGCTACGGTCATGAAGAACGTAGGTATTAAGAGGATAGATGGGAAGGTGAGTAATAACTTTAATGGAAAGAGGGATTTGGAGATAGTAGAGTTTATTGATGAATATTCATCAAATCCTTACATATTTGCCATAATAGATGACGATGATTATTATTCAGACTCAGTTCATAAGGAGGAGTTACTGCCTAGATTTGTTCAGACCGACTACTATGACTTAGGTCTGACTAAGGAAAAAGCAGATGAAGTAATACACTTATTGTCATGGCGAGACGAATAGAGGATAATATAACTAGTGTAATTGATCTAAGAGATAGATTTATTAGTAATCAACTTCCAATACTTAGAAATTTAGGAGTAGATGACATATTTGAAGTTAGAGGATCATCTGATGGAATTATGTGGATTCAATTCGTAAGTGGAAGCAGCATTACTGATAAGATCACTTACAAGTATAATGGTATAAAATGTGATCATGTAGTTAAAGGAATGTCATTCAATGACTTATATAGAGATATGGAATATATGGTAGTTAATTATGTATTTGGATTGATATGTTAATAGATTTAGATGACTCATTTTGGATTGATAATGAAGATGGGTATATATTAATGGTAGGATTTTCAATATTGGCTGAGATACGTACAACGTCCGAGATAATTGAAGGAAAGCTATGTAGTGATAGTGAGCTATTAAGTCCTTATAAGAAGTACTCATCAATTTTTAATGGATATGGGAATACAGAGAGTGAACTGAATACTATATATGAGTCCAATTTCAATGATATATCATTTCCTAGGTTATTTCCATTAATAGGTCAGTCAGACGACGTAAATGAGCTGAAACTAATGACTATATCATATATAGAACGTCAGATGGGAGCCTCTAAACCTTCTAGGTCAGATATAATTAATAAGATGGAAATAGAAGAGAAAGCTTTATCAAACTTAGTGATGAAGTATATGAATATGTTTACTATTAAAAATGAATTAAATTAGTGAAATTATGGAAAATTTAGACATTAAATCATTTAAAACGTATTTCTCAGATAATTCTTACAAAGAGTTGCCTTGTCCTAAGAGAAAACTAGCTAAGGACCTACTCATTAAAGAATTAAAGTATCAAAAGGAATTAAATGACAAATCCGTAAAAATGGAAGTTACTAGAATGATGATACAAGATATGTCTAGTAACGGAAAAGTGATTAACGAAAGCTTAGAAGTTAAAGCTTCAGTTAAAACTAAAAAGTATGGAGCCATTGATATGTCATCATACATTACTACAGTAGATGAATTAGAGAATTTCGTAAGGTACGTAACTGAGGATGTAGCGAATAATTGATAGATCGGAAGAGCGTCGTGTAGGGAAAGAGTGTAGATCTCGGTGGT
>OCQH01000210.1_pt1 | contig 7919 bp, 6 predicted proteins | sample 1538411 | NCBI WGS metagenome assembly OCQH01 (sample SAMN04571690, study PRJEB22368) | human gut metagenome | biome: human gut; material: stool | host: Homo sapiens | place: Luxembourg | collected 2012-06-01
GAGTTCAGACGTGTGCTCTTCCGATCTGGCATTTGTACGGCAGCGAGCCCGTTCACCGTTTGGCTCAACTGTTTTCCGACCACATTTCGCACTGCTCCATGATGGTGTTCAATGCGTCCTCCTGCCCTTCGGGCGGGTATTTGTACTTCTTGAGCAGTCGTTTGACCAGCCGGCGCATGCCGGCCCGGGCGCTCTCCTTCAGATTCCAGTCGATCGTCTTGTTTTTGCGCAGCGCATCGGTCAGTTCGTGCGTGATGGCCAGCAGCTGGTCGTTGGTGTAGAAGTCCCGCACGGCCTCGGGCTTGGTCAGTGCATCGTAGAAGGCCAGCTCCTCGGTCGTGAGGTGCAGCGCCTGGCCCGCCTTTTCGCCGTCGATGATCTCGCGGGCCGTCTTCAACAGCTCCTCGATTACCTCCTCGTTGGTCAGCATCCCCTTCAGGTAGTTGCTCATCGCCTGGGCAAGGATCTCCGAGAACTTCGCGGCCCGCACCGTGTTGGTCCGGCGGTAGAGCTGCACCTGCTCGGCAATCAGCTTGCGCAGCAGCTCCACGGCCAGATTCTTCTCCTTCATGCGGCCGATCTCCTCGAGGAACTTCGGGTCGAACAGCGAAAACTCCTCCTGCACGTCCGAAAAGAGGTTGATGACCCCTTCGCTCTGAATACTCTGCCGGAGCAGCTCGTTGATGCGTTCGTTGATCTCGCGGAACGAAATCTTGCCCTTGCCCTCGACGCGCGTCAACAAGGTGCGCACGGCCTCGAAATAGGCCGCTTCGAGCCGCTCTTCGCGGTCGGGCATGCTCTGACACAGTGACAGCGCCTGCCGCAGCAGCAGCGCCTCGCGGATGTAATCCTCCTTGACCTTCGCCCGCTCCGGAGCCTGCAGGAAGTCGGCGCCGCCGCTGATGGCCCGGGCACGCTCGAGGTCCGAATCGCCCCGGAATCCCGCGTAATCGTAACCGTGCAGCAGGTCGCGGCACACCTCCAGCTTCTTCCGAAACTCCGGATAGGCCGTCTTGGCGATGTCGGGGTCGCCGTAGTTGCGGCGGTCGCGCAGCGTGTAGTCGTTCATTGCCTGCCTGAGGGCCGAGGCGATGCCGACGTAATCGACCACCAGACCGCCCTGCTTGTCGCCGAAGACGCGGTTCACGCGCGCAATGGCCTGCATGAGGTTGTGACCTGCCATCGGCTTGTAGACATACATCGTCGCCAGCGAGGGGACGTCGAACCCCGTCAGCCACATGTCCACCACGATAACAATCTTCAGCGGCCCGGCATTGTCCTTGAACCGCCGCTCCAACTCCTTCTTGTGGGCGTCGTTGCCGATCACGGCCCGCCACTCCTCGGGGTCCTTGTTGCTCGAAGTCATCACCACGGCCAGCTTCTCGCTCCACGCCGGGCGCATCTCCAATATCCGATGGTAAATCTTCATCGCAATCGGCCGCGAGTAGGCCACAATCATCGCCTTGCCGGTCTGCTCCCACTGGCGGAACTCCTCGTAGTGCTTCACGATATCCTCGCACAGCGACGCCACCGTCGCATCAGCCCCCAGAATCGAGTCGATGCGCCCCAACTCGCGCTTGCTCTTCTCGATGGCGTACTCCTCGGCCTCCTCGGCCATCGCGTCGTATTCGGCATCAATGCGGCGCAGCGTCGCCTCGTCGAGGTGGAGGTTGACGACGCGGCTCTCGTAGAAGACCGGGCGCGTGGCGCCGTCCTCCACGGCCTGCGTCATGTCGTAGACGTCGATGTAGTCGCCGAAAACCTCGCGCGTCGAGCGGTCCTTCTGCGCAATCGGGGTCCCCGTGAAGCCGATGTAGGTGGCATTCGGCAGGGCGTTGCGCACCAGCCGCGCCGCTCCCGTGCGCACACGCCCCGTGCGCGGGTCGATGTGCTCCTCCAGCCCGTACTGGCTGCGGTGCGCCTCGTCGACCATCACCACGATGTTGCGGCGCTCCGACAGCGGCCCGTCGCCCTCCTCGAACTTCTGCATCGTCGAGAAGAAGATGCCGTTGGCCTCGCGCCCGGCCAGCAGCTCGCGCAGATGGGCGCGGCTCGACGCCTGCACGGGCACCTGCCGCAGAAAGTCGCTGCATTGCGCAAACTGACCGTACAGCTGCCCGTCGAGGTCGTTGCGGTCGGTCAGCACGACAATCGTCGGCGAGGCCATCGCCCGCTGCAACCGCTTGGCGAAGAAGACCATCGACAGCGACTTGCCGCTTCCCTGCGTGTGCCAGAAGACCCCGCCGCGGCCGTCCGTTTCGGCGGCGCGGAGCGTCGAATCGACGGCCTTGCGCACGGCGTAGAACTGGTGGTAGGCGCTCAATATCTTGACCTCCTTCCCGTCCTTCTCCGAGCAGTAGATGAAGCCGCCGAGCAGCTCGATGAAGCGGCTCTTCTCGAACATCCCGCGGAAGAGGACGTCGAAATTGGCGTAGCGCGCGTCCTCCAGCTTGCCGTCCACGGTCTTCCACTCCATGAATCGGTCCTCACCCGCCGTGATGGTCCCGGCCTTGGTCGTAGCCAGGTCGCTCATCACGCAGAAGGCGTTGTAGACGAACAGCGAGGGAATCTCCTGCATGTAGTTGCGCAGCTGGGCGTAGGCCTCCGAGACGTCGGTCGCCTCGCGCGAGGGGGATTTCAGCTCGACGACCACCAGCGGCAACCCGTTGACGAAGACGACGATGTCGGCCCTGCGCACCGAACGCTCCTCGACCGTCCACTGGTTCGCGACCGTGAACCGGTTGCGCATCGGGAGGTCGTAATCCACCAGCCGCACCAGCCCGGCACGCTGTTCGCTTCCGTCGAAGTAGTTGACCGCCACGCCGTTCTGGAGCATATCGGTGAACCGGGCGTTTTTGCGGGCGAGCGAACCGCTTTCGATGTTTCGGATGCGGGCGATGGCCTCGTCGATGGCGGCGCGGGGGAGCGATGGGTTTATGCGGACGAGTGCATCTTCGAGAATCTCCACACAGAGGGGCTCTGCGAAGTCCCTCACGACATCGGGGCCGTAGAGGTACTCGTAACCGAGCAGGTCTCGGAAGATTTCGAGGATGGCGTTTTCGAAATTGGCTTCGGTGAAGGGCATGGTCTTCTATGATATTGTTATTTCTTTCTGAACAAAGTCAAGAATATTTGCTTTATAGAAAATGTCGTATTTTTGATTGGCAAAATTTTGTATGTGAAGAGACTCCAGAGGGAGATTCTCTTTTTTTGCATATTCGATAATATCGTTAATAATATCTTTGTCTTTGTTGTCTTCTGCTAAATTTAGACTAAATAGGGGCTGATAACCTTCTGAATCCTCGCTTACTATAATATGTGTCAAATTCTTAAGAACTACGTCAGCGCTTATCAGCAGAGAATAGAGGTCCATATATTGGATTGAGCTTTTTGATAGCAGTAATTGAATGGAGACTTCATTTTTCATTATTGTCTGCATCAGATTCTGAACGGCATTTGTTAACTTTATAATCTCATATCCTGCATGTTTTTTATTGCTGTCTTGGATTATATCGTAAACATCAAACAAAAAAATGTTGCAAAATTTCCAGATGGAATATAAATCTGCATATAAATCTCGACTTTCTCGATATTTCTCAATTCTACATTGTTGCCGTGAGATTCTCCATAGCATATAAGAGAAAATACCAGAAACGACAACCCCTAATAATGAAATACCAAACATCCACCAATCTGTTCGATTAGTGTTGCTTATCGCATCAATAAGATTGTTCAATAATATTTTGGTCTCGAAATCCATTTAATGTAGATTTATTTCTCCGGCCATCAATTTGGGCAGCAGGGTGTCGCGCAGAGCGGAAAGGTATTCGCTTTCTCTTCCATTCTTGTATATCATATCAAAAATGGGCTGTAGCACTTTATTAAATTCCAGAATCTTCTTTTTTCCTGGAATAGTAATAGGTTCTTTATTTATGAAATCTGTGATATTCAGATTTTTTATTCCCGTCGTCCCATTTTCATAACTGAACATTGTATTGTTGTTATAAAGATACTGCCAATACAAGTAGATAAAAAATGAATAGTCGGGTATTGGTTTCAATGCACGGCAAAAATTCGTACATATTACGTCTTTACCCAGTCTATCGAGCAAAGCACGTGTAATCAAACATATGCGTCCCGTAGATTGTGTCGGGCTACCTCCGGATATTTCTACAACGAGGTCATTCTCTGATAATTTTTTATTTTTCAGATTCTTTTCCAGAATATAGCGGGTGGGAAGTTTCCCTTTATCTCCGCATTTAATATCCGGAATATCTGCACCTCTGATACAATATACTTCCGATATGTAGTTCCCTTTGGGGGTTTCTTGTCCCCAATCACCGCTTAATGTAGTTTGAATAATATCGTTGAAAAATCCGGGGTTATTATTTTGTGTTTCGTTATCCACAAACCACGACCGGAAGAGGGCCTGCGCCTGCGCCTCCAAATTCGCATTGATCCGCCGATTCAATTCAATTTTATCATCCAACGACCCCAAAATCCCCGCAATCCGCCGCTGCTCGTCAAGCGACGGAAGTTCGACAGATAACGAGTATATTTCATATCTGTCTGTTGAGGGGATGGCGGAACCACTATCCATTTTATTGATGTTAACCGTTAAAAGTTTGTAGTAAGCCCATTTCAGGTCTAGTATAGATGTCTTGGGTTCGACAAAAAAAGCTGTGTCGATAACTGAAAACGGTTTATTTGAATAATGTACACCTCTGTAAGCGCCCTTTCTTCCTACTATGATAGATGGATGCTTACATAGAGGCGTAAGGTTTGATGTGCCTATTCTCCCATTGGTTCCATATACGGGATATTGTCCATCCAAAAGATTTTTGTCAGGTATAGGCTTTCCGTATTCTAAAGAAATTAAATCGCCCCATTTATATGTTTTCCATTCACTCATTTTTTGGGAAATCGATAAGATAAATCAAGATCAACTATAGACAAATCGAAAAGATATTCTTGGGAATATGATTTACCGGATAGATCCATATAGGTATAGGACAAGGAAAGTTTGTGGCCTTTTATTTTATTCCACATCGTCTCTGTGGAAATAATCAATTCTTTTCCTGAAGCCAAGAAAAAAGAACCAGTTTCTAATCTTTCCAATTTTTGTCTTAATGGATCACCACTTTGCTTTTGTTCAATCAGATATGGGTCAATTTTGATTTGGATATTTGTTGCTGGGTATGCTCCAGAATTAGTGAACTTATAGCAGACAATATTGTCTATTCCGCAAATTTCAGCCAAGACTTTCGGTTTTGTAGCATCTTTCCGCAAAATATGATTTTGCCATCCCATATAGATATTGATGATGACGAGAATAAGTGTCAATAGAACCGTAAATGCTCCATTGTATTCATTGAGGAATTCGATAAAACACATATCTACTTCATTTTATACCCGATACGCTCCAACTGCCGGCGGATCTCCGCCTCCAACGTATGCGACTGCGCGAAAAGAGCCGAAAGCTCGCCCGTCAGCCGCTCCATCTTCGCCGCGAAGGGTTCCGAATCCTCCGCCTGCGCCGCGATACCCACATAGCGTCCCGGCGTCAGAATAAAGTCCTGCGCCGCAATCTCCTCGGTCGTCGCCACGGCGCAGAAGCCCTGCTCTGCCTTCAGGCGCCCCTCAGCGTATGCCCAATAGGTGTCGGCGATGCGCTGGATGTCGCCCCGACGGGCCGGATCCTCCGACTCGCAGTCGGTCAGCTCGCGCAGCTTGCGCGTGACCATCGTCCCGAGGTTGCGCGCGTCGATGAAGAGCGTATGGCCCGGCTGCGTCTTGGCCTTGTTGAAGAACCAGATCGAGACGGGAATCTGCGTCGTATAGAACAACTGCGGAGGCATGGCCACGATGCAGTCCACCAGGTCGGCCTCGACCAGCCGCCGCCGGATGTCGCCCTCGCCGCCGCTCTGGCTCGAGAGCGAACCGTTGGCCAGCACGACGCCCGCACGCCCCGTCGGGGCCAGGTGGTGGATGATATGCTCGATCCACGCGAAGTTGGCGTTGCCGTTGGGCGGGGTCCCATACTTCCAGCGCACGTCGTCGGCGAGTTTGTCGGCGCCCCAGTCGCTGAGGTTGAAGGGGGGATTGGCCAGCACGAAGTCGGCCTTGAGCGTCGGGTGGCAGTCGTGGAAGAAGGTGTCGGCGTTGTACTGCCCCAGGTCGGCCTCGATGCCCCGGATGGCGAGGTTCATCTGCGCCATCTTCCACGTCGTGGGGTTCGAATCCTGGCCGTAGACCGAGATGTTGTTGATGTTGCCGGCGTGGCTCTCGATGAAGCGTGCCGACTGCACGAACATCCCGCCCGAACCGCAGCAGGGGTCGTAGACACGCCCCCGGAAGGGTTGCAGCACCTGCACGAGGGTCTTGACGACACAGGCCGGGGTGTAGAATTCGCCGGCCAGCTTGCCCTCGGCCTCGGCGAAGCGCGAGAGGCAGTATTCGTAGGTGCGGCCGAGGATGTCCTTCGAGTCGCCGTGCTGGTGCATGCGGATGTTGGTGAAGAGGTCGACGACCTCGCCCAGACGCCGTTTGTCGAGCTCGGGCCGTGCGAAGTTCTTCGGCAAGATGTCCTTCAGACGCCGGTTTTCACGTTCGATGGCCCGCATGGCGTTGTCGATGGCGGTGCCGATTTCGGGGGTGTGGGCCTGCGCGGCGATGGTCTCCCAGCGCGCCTCGGCGGGGACGTAGAAGATGTTCTCGGCGGTGTATTCGTCCTTGTCCTCCTCGAAGCCCTCGCCCTCGTCGACGAGCTGGCGGTATTTGGTCTCGAACTTGTCGGAAATGTATTTCAGGAAGATCAGCCCCAGCACGACGGATTTGTATTCCGACGCGTCGATATTGCCGCGCATCTTGTCCGCCGCCCGCCAAATCTCCTTCTCGAAGCCGATATCGGCCGTATTCATGGTTGCCATAGGTAATTGGGAAAGAATATTTCAAGTAAAGATAGCGGTTTTTCGGGAAAGTCCGTGCAATTTTCCATACAAAAACGGTGCGGCGGCGGGGCGTTACCGCTTGATGGTGTGTCGCCGGATGACGGGGCGTTCGGGGCGGACGGGGTAGCCCAGGCGGGTCATGAGCTCCACATACCGTTGGCGGAACCAGGCGTGCGCGGGTTGGCGGTCGATGAGCAGTTGGAAGCCTCCGGGGCCGTTCGGGTCGCGTTGCAGGCGGATCTCGGTATTCGAGACGTCGAAGCGGTGCGAATACTCCGGGGCGCGGAGCTCGCCCGAGACGTAGAGGGGCTTCATGGCGATGATCTCGCGGGCGCCCGACTCCGAGAGGCCCATGTCGCGGCAGTATTCGCCCCAGCTGATAAGTGTCTGCGTGTCGGGCAGCCACTGTTCGATGCGGTCGAGCTTCGCTTGCAACTGTTGTTCGGCTTGCTCATGACGGGCCTTCTCCTCGCGATTGGCGCGGTTCAGCGACCCGATCTGTTCGTGCAGGGCGGCGTTCTCCGCGTTGAGGCGATCGATCTCCTGCTGTTGCCGCTTGACACGTGAGGTGCCGATCATCGCCCCGATCCCCTCGACGATATTCGACCCGACCTCCGCCGCGGCGTTTTTCAATCGGGCACCCTTCAGCTCGCCCTTCACACTCTTCAGCTCGGCCTCGGTGCGGTTCAGTTCGGCGCTCTTTTGCGCCTGGAGCGTGGCGGTCTGTTCATATTCGGTGCGCACCTGCCGCTCCAGTTGTTTGAGCTGCTCGACGGCCTTCCGCTTCTGCTCTTCGAGACGGAGCAGCGCGTCGATGTTCTCCTGCAGATCCTGCTGCTGGGCAATGGCCTGTCGGTAGAACTCCTGCGTGGTGACGTGACGCGCCTCCGAACCGTCGATGCCGCGCTCCAGCCTGACTTGTCCTGAAAAAACTTTACAGTTTACGCTAAACGTCCTGACAGGACTTTA
>OCQH01000228.1_pt1 | contig 7690 bp, 7 predicted proteins | sample 1538411 | NCBI WGS metagenome assembly OCQH01 (sample SAMN04571690, study PRJEB22368) | human gut metagenome | biome: human gut; material: stool | host: Homo sapiens | place: Luxembourg | collected 2012-06-01
ACCGAGATCTACACTCTTTCCCTACACGACGCTCTTCCGATCTGTGCGGCATTAATTTCAATAGCCCTCATATATCCTTTGAAAAAACTTTTTACTCTTTTCATCCTGTTACCCTTTTTTTAAAACGTTAAAAACTAATCCTTTGTATCTTTTACTTTGTATCGTACCCCCAAGCACGGAGGGCGTCATTTCCCATATCTTTGAGACCTGCTTTGATGATCTCCTTCAACTTCTTCATAATGTTATCCTTTCTTTGATTAAAAAATAGGGTTGTTTTCTTACTTAATCCCTATACCCCAAGCTTTTACTTCGTTTTCACCCATCATAGCAAGGGCTTTTTTAAAAATACTTTTTACCTTTTTCATAATCTCGTTATCCTTTCTTTTTATGTTTTACAACACAAAATTATACTGTTTTGTTCTAGATTGTACTCTGATAAAGATAAAATGTATGCAAAAGTGGCAAATTCTTGACCTGCATCAAGAATTTGCCATTTTTGATTAAAAAACTATTTCAGAAGCCTAGCTTCTTAAATTCATTTTCAAAATTAGGTGTAAATATTTCTTTTCCAATATTGCTCCTGATCTCTTCTAGTGACCAAAAACGGCCGCCATCCAGTTCCTCGCTGGGAATAATGAGACCGTCATAAGTGGTTTTATGCGAGAATACCAATTCTTTTTCCCGGGTGGATTCGAATACATAGCTAGTCAGTAATTCGGGAGTAAAGTCGGTGATGCCCAGTTCTTCTTTTACTTCACGTTTCAAGGCTGTTTCCACACTTTCACCCAAATCTATGTGTCCGCCTACGGCTGTGTCCCATTTGCCTGGCTGAATATCTTTCCAGTCAGGACGCCTTTGCAAATAGAGTTCGCCTTTACTGTTGAATACATGCAAGTGGACTACCGGATGTAGCAATTTACTTCCATTATGACATTCTCCACGGGTTGCAGCTCCTGTTATGTTTCCTTGTTCATCTACTATAGGAAACATTTCTTCTTTATTATCGTAATTCATCTTCGCTATTTTTTTGTTACTGCAAAGATATGAATTCGGGCTCGGATTATATGGATCTTATAGTCTTTAATAGTAAAAAGGGATGTGAGACCTTTATAATCCGAGTCCGAAATGCCGTTTAATAATTTACTTGATGCCGTTTTAAAAAAGCTACTGTTTTATGTATTTCCTTATACATCACAATATCTTCTTTTATAAAAGGTACCTCGTTGCGGTAGGTGGCGAGAAACTTTTCAATAAACGGTGAACTGCGGAGCGGGCGGCGGAAATCCAGTCCTTGTGCGGCGTTCATCAATTCGATGGCAAGTATATGTTCCAGGTTGTCCATCACTTTGTAGAGCTTGGTGGCGGCGTTGGCTCCCATACTTACATGGTCTTCCTGTCCGTTGCTGGATACTATGGAGTCGCTGCTGGCGGCATAACAGTACATTTTATTCTGGCTTACCATGCTGGCAGCCGCATATTGGGGAATCATGAAACCGGAATTAAGTCCCGGATTGGCAACCAGAAATTCGGGCAATCCGCGAAGTCCCATAATGAGTTGTGCCACACGCCGTTCGGATATGTTTCCCAGTTCGGCCATAGCAATGGCAAGATAATCATATACCAGTGCCAGGGGCTGTCCGTGGAAGTTGCCACCTGAAATGATAAGGTCTTCATCGGGGAAGATAGTGGGGTTATCGGTAACTGAATTTATCTCGGTCAACAGTACTGAAGCTACGTGGTTGATGGCATCTTTGGTAGCACCATGAACTTGTGGGATGCAACGGAACGAATAGGGGTCTTGTACGTGTTGTTTGGGCTGTGCGATGATTTCACTGCCTTCCAGTATTCTTCGGAATGCGGCTCCGGTTTCTATCTGGCCTTTATGCGGACGCATTTGTTGGATACAGTCCATGAACGGATCGATGCGGCCGTCAAAGGCTTCCAGGGAGATGGCGGCAATGAGGTCGGCTTTCTTGGAAAGACGGAAGGCTTTGAGTATGGCATACACTCCGTTGGCACTCATAAACTGGGTACCATTGAGCAAGGCCAGTCCTTCTTTGCTTTTCAATTTGACTGGTTCCCAACCAAACTCATCAAGCACGCTGATAGCTTCGCAGCGTTTGCCTTTATAATACACGTCGCCTACGCCGATCAACGGAAGGAAGAGATTGGCGAGCGGGGCAAGATCTCCTGAGGCTCCCAATGAACCGCGGTCGTAGACAATGGGCATTACATCGTTATTGAAAAAGTCGATAATGCGCTGTACAGTAATGACTTGTACGCCACTGTGTCCCAAAGAAAGAGCATGAGCTTTTAATAAAAACATCAGCTTCACAATGACATGGGGCATTTCTGCGCCTACACTGCAGGCATGGCTTTTCACCAGGTTCTCTTGCAAAGTACTCAGTTCATCGGAAGAAATATTACGGTTGCACAGGCTGCCGAATCCTGTCGTGATGCCATAGAGAGGGACATCGGATTCCTTGATCTTTTTGTCCAGGTAATCCCGGCATTTCTGAATCCGGTCTTTGGCTTCAGGAGCCAGTTCCAATTTCAGATTTTCATTGATAATACGTTCGATGATGTCAAAAGTGAGGTCACCCGAACCTATTTGATATACATTCTTCATGGTCTGATTCTTTTTTTAACCGCGGAGGTTGGGATTAAAAAATGGTTTTCACATAGTCCAGTATTTTCTGTTCTTCGGCAATGGTCGTCTGTTCTATCATATCGGCTTCTTCACTCATCTCTTTGACGAATTTTTCGTCTTTGATAGAAGTGAGGTTGATACGTACATTCAGCAAGGCTCCCAGAATGGCAGTCCGGGCACACATCATGGATACACAGGCATCGGTTACAGCGTTGCTGTTCCCTTTTCTGGCTACCACATCAATCATGGGCAGAATGGAATGGACGGTACGTGCCACCTCCATAGGCACTTGGGCGGCATATTTGGTTTCCTTCTGTATGGCTTCACTGCGGATAGCCTTTTCTTCATCCGTTTCTTTCGGAAGTTTGAATGCAGAGAAAACACGGTCGTATGCTTCCGAATCACGGTCTACATCGGTTATCAGCTGGCGGGTGAGCTCTTCGAAACGCACAGAAAGATCTTCCATTATTTCGTTCACTTCTACATATTTCTTGCGGCCTATGGTAAGATTGGCTACCATAGCTGCCAGTGAGGTGGCAAGGGCTCCATTGAGTGCCGAGACACTGCCGCCACCGGGGACAGGATCATTACTGAGTACTTTATTGATAAATTCTTTGATGGTAAGTTCTGTTAACATGGCTATTAGTATTTAATTGGTTAATTTGAATGTAGAATACGTCCCCCTTTGATGGTCAGCTTCACTGCGTTCATACCTGTATAATAAGGTAATATATGGGGGTTGTCGGTTCCCAGTAAAACAAAGTCTCCCTGTTTTCCGGCTTCTATGCTTCCGATGCGGTCGGCGCGTCCGAGGGCTGCCGCACCGTTCAGTGTGATGGCTGTGATAGCTTCGGCAACGGTCAGTTTCATATAGATGCAGGCCAGAGCAAAAGTCAGCGGGATGGATCCGGAGAAACAGCTGCCTGGATTTAGATCGGTGGCAAGGGCTACGGCACAGCCGCTGTCTATCATTTTCCTGCCACGGGCGTAGGGCTCTTTTAGTGTAAAGGCAGTTAGTGGCAACAGAGTGCCTACTACATTATTTTGTGCCAGGGCTTTTATGCCTTCATCGGATGCTTGCAACAGATGGTCGGCGCTGAGGGCCTTCAATTCTCCTGCCAGTTCTGCTCCTCCAAAGCTGACAATTTCATCAGCGTGTAGCTTGGCGCCGAAGCCTAGAGCTTGCGCAGCTTTCAATAGCTTTCGAGACTGTTCCACAGTGAATACTCCTTTTTCACAGAAAATATCGCAATTTTCGGCCAATTGTTTCTGATGGATCATGGGCAACATTTCGTTAATCAGAAAATCAATATATGCGTCACTTCGCCCTTTGTATTCTTCGGGTAAGGCGTGAGCACCTAAAAAAGTGGTGGCGATATCTACTTTCCGGTCGGGACATTCATTGATAGCTTGCATGACACTGAGTTGTTTCAGTTCTGTATCACGATCCAGACCATATCCGCTTTTTCCTTCCACTGTGGTGACCCCCATCCGGCTCATGGTATCCAGAAACCATTCGGCTTTATGTTTCAGTTCTTCAAAGGAGGCTTCCCGGGTGGCACGTACAGTATTGATAATGCCTCCGCCACGTTCCATGATGCTCATATAACTGTCGCCGTTGAGCCGCCAGATGAATTCGTCGGGGCGAAATCCTCCGAAAACCAAATGGGTATGAGAGTCAACGAATCCCGGCAACAATACATTCCCTCTGGCGTCAAGCACTTTATAGCCGGGCTTTTCATGGCTTATACGGTTTTCGCCAACATAGGTAATAATGCCGTCGGTTACTCTTACCGTTCCGCAAGGAATGTTGAGAAGTTCGTTCATGGCTTCTCCTTTCCGGGCGGTTCTGCCTTGCGGAGTAACGATGTGGGCATTGATGATAATCAAGTTGTTGCTCATAGTTGTTTGTTTTAATGGAACGCAAATGACGCAAATGACACAAATATCAATGGTGACTGAATATTTTTCTTTTAAATTCAGGATGCTTTCCGAAGTTTAATAGATAGCCTATCTCTATGTTTGTGGCTTTCAGATAGTTTATCAGTTGAAATTCATGTTCGGGACGTAAAGCATCAGCCGTTTTCAGTTCTAATATGATGGAGTTGTTGATCACCATGTCGGCATAATATTCACCCACTTTATGATTTTTATAAAATACATTGATTTGCTTTTGCACTTCACATTTAAAACCTTGCTCTATCAATTCAAAGTAGAGGGCATTTTGATAAACCCTTTCCAAGAATCCATATCCTAATGTGTTGTACACTAGATAAAATGCTTTTAATATTTTATCTACATCTTCTTGACTTGCTATTTGCGTCATTTGTGTCATTTGCATTCTATTCTATATTATTCCATAATCTGCGCTTCCAGCACTTGTTGCATGGAGAAGTTTTCCAATCCCAGGTAGTAAGAGGCAGTGTCTATCAAGGCCTCCATAGGAACAAGTCCTACGATTTCGCTGCCGATGATGCTTACTCCGTAGCGTTTGGCTTCAAAACGTACCATTTCGAATGCCCGGTAGATAGCGGTTTTGCTATAGTCGGTAAGATTCATGGATACCTGGGTGATACCCCGGTCCTTCAGTTCTACGCCCATGGCCTTGCAATAGCGCAGTCCGCCACCGATAAAACGGATTTTCTTGGCAATGTCATGCGCTATTTCCAGGCTGGGAGTATTGAGATTTATATTGTAGGCCACTAAGGGCATACGGGCTCCGATGGCTACAGTTCCGGCAGTGGGGTGACGTTCCGCAGGACCAAAATCGGGATACCATTCGGGTTGGTGAATCTTTTCCTTCATTCCCTCGAATTCTCCTTTACGGATGGCAGCGAGATTTTCACGATGTGGTGCACTAGCTGATTTTTCATACAAGAATACAGGGAGATTATATTGAGAGGCCACCCGTTGCCCCACTTCTTTGGACACCGCTATGGCATCTTCCATGGTACATCCTTTGATGGGAATGAATGGAACTACATCTACAGCTCCCATACGGGGGTGCTGTCCTTGGTGATGGTTCAGGTCAATCAGTTCTACTGCTATACCGATAGCTTCTATCACGGCTTCTTTCAAGGCGTCCGGTTCTCCAACAACGGTAACTACCAGCCGGTTGTGGTCTTCATCGTTACTATAATCCAATAATTTTACGCCTGCCTTGGCACGAAACGGAGATACAATCTCGTCTATTTTCTGTAAGTCACGTCCCTCGCTGAAGTTGGGGACGCATTCCATAATTTTTGTCCAGCTCATACTCTTTAGAATTTGGTTTATAGGGAACATCCATGGATGCGGATGAATGAAACAGTTGCATCCATGGTGTTCCGGTTTTTGGTTAGTTGATTCCTTTATTTTTCAATACCTTATTAATAAGGTCATCTTCCGCTATATGCGGCAGGGTGATGTGATAACCATCGGCATGGCTCTCGTTGAATTCCGCCGAAGTTTCCATGGCATGCGGGTTGCGTGCCCACGAGCGGCGTGCCACTCCTCCCATTACATCCCATAACATGGATGAGCGGAGAATACGGTCTACCCGTTCACTGCCGTCGCATACCATTCCGAATCCGCCATTGATAGCTTTACCTATACCTACACCGCCTCCATTGTGCAAAGCGACAAGGCTCATGCCCCGGGCACAATTTCCGGCAAAGCATTGCACAGCCATATCTGCCATTACATTGCTGCCGTCCTTGATATTGGAGGTTTCCCGGAAAGGAGAGTCGGTACCGCTTACATCGTGGTGGTCACGTCCCAACATGATAGGACCTACCTCGCCCCGGCGTACCATTTCATTGAAGCGCAGTGCGATATTCATACGGCCCAGCGCGTCTTGATACAGAATGCGTGCTTGGGTCCCTACCACCAGGTTATTCTTTTCGGCGTCGCGAATCCATATCCAGTTGTCCATATCCTGTCCGCGGCGATCTTTAGGGATACACTCCATAGCGGCACGGTCGGTCTTTATCAAATCTTCCTTTTTCCCGCTCAGGCATACCCAGCGGAAGGGACCGTAACCATAATCGAAAAGTTGAGGCCCCATGATATCCTCTACATAGGACGGCCAGATGAATCCATCCTTCTCGTCTGTTCCATTGCGTGAGATTTCTTTCACTCCGGCGTCATAAATCGCTTTCATGAAAGAATTGCCATAATCGAAGAAATAAGTGCCCCGTGCCACCAGTTCCTTGATAACATGGAAATGGCGGCGCAAAGTTTCGTTCACCATTTCATCGAAAGTTTCTCTGTCTTCTTTCAGCATACGGGTACGTTCTTCGAAGGAAATGCCTGCAGGACAATAGCCGCCTTCGTAAACGGCATGGCAGGAAGTCTGGTCACTGAGAAGTTCGATGTGGATGTTGTGATGCAATGCATACTCCAACAGATTGACTACATTGCCATGGTAGGCTATGGAACAGGGGATTCGTCGGTCTATGGCATCGGCAGCCAGCCGGTAGGCTTCAGACAAATCGGATGTGATATGCTGTACCCACCCTTGGCGGTGGCGGGTTTCTATGCGTGAATAATCCACCTCGGCTATAATGGCCACTGCTCCGGCTATCTCGGCTGCTTTGGGTTGGGCTCCGCTCATTCCGCCCAATCCGGAGGATACGAAAAGATGGCCGTTCAGGTTGCCGTCCTGCGGCACTCCTAATTTCATGCGGCCGGCATTTAATAGGGTGTTGAACGTGCCGTGTACAATGCCTTGCGGACCGATGTACATCCAGCCTCCGGCGGTCATCTGTCCATAATTGGCTACTCCCATCTGTGCGGCTATTTCCCAGTCTTTCTGGTTGTCGAACATGCCTACCATCATGGAATTGGTGATAATAACACGGGGAGCTTCGGGATGTGATTTGAATAATCCCAACGGGTGGCCGCTTTCTACGACCAGGGTTTGTTCATTCGTCATTACCTCCAGATACTGCTTGATAAGCCGGTATTGCATCCAGTTTTGACAAACTTGTCCGGTTTCGCCGTAGGTCACCAGTTCGTAAGGATAGAGGGCGATATCAAATGAAAGGTTGTTGTCTATCA
>OCQH01000232.1_pt1 | contig 7669 bp, 8 predicted proteins | sample 1538411 | NCBI WGS metagenome assembly OCQH01 (sample SAMN04571690, study PRJEB22368) | human gut metagenome | biome: human gut; material: stool | host: Homo sapiens | place: Luxembourg | collected 2012-06-01
GTGACTGGAGTTCAGACGTGTGCTCTTCCGATCTGGATTATTCCAGAAAAGATTCTATCCTGACGATATAAAGCTTCCTATGCTTCTTATAGGAGGCAGCGATTTGTTTTACAATCTGGTAGTATACTTTTTCATGTTTTTACTGCGTGGCAGATTTAGCTTTTTGTACTATCTGAAGTCAATTATCATACCTGAATTTGTATACACAATGGTTATCAGTATACTTTTGTATCTGGTATTTCTTAAGTTAAACCAGAAGCTGGAAGCACACGAGAAAAGGAGAGCAAAGAAATTTGATTTATGATATAAAAGATTTTCTGAAGAAATTTTTCAGCTCAAGACTTTTTGTATTGGCAGCAGTAATTATTTTCATGTTTGCCCTGCTTGCCGAAAGAGTCTTTACCCTTCAGATTATTAAAGGTGCAGATTATCAGAAAAACTTCATAATGCTGATTAAAAAGCCGCTGTCCATAGAGGCATCAAGAGGCAATATATACGATGTAAATGGTGAGCTGCTTGCTTACAATCAGCTTGCATACTCTGTAGTCATCTCAGACAACGGCAGCTATTCATCTACGAAGGAGCACAATCGTCTTTTAAACAAAGAACTTAATGAAATTATCAATGTGATAAAAAACAATGGCGGCTCCATATATAATGATTTTCCGGTTGTTTTAAACGATGATGGTACATACAGCTTTACATTGACATCTGAAACCTCAAAAAAGAGATTTCTGTCAGATGTGTTCGGAAAGAAATATGATAAGCTCGAATACAATAAAGCATTTGGATTTGACGAGGCAAATGCCAGCGCCCAGAATATTATTGATTTTCTAAGCTCTGACCAGAATGAATGCTTTGATATAAGCAGCAAGTATGATACACAGGCCACTTATGATATTGTAGTGATGAGATATGCCATAAAACAGAACCGATTCACTAAATACAAAACCACTACTATAGCAAAGGATGTAAATGATTCGATAGTAGCATATGTCAATGAGCATTCAGATACTCTTACCGGCATATCAGTTGAAGAGGATACCATCCGCAAGTACAACTATCCTGAATATATTTCATCGCTCATAGGATACACAGGCAAGATATCTACCGACGAGTATAATGAGCTGTCAAAGGATGATGACTCATATACACAAAATGATATGGTAGGTAAGTCAGGCTTAGAGCAGTACTATGAGAGCTATCTGCGAGGCAAAAACGGTGAAAAACAGGTCTATGTAAACAATGTCGGTAAGATAAACGAGGTAATAAGTCAGGAGAATCCTGTTTCCGGAAATGATGTCTACTTAAGTATTGACATCAAGCTGCAGGAAGCCACATACAAGCTGTTAGAGCAGGAGATAGCCGGAATTGTTTACTCCAAAATAAAATCCGGTGAAATACCTATAACTGATGTTTACTTTGCACTGATCAACAACAATGTAGTTGACCTGACACATTTCAATGCATCAGATGCATCAGCAACTGAGCAGGCTATATACAATTCCTTCAGCGGTCAGCTGCAGAATGCATTATCCACTATTGACAGCGAGCTTGAAAGTGGTACTTCAGGCACTGCTTCCATGTCGGAGCAGACACTTGATTATTTTACATGTGTTATGTCAGTGCTAAACGATGATGGACTGCTGTTGAGCAAACAGATAGATACCTCTGATTCCACATATGCCTCATGGAAGGCTGGCACACTCTCACCGCGTGATTATCTCAAATACTGCATTTCAAAGCAGTGGATAGACATAACAAAGCTTGATGTGGACCAGAAGTATGCTGATTCAAGCGAGATTTACACAGCACTCTGCTCGTATATCAGGGATGCCATGACTGACAATAAAGACTTTGCCAAAATTATATACAAATATATGGTAAATTCTGGGGCGGTCACTGGACAGCAGCTGTGCCTTCTGCTTTTTGACCAGGGTGTACTCGATTATGACGATGCAACAGTAAGCAACATTGCCAATGGCTCCATCAGTCCATATGCATTTCTTATGGACAAAATAAACAACATAGAGATAACACCTGCACAGCTTGCCCTTGACCCATGTACAGGCTCCTGTGTCATAACTGATGTAAAGACAGGACAGCTAAAGGCTTTAGTCAGCTATCCGGGCTATGACAACAACAAGCTTGCAAACACTGTAGATGCTGATTACTACCAGTCTCTCAGAGAGGACAAGTCTAATCCACTATGGAATTATGCAACCCAGGAGCAGACTGCACCGGGATCTACCTTCAAGATGGTATCAAGCACCGCAGGTCTTGCCGAGGGAGTCATTGATACCTCGTCAAAGATTAATTGTACCGGAATATTTACAGAAATCAGCAATCAGCCAAAATGCTGGATTTATCCTGGAGCGCATGGTATGGACAATGTATCTGAAGCTTTAAGGGATTCATGTAACGTATTCTTCTACACAACAGGCTTCAGGCTTGCAAGCAAGGACACCGGTTCATATGACGATGAAAACGGTATGAAATACATACAAAAATATGCATCTATATACGGACTGGACCAGAAATCAGGTGTTGAGATAGTAGAAAAGACGCCGTCCATTGCCACACAGTATCCTGTTATGGCAGCTATCGGACAGAGTAATAACAACTTTACGACTATTTCTCTTTCAAGATATGTGACAGCAGTTGCTTCCGGAAAGCTTTATGACTATAAGCTGATGAACAAAATTGTGAATGCAGACGGCAAAACAGTCAAACAGTATGATTCAAAATCAACCGATATATCAGGCACACTCACTCAAAGCCAGTGGGATGCCATCCATCAGGGAATGCGTATGGTGGTCGAAGACCTGCACGATGTATTTGGCGGCTTTACAGGCGTTGAGGTGTCCGGTAAGACAGGAACAGCACAGCAGGTTGAGACAAGACCAAACCATGCACTGTTTGTAGGATACGCTCCATCAAGCAATCCTGAAATTACAATAGCTACACGTATATCATCTGGATACAGCTCACACAATGCTGCAGCTGCATCCAGAAATATAATTTCATATTATTATAATCTGGAGTCACTTGACGATTTACTCGCAGTCAAGGCTGAGGGTGTAAAATCATCAGGCTCAAGTGCCATAACAGACTAGGAGGTTTATTTTTGTGAGTGAAGCAATAGTTTTCACTTCAGGAAAAGGCGGTGTTGGAAAAACTACGGTTATTTCCAACATCGGAGTTGAACTTTCACAGTTAGATAAAAAAGTCATCATGCTCGATACAGACATGGGACTTCGCAATCTGGACCTGGTAATGGGAATAGAGGACAAGGTCAATTACAATATCCTCGACATCTTAAACCGCTCATGCCGTATCAGACAGGCAATCATACGCAATAAAAAGTATCCCAATCTATATGTAATTCCTGCAGCACCTTCCATGGATACGCTATGCAGCTATGAGGCACGCTTCAAGATACTTATAGAGGAGCTTAAAGCAAGCTTTGATTATTGTCTGATAGATTCTCCGGCGGGTATCGACAGCGGCTTTTGGTTTTCAGTCTCACCTGCAGACCGTGCGATAGTAGTTACCACACCGCATGTATCTGCAATACACGATGCAAGACGATGCATAAGCCTGCTCGACAGCGCACATCTTGACGATATATCAGTCATTGTTAATGCATATGACAAGCATATGGTAAGAAGGCATCAGATGATATCCGATAATGATATTACAGCACTTCTTTCAACCAGGATTATTGGCACTATTCCATATGACAAAAGTGTTATCATTTGCCAGAACAGAGGAATACCTGTCCGTGAGGCCAAAAGCAGGCTTGGTCCTGTATTTGCCCGAATATCCGGTCAGATAATCCATTCCTCTGACGATATGAGAGGTGCCGCTGTATGATGCATAAATTTTCCAAAACAGGAGAATACGCCAAGAAAAGGCTTAAAATAGCACTTGCAGAAGATAGGAGCACAATATCTGCTTCTGACAATATGGCACAGATTAAAAAAGAAATAAAAAGCGTGATACAAAGACATATGAATATAAACGATGATGCTTACGAGGTCCGGATTATCATGCGCGACAAAAAATCAATTAATAACCTTTAATAAATACCTTTTGACCATCATATCATTAGTATTAGAATTAAGATTACAGAGATAACAGATAGGAAGTAACAAAATGCTCAAACAGTACAGACTAAAGAATTATCACTTTCAATTAGTAGTATACATAATAGCTTTGTCGATTATAGGCATCCTGCTGATAGGCAGTGCCAAGCACTCCGTACAGAGCAAGCAGATAATAGGCTTTGTAATGGGACTGACTATTATGATAGTGCTTTCCCTTATAGATTACACATTTCTGCTCAAATTCGTGTGGATATACTATGCCGGAATGATTGTGCTGTTGTTACTTGTTCTATTTGCAGGTGATGATGCAAAGGGTGCACAGCGCTGGTTTGAGATCGCAGGTATCAGATTCCAGCCGTCAGAGATTGCGAAAATTATACTGATTTTGTTTTTTGCCTATTTCTTTTCCAGGTTTGAGGATAGTATAAATACAGTAAGAACTCTTGCATTATCTGTAATTTTTGCCGGTATACCTTTATTTCTTATCTTAAAACAGCCGGACAACTCAACAACAATTCTTACTGCATTAATTTTCGCTACCCTCTTGTTTATTAGCGGATTAAGTTATAAAATAATAATGCCGGTACTTGGAGTTTCAGTACCGATAGTTTTGATAGTGATAAGCTATATATATACACATGCCGATGCACTCATCAAAAAAGGCTTTTATCCTGCTGCGCGTATCATGTCGTGGCTCGATCCAACAAATTACGCTGATACAGCAGCACAGCAAAGGAACTCTATTTGGGCTATAGGCTCAGGACAGTTGTTTGGCAAGGGACTTAACAACTCTGTTGTAACCTCTATGAAGAACACCAACTACATCATAGAGCCTCAAACAGATTTTATATTTGCTGTTGCCGGAGAGGAGCTTGGCTTTATTGGTACAATCAGTATAATAATTCTTTTGCTTCTTATCGTAATTGAGTGTATACTTATAGCAAGGAAGGCAAAGGACACAAGCGGAAAGCTCATATGCTGTGGCATGGGAGCACTTATAGGCTTTCAGGCCTTTATCAATTTGTGCGTAGCCACAGGTCTTATGCCCAATACCGGTATGACTCTTCCATTTGTCAGTTATGGACTTACGTCACTTGTTTCACTGTACATGGGAATGGGAATTGTCCTGAATGTTGGATTACAGCCGAAGAAATATTCATAGGGAGGTTAGCAATGAACATAGGATTAGTTGCACATGATTCAAAGAAAAAACTGATGCAGAACTTCTGCATAGCATACAGAGGTATCTTAAGCAAAAATAATTTGTACGCCACAGGCACCACAGGACGTCTGATAGAGGAGGTTGCAAACCTCTCAGTACACAAATATCTTGCAGGACACTTAGGAGGCATCCAGCAGCTTGGAGCACAGATTGAGCACAATGACATAGATCTTGTCATCTTTCTGCGTGATCCATTAAAGCCTAAGCCACACGAGCCTGAGGTAAACAGTATTTTCCGTATTTGTGATGAGCATAATATACCACTTGCCACCAATCTGGCTACAGCAGAGCTGCTCATTTTATCATTGGACAGAGGAGATCTTGACTGGCGTGAGATGTACAAGTAAACAAAGATTTAAACGACTGCTATGTCTGACATGCATAGCAGCGGTTTTTATGACCGGCTGTGGTACAAAGATTGAGAATGCATATGATACTTATTCCACAGATTATATAAATGGATATAACGGAAGTAATTATTTTGCGTCCAACCTTTGCGTCACAAATGATGTCAATTTTGGTCAGGACAATATGCAGTTTGCAAAAACCGCAGAGGGAGCCGGAGCCTTTAATATTGACACTCATCAGGTGCTGTATAGCCAGAATCTGTTTGAAAAGCTCTATCCTGCAAGCACTACAAAGATTTTAACTGCATACATAATTCTTAAAAACTGTGATTTAAATGCGACAGTCACAGTAAGCCATGACGCTGCAAACCCTGGCCATTCATCATCGGTATGTGGCCTAAAGGAGGGCGATGTCATTACAGTGCAGGACTTATTGTATGGGCTCTTACTTGAGAGTGGCAATGATGCGGCAATAGCACTGGCAGAGTACTGCAGTGGTTCTGTAGAAGAATTTGCCAAGCTGATGAACAGCACTGCAAAAAGTTTTGGTGCCACAAACAGCAATTTTGTCAACCCAAGTGGTCTTCCTGATGAAAATCATTACACTACCATATATGACATGTACCTCATTTTTTCCAATGCCATATCCTTAGAGAGCTTTGTTGCAATCATCAGTTCACAGACCCATGATGTGGCATATACAAATGCCCAGGGCGCGGCTGTTTCAAAGACCTTTAAGAATACCTGCGGCTATCTGACCGGAGCATATACAGCTCCTGAAAACGTCACAGTGACAGGAGGAAAGACAGGCACTACGGGTGAAGCCGGCTATTGCCTAGTACTGCTAAGCCAGAATGCTAAAAATGAGCGCATCATAAGCATAGTTTACAAGGCAGATGGTAAAAAGGATCTTTATAGCTTCATGAATGAAATACTTAGTGGATTTGCTAATTAAATATTGAGTTTTATGGTTATTTATACTATAATAATATAAAAATACAATTATTTTTTATTAATAATCACAATATTTATCCATAGGAGGAATGAGCCATGATAGAAATTATTTGTGGAGACAAAGGCAAGGGCAAGACAAAAGAGCTGTTAGACAAGGTAAATTCATCAATTAAGGGAAATGAAGGTTCCATAGTTTTTCTTGATAAGAGCCAGAAGCACATGTATGAGCTTAATAATCAGGTTCGACTAATCAATGTTATGGACTATCCTATTGACAATTGTGATGAATTTTTAGGATTTATATGCGGAATCATATCGCAGGATCATGATCTGGAGGAGATGTATTTAGACAGCTTCCTTACAATTGCATCACTTGATGATGAGGGGGATATCACCAAGGCAATCGAAAAGCTTGATATAATCAGCGAGAAGTTTAAGGTGAAGTTCATCTTAAGTGTTTCAAGGAATATTGACAAGTTGCCTGAATGTGCCAAGGCAAAGGTTATCATTTCTTTATAAATGATTAATTATGGGGATGTGTATTTCACATCCCTTTTTTTAAGGAGTAAAATTGTGTCCCGAAAGAATAAAAAAGTACTGAAATATCACACCGGCTTCAATCTGAATATCGGTTTTATAGTGTTTTTTGTAATAATAATCTATGTGATTTTTCACATATTTACGTATTTCACCTCAAACCCGGTATCTGAATACGAGGTACAACAGGGTACTATAGCGACCAACAACATATATAAGGGCATGATAATCCGCGAGGAAAGTGTAGTGTATGCTGAGGAATCAGGAAACCTCAACTACTTTGTGTCAAACGGCTCAAAGGTTGCAACAAGTGATGTTGTCTACTCTGTTGATACAGACGGCTCCATTGCAACCCAGATTACCGGTGCTCAAAATGATGCTTCCGCCATCACTGACGAGGCTGCCGGGCAGATTATCACTGACATAAACAGCTTTTCATCCGGCTACAACAGACAGATCGGAAGAGCGTCGTGTAGGGAAAGAGTGTAGATCTCGGTGGT
>OCQH01000240.1_pt1 | contig 7593 bp, 15 predicted proteins | sample 1538411 | NCBI WGS metagenome assembly OCQH01 (sample SAMN04571690, study PRJEB22368) | human gut metagenome | biome: human gut; material: stool | host: Homo sapiens | place: Luxembourg | collected 2012-06-01
CGACCACCGAGATCTACACTCTTTCCCTACACGACGCTCTTCCGATCTCTAGATAGATTTATATGCACTCCCACGAGATATTTCATCAATTGACCTTTCGTCACTGCATAGTCCATCAGCTTTGAACTTCCACCATCCATCTTTACGATAGAAATGACCTAGTACTATAGCTTCTCCAGTCATCTCAGATACCTCATAACTGGCTAATACATTAATTACTTTAGATGGAGTTCCTTCATAGACTCTAAGTCTAGCGTAAGGTATCTCACTAAATTTCTGATGAGTATAGCTATTTAACACAAATACTACATATTCCGTATTTGAAGGTACCCTATCTAAGGATACGACTATTACTTCATTATCTAATCCGTCATCTCCATTAGTATCACCTTCTCTATCATCTCCTGAATGGCGTATGGATTTGTTCGAGTTTTGAAGATTTCTATACGATATTTCTCCTACTTTATTCTTATTTGAATCATAACATAGGGCAGTGGTATCTAAATCTACTGCCTCCAGTTTAGATCCAAATATTCCTTTCCTACGTATAGCACTCCAATTGCATCCTACGCATACCTCTTTCACCTTCTCTGATTTTGAGTCATCTACATTCTTAGTTAGATTGATTCTTCCACCTTTCTCTAACTTCTTTCCTAATTCTAGAGACATAACTTTAATTATTTTATAGTTAATACTTTATGAGATAATAATGGACTACAGTCAACTAGTACAATTCTCTTATTTCTTATCAATACCTTACTTCCAAATGACACAGTATAGGTATATTGACCTTCTGTATCAGACCTAGTATTATCAAGAGAGAACTTAATGCATTTAGCACTAAACACAGTTGACCTTCTCCCTGAATCAATAGATATTAGAGTAAAATCATCTAGATTATCTCTTAATTCAGATACAAACTTCAGTTCGTCCTCTTTTTCTCCCATTTGGATTACAACTAATGAATTATCATTAGTAACCTCTACTTTATTTACCATAATACTTACTATGAGATTTGATTAGTGACTTGGCGGATCCATCAGCCATTTCAGCTATACTTCTTTCTGATGTAGAAGTTCCATCCGCCTTAAATTCCCATCCAGAGTCAGTTCTATAGAAATATCCTAAAACCATAGCCTCCTTTCCTTTGAACTCAGGATTATTACCTACTTTATAAGCTGCTAAAATTTCATCAGGTTTTCCTGCCTTTCCAGTATATATCCTAAGTCCTGCATACAGTATCTCATCAAATTTATGATGACGATATGAGTTAAGAATCACGACTAGAAATTTAACTTTCTGATCTACCTTATCAAGATCTATTGATATAGTTTCATTATCATCTTCGTCATCCTCTGAGTCACCAGTCACGTCATCTCCACTATGACTTATAGCTCTACAATTAGATACTTTATGACCGTAGTAAACTACGTCTACTCTTCTACAATTTGAGTCATACATAAGTATGGATGCGTCTAAATCTACATTTTCTATAGATTCAACTACCTTCCTAGTTTCAGCTTTCTTTCCAAATAATCTATCTAAAAATCCAGGAGTATAATCTTCAGTTCTATATCTCCTTATAGCACTCCAATTAGCTCCAAAGAATACTTTATGAAGATTGCTAGAATTTTTACTTCCATCTTTAGTAAGACAGACTACCTGATTCTTAGTTAGATTTACTTTAGGAACTTTCTTTAAATTTACATTTGCCATATCACTTTTCTAATTCTTTAATAATGTCAGCGATATCCTCCCCATTAAGTTCAGATAACTCTGATACTGAATGAGAGATAGTCACCTTATAAAATAATTCTTTATCAATGATCATTTTCTCATCATCAGTAAGTTCATCATAGCTATTTATATCCTTGATAGAGTAATTAAAATGATCTATGAGCATTTTAAGTACATCACTATCAATAATTGCGTCGATATCTACCTTCATAATCAGATACTATTATCGTTAGAACCTAAACCATAATTTGATAATACACTAGTCAACGTCCCAGTGACTCCTTCGTTTATAGCTTTGAACTTCCAGATTCCACCTGAACGATATATTGAGCATATCCTGAGAACGGTAGCAGTTTTATGACTATCCTCCTCTTCAAGATTATATACCAAGTCTGGTATGGTATTATTATCATAGAAAATACGTAGTGTAGTTCCCTTTACTTCTCCAAAATTCTGACCATTCTTCATTGACTCAAATATATTAAGTATAAAGATAACCTCTCTCACTTCAGGAGACACTTTAGATAAGTCCAGCTTCATTTCCTCTCCAGCTCCTTCTCCATTTCTATCATCTCCTGAATGAACTAACGCTTTTTCAGGATCTTGAAGATTGTTATAGTATACTAATCTATTAGGATTATCTTGAGCTAGTAGCTGATCTTCATCCAGCTCAATTGCCATAATATCCAAATCCCATGACTCAATCTTCCTAGAAGGTTTCCAGGTAAGCTCAATTCTTAACTTACTAATTCCCTTAGCAAGTTCTACACGTTGACCTTTTCTTAAATTTACTGTTGCCATATTAATGATATTTAATTGTATTACGCATTTCCTGTACAGGGAAGTCCCCATTTCTCTAGCTCAGTAGCGAGATCATTACTATTTCCCTCACCTAACGCTTTAAATTTCCATTCATCATTATGCTTATACAACATGCAGAACTCCATACATACATCAGATGAATAATCCTCATCAAGTTCGTACACAAGATCAGCAACTGATGAATCAGTATAATAAAGCCTAGCTCTAGGATTCTTCACTTGACCGAAATTTATTCCCCTAGCCTTTCCCTCATAAATATTGATAACGAAGAGAATAGCGCTACATCTTGAGTCAAGTTTGCTGAAGTCTACTGAGATCACTTCATCATCACCAGATCCTTCTCCTGTACGATTATCACCTGAATGAATTACTGCTTGAGTAGGATCAGTTGGCTTTCCATCTGATGTCTTGTTTACTGAGTTATAGAATACTGCATATGGATCTCCAATGCACTTTCCATCTTTATCAGTTAACTCAATAGCTAAGACATCTAGATCACAATCTTGGATTCCATTAGTATCCCAAGATAAACCTACTCTTACACTTTGCACTCCTTTTGTCAGTTTAACATTCTGACCTTTCGTCAATTGAATCATAATTTAAACGTTTAAATTGTTAATAAAATGTGAATTATTTAAATCTTCACTCACTTCTTTTATTGATTTAGCTATAATCTTATAATTATATTTCTTCTTTGAAAGATTTAATATAAGATTAATATTCTCCTTAACTAAGTCAATTCCTATGCAATCTTTTACTTTAGTTAATATATCTAGGTTACTGACGTCAAGTTCAGCTATCGATATACCTAGCATCTTAATAAAGCTAATATCGAACTTCATCAATGCTTCTACTGGCATTATTCCAGATTCCTTACAATTTAGTAATATCTGATTAAATTCTCTAACTAATGTAGGAGGAATACTACCTAGAAATTTCATATCTTTTGCTAATGACCTCCTAAGATGACGATAGAAATTTAATGTATAATTAGAATGAAACTCATGACGAAACTTCATGTATGCGTATTCCATCATCTTATAGATGTATTCTATAGAAATTGTATGAGAATCACATAATTCAAGTAACCCACAGTATATTTTAAATATGTCATGAGATATTTTATCAATTCTATGAAGATATCCTAAAATTTGGACCATTTCATCATTATCATTATATACCTTAATTTCATCACCGTCAATTGGACGACCATTAACAAAGTAGTTTATAAACTTTAATTTATATAATTCATTAGGGTCATTTCTCTTTATTATATTTAATAATTCAGTCATGGTAAATTCATTACCTTTACTATTATCCTTATTAATGAAATCACCTAATGTAGGATATATTTTATTTGATTGACAATTATATAAGTCTTTGTCTAGCATAACTTATCTTATTACAAATTCAAACTTAAGGCTTATGGGGTTTATGGGGAGGTTTTAAATAGCTCTAGGTGGAGGATGGTTAACTCAATATTTTATATAATATGCATGATGGACTACTATCGTTTAGCATACTTTCATTTTTACAGTTTGTATCATAGAATGGGCAAAAATCACTATTACATATTTTAAATTTTATATCGTAGCCAGTAACTTTAGTATCTAATAAGTTACTATTATTCTTATTAATAGTAGATTTATCCCTATCCAGCATGCCATTTAATACTTCATTTACTACTACCACACTTTTGCATTTGAGATAAGTACATATTAGTTGACCCTTATCGAATATGCATGCATCGCAGGCACGTTTACTAATAATTCCATCAGATGACAATAAAAACTTAACAACCTCATGAGAATTACGAGCTATCCCTATAGTTACATTATCTGCTACGAATACATCACCTTCTTCTACTTGGGTAGGTTCATTTATTTTAGTTATATCTATAATCCGTTCCATATTACTCCTTAAATAATATATTAATTATACATGAATCAATGTTATTATATAGCATATCTTCATTAATACATCCTGACTCATAAAATGGACATACATCTGAGTTACAGATGCGATTTATTGCATAGTTCATGTCAATAAGTTTGGATTCGCTTTCTTTTGTAGTGTCATTATTAGACCTCTTTACATATACTCCTTCACATCTTACATTATGGCATTCCATCTCATGAAGCAGACATGATTCACATGGAGTATCAGATTCTGTATCACTAACTACATTTCCTATAGTTATATCGTCATCTACTACTATATCTCCTATAGTAAGAAAGATTATAGAAGTACTATTATGACGCATCTTATTTATGTCAATTTTCATATTAAATAAATAAGAAGATGGAGGGATCCCTCCATCTTCTATTAATAACTATAACTTATCGAACTCTGCATCAATATCTGCTGAGAATGACTGATTATCATGAGAGTTAATCTCACTGTCTACCTCAGCCCTAATGCGATCCTGATTCATTCTGGTAGATAGCTCACTTTGAAGTGAACGTATACGACCTAGACTCTCATTCAATTCTAACTGAGGAATATCTACCTGAGACTCTAACTCCACTTTAATCATTTCTAATTCGGTAATGTTTCCATCGTACTCCGCCTTAGCTGTCTCAATAGCTACTGTTAATTTTTCAAGTAACTTTTCAGACTTCTTGATATTCTCTGCTGCAGTGAGCTTCATTTGAATATACTTCTTAGCATTAACTTTATACGCTTCTATAGGAGTTCCTTTGGATACTGAATCCTCATAATCTTTCTTAGCTTTACGTGCCTTACCTTCCAACTTTCCAGGTTGATCCTTTAATTTAGGTAAAGTCTCTTCCTCTAAGTGTTTCTGAGCTGTCTTAAGAGATACCATGTTACTTTTATAACCGTTCTTAAGATTAATAATTGCGTCATTAACTTCTTGCATAGCTTCAGCTTTCATAACTCTAGCAGTACGAAGTGATTCAGCTGCATCTTCTACGTTTTGTCTACCTACTGCAAATAAGCTACATGCAATCTTCTCCCATGCAGATCTTCGATCTACTGGTTTTCTTTTACCAGTAAATCTCTTAAAGATTAAAAACACAAATAGCAATATCGCTATTGTAATAATTAAATTGATAATTGAAAACATAATTTAAATATTTAAATTGTTAATAATACACCCTTAAGGTTTAGAAGGTTTATGAGAGGGTGTTGAGGAGGTACCTAGATAAAAATAACGATACGTTACCTATATCCATTTTCTCATATATGTATCTAACTTGTGATAGATTACCTTGAATACCTAATGTCTTGCATTTAGTTATATTATTTTTATCTCTATGTATTATATCACTACAGCTTATTTTATATAAATCACAATAATAGCATGTGACAATAGTTGCCTTATCTACTACAGTAAGTTTATATACAATATATGACTTATATGTATGAGAACTTGCTATTGATATCTTACCTTCACTAATAAGTTTATTTAATTCTGATCTCATATCTTTTAATTAAGAGTCTAGATAAGAATAGAGAGATATTACTCATATTTATCTTCTCATAACTATAACGAAGACTTGTCAATAATATACTCCCATCATAGTCAACTGTATAAAACTCACAATTCTGTGGATTATTTTTATCATCCTTTATTATTGAATAACATCTAGGATTTAAATGCAATGAGCAGGAACTACATGCATTAAAGTGATCTAATCTATGATATCTATAGACCATGTAATTCTTATAAATATAAGAATCAACAATTACTGATTCACCTTTATTTATTGATGCCTTCAGATTGTCGTTCATACCTTATTGCAAATTCTAAGTAGATACCTAGATAAGATCAATGACAAGTCATCTTCTCTTATCCTATCATAATGGAATCGTATATTATACATACCTATAGCAAATCTGCATTGATTAGTATTATTCTTATCACCTTTCAATAAAGTGAATGAACATTCGTTATATGCATCGCATTCACGACATCCTATAACTCTATTGATTTCCTTATATTTATATGCTATAAAATTAAGGTAAACGTATTGTTTAAGTATTACTATATCACCATGATCTATCGCATCCTTAAATACCTTCTTCATTAATTCCACCTCATGTTAGCTATTCTGCACTGATATTTCATCTGATGACAGGTGATAGCATAATATCTAGTTATCTTACGTATCATATCAAATCCTAGCTTACAATCTTTAAAACTGGATGTCATATACCTGCCTGATAATACAGTCCCAATGAACGATACATTAAAACATTTACAAAAGGCAGCTTCATATAATTCCTTATCTTTATCTGTCATGTCTGATGAATACTCTATACAATTCACCATAAGTCTAAATGAATTCCTAGCTGATTCTATCTCATTTAGCTTCTTGCATGCTCGATTCCATGCTAACTTTGATAATGACATGTAACCATTAATCTTTATTTTGTTCCTGCTCATATTCTTGATTATATTTAAGTTTAGTAATCTCTAATTTAATATATTCCAGATCAGCTGGATAATAGTTCCACTTCTCTAGACAGACGCATGCTCCATTTTCAGATATGGGTAAATATCTAGGATCACCATGAACATGACCGTATAGATTCACGTATGGAGTATTACTACCCAGATATATAGGTTTATGACTCATTATCATCCAGTCATCTACTATTATAGGATACTCACTGACCATCTTAAATCTACCTATCTTAGATAGCCAATTAAACTTCAAATCCTCATCATGATTTCCCATGACTAGTATAATATCTCCATTCAATCTAAATAATAAATCAGATAAGTCGGACTTCCTCATCCCTATTGATATATCTCCTAAGAGGTAGACTAGGTCGGATGAGCTTACCTTCTTATTCCAATTAGTCACTAATTGCTCATTCATTGTACTAACGTCTACATACGGTCTGTTCTCATATTCAATTATATTCTTATGACCGAAGTGAAGATCTGATGTTATAAATCTATTCTTGTATGTCATACTAATTTATATTAATATTCAAACTTAAGGTTCGTAGGGTTTATTAGGAGGCTTGAAAATTAAATAAGAGAAGCTTAATGCTTCTCTT
>OCQH01000242.1_pt1 | contig 7574 bp, 11 predicted proteins | sample 1538411 | NCBI WGS metagenome assembly OCQH01 (sample SAMN04571690, study PRJEB22368) | human gut metagenome | biome: human gut; material: stool | host: Homo sapiens | place: Luxembourg | collected 2012-06-01
ATGGGGAATTCTATCAAGCTGGTTGAGCGGAAAAACAGCATGTCCGGGAGCTTGAGTGCCAAAAAACGATCATCCATGAAGGCCGAAACTTGTTTGACACCACGATAAAATTTAAAAGCTTATGAAGAGGTTCCTTATTTTTGCGTTATGTATGAGCGGCGTGTTCTTTATCGGAGAGAGTACGGCTCAGACGCTGACAGAGTCGTTGAAGAAAAAAGTTGCCATGTATCTGACAGCCATTTATTACAGCGATTCTCCTGCTGAGTTCCTAAAGGCGGATGATCTCAATACGCGATATTGGATCTATGACATCCTGGATCAGAAAAAACTTGACAGGCAAAAGAGCAAAGCCGAAAACGGGAAGATATATATCTTTAGAGTGCTCGGAGATGACCAATGCGGTAGATATGCATTTATTGAAAACAATAAAGTTCAGATAGTTCAGATGTATACAGCCGAGGATTATCGAGCTGCTTGCGATTTCATGTGTCGCCATCACTACCGCATTGAGCAAGTCATCACCGTATTGAAATATATGATAGAGAATGATGAATACGAAAGTTATTTTTCTTTACCATACTCTGCTTTGTCCGAAAAGGGCAAGGCTCAATTAGACTCGATCAGACATGCAATAAACGCTTTATGAGTCCGGCTGCATCCCGGTTTGGCTGCAAGCGGTGTTTGGGTACTGGTCGATTCACCCGCCAAAAACAGAGATTGCTGCCGACAGGAAACCGGCAAAAAGACGTCAAACCATCAACAACCCATAATTTACGCCCTATGAAAACCCTTATCACTGTCGCGTTGGTCTTTATCTCGGTCCTGCTGATGGCTGGCCCGAAGAATCGTCCGGATTCGGTTGAAATCTTCCAGTTCAATGAAGAGACTTTGGCTGCCATAGAAAAGAAAATATGTGAATTTGACGGGCTTGACGATGGACCTTCATTCCTCCCGAATACAAGGTCAGTGATTCTTGTTGCCAATCTGCTCGATGACAGTATTGCATATAATGATCTTCAAGAACGGGTTCCGCTGGATACGACATACGAGGGATCTTATAACCCGTCCAACATTTTGAATCAGAATACCCGCAAAATCGATATTTACCGATTTGTAGCTATGGGCAGCCACCGCACGAATCATATTCTGTTGCTCAATGGCAAGGATATGACCTTCATCAATATGCATAAACCCTATGATAAGGTGATCAAAGAGGTGCTGCGCTATTTTGACCGGAACAAAGAGGTTGACAACCGGTTGATGCCGATGTATATCAACTTGATCACCTGGTGGTATCTGCGCAATCACTGGGCGGATGAACTGGGTCCGTGGTATGACTGGTTCCAGGAGCAGGATTCCGTGAGCCGGGAATATTACAAGTTCCAGTATCCTTTTAAATGAATGAAGGGCGAGCCTTGGGGCTCGCCTTTTTTCCGGGATTCCGGAGACGAAACGCAAACCCTCCTTGATGGTGATCAAAACCCTCATTTTCAATGCGTAGAAGATTTGGAAATCCGTCCAGATTGTTGTAACTTGCCAAAAGCGATTTCGTATTGCCGATACGAGCGAGGGTTGTATCCGGAGATTGGAACGTTGGAAAAGGTAGATAACCTATAAATAAACCGCATCATGAAAAATTTTGTCTGTATCTGTTTGGTGACATTATGTATGGTTTCGTGCGCACCCTCTTTCGGATATTACGGTAAGTTGTCCCGGAAGGAGTTCCGCAGTCTCGAACAGCCCAAAATGGATTTGTATACCTTAAGATCCTGTGGTTTCGGTAGCAATTATATGTTTTGTTCCTATTTTTATGTCGATCAGCGAAACGGAATATATATGCATGTCGATGACAGGTACCATGTTGAATTCGGACTTTGTCGAACGAGTCAGGATACGCTGTATTGCTATCCCCGATTCTATAAAGACCATGAAGATTCCGTGTTTGTGAGAAGTAATATTTCCCGTTTGTATGCAGCCTTGAATGACAAGGGGGGATTTGACGATTTGGATGAACTGGTCTTTTTGCAAACCGATGATAAATTGATCTACATAGGTCCTCCGGGCATAGGACCCACTTCTGCTTACCTTGTTTATTCTGCTTGTGGCTTCGTGAAGGTGAAAATCCGTAATAAAAGGAAATACATGCGTCGCATGTTGATGGTATCATGAGCCCGGACCGTGTTTGGTAATTCCAGATCCGGATATCCATGTGAACCGGGAGTCGATTTTCCGCAGACCCTTTCAGGGTAAACGCCGTTATTGATATATGCAACGAGGGGTTTGTTCGCACAGGCCCCTCGTTGCTCGTATAAAGCTGAAAATCGTTCTTGATGCTTGAGAAATGGGCGAGCTACCGTCCCTTGAGTTTGGCTGCATCGCGTTTGAGCTGCTCCGCCTCCTGGGCTTTCAGCCGAGCCTGCTCGTCGAGAGCCGGGTCCGAAGCCCCAGTTTGATGGAACGGGTAATCAGCAATTGGATTGTGGCGCTCATGGTGATCTTCTGGAAGTAGCCCAGGTCGGGAGATCGGCGCAACTCTTCGCAATGCTCCACCATGCGTTCGAAGCTCTTTCCGAAGTAGAGCCAGCAGAGCATTGCCGGAACCGGCGACTCGGCAACCGGCTGCTTGCACACCCCGATCAGTTTGCCGGCGAGGTCGTTGTCTTGAGCGGCCGGTTCGATCTCGTCGACATGGTCGAACAACCCCTCGTTGGCCTTTGCCGCCGCGGCAGGTGCGATGAGGCGATTTCGTACATCACCCTTTCGTACAACACCCGCTTCTCCTCTTCGCGGGTCGTCGGATTGATGATCGTAACCAACCGCTTCAACCCTGACGCTCTTTTTGAGAATGAGGGTTCCTTTCATGGTTCAGCAAGATCTAGGGGCTTGTGACATAGATAGAAATCTTTCCCCACACGAGTTGGAATAATTACTAAAAACGAGTAAAGGATCTGGCCGGCATTTAGGGGGAAACATCCGCAATCCTGCCGTGATATCCACTCGGCAAAATAACACTGCCGAACTCGAAATTCTTAACCGCGGCAACTTGTATGATTGCCTTATTTTTAATATCTTTAGCGTGTCGCCAGCCCCACTCTCGCCGTATGCCTGCTGCATGGGAAATTCTGTCAGGTTTGTTGATCCGAACGGGGATAGTGGATCAGACTCCAACAATAGAAAGTGCGGGAGTTGTATTTCGTCCGTATGAAAATGGAGGTGGAAGAGTATTTGCCCAAACGTTTGGCGCTAAACATGACGCTACGACCGTTGAGGGTACACTCTCGATGTTATCAGGCTTTTGGAAGCGTTGAATAGAATTAAATAAAAGCATATGAAACGAGTTTTGATATTAGGGGCCATATTGGGATGGACGTTGCAGGTGTCTGGACAGGAGGTAACACCTCTTTTGGTACCGCTTTTAGAGGATCAGAAGTTGACTCGCATCGAGATCGAAACAGATTGTATTAGTGATACAATAAATGGTTCTTATACTGCAGCAATTTACTTCGACAAGAAATTCGGAGAGAACATTCGGATTGACGAAGCCCACAGGCTTCGCACGTATTCTATAGATTATCGAGATGCGAAAGACGCAGGTGAATGGAAGCATATATCTGATTATAGTAATGAACCCAGATCGGAATTAGAAAACTGTATTTATGAAACCTGCACCCGAAAATTTCTGGTATGGTTAAAACGGCAGCCGTATAGTGATATGCCTGATGTGAAAAGATTTTATGGTTACAGTGCGTTTGCCTGGATGTATGGAATCCGGCTGGTGCCCAGGAATACGAATCGAAAGGCCAACTGCCTGGATTCCGGGGCGGTTAATGAGAATCCAGTCTCGGCTGTACAGAAAGAGCCCTCTTTTTTAGTACCGCTTTCATCGGGCCACACGTACACACCCGTTGAGATCGAAGCAGATTGTATTCGTGATACGATAAAGGCATATTATATGGCAGCTGTTCTATTCGGAGAGGATGTCCGGATTGACGAAGCCAGCGTCGTTCGCTCGCAGTCGATATACTATGAGGATGCGGGTGAATGGAAGTCCCGGTTCGAGAATGAGACCGTATCGGAATTGGAAAACCGTATTTATGAAGCCTGCTCTCGGAAATACCGGGAATGGTCAAAACAACTGTCGCATAGTGATAGGGATGATGTGACAAGATTGGGTGGTTATGGAGGGTTCATTTGGGGGTGTAATGTTTGGTTAGTTCCCAAGAAGACGAACTGAGCGTCCTGCCTTATTGAATCAGTATTGATGTGAACATGAGTCCAGAAGAAATATCTCGCTATATATATTAGTTTCACAATCAGTGTGTTAATTTAATAATTGACAGGGCAATATGAGACGATTTTTATTTTTGGCAGGAATACTGTTTTTTGGTGCTTGTGCGGGATCCGGCGAATCCAATGATTCACTAAAAAAAGCTGTTATATATTATGACCCGAATGAAGTTCCCTGGGGCATTCTGAAAATCATTTCTATTCAAGGTCGAGAGTTCCTAAAATACAGTTCATTAGATAAGCTTACGATAACGGACTGCGATAGTTTGAAGTATATTCAAGATCTGGTAGGACATGCCATTCAAGACACTGTTTTTCAAGGAAATCGGCGTTATGTTGATACATCCATAGCCGTCATGTTATATTCTGATCAGAAAACTGATACGTTATTTCTAGACGGGTATTCCCACCTGCAATGCAATGACTGTATTTTTCAAGATAAAACACTTACACATTATATCATAAAGATCATTCGTTTGAATAATACATATTGGGAGGAACTCGGTTCGGAATATTATTACAATGGTAAATATAACGGAGTCTCCCGGCTTCTTTATCCGGATGAAATCCCTGCTGAAGAATACTAAAAGGCATTCGGTTATATTGACTACCCTCCTTTCGAAAGGTTACGCTTCGGTCGAATTTACGGGGAAGATTGTCAATATGGAAAAAGGCTGCATCCCGGTTAAGTTGGCAGAACCCCTTCCCTTCCATAAGGTTTTACTCATTGAATATCCATACACGTATGATGATCTGTCTGGTGTATTACGGATGCATGTCTACAAAACTTTATGGGATTCTGCCGAAATTGGAATGAGCATAGATAAAATGCCGGGATCGGATTCCCTGGTAGTCAATAATCGATCGTTTGCCATATGATAAAAAATATGGACAGTTGGTAACGATATTCTGCAAGGACCCGGTTTCGACACGACAAAAAGTACCATATGGTTTTCAGAATAGATCATGTTAAAAACAAGGGGTATGAAGCGATTTTTGTGGATGGTGACAGTAGCCGGGGCTTTGGCCTACGGAGTGGAAACCCGTGCGCAGGTTATAAATTTTCCTCCAACGTGGGAAACGGTGGAATATTCCTTGCCGATATTGGCGATTGAGGACTCGACGTTTCTGAAAACTCAGGATTTCCTGATGCAGGAGCATAAATTTTTCTTTAGTAGACAAGGTACAGTTGTAAATCGATATGAGGAGTACAACTATTGTGCGGTAAAGATTCGGGCGGTAGATGGAGGATCGGAATATTCCGTTGTATTGAATCGCTTTCCGGGTCGGAAATTAAATGCACCAAAGGCTGTTTCGACCATAATGGATTGACATATATCATTATGGGCGACGCCCCGGAGAGGATGTTCTCAAAGACGGGCAAGATGCGTCATTTCCGATACGAAGATTACGTCCATTACTATTTTTATTCACGGGAAGATGACGATGGAGTCCGTTGGCGATATCAGATTCGCAACGGCCGGTTGTATCCCGAGTTCCCGATCGTATTTCAGCATCCGTTTCTAACGCCGGAGCGTTACGGGCAGATTCGGAAGGGCCTACAGGCTTTCCGGTTGGAGGCACCCGGAAAGGCAGGGACGATTCGCCTGCCGAAATCAAGATTGCGACTGGCAAGAAACCGGCAAAAAGACGTCAAGCCATGAACAATCCATAATTACGACCTACGAAAACCCTTGTCACTGTCGCATTTGGCTTTGTCTCTCTCCTGTTGAGGCCGGCCCGAAGAGTCGTCCGGGTTCGGATGAGATCTTCCAGTTCAATGAAGAGACCCCGGCTGCCATAGAGAAGAAATTATGGGAATTTAACAACTGGACCCAAATCCCGAATGCAAGGAGTCCGATTCTTGTTGCCAATCTGCTCGACGACAGCATTGCGTATTATGATTCTCAAAAAAATTCCGCCGGATACGACATACAAGCAAGGGATCTTATAACCTTTCCAATCTGGAATCAGAATACGAACCCGGAAGAGGCGATATCACCTGCCTTCCCGAATAGCGCGGATCTTTGTCCGTCACCCGCCCGGGATGCCGTCGGCCGTCGGGGTTATCGTCGCCTCTTCATCATGCTTTGGAGAAATGCCTCGAGAAAGGCCCGCCCGATGGGGATGATCGTCGGACTCTCCTTCAGTCGCAGCTGCGTGTGGGAGTATTCGGCGACCTGGGGCAGTGCCACCACGTATGATTTGTGGATCCGCAGGAAGCGGTCGGGCGGCAGCAGCTCGGCCGTTTTTTTCAGACTGGTCCGCGAAAGGATGTAACGACCGTTTCGGCGGTGGACCTTCGTGTAGTTCTCCATGGCCTCCAGATAGAGAATCTCCTCAATCGGGATAACCACATTGTTGTACTCCTGCTTCAGGGTCACGGACTCAACCGCAGACCGGTCGGATTTGTCGCCGATCTGTTGCAGGGCCTTGTTGACCGCCCGTTCGAAGCGTTCGTAGGCAAAGGGCTTGTGGAGGAAATCGACGGCATCGAGTTCGAATCCTTCGAGGGCATACTGCGCGTGGGCCGTCGTGAAGATCAGACGGCACTCCGACGGCAGCGAGCGGGCGATCTCCAGACCGTTGATCCCATTCATCTCGATGTCGAGAAAGACCAGATCGGGCGACGTGCGGCGGATTGCCTCGAGCCCGACGTGCGGTTCGCTGAAACACTCCAGGTCGAGACCTCCCAGGCGGTGACAGAACTGTTCGATGACCAGCAGAGCCATCGGTTCGTCGTCGATGGCCACACAGCGTATTGTCTTCATGATCGGGTCGGTTTGAGTCGGATGGTCAGCCGGACACGGTAGATGCCGTTGTTTTCGGAGGTCTGCAGGTCGAAGTCGCCCTGAAAGAGCAGCTGCAGCCGTTTGCGGCAGTTTTCGATTCCGATGCCGCATCCGTGTTCACGGGGCCGCATCACGGCATTCTCGGTCCGGAACTCCAGAATGTCGTCGTGCTGCCGCAGGCCGATGCGGATCGTGCAGTCGTGCTCGGAGGAGGAGCCGTACTTGAAGGCATTCTCGACGAAGGTGATGAAGAGCATCGGCGGCACATTTGCCTGTTCGTCGTCGACCACCTCGTTCAGTTCGACCCGGGTATGACGGTTGAGCCGCATGCGCTGCAGGTCGACATACTGGCGGATGTACTCCCACTCTTCGCAGAGCGGAATCAACTCCCGATCGGCCTGTGCATACATGTAGTGGAGGATATTCGAAAACTTCACGAAGGCCGATTCCGTGTGGTCGGATTTCGAGAGGACCAGTGCATAGAGCGTGTTGAGC
>OCQH01000266.1_pt1 | contig 7331 bp, 6 predicted proteins | sample 1538411 | NCBI WGS metagenome assembly OCQH01 (sample SAMN04571690, study PRJEB22368) | human gut metagenome | biome: human gut; material: stool | host: Homo sapiens | place: Luxembourg | collected 2012-06-01
CAGACGTGTGCTCTTCCGATCTGGAAATAAATTGCATAAAACCGTTTTATACAGGACAATATCGATATATAAAGGGAACATAAACAATTTTTGCCCGCAAAAAGTTCTTACGACATGCTGAAAAAGCGACTTTTTACACAGACTTGTGCCCTTTAACAAAACAGGACAATATGCAACAGAGCTTGATAAAGAGGAGATAACAATATAATTTTATATAAAACTTCCCCTAAAAGCGAGGAATCGAGGAAAAACTTTCTACTTTTGCAACTTGTAATTAAAAGAACTCATTTGCAGATGAAAATAAAGTTTTTGCCATTGATTGCAGTACTCTTTGCTGCAACATCTATAATGACATCGTGTTTGGACAATGATGTAGAACAGATTACGTATACATCTGAAACCAGTATTACGGGATTCTCTCTGGGGACATTGCACATTGACCGTGTAGGAAAAGATAAGGACGGGAAAGATAGTGCATACGTAGATACACTTGATTGTTCTAACTATCCATTTACCATTAACCAGTTAACAAGAGAAATTGAAAATAAAGACTTTCTTCCTTATGGTACCCATATTGATAAGGTAATAACCAACGTGACTTACGATGCTGGTATATTAGTTTATAAACCCAAAGGTGCAGAGAAAGACACATTGTGGACTTCTACAGATTCTATCGATTTTTCAGGAGACACATATTGTACTTCAACAAATAAAAATTCTCCCATTGAATTTAAAGTATGGGCTTACAGCAATGCCATCGGACAAGCCTACAAAGTAAAAATTAACGTACACCAGCAGATTCCTGATACTATTGCATGGAAGAAATTTGATAAATCTTTCAGCAACGGAAACTTAAGCAAGCAGAAAGCTGTATATGCCAATGGAAAGGTATATGTATTCGGAAAAAACGGGGACGACACTCATATTGAATACTCGGATGTAGCAAATGACAACCCTAGTTCTTGGATTCCTGTAACAATTAATATTACAGACGTTGACACCTATTCTGCTACTGCATGGGCAGGCAACATCTATTTTCTGGCAGGAGCAACTAATGACAAACAGCTTTATAAACTAAGCGTAACCACCAATGAGATTGAACTTGTAAGCACAGAAACATTTGAAATGCTGATAGGTGGAAATGACATAAAAAGTGAACTTTACACTGTAAAAGGTGGAAAAACTGGTATATATAAAGAAAATACATGGACAGAAGATGCCAACCCATTCACACTGTTCCCGGCAGGTAAACCTTTCTTCTCCAATACAACTACTGCGTCTTACAACAGCGATATTACCACAACAATAGCACTCTGCAATAACCCAACTGCTAATGATACGGCAGCATTGGTATTCAATCGTATATCAAGTGACAACAAATGGGAGGAAAAAATACAAAACCTTCCACTTCCAAACTTGGAGAATGTCACCATGATTTACTATGACGGAAAGTTGTATGCTTTCGGAGGGAAAAGTAAAAAACCAGAAGTAAAACCTTTCAGCCAGTTCTACTGTTCTACCGACAACGGACTTTGCTGGAGACCTGTAACTGAATGTATGGCCTTCCCGGCAGAAGTTCCCGACCCAGAAAAGCCTAATAAAGAGTATATTAACTTCCCTAATTTATACGACACATACCATGGTAATTACTCATGTGCCGTAACTCCCAAATTGGAGAACGAAACATCCAGAGGTAATTTTATCTGGATTGTGTGGGAAGATGGAAGTATCTGCAGAGGACGCATCAACCGATTGGGATTTACTCCTAAATGGTAATCTAAGAACCCTGAAAAACAACAAGCCATGCTATATAAAGACCAAATAGACAAAAATCGGATACCGGCACACATAGCCATCATTATGGATGGTAACGGACGCTGGGCCAAACAGCAGGGACACGCCCGTACTTTCGGACACCAGGCTGGCGCTGAGACCGTACATGTCATTGCGGAAGAAGCCGCACGGTTAGGCGTGAAATATCTGACTCTTTATACATTCTCTACTGAAAACTGGAATCGTCCGGTAGACGAAGTAGCCGCTTTGATGAGTTTGCTCATGGACTCCATCGAAGAGGAAACCTTCATGAAGAACAACATCAGCTTCCGCATCATCGGTGAAACAGAAAAATTGCCGGAAAACGTACTTGCACGACTGAACAAGTGTATCGAACGTACATCAAAGAACACGGGAATGTGTCTGACATTAGCATTAAGCTATTCTTCTAAATGGGAAATCACGGAGGCTGTCAAAAAAATTGCCCGTGAAGTGAAGGAAGGAACCCTTTCTCTCGAAGAAATTACAGACCAGACCATCGACCGATGTCTGGCCACTCATTATATGCCCGACCCGGACTTGTTAATCAGAACAGGCGGTGAAATCCGTCTGAGCAACTACCTGCTCTGGCAGTGCGCCTACGCAGAATTGTATTTCTGTGACACTTTCTGGCCGGACTTCAAGGCCGAAGAATTATGTAAGGCTATTTGTGACTTTCAAAAAAGAGAACGCCGATTCGGCAAAACCAGTGAACAAATTTAACAAAGAACAATGCAAAACCGTTTTTCACTTCTTCTATTGATTGCTGCATGTCTTTCGTCTGCTCCAATGGGGGGATATGCACAGGACAATAATACAACTGAACAAAGCGATAAGCCAGTTATCCTTTACAACGGGACACCTAAAAAATATGAAATCGCCGACATCAAGGTCAGCGGAGTAAAGAACTATGAGGATTATGTCCTGATAGGTATTTCCGGTCTGGCTGTCGGACAAACCATCACCGTACCGGGAGATGACATCACCTCGGCAGTAAAAAGATACTGGCGTCATGGCTTGTTCTCTGACGTGAAAATCACCGCGGATAAGATTGTAGACAATAAAATCTACCTGTCTATCCAGCTGACACAGCGTCCGCGTATTACCGACATCGTGATTCACGGTGTGAAAAAGAGTGAACGTGAGGATTTGCAAGCTAAACTGGGTATGGCAAAAGGTACACAGGTTACACCGAACTTGATTGACCGTGCCAAGATTTTGATCAAGAAGCATTTTGACGAGAAAGGTTTCAAGAATGCAGAAGTAAACATCATTGAACGCGAAGACCCGGAAAACAAGGAGCAGGTATATGTAGATGTGAACATTGACAAGAAAGCTAAAGTCAAAGTCCACCAGATTACCATTGACGGAAACGAGGTACTGACTGACAAGAAGTTGAAGCGTGTCATGAAGAAGACCAACGAAAAAGGTAAACTGATTAACCTTTTCCGTGCCAAGAAGTTCATCAATGAACGTTACGAAGAGGATAAGCAAAAAATCATCGATAAATATAACGAGCTGGGTTACCGTGACGCACAGATTGTAGTAGACAGTGTATCGCCGTACGATGAAAAAACGGTAGATGTCTACATGAAAATCTACGAAGGACAGAAATATTACCTTCGTGACATCACCTGGGTAGGTAACACGGTATATCCTTCTGACCTGTTGAACGAACAGCTCCGCATGAAACGCGGTGATGTATATAACCAGAAGTTACTGAACGACCGTATCTCTAACGATGAAGATGCAATCGGTAACAACTATTATAACCGTGGATATGTGTTCTACCGCCTCGATCCGGTGGAAGTAAACATTGACGGTGACTCTATCGACCTGGAAATGCGTATCACCGAAGGTCCGCAGGCCAGCATCAGCCACGTACGCATCAACGGTAATGACCGTCTGTATGAAAACATCGTACGTCGTGAGCTGCGTACACGTCCGGGCGACCTCTTCAGTAAGGAAGCACTGGAACGTTCTTACCGTGAAATTGCACAGATGGGACACTTCAACCCTGAAAATATCAAACCGGATGTACAGCCTAACTTCCAGGACGGTACAGTCGACATTAACTGGGGACTGGAATCAAAAGCCAACGACCAGGTGGAATTCTCTGCCGGTTGGGGACAGACTGGTATCATCGGTAAGCTGAGTTTGAAGTTCACCAACTTCTCATTTGCGAACTTGTTCCGCAAGAACGACAACTACCGCGGTATCCTGCCACAAGGTGACGGACAGACACTGACCATCAGTGGACAGACCAACGGACGCTACTATCAGTCATACAGTGTATCGTTCTTCGACCCATGGTTTGGCGGCAAGCGCCCGAACTCATTCTCTGTTTCGACCTTCTACTCTATCCAGACCGACGTGAGCAGCCAGTATTACAACTCTGCTTACATGAACAACTACTACAACATGTTGAGCGGATACGGATACTACGGAGGTTATGGAAACTATTATGACAACTACGAATCTTACTACGACCCCGACAAGTCAATCAAGATGTTCGGTGTATCTGTAGGATGGGGTAAGCGTCTGCGCTGGCCGGATGACTACTTTACTTTGTCGGCTGAATTGTCTTACCAGCGATTCATGTTGAAAGACTGGAGTTACCTCTATATCAAACTGAACAACGGACAGTACATGAACACCGGTAACTGTAATAACCTGAGCCTGAACCTGACCTTGTCACGTAACTCTACGGATAACCCGATTTTCCCGCGTTACGGTTCAGAATTCTCGGCTTCTTTGCAGATTACTCCGCCGTACTCTCTGTTCAGCAAGAAGGACTACTCTACTTACGGTAAAGACAATTACCACGATGCTGCCAGCATGTACAAGTGGATTGAATACCACAAGTGGAAATTCAAAGCCAAGACTTATACAGCCTTGATGGATATTCAGAAATGTCCGGTTATCATGACCCGCACAGAGTTCGGTATCCTCGGTCACTTCAACAAATACAAACGTTCACCGTTTGAAACCTTCTACGTGGGAGGTGACGGTATGACTGGTTACAGCTACAACTATGCATCTGAAACCATCGCCCTTCGTGGATATGAAAACGGTTCATTGACTCCGTACGGAAGTGAAGGTTATGCTTACATCCGTCTGGGTGCCGAACTTCGCTACCCGCTGATGTTGGAAAACTCTACCAGTATCTATGCATTGGGCTTCGTGGAAGCAGGTAACGCATGGAACAACGTGACCGACTTTAACCCTTTCCAGTTGAAACGTTCTGCCGGATTCGGTGTACGTATCTTCCTGCCGATGATTGGTATGATGGGTATTGACTGGGCTTACGGTTTCGACAAGATTGACGGTTCAATGCAATACAGCGGAAGCCAGTTCCACTTTATCATCGGACAAGAATTCTAACACTTAAAAACCAATGATTATGAAGAGACTCATTTTATCCGTTATGCTGTTAGTGGCCGCCGTAGGTATGGCCTCAGCACAGAAATTCGCCCTGATAGATATGGAGTATATCCTCAAGCAGATACCTTCTTATCAACAGGCCAACCAACAGATGGAGTCACTGTCAAAGCAATGGCAAAGCCAGATTGAGGCCAAAGCCAACGAAGCAAAGAAGCTGTACGAAGATTACCAGAAAAGCGCCAACACGCTTTCTGCTACTCAGAAAACCAGCAAAGAGGAAGCTATCGTAGCCAAAGAGAAAGAAGCGGCAGAGCTCCGCAAGCAATATTTCGGACCGGAAGGCGAACTGATGAAGAAACGTCAGGAACTGATTTCTCCGATTCAGGATGCCATCTACAATGCAGTGAAAGAAATTGCAACCCAGCGCGGATACGATGCCGTGATAGACCGTGCCTCAGCACAGAGCATGATTTTTGCTTCCCCACGCATTGATATAAGCAATGAGGTTCTTGCAAAATTAGGATATTCAAATTAATTTTATACATTTGCAACCGGGTGATAAGAACCCTGTTTTATACACTGAATTAATTAATAACAAATAGAAACTTGAGATTATGTTGAAGAAAATTGCTTTTTTACTTTTACTCATCGCACCGATGAGTGTATTCGCACAAAAATTTGCGCACTTTAAATCAATGGATATCATTCCAGTAATGCCGGAATACGCAAAGGCACAGACAGACATCCAGACTATGCAGAAACAATATGAGGACGAAATCAAACGTGCTTCTGACGAATTCAACAAGAAATATGCAGAATACCAGCAGGAACAGAAGAACCTGCCGCAGAACATTCAGGAACGCCGCCAGAAAGAATTGCAGGAACTGAGTGAAAAAGGTATGCAGTTCCAGCAGGATGCTCAGCAACAGTTGCAGAAAGCATACGCTGACATGATGGAACCGATTTACAAGAAACTGGAAGATGCTGTACAGGCTGTAGGTAAAGCTGGTGCTTATACTTACGTATTCGACCTGAACCGTACTGACATTCCTTACATTGACGAAGCTCAGTCAAAAGATATTACAAACGACATCAAGACTAAATTGGGCATCAGCCTGACAGCAGTTCCTGCTACTCCAGCAGCACCTGCAGCAACTCCTGCTCAGTAATTAAAGAAACTCTTTGTCGTACTGACTACATGTCATTCAGAGAAACACACAAAAGATTTCTCTGAATGACATTTTTCTTTTCAAACCTTTCAACTGTTTTCCCATGTACCCTCTATCTGCCCCTCACACCGGCCCTATCGGAGTATTCGACTCCGGATACGGAGGTCTTACCATCCTAGGAAAATTCATCGAACGACTGCCACAGTACGATTACCTGTACTTGGGAGATAATGCCCGTGCTCCATACGGCACACGTTCGTTCGAAGTGGTCTACGACTTCACCCTGCAGGCTGTCAAGAAATTGTTTGAGCTGGGCTGCCCACTGGTCATCCTGGCCTGCAATACGGCTTCCGCCAAAGCGCTCCGCAGCATCCAGCAGAACGACCTTCCTCACATGGATCCGACCCGCCGCGTATTGGGAGTAATACGCCCCACCGTGGAATGCATCGGTGAAATCACCCGTAACGGGCACGTTGGTCTGCTGGCCACAGCCGGCACCGTACGCTCCGAATCCTATCCGCTGGAAATTAAAAAGATTTTTCCGGACATTCAGGTCACAGGAATGGCCTGCCCCATGTGGGTACCACTGGTAGAGAACAGAGAATACGACGGTGACGGAGCCGACTATTTCGTCAAGAAATACATTGATACCATCCTGCAGAAAGACCCGGACATCGACACCCTGATTTTAGGCTGTACGCACTATCCCTTGCTTCTGCAAAAGATACGGCAGTATACTCCCTCGCACATCCGGCTGGTAACACAAGGCGAGTATGTAAGCGAAAGCCTGAAGGACTATCTGTCGCGTCATCCGGACATGGACGCACGCTGTTCCAAGAACAAGCGACGGGAGTTTCTCACCACAGAATCGGTCGAGAAATTCCGGGAATCGGCTTCGGTATTCTTACACTGCACAAACGTACATGTACGCAACGTCCAACTTGAATAAAACAGATCGGAAGAGCG
>OCQH01000343.1_pt1 | contig 6625 bp, 6 predicted proteins | sample 1538411 | NCBI WGS metagenome assembly OCQH01 (sample SAMN04571690, study PRJEB22368) | human gut metagenome | biome: human gut; material: stool | host: Homo sapiens | place: Luxembourg | collected 2012-06-01
CGACCACCGAGATCTACACTCTTTCCCTACACGACGCTCTTCCGATCTATTATTTCTATCAGATGAGAAGGATATTGACGTACCTCCTATTAGATTAGTTAAGGAATTGATAACATTCTCGTACTCATCATCTGATACATTAACAGGTTTGCTTCCTATTGATAATGTTATTGAGCTAAAAGAATTCTTAAATGGATTTTCATCATTAATTGATTCTACCTCAAATAAATGACTGTCCATTATCTCTTCTAATTCTTTAAATCTTGAGTCCTTAAATAACTCAAAATTTATCCTACACTCCACGAATTCTGATAATGACTCAACTCTTTTCTGATAATCTACTGGATTTCGTTTAACACTAGTAAATCCTTTCTCATAAACTTTTAAGGTATTTACTACCTTCAATATTACTTCTTCCATTTCCATATTTTAGTTTAATAAAGATCTAACTTTATCGTTAAGAGATAAGTACTCTAAAGATGAATACCTATCCATATTTATTATTGATAATAGCTGGTTTATTATCATATCAAAACTCCTTCTTCCTTTACTAGCTATCTTATCAAATGGCAATATAAATCTTAAAGCTATTGAGGATATTTGATCAGGAACTGAGTCTTCTACTATATCAGAACCATATAGTAGATGAAACATTTTAGAGAATGTAGATGATATCTGACTGAGTACTACATCTGAGCTTACAAACGGCACTATCATTACTACTTTTATCTCAGATTCATTAAGCACTCTCATTATTACCTTCATATCGTTATATCCGTATGATCTATCTGATGTATCAAATTCCTCACTTCCTATCTTATCTGACTCCTTAGAAGAGGAGTACAGGCTGCTCATCTGCATATAATTTTTAGAATCGCATATATACATGGAGTCATTTATTTTAGAATTCAGTTTACTCTCATCTATCCTAGAATCTTCATCCATTCTAATCAGAAGTGATACAAAATCATCAGACTCAGATAAATAGACATATTCATCAACTAATCCAGTGACCACTCCTGATGAATTTAATACCTCATTCAATGAATTTATATCTATATTCCTATTAGATATTAATATAAGATAATTACTATCTAGCCCATCTGGAAGATTGTCTAAGTCTAATTTATCCATTTCTAACTCTCCTATCTGCACTTTTATACCTTCCCATAGAATCTAATCTAATTATAGTGGGGTATTGACATAGATTATCTAATATGTACGTTTTTCCAATCTCTAACTCTAGGTTAGGATCTCCGTGAAGGTCGGTCCCTTCTCCTACTCCTAAAAGTATTCCAAGATTATGAGGATCTCCATAGCTGATAAGCGACACTATCTGAAATATCTTCGGAGATACCTCAATACTTCTATTTCCACCATTAATATCCAAATAGTAGTCAAATATTATTTTATTCCCTCTTTTTACATCTCCACTATGAATTAAACTCATATGTCTATTTCCTATCCCAGTAAATCCTAATTTGATTCTTAATATATCCCTGTTAAATTTACATAGTCTAGAATCAGAGTTATCCTCAGTAGGGTAGGCTACTATCCATTTTTTCAATACATTATCGTTTATCATATTATATATTATTTTAGTTATATTATTTAAGGGTTAAAAGGCTTATGAAGAGGTTGATACCTGAAATAAATCAACTATATCTAAATTTAGATGATCTATATTAAAATGATTAAATGAGCTAGATATGAAATTCCCTATATTACTCTCTTTGAATGTATTAACATATGATTTGTTCTTGTTCCATAGCTCAATTGCAGTCTTCAAGTCACTGTGGATAAGAACTATACTTCCGTCACATGAATGAGTTGAGTTTATATCATAATTTTTCTTCCAAAATTTGAGTTTATCTAGAAGATTGTCCTCTTTATAAACATTCGATTTGAAATCAAATGATGAGTCATTAGATCTAAATACTGATTTATTAATCATTCCATTATGCATAGCTCTTTGACTATAACTTATCATTTTATCTACGTATTTATCACTCTTAGATGGAATGCATATAAGATAGTGCCAAGAAACTACTAAGCTTACGTACTCAAGAACTTCAATTAATCCATTTACTTCAGTTTTTCCTCCATACACATAACCATTTACAGGCATTATACTGCTAAATGCTATTGGGTTTATATTTGATCTTTTAGACACATATACATATATATCTGAATCTTTAGATAAGTATGTTATTAAATCATCTATATCTTTAGATATGCTATCTATGTACAATATAGAGCATATCCTACTTTTATGTTCTCTTACTATATTCATATGAATTAAATATTATTTGATATTATTACTCTATAAAGTATTAGGTTACCTATCTAAATATAACAGTTAAAGTCTGTTTACTACTATATAGATATTAATAGTAAACAGACTAAAATACTAGTAAATATAATTAACAAGCTGAATACCCACAATTCTTGCAGGTTTTACATCCATTCTCGAATACTAGCTTAGATCCGCACTCAGGGCAGGTTGACTTTGATTCAGTTCCATCTTTGATATACTTTTTAAGTGCTCTTATAACGCCATTCTTCCATGTATTAATTGAATCTTTATCAAAGCTAAGACCTTCTAGTACATTTATAGTATCCACTAATGGAACATTATTTCTTAGGTATCCTGATATAAATTTAGCGTAGTTCCAATATACTTTATTAAACATATGAGATACTCCACCTATAGTATTAGTATATCCATATTTATCTACGTAACTAAAGTCGTATCTCTTCTTTTTCTTATCAGCTACTCGTATTAACTTCCCTCTTGTTACTGATTTAGGAAGAACATGTTCTTCTTTATCTTCTAATCCAGTAAATATTTCATATGGATGACCATCTTTTATTCCAATATAAGCTATCCACTGTTCATCTCCATTCCTAAATCTAACTACTTCTGCTTCCAATTCATCAGGTCTTACTGGAAGTCCTTTCTCATTAGTATTGGAATCAGATTTCTTTGGAAGTGATGATCCTGTAGTCAATACCCCTGATCTACAATTTTCTCTGTAAATTGTAGTTCCCTTGCATCCAGCCTTATATGCCTCCAAATAAATATTGTTGACTGCCTCAACTGTAGTATCTTCAGGTAAATTAACTGTACAACTTATGCTATTATCAATCCAATTTTGAATAGCTCCCTGAAGTTTAACTTTCATGACTGGATCAATTTCATTAGCTGTAGCTCCATAATATGGGGACTTCTTTATCAGTTCGTTAAGCTCATCCTCCTTTAATTTAGATAGATGATCTTTAGATGACTGATAGTCATGACTTCCTGAATAAGCCATATACCAGTCTACAAACTTAGGATGAATAACATTATTTATCTCAAACGCATCACCCACTTCATCAATAAAATCTGCCTTACTCTTATCCTCTATCTTTCTCTTTCTCTGATAAAATAAACTGAATACTGGTTCGAATCCTGAGGAGGTTTGAGTCATTAGGGAGGTTGATCCAGTTGGAGCTAAAGTTAATGATGCTATATTACGTCTACCATAAGATTTCCATTTCTCATAATAGATATTATATATCTCCTCACCATATAAGTCCTTGATTCCATCCATCATCTTATTGACAAAGTAGTCATCCTTCTCCAGTTCCCAGTCGAACGCGTCAAATGATCCACGTTCCTCAGCTAAGAGGATAGACTCCATATATGAGTTGACTCCTATATACTTATGAACTTTAGATAAGAAATCATTAGCTTCCTGAGTCCCATAAGTCAACCCCATTGCAGCTACCATATCTCCATCTGCTGTAGTTCCTAGACCTAATCTACGACCTGCCTTTCCTTTATTATATATCCTTTTCCAAAGTTCCAATTCAGTACGTTTTACTGATTCATCTTCTGGATCAGATTCTATTTTATTAATTATAGACTGAACCTTCTCAAGTTCAAGATCCACAATGTCATCCAGCAAATCAACTGCCAAATGAGTCATCTCTTCAAGTTTCTTCCAATTAAATTCAGCATTCTCAGTAAACGGATTGTCTACAAATGAATACATGTTCATATGTAAAAGTCTACATGAGTCTGCATCGCACAAAGGTATTTCACCACAGGGATTTGTGCTAATTGGTTTGAAGTCTTTACTATAGTAAGGTTTAACTGATGAATTATTCAATACATTATCCCAATATAATACTCCAGGTTCTGCACTACGATGAGCATTGTAAATAATCTTATCCCAGAAATCTCTAGCTTTGATTACTCTATAGCAGGAACCTTCTTCCTTACCTTCATATAATTTCCCTACCTCAAATTCTACCTTCCCTGATAGTACATCCTCAGGTATGATATTCTTGATCGATTTGTGAGTTGGGAAATGCTGATAATATATTCCATTTTCCTCAACTGCCTTCATGAATTCATCATCAAATTTAACTGATATGTTAGCTCCAGTAACTTTGCCTTGCTCTAACTTAGCACTAGCAAATTCAATAGCTTCTGGATGCCTACAGCTAATTGATAACATTAGTGCACCTCTACGACCAGCTTGACAAACCTCTCTTATCGTATTGGAGTACCTCTCCATAAAAGGAACTACTCCAGTGCTAGTTATAGCTGCATTTGATACCTTACTTCCTGCAGGTCTAATGTCAGACATATCAGCTCCGACGCCACCGCGTCTCTTACATAGTTGAATCATCTCCTCATCTATCTTACAGATTCCTCCATAAGAGTCAGTTCCCTCAGGGTTACCTATTACAAAGCAGTTTGATATACTGACTATCTGATTATTGTTCCCAATTCCAGACATTGGGCTGCCTCCTGGGATTATATATTTAAAATCCTTCAATGCATCATATATTTCCTCTTCACTCCTAGGATTTTTATAGTTATTTTCAATTCTACTAAACTCTTTAGTTAGCCTATTCCTATGCATATCGTCAGGAGTAGACTCCAATTGGTTTCCATCCTTATCTTTTAATGCATATTTATTAGTCCAAACTTTTGCAGCTAGCTCATCTCCTTTAAAGTAATTCAGAGTTTCTTTATTAAATAAATCCATAATGCTATTATATTTACTAAATTTTAACCTAAAATATCATCTATATGGTAGGGTTTTAATAATCTCAGTATCTTATTATACTTACTTAAATCCCCATTTATTTCCATTTCCATTGATAAAAGTTTAGCTGCCTCATATCTTATTCTATTAAAGATATAAGGTTTTAACTTATCTGACTGATATTTATCAGATATTAGTTTATAGTAATCTTTAATCCAGTCAATCCAGTATGATAAGTCATCTATCATTTTTAATTTCTTATCACTTCTAGTCAGTGACTCCCCATCAAGATGATAGTTATATATCGAGTTCCTATAGCAGTAACTTCCTATTGAATCCCAATATCCATCATCATGACTCATTATCATGTCTGACCAGAATTTGACCGAAAATGGTATGTCTTCAAATATTCTTCTTGACTCATCAAATAATATACCATGTTCTATTAGAGGTTTTATCTTATATATAATAGGAGTTACTAGATATGGAATCATCATCTGACTTAAATACTTATCTGAATATTCAGTATTTATAACAGTACCATTACTTAGTAAATTAATCCCAAACGAATAAAACTCTTCTTCCGACCATAAGATATCATCAATAATGGCATTAGGTAATGTTAATTCATCATCTGAGTCTAGAAATATAATATAGCTATCTTCTAACCCTAGGTTATACAAATCCATGATAGCTTCATTTCTAACTGCACCTAATCCTTTGTTCTCATCAAATCTTATTACCCTATTCTCTTTCTTAAACAGATATTTGAGATGAGGATTAGATTTCAATATCTTCTTCAACTCATCGCTGACTATGTACTTAGTGCTACAATCATCATATATAGATACATATACATTTTCATGATTAGGTATTGACCTAACGCATCTTTCTAACTTACCTAAGTCAGTATTATAAACTGGAATGACTACTGTTATTCTATTTTTCATAATATGATAAATTTAATTCGTTTTCAATATAATCCCTAGCATTAAGTATAGGAACAACTTCGTTTATTAAGTTATACTTACATGTAAAATCTATGTACTCATCCTGTTTCTTAATGTATGTATCTAAATCAGGATAAAGTCTTTTTCTATAGTAACTATCCTTTCCACTCAGTACCTCATTAATAATAAAATCTTCATCTTTCATTACCAATAGTACTTTTCGAATAGGAGAGTTATTAGAATTACATAATAGATTGGATTCTAATTCAGATAATCCATTAATATCTATTAAATCATAAGAATCCATCCCTGAAATATTAGAATCTGGAAGACCGAATATGAAGTCAGTCACTCCTCTCTCACATACTATATCTCTATTAGTAGGAAGATAATTGGATAATATCATTATCCTACATGAGCATATATGAGCATTATTTGACCTGGCTGACCAATTAAAATACCTCTTATCAATATTAAAATATGGTTTAGTTTCTGATAATACCTTAAAATAGCTGCTATACCTCGATTTAATAGTAGTAGCTTTTAAGGTACCTGACATTCCATAAATAATTACGTTTTCCATAACTTATAGTTTAAATAAAATAAATAATGATGCAAGAGGAATTTGTA
>OCQH01000359.1_pt1 | contig 6505 bp, 6 predicted proteins | sample 1538411 | NCBI WGS metagenome assembly OCQH01 (sample SAMN04571690, study PRJEB22368) | human gut metagenome | biome: human gut; material: stool | host: Homo sapiens | place: Luxembourg | collected 2012-06-01
GACTGGAGTTCAGACGTGTGCTCTTCCGATCTGAGGGTTTGATTTTACGGAACAAATAATAAGCATTGACAGAATGGAAAATGCCGTTGCACTTTTTGGCAGTTTTGACGAAAATATTAAACTGATTGAAAAAGAATTTACGGTAAAGGTTGTCAGTCGTGACAGCGAGCTTAAAATAGACGGAGAAGCTGAAAATGTATCTAAAGCCGGTAAGGTAATAGACAGCCTTTTACAGCTTATCAACAGAGGAGAAGCGCTTTCCGAGCAGAATGTACGCTATTGTATTTCGCTCGTCAACGAAGGCAGCGAAGATAAGATTGAACAGCTTGCGGGCGACTGTATTTGTATTACTTCAAAAGGTAAACCGATTAAACCTAAAACCATAGGTCAGAAAAAATATTGTACAACTATTGCGAATAACACAATAACTATAGGTGTAGGACCTGCCGGTACAGGTAAGACTTACCTTGCGGTTGCTATGGCAGTAACGGCTTTTCGCAGTAAGATTGTAAACAGAATTATTCTTACAAGACCTGCGGTTGAGGCAGGTGAGAAGTTGGGATTTTTGCCCGGCGATTTGCAAAGCAAAGTTGACCCGTACTTAAGACCTTTATATGACGCTTTGTTTGATATGCTCGGTGCCGAAACCTATCAAAAGTATGTCGAGCGTGGCAATATTGAGGTTGCGCCTCTTGCTTATATGCGAGGCAGAACTCTTGATGACAGCTTTATAATTCTTGATGAGGCGCAGAACACCACTTGCGAGCAGATGAAGATGTTTTTAACAAGACTCGGCTTTAACTCAAAAATGGTAATCACAGGCGATATTACCCAGATCGACTTACCGAGGGGTGCTAAAAGCGGTCTTAAGGATTGTATAAAAATCCTTAAAAATATTGACGGCATAGGTTGCTGCCGCTTTGACGAAAAAGATGTTGTGCGTCATAAACTTGTTCAGGATATTATTAAAGCCTATGCAAAGTATGAGAACACGAGAGATCGTGACTGATAAACAAATTTAATTTATTTTAATAAATTGAAAAATAATACGGAAGGATTTGAGCAAAATGCCAGATAACAAAATCAGAGTAGTAATCACAAACAAACAAAAAGCTGTTAAAATTCCAACAGGTATCCGAATGCTTGTAAGACGCTGCTGTAACGCCGTATTAAAACTTGAAAAATTTGAAGGACCGGCTGAGATCAGCGTAACATTTGTTGATAATGCACAGATTAAGGAGCTTAACAAGCAGTACAGAGATAAAGACATTGAAACTGATGTACTTTCTTTCCCAATGGGTGAAAACGGTGTGTATGACAAAGATATTGAAACAGGCGCACAGATTCTCGGCGATGTTGTAATTTCTATGGAAAAAGCAAGAGATCAGGCAGAGCTTTACGGCCATAGTTTCCAGCGTGAGGTAGGTTATCTTACAGCACACAGCGTACTTCATCTTCTCGGTTATGACCATATTGATAATATGGAGAGAGTTCGTATGCGTGAGAAAGAGGAGCTTATTATGGAACAGCTCGGACTTCCAGCATCTTCAAGCTACATAGTTGATGACGATATGGCTTGATTAAACTATGAAGAAACAGATTTTCGGTTTTAAATGTGCGTTTAAAGGAATTATAAGAACAATAAACAGCGAGTCGCATATGAGATTTCATATTGTGGCAGGAATTTATGTTATGCTGTTTTCAATGTTTTATTCCTTTTCGCCTACGCAATACGCTGTACTTGTTTTGCTGATAACTTCGGTTATGGCGCTTGAAACGGTCAATACCTGCGTAGAGGATTTGTGCGGTCTTGTTGCCGACAGATACGAACCTCTTGTTAAGTTTGCCAAGGATGCGGCTGCCGGAGCAGTGCTTACAGTTGCGTTGGGTGCGGCAGTGATTGCGTGTATATTTTTTCTTGATTTTAATGTAATTAACACTATATTTACCTTTTTTGCCGAAAATTTGCTTTACCTTATATTTCTTTTGATTTCAGCGGTGATTTCAGCATTTTTTGTTGTGCTTGGTCCTGTGGGAATTAAAGAAAAATTTATAAAATTAAAAAACAGACATTTAACAAAGGGGTAATGCATTTTGCTTGCCCCTAATTTTTTAAAACGGAGAAATTTATGAATACAAATGATAAATCAGCTTTTATTGCCATAGTCGGCAGACCGAATGTCGGTAAAAGTTCAATATTAAACAGACTTCTCGGCACGAAAATTGCAATTGTGTCAAGCAAACCCCAGACTACAAGAAACAGAATTACAGGTGTTCTTACAGAGGGCGAGTATCAGCTTGTTTTCTTTGATACACCGGGTATGCACAAGCCGAAAAATTCACTTGGCAAGTATATGGTTCGTTCCGTAAACGAGTCTGTTGGAGGCGTTGACTGCTGTATGCTCGTTGTTGAGGCGGATAAAAGCCCCGTACAAACCGAGCTTGACTTTATCGACAAATTTAAGGCTCTCGGTATGCCCGCAATTCTTGTTATCAATAAAATTGATATGATTAAGGATAAAGAAATATTGATGAAACAAATTCTTGAGTACAGAAAACTCTATGATTTTGAGGCTATTGTACCTGTCAGCGCAAGTGACGGCAACGGTATGAACGAATTGCTCGAGGAACTCAAGAATCAGGCGAGCGAGGGTGGTCATTTCTTTGAAGACGATACTCTTACAGACCAACCTGAAAGAGTTATTGCCTCTGAAATTATCAGAGAGAAAATCTTAAGACTTTGCAATGCCGAAATTCCGCACGGTACAGCCGTTGTTATTGAAAAGATGAAAACAAGGGAGAACGGCATACTTGACATTGACGCAACAATTTTCTGCGAAAAAGAGTCGCATAAGCGTATTCTTATCGGTAAAAACGGTGCAATGCTAAAGAAAATCAGCACATTTGCAAGACAGGATATGGAAAGATTTTTTGATTGCAAGGTGTTCTTGCAGGTGTGGATAAAGGTAAAAGAGGATTGGAGAAACCGTGCGCAGCTTTTGCAGAACTTTGGCTTTGACGAGAGTAATTTTGACTGATGAGCATATATATAAAATTAGCGGATTTTGCAGATTGCCAAAAAATTTGTGATATGCAAAGAATAGCTTTTAATGATATTTTAACAAGGTATCGTGATTATGATACAAACCCTGCTTGTGAAACGGTAGAAGTAATACAGAACAAATTTCGGCAACCTTTTACAAAATATTATTTTATTATGAAAGATGAAGAAATAATAGGTGCTGTAAGAATTGTTGAAATTGATAAAAGCACAAGGCGAATTTCACCTTTGTTTATACTTCCGCAATTTCAAAATTACGGTTATGCACAGCTTGCTATGAAGTGCATTGAGGAAGCTTATAAAAATATCAGTTGCTTTACACTTGATACCATAAAGCAAGAGAAAAAATTGTGCTATTTATATGAAAAGCTCGGATATTTGAGAACAGGCAAAGAAGAACAGCTGCATGATAATATGACTATTGTTTTTTATGAGAAAAAATTCCAAAAAACACAGTTGTAATAATTTTCATAATATAAATTCGTTCATTTGTGAAACACTACAATCGGAGGTGTTTTTTATGGATGAATGGTATATGTGGAATGCATTTTTTACAACAGGCAATGTGCTCGATTATTTAAGGTATAAAAGTATTCAGGATACCAAAGATTTGGGCGCAGATACAATTCTCAGGGAGGAAACCGATGAAATTCCAGACGATGGGGCTGATAGTGAAAGAGCAAAATATAGGTGAACAGGATAAACTCGTTCACGCTCTGACCGCAACCAACGGCATTATCAAGGCTTTTGTCCGTGGCGCTAAAAATATTAAAAATCAAAAGTGTGCGGCTACCTCCTTACTCACATACTCCCGACTTACCGTGTATAAAGGTCGGGAGAGTTACATAATAGGTGATGCGATTCCCGAAAGGATTTTTTCAAAACTTAGGGGAGATGTTGTAAAAACCTGCCTTGCGCAGTATTTTTGCGAGCTTGCAATTACAATTTGTCCCCGTGAGCAAAATTCGGAGGAGTTTTTGAAATTAATTTTAAATTCCTTATATCTTTTGTCGGAAAATAAGCGTTCGGCACAGCTTATTAAACCGTGTCTTGAAATGCGCCTTGCAAGTCTTGCGGGATATATGCCTGACCTTAGAATGTGCAGAATTTGCGGTGAATATTTGTGTGACAATATGCTTTTTCTTCCCAAAAGCGGCACTATTGAATGTGCGGATTGTCACCGTGAAAACGGAGATATGAAGATTTTGCTAAACCGTTCATCTCTCACGGCTTTAAGGCATACTGTTTATGCCGATGACAATAAACTTTTTTCTTTCGCATTACCTGAAAGCGACCTTGATGTACTTAACGAGGCGAGCGAAAATTATTTAAAATATATGTTTGAAAAGGATTTTTCAACGCTTAATTTTTATAAAACTATAAGTTAATTTAGGTATGATTATATGAACAGACATTATAAAACTCTTGAACTTGACAAGATTTTAAAATTACTTGCGGAGCAGACAAGTATTGATGACGCTAAAGAAATGGCGTTGTCGCTTGAACCACAGTTTGAACTTGAAAAAGTTAAAAAATTGTTAAAACAAACCGATGATGCGGTTGTTTTAAGCGGAAAATACGGAACACCGTCATTCGGCGGTGCAAAAAATTGTGCAAATGCATTACGCAGAGCAGAGGCGGGCGGCTGTCTTTCTACAGGTGAACTTTTACAGATTGCCGAAACGCTTAGAATTATCCGTTCCGTAAAGGAATGGCATTCAAAATTTGCATCTACGGAAACTACACTGGACGGATATTTCAGCGGTCTTGTGTCGAATAAATTTCTTGAAGAGAAAATTACAAACGCTATTATAAGCGAGGACGAAATTTCAGATAAAGCAAGTTCAACGCTTGCGGATATACGCAGAAAAATTCGTACAGCATCCTCAAAGGCAAGAGAAGTGCTTGATAAAATTATTCACAGCACACAATATCTTAAGTATTTGCAGGACGCTATCGTAACTCAGCGTGACGGCAGATATGTTGTGCCTGTAAGAAGTGAATGCAGGGGCAATGTTCCTGGACTTGTGCATGATACCTCGGCAAGCGGTGCGACCGTATTTATTGAGCCGATGGGCGTTGTGCAGGCAAATAATGATATAAAACTTTTGCGTTCAAAAGAAGAGGACGAAATCGAGAGAATTTTGTTTGAGCTTTCCGCAAATGCAGGTGATTTCGCAGACGCAATCATAGCAAGCTACAAAAACCTTGCTATACTTAATTTTGTATTTGCAAAGGCAAACCTCGCATATAATATGAGAGCTTCAATGCCGATTATGAATGACAGGGGCATTGTGGATTTAAAACAGGCAAGACACCCGATTATAGACAAAGACAAGGTTGTACCTGTTGATATTGTTCTCGGAAAGAATTTTGATACACTTGTAATCACAGGCCCTAATACAGGCGGTAAGACCGTTACATTAAAAACTCTCGGTTTGCTCACACTTATGGCTATGTGCGGACTTCTTGTGCCGTGCGCAGACAACAGCGAGTTTTCGGTATTCCGCAGAGTGCTTGTCGATATTGGCGACGAGCAGAGTATTGAGCAGTCGCTGTCTACATTCTCGGCACATATGACTAATATTATTCAGATTATCAAACTTGCAAATTCAGGCTCGCTTGTGCTGATAGATGAACTCGGTGCAGGTACCGACCCTGTCGAGGGTGCGGCGCTTGCAATTTCAATTCTTGAAAAATTAAGGGATAAGCATGCAAAAATTGCAAGTACAACCCATTATGCGGAATTAAAGGAATTTGCTTTGCGTACCGAGGGCGTAGAAAATGCTTGCTGTGAATTTGATGTTACAACTTTAAGACCAACATACAGACTTTTGATTGGCGTGCCCGGTAAGAGTAACGCTTTTGCAATCACCAAAAGGCTCGGTATGGATGATGAAATTGTTGAGAGAGCAAAAGAGCTTGTTTCAAGCGAAAGCCGACAGTTTGAAGATGTTGTCGGTACTCTTGAAAAACGCAGACAAAGCCTTGAAAAGCAGATTGAAAACGCAAACCGCCTCACCGCAAAAGCAAACACAGAAAAGCAAAAGGCGGAAAATGAAATTCGCAGAGCAAAAGAGAATGCCGAGCGTGAAATTGAGAGAGCAAAACAAGAGGCACAGCGCATTATTTCGAGGACAAGAGCGCAGGCTGACGCTTTGGTGGAAGAACTTGATAAGGCACGAAAGGCAAAAGAGATGTCTGCCGAGGCTCGTGCAAAGCTCAAAAAGAATCTCAATACAATGGAAAATAATGCTGACCCTGTTATGAAAAAACAGTCGGACGGCGAAAAGTACAAATTGCCAAGGCCGCTTAAGGTAGGCGACAGTGTGCTTATTTTTGACATTGACAAAAACGCAACCGTACTTGCGCCGCCGACAAAAGACGGAATGGTTCTTGTGCAGGCAGGCATTATAAAAACAAGAGTGAAAATTGATAATCTCC
>OCQH01000372.1_pt1 | contig 6438 bp, 8 predicted proteins | sample 1538411 | NCBI WGS metagenome assembly OCQH01 (sample SAMN04571690, study PRJEB22368) | human gut metagenome | biome: human gut; material: stool | host: Homo sapiens | place: Luxembourg | collected 2012-06-01
ATCTACTTGATAGGAATAAACGAATAAAATTATATCCTTAGTATGTATTGAGATAAGGCACTAAGATCGAATCTATCCTAAGGAACAAATATTAACTAAATAAAAATTAATTATGATCAACTTAAGAGAAAATTTAACTAATCTCTCCAGGAGGGGAGGTCAGGTTACAGCGGAGCTGTAGTTTAATTAATGAGATAGGTAATTTCATGTCTAACCACTTAACTTCAATTCATTATGAATAGGAGGAGGAGAACATATGGAGGATGGGAAGATATGGAAGTAATTAAGCAGATTAGTAATGAAAATGTTATAAACGTCAACTATCGTGAATTGACTGACGCATACAAGTACGTAGGAATAATTATAGAAGAACTTAGACTCGATCAATCAATAAGTAATGGAGTTATCTTTCAGCGTTTATCTGCTGGACATAAATATATTATTTCTCTAACCTCAGCAGAGATCAATGACGAGATTAACTATATAACTATCGAAGTTGATAGTGACGGATATATTAGTGTAGGTAATTTAGCCAGTATATATACCTTAACTTTTCTAGGATCAAATTAATAGAGCTTACATTACAGCCCATGAACCTTAAGTTTGAATTAATATTTAAATTTAGGAATTATGGAAGTTTTAGTTTTATTATCAATAATCTTCATAATAGTATTATTGATATCATATAAATCATATGATAGGTATGGAACGTGTATTCTATCTGTTGGACTACTAGCTATAGGAGTTGTAATCTTATTCACTATAATAGGAATAAGTGGAATAGTAATACGCACTCTTTGATATTAAAATCCTCTAGTGACTTGAGATAAGAGTCTTTCATTCGATTGAGCTAGAGGAACAATTACAGTCGTGATGATTGAGATTCGTTTAATTGTGTTATAAGAATGGTTACCATAGGAGAGGGAGTAGCTACCCTCTCTAATGGATAACTATATGACACTTAGTAATCTCAATAAACGATATTCATTAAATCAATAAATTAACACAACATTATGATAAACGAGTCAATTAAATTAGAACGAATAGGAAATTCTAGTTATTTAGAATTCAAGTTCTTAAATGGATCCATCTATATGGATGAGTCTAAATATGGAGCTTATGCATTAAGTCCAGGATGTGGTTCAGGAAAGACTACAATAGTGAAACAGCTCATCGAAATGAAATGGCATGAGGGAATATTATACTCGGCTTTCACTAGGGATGAATGTAATGAGATGTATAAGTGGATTAAAGAGAATTTAATAGGAACCAGAAATGAAACTACTAGTGAAGTATTAACATATAAGGATATATTAGTCCTACATTCTGATTATACAGCTGATGGCACTGATAAGGATCTATGGATGAATAGACCTGAAGAGGTGGCTGATAAGAGAATAGTAATATGTACTCACTCAAAGTTATTGGATGAGCCTCTATGCCTATTAGTAAATTCAAACTTTAATATGACACTTAGTCAGGTTTATGGACCTACTAAGGCATCAAGTATGAGTTCAGGAAATGGACGACTTCCTCGTCAATGGATATTGATAGATGAGATAACTGAAGCTAATCAGGTAAAATTTACTGTACCTAGGTCTATAGCAGGTACTCTAGGTCAGGTATCCAATGTAGTTCAGGAAACAAAAGATGACCCTAATAATCCAAATGGAAAGATATGTTACCTTAGACAATTGGATAAACCTAGATTTGTAAGGGTAGATAATTTCTATTATGCATTTAAGGGAAAGGCTGAGTTAGCTGCAGGTTATTTCCCTGAGCAATTCAGTATATTATCTAGGGCTAGCAGATGTAGACTAGATGAATTGAGAAAGGAACAGTTCTGTGAATCGATATTTAATAACTTTGATAGAATAGCTGAATCAAACAATCAGTACGTAAAATTAAGTTATAGTTATGCTGACTTAATTAATCCTAAAATGAATACTAAACTGATCCTATTGGACGGAACTAGTGATATAACTATGACTACAAGTAAGAAGTTCCAGGTACTTCCTATTCAGAATGATAACAATAACGAGAGGTATAATAGTAAGGTTAGTCTTAGCTTATTTTCATTCCATGGATTAGATAGAAAAGTCAAAGCTGACAAATCTATTCCTGACATAGACTTCTATATTAAGGATAAGATAAATAATATAGTAGACCAATTGGAAGCTATAATTAGATCAAATGAGAAGACTTTGATATTTACTTGGATGGACTTGAAATCAGATGAAACTGAGATAAATGACGATGAAGATTTTACTCAATCTAATACGTCTGTTGATATTAAGGAGGTTAAACTGGCAGCTGAATCTAAGTCAGCTATAGTAAACCCTAATCAATACTTTTATAAATATATTCAGCATAAACTGGAAGATAGAGGATTAGTTAATGGAGTTAATTTCTCTATAGAATACTATGGATCAGGTAAAGATAAGGCTATAAATGATTATAGAGATTATGATGCAGTTGTACTTGCAGGTAGCTATAGAGTTCCTAATAGTGTAATATCTGATTTCAATCTTATGTTTGGAACTAATATAACTGGAACTGAATACTATACAAATAGAGCTATTCAAGCAATTTGTAGGACTCGAATTAGAAAGCATAAAGGTGAACCAATTAACGTTTATATAAGCTCGGATTGGAGTGGAGATACAGTTAATTCTATACGCAGGTATCTAAATGTACCAGGATTTGAGAGTATAATAGTTAATGAAGCTAAGGCTAATGTAGATTATATGTACTCAGAATTACGTAAGAAAGGAATTACTCCTAAGAAAGCTGAACAAATAGCTAAACTCAGTACATTAGATCAGAATATATTTAGAGCGGTTATAGATGGGGTAAGCTATTCTACTGAGGTAAAGTTAGATGACGTGTTTAATATTATCCCTATGACTAGAAAAGATTCTAATAAATACAGAAGGATATTAGGTACTCTTCAATCATATGGAGTTAAATGTGACATCAAATAATTTTGGGGGGCTTCATAAAGGATTTTATTAGGAAGACTAATTTTGGGGTAAATTTAATAAGACCCTTAAGCCTGGAGGGAGAACGTTAGTTCGACTCGTAGTCTGAATCAGACTACACAAGATCAGGCTTAAGGTTATATGTCTCACTCTCCCCAAATCGATCTTTTGTAGTTTTCCTTACGTCAAACTACGACTTCGTACTACCGTACTCAGAGCGATTTGGATCTTGAGATTTATTTCTAAGGTATTCATCCAAGTTCCAAAGCTACTTCGACCGTTTTAGGGAGAAGGAGCGATTTTTTACATCACAACCTCAAAATAGAAGTGTCGAATAAAACTGATCTAGAGCCTTTAAAGCCTTAATTATGTAATATTAATTTAAATTTACATAATTATGAGAAAAAATCAATACATTAGATTTTATCCAACCAAGGGAAGAAGGATAAAGAAGATTAGAGGATACGTTAGACTAAAAGATAGGTCTGAAACTAAGGCATTAGATGAATGTTGTGATGATGAAAACTTAGTATTTGAAGCTGCATATAGTAATCATCCGTATTATATCACTTATATGGATATAATTGAAACTATATCTTTGCATTTGAGTATACTAAGATTTAGTTATAAATTTTCATATAATGCAGTAGAAAGGGAATTAATTATTTATTTCAAGGATAAATCAACTAAAGTTCAATTAGATGAAATAATAACTACAATATTAAATTTAAAATCAGAGAGAAAATCATTAATAGACTATGTAAGGAGAACGATATGGATAAAGGATTAGATATACAAAAGGCATTTGCATTAAAAGAACATGTAGGATTAAGTTGGAAGAATAATTTAAAGAATAAACCTGAAGGTTCAATACCTCATACAATCGGAAATAGAGGAGATAGTAGATTAGGAAACTATTCAGAGTATAATTTAGTATGGTTAAATCCAGATACAGGTGAGGTTATAGATAAATTTGTATCGATTAAGCCTTATAATAAATTATTCATAGATGACCTTAGGTTATTAAGCGATAAGGAATCTAGAAATTTAGCAACTACACTTAATGACTTGAAGTTAGGTTATGTATTTGATGATAATGATGAGAGGATATTGAAGGATAAATACGATACAGCTACTCATTGCTTAAATAGTAATAAAGATATAACTAGACTCAGCCAAGGGAAATTTCTGGCTTATTCTAAGTTCATAAGTAGTGCAAATCGACTTACATATAAGGTCTATAAACCTGAGAAAGATAATGATGGAGAATGGTATTGTAAAGTGGAGGTTAGTAGATGTTATGGGCATAATTTAGGAAAGGAATCCTATGATTCTAAAAATTCTCATAGAACTAAGAATTCATTAGGTTCGTTATTATCTGTATTAGGCTATGATAGGGATGTAACTGAATTTGAAAAGTTATTTAGTGAAGGATGCCTAGGAGTAATAAAATCATGATCTACAAAGTAAATAATAAGAGAGTTAGGCAAGGTTCAGTTCAAATGAGAATATATCCTAGAAGAAACTCAAGGATTAAGAAATGTAGATGGTATAAGAGGAGGTTACTAGGGGTTATGCTATCGGTTCAATATAGGATTACTACATTATACCTATCATCGAATATAAATGATAGAGTATTAAGTAAATCATTATTTAATCTAGAGTCTAAATTTAGAACTAAAGTATTATATGATGTGCTAAATAAAAATATAGATATTAAATTCCATCAGATTAAATCCACAATAAATTATGAGTATCGTACAGGAAGTTTCGTTTTAGATATTCATGATACATCTAGAAATAAATTGAGGTTTGATATATTAGACTTAAATAAAGGATTTGAATCAATAACAGTATCGGAGTCAGAACTAGTAATATCAAACCTAAATGGTAGGTGGAAGTCTTATTGGAATTTACTAGGAATAAATACAAATTTATGATACGATTTAGAGATATTAAGGAGAACCTATCGTATAAAGTAGGGAATTAGGGAGTAGAGGATATGTCAGATCTTCCTGAAGGTGCAATTCAGCTTCCCATAAAATCAAAAGGAAATTCAGGAGACTATAGTCAATATAATATAGCATGGGAGCACCCTAACTTTGTAGGTCAAGGAGTAATAGTCAGCTCATTTGTATTAGATGAGAGTTTTAATTCTATGATTCAAAATGACATAGATAAGTTATCTGAAGTGAATAAGAAGAGGTTAGAGATAATCTTAAGTCATTTCAGAAAAGGAATGTATGTATATGATGATAATGATAAGGAAATATCTAAGTATTCCTAGAATACTTCTGATAAGGTAAGATACAAATGGGATACTCAGACGCACTATCTTCAGGATTTTCAACATAGAGATACGAATGTACTGCCTTATTCTAAGACTATAGATAATAAAAATAGATTAACGTATATGATCCATAAGCCAGTTAAGGAAGGAGCTAAATGGGTATGTCATATTGAACTCAGTAGATGTCATGGACATACGTACCAGCAGACTGAGTATAGTGAAGAGTAATAGAGAGGAGTAATCTTCTCTTAAAACTACCGAACTCTGCAATGAATTGAACATTAGTAATTTAAATTTTTTATAATTATGACTCAACTTAATATTAGTTGTATCCACTCAACTCATACTGAGGGGGGGGTCAGGTCTTTAACTATTTTCACCTAAGTAAAATGGTCGAGAGTGTTAACATGATGTCTAACTTTAATATGGATCGTCATGTCACTCGATAGAAGACGTACATATCTAAATTATTTATTTGAGAATATGACGTACTTAACTAAACTGTCTAATAATTTGTATGAAGGTTTAGAATTAATTAGCGGTAGTGACTATAAATCTAGAAATCTTCTTAATGGACATAATCTCAGCTCCTATAATAAGCTGATGCTTATATTTCAAATTGAAACTTCCGCGTCATGGAGAGCTGATGGTATGTACATAACTGTTTTAGATAGAGATGGTTTAATCTCTATTAGTTCATCTTATAATCCGTTTATTAGTATTAATGGAACTTATAATTACTCATATATTGAATTTAAAAATAATGAACTATACTTTCGTTTAAATGGAGTCTCATCTCCATCAAATTCATCCATTAGATTGATAGGTGACATGTTCATAATAGGAATAAACGAATAAACTACATATCCTAGGAGAGGGTTGAAATATGACCTTATGATTCGATTCACTCCTAGGAACTGAATATTAATAACAAATTAAGAAATTTCTGTAAACTAAACTCAAATATTATGAAGACAATATTTTACAATAATAATCTAGCAAAGGTACTGTATACGATTACAGGGGATACAACATTTGCTTTAGGACCGATAATAATAACATCCCTTGAGGAAGGTACCTTAGGTCAGAGAACTTATAATCATGTAGCTACTTATACACGTCAATGGGCAGAATTGACATGTATTAGTTTCCTAATCATGATACTTG
>OCQH01000436.1_pt1 | contig 6048 bp, 5 predicted proteins | sample 1538411 | NCBI WGS metagenome assembly OCQH01 (sample SAMN04571690, study PRJEB22368) | human gut metagenome | biome: human gut; material: stool | host: Homo sapiens | place: Luxembourg | collected 2012-06-01
CGAGATCTACACTCTTTCCCTACACGACGCTCTTCCGATCTCTCCACATTCTGAATATCAGAATTTAATACAGATTAAGTATACCACAAACAGCACGGAATTTCAACAAACGTTTTATCACGCAAAAAAACGGCTGACCTTTCGAACCTGTCAGCCGTTTTGATACATTACCGTAATCGTGACCTGTTGCCGCTGTTAACGCAACGCAGACAATTTCTGTCAACGATATTACAAAAGACACTCGCCACGGCTTTTACCCCGTGGCTGTACCTTACTTTATATTCACCGACGTTTATTACAACCGAGTGCCTCTGTTTGTCCGCTTTTCCAAGAAATTATTTTTGTACTTATAATTACAGCAAAATGAAAAAACGCAGATATTTCTTTGTTCAGTAATTCGAATCCGGAGTTCAGCGTGGCTTTCTGTAATGATAAAATTTTTTTGCTTACTTATAGTACACAACAAGGGTTTTGGATATTTCCTGCTTGATATATGCTTCAAACTCTTTGTCAAGAACATCGTCACCGATATCTTTTTCTTTAGCAAATTCTTCTTTTGCTTTTTGCTTATTAACGTATGAAATATAGCTGTCTGCGGCTAAATCTATATATTCATCTTTTGTGATTCCCATTCGTTTGATATACTCGTCCATAATTTTACCGTTTGCGGCTACCTGAGGATATTCAACGGCATAATCGTCAAGGTTTGACATTTGCTTTTCTATTTCACTTTTTGCCTGCTCATGTGTAATAGAATCATATTTAGAATCAATATAAGCGGTTTCTATCATACTGTTTATTATTGTTTCTTTATCTGTTGAGCACTTTTCTTTTATCTCCGTTATCTTGGCATTTTTTTCTTCACTTGTGAAATCAGAATTATTTATGTCCTCAGTCATAAGCTCTGCCATAATTTCATTGCTTTTCAGACGTACTTCATAATCGGATTTCTTTATGTCAATTCCGTTTACAGATGCCATAACGTCATTATTTTGAGCACAAGAGCACAATAATATCATAGTGAACACAGTAACAATAATCATTAAATTTAACTTTTTCATATTTTTCTCCTTTTACAATTTGCCTGTATGATTCGGTTATTCGCTTTCGCTGTCCGTATTGTTTTCTGTAAAGAAATACTTGTTGATTATTTCATTTACCGAGAAATCATCAGCCATGCTGTTGTTACGTTCTTTTTCAATATCAATAAATCCCTGCTCGGGAGTTACTAAAAACGCCTCTTTGTTATCACGGATGCGCAATAAGAATAAATAAGATTTACCGATTTCAATCTCAGGTCTGTTATAAACGGTTATCGTTCTGCTGCCGCCGAGTGCTTTGAGCTGTTCGTCAATGTATTTATCCTTAAAACCGCCGTTAACATAAATGTCAATACTGTCTGATTCGTTACCGACTGTATTTTTATATGCAGATTCCTTCTCGACCGTATAAACCGTACAGATTTCCTTGTCGCTTTCAGACGTATTCCCGGTAACCTCGTCATTCGTTCTGCCGTCCCTTACCGTGAATGAAATTCCCGTAACCTTGCCCGACATTACTATATCGCACGCTTTCATCAATTCATCGGCTGTGTTGTAATATATGTACTGAGCGCAGACATAAGTATACTTAACATCGTCTTCGGACGCACTGCTGTTATATATAACGCTGTTTTCGGACGAGCCGTCAGAAAGCGATTTATTACCGGCACTGCATCCGCCGATCAGCATTATAAGCAGAGCAATCATAATTACCGCATATTTTTTCATACTCACCCCTTACTTTCCCGTTTTCCGTTTTCTTCTGTCCGCTCTTACAAGCAGCACCGTCACGATCGCAACACCCGCGATTATTGCCGCAAAGCTGACTATAGTCATGATCTGCGAGCCCGAGCTTATTCTTATCGGAGAATTATCAACCTTTCTGCTGAAAAACGTCGGATAAACATTAGCGAATGTTTCCATACAGTCCTCACTGTCCGAAAACGACAGTTTAAAATCCTTCATATAGAATTCTATCGTTTTTGTATCGGAAACCCCGTACGCTTTTATAACCATACTTTTTGCGTCTTCCGGGATAGGTGCAGGTTTGTCATCGCCCAGATAAGCCTCGATGAAATTCTCCGCATTATATATGTAAAAAGTTGAATAATCTCCTACCGTCTTTACACCGTTTGCGTCATAAAATTCAACGTCTATACGTCCGCCGTTGTTATCATACAGCGGCGAGCTGTTTCCTACCGTCACCGAAAAATAAAATCCATGACTGCCGTCAGGTATTTCAAACGTCCGCACTGCCGCAACATCATAGTCTTCGTTTACATCGGACAACTTTTCCGTAACCTTTGTCTTGTCAAAATACAGCACATGGTTTCTTTCATCGTATTGCAGTGAGCCGTCCGTTGTCCAACTTGCTGTATCATTCCAGTTTTCAAATAAATTATTCAATTTTCGACACCTCTATCGCATTAAACTAGTTTATACTGATCAATGGAGTATCTTCTAAAAATCTTCCCAAAGGGCTACTTTCACCCCAATAATGGAAATAGCCTTCATCTTTCAGAGAACACTTATACCCTTTTGCAAAATAATATCTTCCATATATGCAATCGCTGCTATAAATATCTGGATAATACGATATCATAATTCTATAGTCACCACTCTCAATTTTTTTTGGGATCTTTCGGTCGATTTATTCTTTTTATTGATGAAACGATGTCAGATAGAGGAATAACACTATCACTCAAGTAATCAGCAACTACTAAGGCAACATCGAAAGGATCTTCAGGTGGATTTACTCCTACGCCAATCAATGTTATAAGTGCTTTTAATACTGGATCTTTTGCAATTTTTGACATTGTAAAAAGACCTAAATTACCAAGCGTTTCCGGCATATCTGTTGCGTCGGCATTCACTCTCTCTACTACTAACCTTACTTTCTCATTTCGTATAAGACACTCGCCACAGCTTTTACGCCGTGGCTGTGCCAATCCTATATATTTTTTCGCCCGTTAATTAAACTCACTGTAATTTGAAAGCTCTGTCGAGCCGTCCGGCAAACGTGGATTTCTACTATCAACTATACCAAAAGTCTTTGAAATATACAATTCTAATTTTGAATTATAATAAGCAAATTCCAGACATTCAATATAACGGTTATCCTCTGAGCAGTAACACTTATATATATATGTGCCGACCGTTTCTGTTTTGTTTTCAGGAACAAAACCTCCATAAAAATGTTCTTTTCCAAAAATTGTTTCTACATCATCAAGAGTGCTTTTATCCGTAAGTTCATTTACTTTTTTGTTGAACTCATCTGAAAAAACATCGACTTTACCGTTAAGGATTATTTGCTGTGCTCTATCATGATAATACACAACCAAATTTACAGGAGGATAAACTTCTATGCTTTCGTTATCATTTATTGTATATAAATACCATTGAATCCCGGAACCAATATCTACATAATCATCGCCTAATACTTCCATTACATACTCTACTGTATCATCATCATTAAAAGTTTTAAGTTTCTCTATATATTCTTTTCTCTTTTTCTCATCGGGATTAAGCTCTTCTGCCTTGCTTTCTTCTGTACTCACCTCGCTTATTTCAACCGATGAAGTTGATACTGTAGTCTCTTCTGCACTTGTCGAATCTCCCGGTACTTCGGTAGACGTTCCTATATTTGCCTTACTGCTCTGACACGCTGTGAGCGTAAGTGCCGCTGTTATAATTATTGCAACCAGTTTTTTGTTTTTCATAATATATTCTCCTTTGTCAATTCTTTTTAATCGCATAATAAACCGTATCACTGTTATAAAATGTTTTGTTGTTCAGCGTCCATCCTGATGCAGAATTATCAGTTGACGGATTTACATTATTCGATGCCTGCTCAGACGGATTATACCATCCGTGTTTGTTGTACCATACCCCATTGTTTGCTCTGTACCAAAAATGATAATCGTAAACACCATATTGATTTATGCCAACTCTCATACATATTAACCACTCATCGTCTTTTAAAACTGTTTTATATCCAGCACTAGTCACATCACGCCACTTGTTTTTATAATATTTATTGAGCCATGTTTCAAATCTGTTTTTTGTTATATTATATGCATGCGATACACTTTCCGAAGAAATAATGTTATCTTTGTCATTTTCTGTTAGTATAAAATGTGAAAAAGTATCACTAATATTATCGCCATATTCTGTTGTATATTTTATTGTTTTATTAGTATTAGTCGCATACATCAAACAATTCTTTGTAGGCTCATTTGTACGTGGCAATGTATCCGCACTTCTGCACCCATTACTCTTATATTTGATCACAAAATACGGCTTATAATCAGCATCGCCCTGCATAGAACTGAATGTCTTCATATAATCAGAGTAAATTGAATTTTCTTCAAGAAACGAAGTATATGTCCTTAACTGTAAGCCTTTCTCTTTCAAACTGGCATTCGTCAGCCATTTTTTTACTGTACCGGTTAAATTCCAATTATACCATTGATCTTTATCAGATAAATTTCTTTTACTGTTGCCGTTTCCGTATGTCACGTTTACAGGTGAACTTAATGAGGAATTCTCTGCTTCAAGTCCGTTCCATGTTCTCGTATCCTTTTCCGTCCAGAAATTGCCGTTAAACTGTCCGCATGAAATAGGAACTCCTGAACCACCCTGACACATCAGGTCTCTCAGTTCAACATATGCACTGTCAATTTGCCATGCGTCAGTAATTTTATATGTATTAAAGCTAAAGTTATTCAATTTAATTAATGTTCTGCACGCACCCCAGTCAGTCCAGCCGACTCTCGAAACGCCTGAATATCCTGCGGAGGTTTCACTTGTACCCTTTCCGTCCGTGCCTTTGAATACCTGTAGATCCTGTATTTTTGCACTTGCATTTATTGTTTTTAAATCCGGATTGATTTTAACCGGGTACTTTGTCTTGGGATCGGTAAGACATTCTCTGTCAACGCTTACCGTTACCTTATATCTGCTGTTCTTCTCAAGCTCCTCTACCTTATACTTTCCGAACGTGTTGTTCTTATTATCCGCTGAGAATACTACGACCTCGCCAAGTGTAGCCTTTACATCGCCGCTTTCATCGGCAAGTAACAGCGTACCCTTATCTTCGTACAGCGAAAGACCGCCCGTTGTTATTTCATAGTCAAATGAATTTTTACCGTTATAACTTTCTAATATGATATTCTCTTTTACTCCACCGTATGTATAAGTATATTCTATATTTGTACTGCTGTCAAATACATCGCTGTATACTACCGTATCGTCCGCCGTCTTTTTTGCAGGCGAAAGCGACCTGCCGATTTTGTCTGTGAGCGGTTTCATCGTTATATTCAGTTCATCGCCGATTACAGCTATTCCCGCCGTAAGCGTTGCAGGGAGAATAATCTCTACATCGTTACCCTCGTTTACAAATGCTCTGCCTTTTCTTACGGCATTGTTCGACTTGTCAGCGACATCGCCATTTTCGTCAATGTACTTGACATTCTCGCTGAAAAGATACAGTGCCCTCGTTCCGTCGTCTTTTTCAAGTACGACCTCGCTCAGCGACTGCTCCTCACTGTTGAGCCTCGCCACATAGCCGTCTGCAATCGCTGTTTCAGCGTCGATCACATCGGGCAGATTCTGCTCTGTCAGCTCGGTCCTGACAATTTTACTTTCCGATTCCTGCTCAGGCTCCGGATTTGAAACTTCAGCTTCCGCTTGTACCTTGTCGCTGACGGCTGTTTCGATTTCGGCAGTCAAAGCCTGTCCGGTGTTCTCGGCGTAAGCGTTTCCGGCAATACCTACCGTAATTGCAAACGCCAACAGCACCGCTACAATTCTTTTGATTCTCATACTTTTACCTCTTTTCCTGTGTTTTGATATTTATATAACTCGTTTTCAGAGTATATATACATGATTTGTAAATCGCATTCCTTTTTTTATAAATTTGCTATTAATCTTCCTTAGGATAAGTTTGGAATATACGATGATGTTATTACATTTTTGTAATGTTATCGTTAAGAAATTGAGTACTTTA
>OCQH01000441.1_pt1 | contig 6025 bp, 9 predicted proteins | sample 1538411 | NCBI WGS metagenome assembly OCQH01 (sample SAMN04571690, study PRJEB22368) | human gut metagenome | biome: human gut; material: stool | host: Homo sapiens | place: Luxembourg | collected 2012-06-01
CGTGTGCTCTTCCGATCTGTGAGAAAATCGAACTTCAGAGAGAGGAGATGTTTCTATGCAGTCTGATGAGCTGAAACGCCGGATCTCGGCAGGCAGAGGAGATGCTTTGGCCGATCTGGTTTTGAAAAATGCCAGAATTGTCAATGTGTTTACCGATGAGATCGACACCGCTGACATTGCCATCAGCGGAAATTCGATCGTGGGCGTGGGAACGTATCATGGCCGGAAAGAAGTTGATCTGCACGGCAAATATGTCTGTCCCGGTCTGATCGATGGGCATATCCACATCGAAAGCTCCATGCTCTGTGGTCCGGCTTTCGAGCAAGCAGTGCTGCCCCACGGTACCACTGCGGTGGTCACAGACCCACACGAGATCTCGAACGTTGCGGGGCTGGAAGGCTTGGATTTCATGCTGGAAACGACAAAAAATCTGACCCTTTCGGTTTATTTCATGCTGCCCTCCTGTGTTCCGGCCACGGATCTGGATGAATCCGGCGCGGTGCTGAACGCAGAACAGCTCCGGCCTTACTACGGCGATCCCCGTGTGCTGGGGCTTGCGGAGCTGATGAATGCCTACGGAACGGTGCGCTGTGACCCGAAGATCCTGCAGAAGATCCGTGACTGCACCGAAGCAGGAAAGATCGTGGATGGCCATGCACCGCTCTTGAGCGATAAGGACCTGAATGCTTATATTGCGGCAGGCGTTCAGTCCGATCACGAGTGCTCCAACATCGAGGAAGCCATGGAAAAACTCCGGCGCGGACAATACATCATGATCCGGGAAGGAACGGCTGCCAAAAATATGGAGGCCCTGATGCCGCTGTTCCGGGAGCCTTATTGCAGCCGCTGTATGCTGGTGACGGATGATAAGCACCCCGGTGACCTGCTGGACAGCGGACACATCGATTCCAACATCCGTAAAGCGATCCGGCTGGGCGCAGACCCAGCAGTGGCCGTCAAAATGGCAACGCTGGTCCCGGCACAGTATTTTGGATTCAAGCAGCACGGTGCCGTGGCACCGGGGTATGCTGCCGACCTCATTGTAGTATCGGATTTTGAATCCTTTACGGTCGAACAGGTTTACAAGAATGGCACGCTGGTGGCAGAACACGGAAGGGTGCAGAAACCCGCGTCGCTTGAAATCGACCATGCGCGCTTTGCACGCGTCATGAACTCGTTCGATTTGGATGAGATCACACTGGAGGATTTGGAACTTCGGGAAAGCGGGGAGCAGGAGCGTGTCATCTGCCTGAACCGGGGCGAGCTGCTTACGGAGGAAAAAATCATCCCGTTCCAACGGCATCCGGGCAAAGCTCCCGGTGTGGACCCGGAACACAACATCGTAAAACTGGCCGTTTTTGAGCGGCATCATCACTCCGGCCATGTGGGCATTGGCTTTTTAGGAAACTTCAGCCTGAAATGCGGAGCCGTTGCATCGAGCATCGCACATGATTCCCATAACCTGATCGTGGCAGGGGACAACGATACCGATATGATGCTGGCCGGCAACACTGTGCGGAAAAACAAAGGCGGACTTGCGTTTGTGGCAGATGGACAGGTCGTGGCAGAACTTGCGCTTCCGGTGGCCGGATTGATGAGCACCGAAAGCGCAGAGAGCGTTGCGGCGAAAATGCAGGCGCTGAACGATGCCCTCAAGGCACATGATGTAGCGGAAGATATCGGCATCTTTATGACCCTCGCCTTCGTCAGCCTTCCGGTCATTCCCAAACTCAGACTGAATACATACGGCATCATTGATGTAGCGCAGCAGAAAGTCGTTCCGGCTGTTTTTTAATAGGCGATAACAAAAATACTGCCGGAGATCGACCCGAATGGTCCGTCTCCGGCAACAGAACAGTTCGTTCCTACTCTTAGAAGCGAGCCACATCAAGAGAAAAATTGACGGAAATTCTTATTTGATAAATCGTAAGTTATATGTGGAGGAGGATTATTATGAATACAGTTAGAATGATTTTATGTGGAAATGTTGAAGATAGCAGAATGAATCCAAGTGAAAAGGTAGGAGTAGTATCAGTGGTTTTTGTTTCTACAGAGGAGGAAAAAATTAAGAATAAACTTAAAAAATTGCAAGATAAAAATCCTGAAAAATTTTATATGGAATACGTTACTCCATTAGATGTTGACTTAACAAGTTTAGAACACTATCCATCGATTGAAATATCAAAAAATGATTTACAATAACAACTTAGAATTTGTGGAGGAAACAAATATGGAAGATAATAAATCAACGAATGTCAAGAAAACGGTAAAATCAGGAATAACTTTTGGAAGTGCATTAGCTATGGTTATTAGTTATACAGCGTGGAAGTCTGTCGGTTGGGCGATTTTTCATGGATTACTTAGTTGGGTGTATGTCATATACTTCCTTTTGCGTTACTAAATTCGCGTTTGTGGAAGTTATAAAGGGGTGCATCATGGAAATCGAGTATAAACAAACAAAAGATTTCACGGCCGATGAATTGCAGAAACTGTTTTTATCCGTATGATAATTACTCTGCAATGGTGCGGAAGCACTTTTTGTGAGTTGGTATGATGGATCGATTTGCAGCTAGCAAGGAAACCGTAAGGAGTACAGAGCATGGATGCAAACTGTACCAGTAAAAGGAGGAAAGTCAAGAGTATGGAAACGGTATACATTGCGGGCGGGTGCCTTTGGGGCGTCCAGCATTTTTTTGACACGGTGCCCGGTGTACGGACGACCGAAGCCGGGAGAGCCAACGGAACAACAAACACGCTGGACGGCCCGTATGATGGATACGCAGAGTGCGTTAAAGTGGTCTTTGATGAGAAATGTACCAGTGTTACAGAGCTTATGGAGCATCTGTTTGAAATCATCGACCCGTACAGCCTGAACAAACAGGGCGTTGATGTTGGAAAAAAGTATCGCACGGGGCTTTACAGCACAAATCCCGGACATCTGGAAGAAGCAAGAGCCTTTATTGACAGCCGGAAGGACCGGGATAAAATCGTTGTGGAAGTGCTGCCGCTGACGAATTACGTCCGGAGTGCAGAGGAGCATCAGCACCATCTGGAGCGGTACCCGGAAGACTGCAGCTACTGTCATATCCCGGATGAAGTCTTAAACAAATACAGGAATCAGTAAGCAAAGGAAAAACGAAAATGCGGGGATATTCTGATTTTTTTGTGTGGGCATCAATCTAGTATGGCCAAGAACCATCAAGGTGGCAAACCTGCTGCCGTCCCTTCTGGTTGCAGTGGCGCTGACGGGGATTTTATGAATCGGAATTTGTTAAATTGGAAAATTAGAATTTAGAGGAGGCAATGCAATGGATATTTCCTATAATTGTGAAAATCAAAAATTTAATTATAGAGTATGTGCCATGATAATCGCGGAAAATAAAATTTTAGCGATGCACGATGAACGTTCACCCTATTTTTATCTTCCGGGTGGAAGAGTTAAGATGGGTGAAACTGCTGAGCAAGCAGTGGTTCGGGAAGTTCAGGAAGAACTTGGTGTAACTCCAAAGATTACACGTCCATTATGGCTCAATCAGGCTTTTTTTACCGAAGATGTGGATAATCTACATTATCATGAACTGTGTATTTATTTTCTGGTGGATATTTCAGAGACAACTCTACTGGAAAGAGGAAACGTCTTTACTCTGACAGAAGGAAAGCATATCCATACTTTTGAATGGCTGGAGTTTGATAGATTGAAAGATGAATATTTTTATCCGCTTTTCCTGAAAAAAGCGATTTACGATCTTCCCGATGAATTCACCCTTCGCACGGAATTAGAGTAACAAATTCGCGTTTATCAAGGTGAACATTTAAGTATTAAAAACGGGAGTGAAAACAAATGATGACCATTGCACAGATCGTGGAAAAAATGATCGCCTTTTCCGAAGGGAATATCCATGAAATCACGCACCTGAGCTGCGTGTGGACCTATGCCAAAACCATTGGTGAGCTGGAGGGGCTGGACGCAGACACGCAGTTTATTCTGGAGGTGGCGGCCATCACCCACGATATCGCCTGCCCGCTCTGCCGCAAAAAGTACGGCAACACCAATGGTAAATATCAGGAGCAGGAGGGTGCCCCGCTGGTGCGGGAGTTCTTGGCGGATACCGGCATGACAGCGGCACAGATCGACCGTGTGTCCTATCTGGTAGGGCACCACCATAGTCCGGCGCAGATCGACGGCATTGACTATCAAATTCTGATTGAGGCAGATTATATCGTCAATGCGTCCGAAAGCGGGTACGACCAGCAGGCAATCCGAACCTTTATGGAACATACGATGAAGACGGCAGCAGGTGTCCGGCTGACGAAAGCAGTGTTCGGAGTGTAAAAATGATTCAGAAGCATTGCTTTGAATCTGGACGAAGTGGGGAATAAGCTGTTTTACCTGCCGAACCTCGCGCAAATTTCAACAAATGGTATGAAGCAGTTGCTCTCTGTCCCTGTCAGTGGACAAAACTTCGGTTTGTCGGCGATGACCGAAGAAATTTATGCTACTTTTCAAATTGAAAGTATCCGCTCGACCCGCAGCAGTATCCGTTATATCCTCGATGGTTATGCCCCTCGTGATGAACAAGAAGCCCGCATCTATGGTATGAAGCGCGGACTGGAGTTTATCGCGAATCGTCAGAATACGATTACCGAGGAGAATCTGCATCACCTATATCAGATCAGCACAGGGGATTATCTCCCGGATGAAGATCGATTACTGCCAAACCACTTTTATCGGCATGGCGAGGTTTTTATTGTGGGCGGTGAAGAACCCAGATCGGAACTTCCGGCAGAGCGGCTTCCCGGTGCCATGAAATGTCTTGTCGATTTTGCGAATGCCAATGACGGCATCAATGAGCTGCATAAGGCTGCCATTCTGCACTTTGCCTTTGCGTACTACCACCCCTATTTTGACGGGAATGGACGCACTGCACGGCTATTCCACCTCTGGTATCTTGTTCAGCAGGGCTATCCTGCGGCACTGTTCACGCCGTTTTCCCGATACATCGCTGAAAACAAGGACGCATATTACAAAGCCTACGAACGCGTGGAGAGAAATGCTCTGATTTCCGGCTATACGGATGTGACTCCCTTTCTGTTCTACTTCTGCAATGAAGTCTATAACCGCCTACAGGTGGATGCAGTCCCGCCGAAAACTGATCTTGAGGTATATCAAACTGCTCTTGCGGAAGGAAAAATCACAGAAAAAGAACGGCTGCTCTGGGAGTATGTTCTGTCTGCTTATGGTGCAGAGGAGTTTACCACAAAGCAGCTGGAAAAGGATTTCCGAAACGCTGCGTATGCAACCATTCGGACGTTTGTGATGAAATTCCATGAGATGGGGCTGCTTACTGCAAGAAAAGCAGGAAACAGGGTGTTCTATCGTGTCGGTGGGACTTCTGACGGTCGGCCATTATAATGAATCCAAAAGGAGAACGTTATGAAAACGATTCGTGTTGTGGCCGCTGTGATCTGCGACTCCATGCAGGAAAAGCGCAAAATCTACGCCACTGCCCGCGGTTATGGCGACTACAAAGGCCAGTGGGAGTTTCCGGGCGGCAAAATCGAGCCGGGCGAAACCCCGCAGAAGGCTCTGAAACGGGAAATCGAAGAAGAACTGGACACGGAAATCGCCGTGGGGAATCTAGTTGGGACAATCGAGTATGATTATCCGGCGTTTCATCTTTCCATGGACTGCTTCTGGTGTGAAGTGGTTTCCGGCGAGCTTGTGCTGAAAGAAGCGGAAGCCGCGCGGTGGCTGACAAAAGATGACATTGATTCCGTTCCGTGGCTCCCGGCGGATCAGACCATTTTGGATGTTATCAGAAGCTCAATGCAGCCAGTGAAACCACTCCATACCCCAAAACGAAAGAGGGATGGGACGAACTCGGAAAACGGGTCGCAACCGCCCACGCCAACTATGTGATCGAAAAAATCGACCGTCTGAACTGCCCCACATGGCAGAAGCTCGAATTGCTGCAGGCGGTGATCGATACTACCAAAGGAACCTACAAACCCAAAGAACACCAAA
>OCQH01000457.1_pt1 | contig 5953 bp, 5 predicted proteins | sample 1538411 | NCBI WGS metagenome assembly OCQH01 (sample SAMN04571690, study PRJEB22368) | human gut metagenome | biome: human gut; material: stool | host: Homo sapiens | place: Luxembourg | collected 2012-06-01
CCAGTCTTCGCAAGGATATATGGGATGCAAAAACACTCACCTCAAATATCAATCTCAATATTGCCTGCCTTGCAAATGAGATACACGAAACTCATAAGAAGTCATTCGGTGAGTTCAGAAATATCAATACCGGCAGAGATGTTGTTGTAATGGCATCAGGACCTTCAATGAAATACTACAAGCCCATTCCCGGTGCAGTACATATAGGTATGAACGCTTCATTCTTAAATCCCGATGTTGATATTGATTACTATTTTACCACCGATTACGAAAGCCGTGCTCCGTGGTTTGAAAAGCTGAAGGAATACGATTTTGTCAAGTTCTTCGGTCAGTATTCTACCGGTGAATACAGAGATAAATTCCAGGTATCCGAGAAGATCATCAGAGAGAATAATGGCAGAAGATTCTTCCAGGCGGCTCCCAGCGAGGATATACATATTAATATAGAATTTTATCCCCTTATGGCATTCTATTCAATTGCGTTCCAGGCCATCCACTTTGCACTCTTTACCAATGCGAAAAGAATTTATCTCGTTGGCTGCGACTGCACTAATGCAGGATATTTTGACGGCAGCAAGCAGAGATTGTCCGATCTTGTAGCAAAGACAAGTGTTCCACACTGGTTAGACGGCTACCGGAAGGTCAAGGCTTTTGTTGAACGCTTCTATCCGGATACAGAGATTATATCCGTTAATCCTATGGGTCTCAGAGGACTTTATTCAGATGTTTATACGGATGACTTCATAGCAGATCATCCCGAAATAGATAGCAGTAAAGTAACACGTCTTAACAGCACACAGGAGGAAAAATGAAAGTTGTAATACTTGCCGGAGGTTTCGGCACCAGAATCAGCGAAGAAAGCCAGTTCAAACCAAAGCCCATGGTCGAGCTTGGCGGTATGCCTATAATATGGCACATAATGAAGCTCTATTCAGCTTACGGTTTCAATGAATTCGTTATATGTGCAGGTTACAAACAGCACGTTATAAAGGAGTATTTTGCAGACTACTTCCTGCATACATCCGATATCACATTTGATTTTACAAGCGGTAAAAACGAGATGACCGTTCACCGCAACAACTCAGAACGCTGGAAGGTGACCGTTGTGGACACAGGCCTTAACACAATGACCGGCGGACGTGTAAAGCGTATAAAGGAGTATATCGGCAACGAGCCGTTTATGCTGACATACGGCGACGGCGTTTCCGATGTAAATATAGCCGAGCTTGTCGAGTTCCATAAAAAACACGGAAAGCTCGTAACAATGTCAGCTTATAACCCCGGTCAGAGATTCGGTGTGCTTGATATTGACGAAAACGGAAAAATAAACGAATTCCGTGAAAAGACATCCGGTGATGGCAACCTTATCAATATCGGTTTTATGGTATGCCAACCCGAATTCTTTGATTACATTGACGGCGACGAAACCGTTCTTGAAAAGAAGCCCCTTGAAACAGTAGCAAAGCTTGGAGAACTTATGGCATATAAGCATACAGGCTTCTGGCAGTGCATGGATACTGTAAGAGAAAAAGAACAACTTGAGAAAATGTGGAGCAGCAACAATGCTCCCTGGAAGATTTGGAAATAATGAGTAAATTATCCGATAAACTTGCGGGATTTTTCGGAAGATTATTTCCGATGTCACGCAACAAGACAATAAAGCTCAACAACGAGATAAGGCAGACAGAAAGCGAGCATTTTGCACAGCTTTGTGAAATGCTCGGTTTTCTTGAAAACAGCCTGAATACTTGCACGGATATATGCCGTGATAATGCGGAGCAGATAAAACTGTGCCGTCAATCGTTGCGTACATTGGAAGACAATCAGGTTAAATTCGGCGAGGACACTGCATTAAAACTCAAAGAAATTAAACTTGATATTGAAAATCTGAAAAAGCAAAATGAGCGTATCGGCGAAAAGCTGAGTAACGAAATATCGGAGAAATCTGCCGTAATATCCGGTGAACTTATCGACTGTATTTCACATCACACAGAGGAAATACTCGGTTGTATAACCGACAGCGACAAGCGTTCTTCCGATAGCGATAAGCACATTGTCGAACTTATTGAAAACGGCATATCGGAAAATAATAAGCACGCAGGAGAAATAAGATCACTCAACAACTCGCTTTCCGGTGATATTAAGTCACTTTCCGACAGCATTACCGCAGGCTTCGACAAGACCTCAAAGACGGGCGAGTATGCGTCTGCGCTTGACGGCTTATCGGCAGATAACGAAAGCATTTCGGCTGATATTAAGTCGCTTTCCGACAGCGTAACCGCAGGCTTTGACAAGACCTCAAAGACGGGCGAGTATGTGTCTGTGTTTGACAGCTTATCGGCAGATAACGAAAGCATTTCGGCTGATATTAAGTCACTTTCGGACAGCGTAACCGCAGGCTTCGACAAGACCTCAAAGACGGGTGAATATGCGGATACACTTAACGGCTTATCGGCAGATAACGAAAGCATTTCGGCTGATATTAAATCACTTTCCGACAGCGTTACCGCAGGCTTTGACAAGACCTCAAAGACGGGCGAATATGTGTCTGTGCTTGACGGCTTATCGGCAGATAACGAAAGCATTTCGGCTGATATTAAGTCGCTTTCCGACAGCGTAACCGCAGGCTTCGACAAGACTTCAAAGACGGGCGAATACGCACAGTCTTTGCTTGATGCAGAGAATACGGCAAATACAATCCGCCGTGAGATGAATCTGTTCAAAAGGCAGTCATATCTCAGAAAACTGTATTTTCATCCCGGTGAACGTGAAGCTCTGGCAAAATTGTTCAGTGACGCTATGAACAGAGAGGACAGCGCACAACGATTCAGTGCGCTTATAAGCGGACTTGACAACGAGAGCAGAAACACCGTTTCCGATATAATTCATCGTATGGGAATGATAGCGGACGGCAACAAGTCCTTGCAGGATGTCTATACACAGCGTGAGCAGGAAGAATTCGTTCGTATGAATGATGAATTCAGCTCAAAGATAGTAAAGCTGAACGATAATCTTTATTATTACAACGGTTATTATCTCCCCGTTAACCAGTTTGACAGCAGCGTATTCTTCACAAGATACGGAATAGATAAGCTGACCACACTGGACAGCGTGAGAAATAAGCATATAATCGACGCAGGCGGATATGTCGGTGACACGGCGCTTCTGTTCTCGTCATATACGGATAAGAACATTCACGTATTTGAGGCTTCTCCTTCAAATATGGATATTATCCGTGAAACGATAAGGCTAAATCATCTTGATAACATAGTGCCTGTAAGCAAAGCACTGGGCGAGAAAAGCGGCACGGCAACATTCAGCCTGGGTGAGCGCAATTCCTGCAATTCCCTTGTTGAACGTCCCGGTTATAATTATCCGGATCATATCGAAGTTCCCGTTGTTACTCTTGATGATTATGTACGGGAAAACGATCTCGAGGTCGGTCTTATAAAGGTTGACATTGAAGGAGGCGAGCAGCTGCTGCTCAGGGGCGCTGTCGAAACTATTCGCACACAGCACCCGATACTTCTTATCAGCATCTATCATTCGGCAAACGATTTCTTTGAAATTAAGCCTATGATAGAGAAAATGTGCGGTAAATACACTTTCAGAATAGTTAAACCCGCTAATCCGGCTATTGCACTTGAAACAATACTGTTAGCCGAGGTCAGAGATGAAAGCGGCGAAAATATTATTAATTCGTAAAGGAAAAATCAATATGGATATGTCATTTTACAAGGGTAAAACTGTACTGATAACAGGTCACACAGGCTTCAAGGGAAGCTGGATGTGCAAACTGCTTTCTATGGCAGGAGCAAAAGTTATCGGTTATTCTCTCAATCCCCCCACAACACCCTCTCTTTTTGAGCTTTCCGGAGTTGAGAAGGAAATAGTTTCGGTTATCGGCGATATAAGGGATCTTGCAAAGCTGAACGAAACAATGCAGAAGTACCGCCCCGAAATAGTAATTCATATGGCGGCACAGCCCATAGTAAGAGAAAGCTACGCAGAGCCTGTCTACACATACGAAACAAATGTTATGGGTACTGTCAATATATGCGAGGCTGTAAGGCTGTGCGACAGCGTAAAATCATTCGTAAACGTAACCACCGATAAGGTTTACAAGAACAACGAATGGGAGTGGGGATACCGTGAAAATGACGCACTTGACGGCTATGATCCTTATTCCAACTCAAAGAGCTGCTCGGAGCTTGTAACAAGCTCTTATATAAAGTCGTTCTTCTATAACCGTGACATTGCGGTTTCGACCTGCCGTGCAGGTAACGTTATCGGAGGCGGCGACTTTGCAAAGGACAGAATCATCCCCGATTGCGTAAGAGCAATGGAGGCTAAGCAGGAGATAACAGTAAGAAATCCTTATTCGACACGTCCCTATCAGCACGTTCTCGAGCCGGTCGTTACATATCTTGTACTTGCAATGAAGCAGTATGAGGACAAGAGCCTTGCCGGTAATTATAATATCGGTCCGGATGATTGCGACTGCGCCGCTACAGGCGAGCTTGTCGATCTGTTCTGTTCACACTGGGGCGACGGCGCTTCGTGGAAAAACGTTGCGGATAAGAACGCTCCCCACGAGGCAAATTTCCTCAAGCTTGATTGCTCAAGAATAAAGCGTGTACTCGGATGGAGTCCCCGCTGGCATATTTCCGACGCTATCGAAAAGGTGACCGAGTGGAGCAAGGTATATCTTTCAGGCGGCGACATTAGCGCCGTTATGGAAAAGCAGATAAACGAATATCTGGAGGTAAAGTAATGAAAAAAGCTCTTGTTACAGGTGCAAACGGCTTTGTCGGAAGTGCGCTTGTGCGTGAATTGGTAAAGAATAATGTTGAGGTAATCGCACTTGACCGTGACGGTTGCAATAACAACATACCCGAAAATGTAAGATTTGTGGCTCACGAGCTTTCCGAATCGTCAAAGCTCGCCGATATTATCCCTGACCGTGATATTGATGTATTCTATCACTTTGCGTGGGTAGGCTCGGCAGGCCCTGCGAGAGCAGACACCGCTTTACAGCTCAATAACGCTCAGTGGACGGTAGATTGTCTGCGTGTGGCAAAGGATATGGACTGCAAGAAGTTTGTATGTGCCGGCTCTATAATGGAGCATGAAACAATATCAGCCGCATTCAGACAGGGTAATAAGCCCGGTGCCGGCTACATATACGGAAGCGGTAAACTTGTTGCTCATACAATGTGCATGAGCGTTGCCGCACAGATAGGTATAGATCTTTGCTGGGCAAAGATAACCAACGCATACGGTGCAGGTGAGCTTTCACCCCGTTTTGTAAATACGACCATCAGAAAGATTATAAACGATGAGCCTTTACAGTTCACAAGCGGCACACAGAATTATGACTTTGTATATATAGACGATGTTGCAAGAGCGTTCTATCTCATCGGAGAGAACGGCAAGCCTTTCTGCCACTATCTTATAGGCAGCTCGGATGCAAAGCCGCTCAGAGAATTTGTTCTTGAGATGAAGGCTGCACTGGCTCCCGACAAGGAGTTCGTGTTCGGAGATGTTCCGTTCACAGGCGTAAATATGCCGCTGTCGGATTTTGACTGTTCAATTACGGAAAAGGATACAGGCTTCAGAGCTACAATACCTTTTGGTGAAGGCGTCAAAAAAACAATGGATTGGATTAAGGAGCAGAAATGATACAGAAGTTTGAATTCAAAGAAACAGAGATTAAGGGACTTATAGAAGTAACTCCCTTCAATGCCGATGATATAAGAGGCTGTTTCACAAAGGATTACTCGAAGGAAGTGTTCGAGGCAAACGGCATAAAGCACGATCTTGCCGAGGTTTTCTATACAACAAGCTACAAGGGCGTTATCCGTGCACTTCATTTTCAGCGTGAGAAACAGCAACCCAAGCTGGTACGTTGCATACACGGACTAGATCGGAAGAGCGTCGTGTAGGGAAAGAG
>OCQH01000499.1_pt1 | contig 5759 bp, 7 predicted proteins | sample 1538411 | NCBI WGS metagenome assembly OCQH01 (sample SAMN04571690, study PRJEB22368) | human gut metagenome | biome: human gut; material: stool | host: Homo sapiens | place: Luxembourg | collected 2012-06-01
CACCGAGATCTACACTCTTTCCCTACACGACGCTCTTCCGATCTCGGGGGTCACCACATGAACTGCTCATGTTTTTTAGTTTAATGCGGATATTTTTCAAGCAAGTCCTGTAAATCGTACGGTGTTGCCTGATATACATAATAGTTAAGCCAATTTGTAAAAAGCAATGTTGCGTTACTTCTCCACACCATTGGCGGTGTGAGCGACGCATCGTCATTCGGAAAGTAATTGTACGGAACTTTCGGATTGATTCCCTTGTTCTCATCACGAAAATACTCGCTTGCAAGGGTATCTCTGTCATACTCGGCGTGTCCCATTACAAATACCTGTCTGCCGGATTTATTGGTAACTATAGCCACTCCCGCAAGCTCTGACACTGCAAGGATTTCAAGTGCGCTGTTTCTGCGTATATCATCTTCCCTTACTCCCGTATACCTTGAATGAGGAATACAGAAAGTATCGTCAAAGCCACGCATAAGCGGATGATGCGGGTCTAAAATCGTATGATTATAAATACCGCTTAACTTTTCCTTAAGTTTATGCTTTTGGATACCGTAATGATAATACAAACCCGCCTGCGCACCCCAACAAATGTGGAGTGTGGAATAAACATTGTGCTTTGACCATTCCATAATCTTGCAAAGCTCTTCCCAATAGTCAACATCTTCAAACTCAAGCTGTTCAACCGGTGCGCCCGTGATTATCATACCGTCAAAGGTTTCATCCTTTATTTGGTCAAAGGTTTTATAAAAAGTAGTCAGGTGATGAGGTGAGGTGTTTTTTGATGTATGCGATGCCATCTGCAAAAGCTCAATGTCAACCTGTAGAGGACTGTTGCCCAAAAGTCTTAGAAGCTGGGTTTCGGTTGTAATTTTTGTCGGCATCAGGTTTAAAATAATAATCTTAAGCGGACGAATATCCTGCTTTATCGCTATTTCGTTTGGCATAACAAAAATATTCTCAGACTCAAGTACCTTTATTGCCGGCAAATTGCTCTGAACCTTAATCGGCATAGCCTCAGCACCTCCTTATACATTTCAAATATAAAATCAATTAATACTGCTTGCCCCAATAAACCTGGTGCTTAGCAGGTTTGCCGCAGCATACACAAACATCGCTGATGTGCTCCTCGACAAAAGGAATACAACGGCTCTTAACACCGCCTGTAGCGTCCTTGAGTTTATCTTCACAAGCGCTGTCGCCGCACCACATAGCCTTAATAAAGCCCGGGTGATTCTTGGCGGTATCAACAAATTCGTCAAAGTTTGTTGCTGTAAATGTTTTTTCTTCTGTATTCTTGCGTGCTCTTTCATACATATCGTTGTGAATTGTATCAAGAAGCTCTGCAATATAATCGGAAAGTCCCTCAAGCGGTACAAAATACTTCTCACGGGTATCTCTTCTTACAACTACGCACTGACCCTTTTCTATATCCTTAGGTCCAATCTCAACTCTTACAGGCACGCCTTTCATCTCATACTCAGCAAACTTCCAGCCCGGTGCGTGGTCGCTGTCGTCAAGTTTAGTTCTGAAACGCTTTGTAAGCTCTGCCTTAAGTTCGTAAGCCTTGTCAAGTACGCCCTCCTTATGCTGTGCAACAGGAATAATTACAACCTGTACAGGTGAAATTCTCGGCGGGAGCACAAGACCGTCATCATCGCCGTGAACCATAATGATAGCGCCGATCATTCTTGTTGACACACCCCATGATGTCTGGTGCGGATAATGCTGCTTATTGTCTTTGCCTGTAAATGTAATGCCAAAGCTCTTTGCAAAGCCGTCACCAAAGTAGTGTGATGTACCGCCCTGGAGAGCAACACCGTTGTGCATCATCGGCTCAATTGTATAGGTTTCTTCTGCACCGGCAAACTTTTCTTTCTCTGTCTTTCTGCCGATTACAGCCGGAATAGCAAGAATTTCTTTATAGAATGACTCGTAAACATGGAGCATACGGAGTGTTTCTTCCTTTGCCTCTTCTGCCGTTGCATGCATTGTGTGACCTTCCTGCCAAAGGAATTCGGAAGTTCTGAGGAAAGGACGGGTTGTTTTTTCCCATCTTACAACACTGCACCACTGATTGTAGAGTTTTGGAAGATCTCTGTATGTGTTGATAATTTTCTGATAATGTTCGCAGAAAAGAGTTTCCGAAGTAGGGCGAACACAAAGGCGCTCGTTAAGTTTTTCACTGCCGCCTATAGTTACCCATGCACATTCAGGTGCAAAACCCTCTACATGATCCTTTTCTTTCTGTAAAAGGCTTTCAGGGATAAACATAGGCATATACACATTTTCGTGACCTGTTTCTTTAAATCTTCTGTCAAGGTCAGCCTGTATATTCTCCCAAATAGCATAACCGTAAGGACGGATAACCATACATCCCTTAACGCCTGAATAATCAACAAGCTCGGCTTTTTTTACAATGTCAGTGTACCATTTAGCAAAGTCTTCATCTCTGCTTGTAATAGCTTCAACCATTTTTTTGTTGTCTGCCATTTTCATTCCTCCAACTTAAGAAATATTCGTGTATTATAACATTTCTATTATACTATAATTAATTTTTTTTGCAAGTACCGACATTATTTTTATTATAAAAAGTAAAAGAGGTCAGACAAACCGCCTGACCTCAAGTTTTTAATTCAATTATGCATTTGCCTCAATGTAAGAAACAAGTGAACCAACAGTCTTGATGTTCTCAATCTCATCATCGGGAACTTCTACACCGAACTCGTCTTCAATTGACATAAGTAAATCTACTACATCAAGTGAATCAGCGCCGAGATCTTCCTGTAAATCTGTATCAGCTGTTACCTTATCTTCTTCAACATCGAACTGCTCAGCAAGAATTGCCTTAACTTTTTCCAATACCATTGGAATTCCTCCCATAATAAAAAAATATTTAATGTATCCATTGTAATTATGGACAAAAGTACATATTTTATGCTACAATGGAATAAGCAATCGAGTAATCGGTTTGCTTCTTAGATTATATTATTGTTTATTTATTCTTTTGTCAATAGAATTTTAAAATTTTTCTATTTTTACCAAAAATTTTTTTAGGGGGTATATTTTTATGAGTACTAAAAAATACGCAGTAATAGGTCATCCTATCGGACATACTATGTCACCTTTTATACATACAAAATTGTTTGAGCTTGCAGGAATCGACGCCGTTTATACAAAACTTGATGTTGCTCCGGAAAGTCTCGGATATGAATACGACCACATTTTATCTAAATTGAGCGGCTATAACATTACAATTCCTCACAAGCAGAATATTATTCAGTATCTTGATGAAATTGATGAAAAAGCAAATATGTACGGCAGTGTAAACACTGTTGACAACAGAGATTACACAGCAAAAGGCTACACCACAGATCCCGACGGATTTTTAAAGGCTCTTGATGCGGCAAAAATCAAATTAAACGGCAGAGTTGTAATTTTAGGCTGCGGCGGCGTTGCAAGAACAATGGCTTATGAGGTTGTTCTCAAAAACATTCCCGTTCTTTTTGCAGTAAGATTGGAAGATGTCGAAATTGCAAAGAAACTTTGCGAAGAAATTAAAAGCACTGTTATCGGTTCTCAACCGTCATACTGTCTTATCAGTGAGCTTAACGGCGACATTGATGTACTTATCAACGCAACTCCTATAGGAATGTTCCCTAATGTTGAAAATCAGCCCGTAAGCGATGAAGTTATCGCAAAGTGCAAAAATGTTTTTGATGCAGTATATAATCCGCTCGAAACCGTACTTATCCAAAAAGCAAAAGCAAACGGTTCAAACGCTGTCGGCGGTATGTCAATGCTTGTATGGCAGGCTGTTGTTTCACACGAAATATGGGACGGCTCCGTTTATGACCCCGCCGAAATCGAAAAGATATGCATTGCAGCGTCTGACGAGTTAAAGAACAGATAATTTTTGGAGGGCCTAAGATTGGACAATATAGTTTTATGTGGCTTTATGGGTTGCGGAAAAACAACCGTCGGCAGAAATCTTGCCCGTAAGTCAGGCAGAAAGTTCGTTGATATGGACTCTTACATTGAAGAAAAGGCAGGAATGAAAGTATCCGAAATCTTTGAAAGATACGGTGAAAACCGTTTCAGAGATATGGAGCACGAGGCTTGTTTGGAGCTTGCAGATACAAAAGGACTTGTAATTGCCTCCGGCGGAGGTGCTTTTACTTTCCAAAGAAATATTGACGCTTTCAGAGGAAAGGACAAAATAGTTCTGCTCGATGTTCCGCTTGACATTATAAAACAAAGACTTAAAAACGATACAACAAGACCGCTTTTACAGCGTCCCGACAAGGATGAAGCAATGCGTCAGCTTTATGAAAAGCGACTTCCGATATATCTTTCTGCCGCTGACATAACGGTGAGCGGCAAAAGCACTCCGCTCAAAACAGCATATGCAATCCTTAACGCTATTGATACGCAAGAAAAATAATTACGCATATTACAGGGTTGACTGCAACGCTTTAAAGTGGTAAAATATGTATAAATTATTTAAATGGGAATGAAAGGATAGTTTTAAAAATGATTATTGTATTAAAACCGTCAGCCTCACCCGAGCAGATTATGAATTTTACAAATATGCTCAAAGAGGAATACAATGTAAAAGTAAATAAATGGGAAGGTGTGCATTCAACAGTTCTCGGACTTATCGGCGACACTACTAAAATTGATATGGACTACATTGACGCTCAAGACATTGTAGAAAATGTTAAGAGAGTTCAGGAACCGTACAAAAAGGCTAACAGAAAGTTCCACCCGGACGATACAAAAATCAAAATCAATGATGATATAACAATCGGCGGCGGCAGTCTGCACATTATGGCAGGTCCATGCTCGGTTGAAAGCGAAACTCAAATTGTCGATATTGCAAAGAGCGTAAAGGCATCGGGCGCAACATTCTTAAGAGGCGGCGCATTCAAGCCGAGAACCTCACCGTACGCTTTCCAGGGCTTAAAAGCAGAAGGTCTTGACCTCTTAAAGATTGCAAGAAAAGAAACAGGACTTCCTATTGTTACCGAAATTATGAGAGCATCTCACATTGATATGTTTGAGAATGTTGACATTATTCAGGTTGGCGCAAGAAATATGCAGAACTTTGAGCTTTTAAAAGAACTCGGCAAGATTGACAAGCCTATTCTTTTAAAGAGAGGTCTTTCCGCTACCATTGAAGAATGGCTTATGAGTGCCGAGTACATTATGGCAGGCGGTAACGACAAGGTTATTCTTTGTGAGAGAGGCATAAGAACATACGAAACATTTACAAGAAATACACTTGATATTTCCGCAATTCCTGTTGTAAAGGCTCTTTCACATCTTCCTGTAATCGTTGATCCAAGCCACGCAGCAGGCAAGTCATGGCTTGTTGAGCCGCTTGCAATGGCAGCAGTTGCCGCAGGCGCAGACGGTCTTATCATTGAGGTTCATAATGACCCGCCGCACGCTCTTTCGGACGGTGCGCAGTCACTCACACCCGAACAGTTTGATAAGGTTGCAAAGAAAGTATTTGCACTCAAAAGCTCAATTGACAAAATCAACAGCAAATAATTTTATTTTATATATTTATTCGGAGGCACTGAAAAATGAACATTGCCGTTATCGGTCTTGGTATTATAGGCGGCAGCTTTTGCAAGGCTATAAAAAAATATACCGACAACTTTGTAATCGGTATTAACAGAACGCAGGCAACAGCAGAAAAGGCACAGATCGGAAGAGCGTCGTGTAGGGAAAGAGTGTAGATCTCGGTGGTC
>OCQH01000500.1_pt1 | contig 5759 bp, 6 predicted proteins | sample 1538411 | NCBI WGS metagenome assembly OCQH01 (sample SAMN04571690, study PRJEB22368) | human gut metagenome | biome: human gut; material: stool | host: Homo sapiens | place: Luxembourg | collected 2012-06-01
AGATCTGGCCACGTGACTGGAGTTCAGACGTGTGCTCTTCCGATCTTGTGGTTTGCAAAAATGACTGATAAAATAAAACATCTAGGTATTGTGGAAAGCATTAACGGTTCTTACTTGAAGGTGAGGATTGTACAGACGTCAGCTTGTTCTGCCTGCAGCATAAAAGGGCATTGCAGTGCGGCTGAATCGAAGGAGAAACTGATAGATGTATACAATAAGTCTGGTCTCCCCTGTCAGGTAGGGAACCAGGTCATGATAAGCGGAGCGACATCCCTGGGAATGAAAGCTGTAATGTGGGCTTTTGTTTTTCCTTTTGTGGTGTTGCTCGTTTCTCTTTTTGTCGCTATGTATTTTACGGGAGGGGATGAGGCCGTTTCTTCCATCGCATCTTTGTGTATGCTTATACCTTATTATCTGATACTTTTCTTTTGCCGGGAGAAATTCAGACGTACTTTTGTGTTTGTTTTGGAATCAATTAATAATTAATAAACTAACTTTATATTATGAGTTTAATTTTGGTTGCAGTGATTTCACTGGGTGCCATTGGCTTGATTTCAGCTGTTATCTTGTACGTGGCTTCTAAGAAATTTGCTGTGTATGAAGATCCCCGAATTGCTCAGGTGGCAGAAGTGCTTCCTCAGGCCAATTGCGGTGGATGTGGTTTCCCGGGATGTTCCGGTTTTGCAGCTGCTTGTGTAAAAGCTGGTTCTCTGGAGGGAAAAATGTGTCCGGTAGGCGGTCAGCCTACAATGGAGAAGGTCGCAAGTATTTTGGGGCTGGAAGCAGCTGCTTCAGAACCGAAGGTTGCGGTAGTGAGATGTAACGGAACATGTGCCAACCGTCCGAAGCTGACTCAGTACGACGGGGTGCGTTCTTGTGTGGTAGCCAATTCTACTTTCGGAGGTGAAACCGGTTGTACCTTTGGCTGTCTGGGATGTGGTGACTGCGTATCGGCTTGTCAGTTTGATGCCATTCACATGAATCCGGAAACAGGACTTCCTGAAGTAGACGAATCAAAGTGTACGGCTTGTGGCGCTTGTAGCAAGGCTTGTCCGCGTAACATCATTGAAATTCGTCCGAAAGGCAAGAACAACCGCAGAGTGTACGTACAGTGTGTCAACAAGGATAAAGGTGCGGTAGCTCGTAAGGCATGTGCAGCAGCTTGTATCGGTTGCGGTAAGTGTGTGAAGGTATGTCCGTTTGAAGCTATTACATTGGAAAACAACCTGGCCTATATCGACCCGGCTAAATGTAAGTCATGCCGTAAGTGTGAGATGGAATGTCCGCAGCAGGCTATTGTAGCAGTGAACTTCCCTCCTCGTAAACCGAAGGCAGATGCTCCGGCAGCAGAAAAACAGGCTGTAGGACAGGCTGCTATAGCTAGTGCAGCAAAGCCAGTAGCTGTAAAGAATGAAACGGTGAATACGGCTTCTGCTCCGGCAGCCGAAGCTCCAAAGAATACAGAGGCTTAATCTTATAATTGTATAATACTAAATAACATAAAAGTGAAGACGTTTAGAATTGGTGGAGTTCATCCAGCAGAAAATAAATTGTCAGCCGGGAAAGCTATTGAAACGCTTGCACTTCCCAAGCAGGCGGTGTTCCCGTTGTCTCAGCATATTGGGGCGCCTGCCACTGCCATTGTAAAGAAAGGTGATGTGGTAAAGGTTGGTACCAAGATTGCCGAAGCGGGAGGCTTTGTATCGGCAGCTATCTTCTCTTCCGTGTCTGGAAAGGTAAACAAGGTAGACAGCGTGATTGATGCAAGCGGCTATCGCAAGCCTGCAATTTTCATTGATGTAGAAGGTGATGAATGGGAAGAAACAATCGACCGTAGCAAGGATTTGGTAAAGGAATGTAATCTGACTCCGGAAGAAATTGTTGCAAAAATCAAGAATGCCGGTATCGTAGGTATGGGTGGTGCTTGTTTCCCTACTCATGTGAAACTGACTCCTCCTCCCGGATGCAAGGCAGAATGTGTAATCATCAATGCCGTAGAATGTGAACCTTATCTGACTGCCGACCATCGTCTGATGCTGGAAAAAGCAGATGAAATCCTGGTTGGTGTACAGATTCTGATGAAGGGAGCAAAAGTAAACAAAGCTTATATCGGTATTGAAAATAATAAACCGGATGCCATCAAACTGATGACAGAAAAGGCAGCCGCTTACCCGGGTATTGAAATTGTACCTTTGAAGGTGAAATATCCTCAAGGAGGTGAAAAACAGTTGATTGACGCTGTTATCGGCCGTCAGGTACCTGCTCCTCCTGCTATTCCTATTAATGTAGGTGCAGTGGTACAGAACGTGGGTACTGCGTATGCAGTATATGAAGCTGTACAGAAGAATAAACCTTTGTTTGAACGTGTGGTAACGGTAACCGGTAAGTCATTGAAGAACCCTTCTAACTTCCTGACCCGTATGGGAACTCCGATGAGCCAGCTGATTGAAGCTGCCGGAGGTCTGCCGGAAGATACCGGAAAAGTAATCGGTGGTGGTCCGATGATGGGTAAGGCTTTGGTAAATACCGAAGTACCTATCTGTAAAGGTAGCTCTGGTGTGCTGATTATGAACGATAAGGAAGCACGCCGTGCAGAACCTCAGCCATGTATCCGTTGTGCGAAGTGTGTAAGCGTTTGTCCGATGGGACTGGAACCTTACTTGCTGGCTACTTGTTCGGCTCATGGCGACTGGGAACGCGTGGAACACGAAATGATTATGTCGTGCATCGAATGCGGTTCATGCCAGTTTACATGTCCTTCTCATCGTCCGATGTTGGATTACATCCGTTTAGGTAAAGGTAAGGTGGGCGGTATCATCCGTGCACGTAATGCAAAAAAATAATTTGAGAATCTTATGGCAAACAAATTAATAGTATCCTTATCGCCGCATGTACATGGTGGCGACAGTGTACAGAAAAACATGTACGGCGTATTGATTGCGCTGATACCGGCCTTGCTTGTATCTTTCTACATGTTTGGTCTGGGAGCAGTGGTGGTGACACTGACTTCTGTCATTGCATGCTTGTTCTTCGAATGGGCTATCACCAAATTCATATTGAAGCGCGAACGTACTACTATCATGGACGGTTCGGCTGCCCTGACCGGTGTGTTGCTGGCATTTAACCTGCCTTCTAACCTGCCGTTGTGGATTATTATTATCGGTGCGCTGGTGGCTATCGGTATCGGAAAGATGACTTTCGGCGGATTGGGATGTAACCCGTTCAACCCGGCTTTGGTGGGACGTATCTTCCTGCTGATTTCTTTCCCCGTACAGATGACTTCGTGGCCGGTAGTAGGTCAGTTGACTAGTTATACGGATGCGGAAACTACTGCTACTCCGTTGGCATTGATGAAGATGGCGGTACATGGTGATGCCAATGCGTTGAGCCAGTTGCCCGACACTATGTCTTTGTTCCTGGGTAACAATCCGGGATGTATCGGTGAGGTAAGTGCTTTAGCTTTGTTACTGGGACTCGTCTATATGTTATGGAAAAAGATTATCTCTTGGCATATTCCGGTTTCCATTCTGGCAACCGTATTCGTGTTCTCAGGTCTGATGCACCTGGCTAATCCTACAGTCTATGCTTCTCCGTTGGCACATCTGTTTACCGGAGGTTTGATGCTGGGAGCTATTTTCATGGCGACAGACTATGTCACTTCACCTATGACTCACAAAGGGATGCTGATTTATGGTGTGGCTATCGGTTTCCTGACGGTGGTAATCCGTACTTTCGGTGCCTATCCGGAAGGTATGTCGTTCGCTATTTTCATCATGAACGCATTCACTCCGTTGATTAATACATATTGTAAACCAAAACGTTTCGGGGAGGTAGTGAAGAAATGAAAAAACTAGAATCATCTTTAAAGAATATGGCTCTGGCACTGACCGGATTTTCCGTAGTGGCCGGAGGTTTGCTGGGCTGGGTGAACGATGTGACTGCAGAACCTATTGCTCAGGCGAATGCCAAGACTTTGAGTGATGCCATTGCAGTGGTAGTTCCCGGTTTTGATAACAATCCGGCTGATGCTTCTGAAACCGTGGAAGTAAATGGTGCCACTTATAAGATTTACAAGGCGACTAAAAACGGACAGCCTATCGGAGCTGCAGTAGAATCGGCTGCCAATGGTTTTGGTGGAGCGCTGACCGTATTGGTCGGTTTTGACAATGAAGGTAAGATTATCGATTATTCTCTTTTGAGCCATGCAGAAACTCCGGGATTGGGTTCGAAGGCTGCCGACTGGTTCAAGAAGGGTGCCAAAGGTGATATTACCGGAAAGAATCCGGGCGAAGCTCCTTTAACTGTGAGTAAGGATGGGGGAGAGATTGATGCCATTACGGCTTCTACCATTACATCGCGTGCTTTCTTGCTGGCTGTAAACAATGCGTATGCAGCCTATAAGAATCAGCATGTAGATGGAGCCAGCGGAGCTACTCAGCAGGAAAAACCGGCCGAAGAAGCTGTGAGTGATACAACGAATGTAGAACCCGTTAAATAAGGAGGACAGGCTATGAATAATTTAAAAGTGTTAATGAATGGGATTGTAAAAGAAAATCCTACGTTTGTACTCCTTTTAGGTATGTGTCCGACCCTGGGTACAACTTCTTCTGCCATCAACGGTATGGGTATGGGACTGGCTACTATGTTTGTGCTGATTTGTTCAAACGTGGTAATCTCTCTGATTAAGAATCTGGTGCCCGACATGGTACGTATTCCTATTTTTGTGGTAGTAATTGCTTCGTTCGTAACCTTGCTTCAGATGGTGATGCAGGCATACGTACCGGCATTGTACGCTACATTGGGATTGTTCATTCCGTTGATTGTGGTAAACTGTATTTTGCTGGGTCGTGCTGAAGCATTTGCAGCTAAGAATAACCCCTTGTCTTCTTTCTTCGACGGCTTGGGTATGGGACTTGGATTTACCATTGCCTTGACTTTGCTGGGTGGTGTACGTGAATTCCTGGGAACTGGCAAATTGTTTAACATTGCTATCATGCCGGAAGATTACGGAATGCTGATTTTCGTTTTGGCTCCAGGTGCTTTCATCGTATTGGGATACCTTATTGCGATTGTAAACCGCTTGAAAAAAGCATAACCCTTAAAAATAGAAAGATATGGAATATATATTGATATTTATCACCGCAATCTTTGTGAACAACGTAGTGTTGTCACAATTCTTGGGTATCTGTCCGTTCTTGGGAGTTTCCAAGAAAGTGGAAACTGCCATGGGTATGGGAGCAGCGGTAGCTTTCGTGTTGACGCTGGCCACCATCGTAACCTATGTCATCCAGAAATTTGTATTGGACGCGTTCGGATTGGGATACTTGCAGACCATTGCCTTTATCCTTGTCATTGCCGCATTGGTTCAGATGGTAGAAATTATCCTGAAAAAGGTTTCTCCTTCTTTGTATCAGGCACTGGGAGTGTTCCTGCCTTTGATTACAACTAACTGCTGTATTCTGGGTGTGACTATCCTGGTAATCCAGAAAAATTATGATTTGCTGACTGGAGTAGTATATGCCTTCTCTACTGCATTAGGATTTGCTTTGGCGCTGATTGTGTTTGCCGGTATTCGCGAACAGTTGAGCTTGGTAAACATTCCGAAAGGTATGAGAGGTATGAGTATCGCATTGGTCACAGCCGGTTTGCTGGCTATGGCATTCATGGGTTTCTCAGGCGTAGATAAAGGTCTGGCAGTACTATTTGGATTAGATCGGAAGAGCGTCGTGTAGGGAAAGAGTGTAGATCTCGGTGGTCGC